>OFMK01001116.1_pt1 | contig 21665 bp, 31 predicted proteins | sample 1541781 | NCBI WGS metagenome assembly OFMK01 (sample SAMN04209250, study PRJEB22552) | human gut metagenome | biome: gut; material: feces | host: Homo sapiens | place: USA: Oklahoma
CTGACGGGGCCATGTACGCCAACCGTTATACCCCGGACGGATATTGGGTCAACGCGAACGGCGTGTGGGTGCAATAAAAAATAGCTATTCTACTCAACTATAGCGAGTACGTCATCTGCTATTTTTTGTTACGACCAAGGTAGAAAATCTCCGATTTTCCTCTTGTAATAAAAAAACAAAAGGCGGGTTTGAGAAACACATTCTCATTCCCGCCTTTCTTTTACCCTTTACTGCTCCCCCATTCCCTTCTCATGCAATAGGAAACGTACTCACCCAAACTGCCCATCCGCAGCTTAGCCATTCTCTGTTTTGCCCTTTCCTTATCCCCTTTTTCCAAATAAATCCGCACAGGCAGCTTTTGCTGCTGATCGTTCCAAAATGGTTTCATGTTTCTCTGCCTGACAACGATTTCCAAAAACCTCGTAGGGATTCCCAACGCCTCAGCGGCTTTGCCTTTATCCCATCTTTCCCTTTCTTTGCAGAGCCTTTCCATCCTGCTCTTTATTTCATCCGGGATGGTCATCGGATTTAACATCTGTTCCGGGGTAAGACTGAGAAAAACAGCCAGCAATCCATACAATTCCGGGCGGCAGTATCTCCCTGTACGGGTGATGTGATAAAGATTGATTCCAAAGGTATTCGGGTCTATGAGTTGATGAAAAGTCTCCCCCCAATAGGATTCCAGCTCTTTCAACAGCGGCTTCCACTCCACCTGATACCCCCCGAAAGAAAAATATCCTTTGTTTTGGAGCAGGTGAAACAGCGAATCGGGCAGTGACGCTATGTCATTCACAAGAGGCGTATGCCAAAAAGCGTACAGCATATCGCTCAGCTTTACCTCCTGCTCTGAGACATTACAGTCTGCCGCTGTTTTCAAATTGGGGATTGACGAGGCCGGATAAAACTTTTGGCGCAGCGTCTGCACCACTGCCCCGTCCGCCCTTTCCAGCCTGCATTTATGGATTGGGCAGAGCGGCATCGCCTGTATCTGATGAGGCGTATGCCAATAAGTTTCCCCGTAAGTTTCCAGATCGCACTTTGCACATATGGGACAAAAGCGCAGATATGCGCCGCCTTGGGGTGTCCACTGTTTTAAGCTGCCGGTGTATTCCTTTTCTTCGGCTCCCCATACGATATGCTGATGGGTTTTTGTTCTCCTTAAATCATGAGAGAATCTTAAAACATATGGCGTCAGCGTATGCCGGTCATACAGTTCTTCCCTGTCAAACAGTCCGTCCGGCAATGTGTCGATCACCCCGTAAAACCCTGCGTTGGCAAAAAATATATTCATCGAAGCGTTTGCTTTCCCGAAAAGTTCTTTCATGGTAGTGGATGTTTTCTTATTCCCCGTCCGCAGGTGATACCGGCAGAGGATGGAGTACCACAGTTCTTCCGGGTATGGAGTTGGGAAAAACGGCAGCATTTCACAGTACCTCCAGCATTTTCAAAGACGTCAGCCGTTCTTTTAACCGGCTGGCGTTTTCTCTGTTGTTTTGGAATAAGGCCAACAGGTCTCCGCTGTCCCGATAGCATTTCGGCCTTCCCCTTTTTCCCTGCGGCTCATCTTGAGACAGGATGGATTTTACTGTCTGAAAGTCAGAGGCAGGATCTGTAACGGCATTTGTATCAGACGGCGCTCTCAACCGATACAGGGAAACGGTTTTTCGTATCACTTCTTCCGACAAAACTTCTGCGCCGGATTCAATGGCATGGGTCTGCGCCAGCGCTATCACCTGCGCCAGCAACGCCGGAAGGCCGCCGGATATCTCAAAGAGCAGCCCCTCCAGCCTGTCTGTCAGCGGCTGATAAATTTGAGTGTACTGCATCTGCCACAAACCGGCCAGCAAATGATGAAATGGTTCCCCGTATTCCAGCGCTCCTATGCGCAGTCCCCGCGTCCTCCTTGCCAAATGCGGTTCTGAATCAAAGAACGCCCCTACCTCCGGCGTACCGACCAAAACAGCGCAAATACCGGTGTCGTTCATCAACTGTACCAAAAAGCGCACCAGTCTTCCATGATTTCCTCCCTTTGTGCTTGCGGACAGTACATTTTGTATCTCGTCGATGATGATAACCCCTATATTATGGGTGATACAAAGCTGAGACAGCTGAGCCACCAGAGCGTCCAGTGTAACAGACTGCCTTCTCACGGCCTTTGCCGCCATACTCTGTCCCCAAAATACGGTCTATTTGCAGCAGGATATCCGTACACATGGCCTTTACCGAACAGTCGGATGGACACTGTACATTCAGATAATTGATCTGTTTGCAGAAAAACGGACTTCCCTCAAATTCCGTGTGCTCGATTACCTGCGGAAACAGGTTTAAGATCCTCGCAATGGTAGAGGATTTTCCGATTCCGGATATGCCCAGTATCGAGCAGCTCATGGATTGGGTGGAGAAAGTCGTTGTACAGGGTCTCTGATTCCGACCGATGGCATTCTGAATCGCTGTCATCTGGCGGATTGCCTTTACCGAATTCTTTTCCGCATAGGAACCGATCATACCGTTATACAGCAGATTATATATCGTCGGGGCAAAATGAAGCGGATAAAACGCCTCATATATTTTGTTGCAATGGGAAAGCCTTTCTACAGAGGACATTTGCACAGAACGATCCCACGGCGGTATGCGGCTTTGAATCTTTTCCATCAGTTCTCCTGCTGTCAGTCTTTGGGGCAGAGCCGAGATAAAAGGGTTGTCCGGATACGCCGGTATGAAATGATATTCCGCTTTCATAAGACTCCCCCTCCTTTTCGCGCTGCCTGTTTTCCTTTACATGCTCAATGGATTCTCTGGTATTGAGAAACGGATGGCAGTCTGCTGCATTTTGAGCGATTTCGCGGATGCTTTTTGCACAATCCACTTTATTTTGCACTTCCCTTTTTCTCCATTCATTTTTTAAAGCTCTCTCTTCCTCCAGAAACCGGCATACCTCTGCGTAGGTTGCATTTTCGAATCCGGAAGAAGCGCCTGTCAGGGAAAACGGGATGTATTCCCCGTTCTCGATGAGGTAAACCATATCCGTGCAAAGCGGGTCGTATGCCACTTTTACAGATTCCCTGCCCTTGATTCCGGCAACTGCGCAACGGGTATGAAAGCGGTCATTGCGGTAGGTCAGATGACGGAATGCAAGCCCTCTTCTTGTTAAAAATCCATCCTCTCGCGGCAAAAGGACGCCGTGTGTTTCGTTGTCTGAAACCGGTATCAGATTCATCAGCCCTTTTTGAGCGTACCAGTCCCATATCTGATTGGCCACCGGCTGGACGTCGTCTGCGGCCATCTCCGATGTCCGTACAAAATGGTACTGGACACGTCCTGCGTTGCAGTAGATGATACAATGGATTACGATTTGAGTAAACTCATAGAGCGTCAGGGAAGCCTCCATCCTGTAGTCTGGCGCTCCCCTTTCCTGAAAATCCTCCTCTATCACTCCCTGGCGTTTCAACAGAGGTTTGTACCTTCCCTGTAAAAGGTCGAAGGCTTTTTCCACGCTGCCCTTGAGGTCTGGACGATAAGGCGGCAGTCCGGTAACAGTAATGTCATACCGGGCGCACAGTTCTTCCATGCGCTTTCCCAAAAACTCCATTCCCCTGTCTGTCACCAAGCAGCCCGGCAGCCCGCAGGAAGGCCACTGGTGTTTCGTAACAGCAATACCGTACCGGGCAGCGTACTCCACTTTATCAGACGCCGCGTTTCTGAGACACTCTATGACCGATTCCTCTCCCCATTGCAGCCCCACATACACCCCGGCGATCAACTGCGAGGCAACGTCTACCGCCATATAGATGACCGGCCTTCCGATCACCTGGCTTCGGTCTAATTTTGAAACCAGATAGAGATCCGCTTCGGTGGCGTCTATTTCGTATGTCCCGATCGACCTGGTGTAAGAGGCAGACTTTCCATAGAGCGGTCTCATGTTGCGTTGATAGTAGGACAGCCCCTGTTGCGAGATTGCTTTTTTGATCGGGTTTTCGTGGGAGTAATAGAAATAGCGGAACTGATAAAAGGTTGGGTATCCTTCCATCAGGCTTCCGTCTGAATGGGTGTATTTACTCAGCAAAAGCATTTCATAGGCTCCATTTAACGACATTCTTCTGCTGCTGTAAAAATACCGGTTGATCGCCCATCGGATATTCTTTTGCATTTCGGTCAAGGGCGGATTTGTCTTTTTCCTTTCTGCCGTATACAAGGCGTTCTCACCGCAGGCCAGATATTTATAATACCATTTTTGGACGGTGCGCGGAGACACCTTATTTTTTTCGGCCAGGCTCTCTATGGCTTTTTTTCGCAGGGTTCTGTCTCTGATACATTCCGAGTCGCCAAGCAACGGCAAAATGATTTGAACCCGTTTATTCTTGGTGTCGCGGCATTTTTGGCTTGCGTACCTTTCTTCCAGATATCCGTCCGGTACAGTCGTCAGCGTCAGATTCGCCTTACCATCGTCAAAGACCTTAAATGGGCTGGACGGGTGCTGATAATCGATAAGCCACATTCCATCGTTATCTTCCAACACTCTTTTATAGATCTCCCCACTGTCTTTTGCTCTGTAAAATGCAGCCATCTCTTATCCCTCCGCCAATACGATCATCCAGTTGCCAACATGTCCGGCCTTCCAATATCTGCGTGAAATTTCCAGCTTTTCCATCTCTGCCGCCTTTAAAAGAAAGCGTTCCGGCAGCAGTTCCCTGATTCCTACGCTGTCGTCCTGAAAGACAATCAGAAAATCGCTTGTCCATTCCACGTCCATATACTCTTTCCGCAGCCCCACTCTGGATATTGTCTGCTGCCAGTTATCAAGCGGGATATTCACTTCATAGCTTTTGACATTGGGATCATTCTCCAGCTTTTGCGCATACCTCTTTGCAGGCTCGCCAAAAGCTGTGACGACCTTTCCGTTTTTTTGACTCATAAACTTGATGCTTTGCGTTTTTGCCTTTTGACTTCTCATCGACACAGACCTCCTGAAAACTCGAAAAAAATACCCTCTATTTTCCCGAAAAAATATATTTATCCGAAAAAAATCCATGATTTTCTCGGAAAAAATACCTTCCAAACCGAATTATTCGGAGAAAAAAGCGCCAAAACCTTATTTTTTTCGGAAAAAGCACCCTGTTTTCTCCGAATAAATACCATTTTTTCAGAAAGTCTATGTTGTTGTCTAATCCAAAAATGTCGGTTTGTCTAATCCAAAAACGACAGGAAAAACATCGTTATAAAATCACAGTTTTATATACGTCTTTCACGGGCAACTTTCGAGTTAAATGGCGGTTTGTGGGGCTTGAGACCTTTTTTGCAGAAATAAAAAAACACCGAAACCGTCTTTTTGCAGACAATTTCGGTGTTCGTTCTTGCTGTTTTTCGATTGGTCAAGTTGTCGTTTTTCGTCGGACAATTTGCAAATCTGGAACAGACGAGGACATAGTATTCTGCAATAAAGATTAATCATATTATAACATTATTGCATCAAAAGTCAAATAATTTTTATTTCTCTATTTTCCAGTAGAACCAAATCCTCCGTCGCCTCGTTCTGTGTTTGACAAACGATCAACTTCTTTAAGCTCAACATCCAGATATGGCTGGACGATTAATTGGGCGATACGCTCGTCCGGTTCTATGATTTGAGATTCATTGCTGTCATTGTGCAAGGCAACTACAATATTTCCACGATAGTCGCTATCAACAACCCCCACACAATTGGCCGGCCTTAATCCTCTTTTAGTCGCGATTCCACTCCTGGCATAGATGCCGCCAAAATATCCGTTTGGAATCTCAACAGCAATATTGGTGTTAATTTTTAGTGTAGTGTGCGGTAGAATAATCACTTTGTCATTGACATCCGCGTATAAGTCGTAACCAGCAGATTCTACACTTCCCCTGGACGGTGTTTTAGCGGTTTTAGATAATTTTACAAAATTTATATTCACTTTTTATTTCTCCTCCTAAGTTAGTTGTGCGCCATATTTCATGGCAATTTTTTGTGAACGGATTGTAAACCTCGTGCAGGTGAGGATACCGGCGAAATCATAGATTAGGCTTCATTTTCCAACTCGATAAGACATTCATTCATTCGTTTATACAGTTTTCTAAGCTTTACAAAAACCAAAACACCTAACGTAATCCACTCGACGGACGCAATTATAACTAATATTTCAGTCATTTATCTTCCTCCAAATCCATTTTAGCGCCGCAGTTGGGGCAGTGTTTTGATTTATCGTTTATCTTTTCTCTATGTCCGCACAAAGAACATTTACAATATACATGTGGTTTGTACTCTGTTTCAATCCATTTCCCATGTTTCTCCTCCATTTCAACCAGTCGATAGCCGATTGTCCGTGAGATTTCGTCTCTTTGAAATTCTATGTACTGTTTGACAATCTCGACGGGGTCAATTGCAGGCATTTCTATTACGCACTGCTTAATATACGGCACTGGAAACAAATCGCTGCCAAAAAATTCAGAAGCTTTTTCAAATCTTGATATCAGATTATCCCCGTCAATCAGTTTCATAATCGGCCTCCTTTACTCCGCGCCATTGCCAGTTATCTCTTTCAAGCAGATCACAATTTCCGCAAGGGTCACCAAACCATGTACAGGACTCATTGCAGTTTTCTTCACTTTCATTGCAATCTTCACAGAGGGCTGGTTTATCGTCAAAGGCATATAGGCATCCGTAGCATTCGCCGGAATATCTAAGGCAAGATATTGCCTCGCTACGTTCACGCTTTACCTGTTCCAGTTCGGATTGAAGTTCATGAACCTTAATGGCAAGCCGGTTTTTCGTGTCAATGGCGCTTTCTTTGTTTTGTAAAATCGTTTCAAGGGTTTCAATAGCTGCGGAAGCTTCGTCCAGTAAATCTTCGGTATACTGAATAGCCCTTCCGAGTGTTTCACCGCTTCTATATCTTTTTGAGTAACTTCCAAGCTGTTCAACCAATTTTTCGTACATGGTCAGTCCCCCTCCCTCTCCCCGTAGCTGCAAAAATCATCATCGTCTGTTATGTCGCATTGTCTCATTGGACCGTCGACGCTATCGTGCCATTTACAATCCTTGCACCTCACGACCTCAACCAAGTCGACGGCTAGCATATCATACAGTTCAGACAAGCACCATTGCACATCGTTGTCATTGATTACCCGTTTGGATAGATTCTCATAGTCCAGAGACATAAGTTCGTTTACAAGGTCTTTTAATTCAGCCATTGCTGTCACGCTCCCTTGTGCTTTATAAGACTGTGGTCTTTAATTTCTGAATCAATTTCAAAAATATCGCTGTATATTTCTGCTTCTTCATCATTGCAAATAGTAAGCGTTTGCTTTGCTGTTCCCTGTTCTTCCACAACTATGTACCACACGGCCAAGTCAGGCTTGCTATATCCCACTCTTATAGTTGTTCCATCCACAAATCTGATTTGTACATCTTGGTTATAGCATCCTATTTCATCTTCTTTATAGGTGCTACTTTCAATTTCAACAAGGTCGTCGCTGTATCCATAGATTTTTATCATATTGTTCCTCCCTCCCCAAAAGCGGGGATTATACTTCGTTCCCCCAGCAGTCCCATCCATCATGCGACTCACGAGCAAATAGCTCAAGCCTAGGAGAATAACTAACTTTATCTATCATTTGTCGCATTTGTTCTGGCTTGCGGCTATGTATTGATTTAGGCTCATAGAATCCAGTCACGCCCTGTTTCCGCTTTCCGTCAACAATTTTATATGGCAATCTTTTTGGAGTAGTAGCAAAGATGCAATGCTCAGTAAGTCCGCGGAAATATTGTCCTAGTCCTTGCCTATCCTTTAGCCATGTAATTGTTGTGATGTATTCAAAGCCCCAATGCTCAATGATATTCAAGGCGGCTTTGAGATAATTATTTGTAGCCCACAAGTACAGGTGGCATCCTTCTTGGCTTACTAAATCCGGTACGGGCAAAGCTTGGATTTCTTTTATGGTCATTAATGGATAATGCCTGTCCGCTCCACGCTTGATTTTTCCTCCCCCTCTTTCCGGCCACGGCGGGTCAATGTACAATGTTTTATATTTTTTCTCGGTATTGTAAATATCTATTTTCACTTTGCTTCCCTCCATCGTCATGGAGGCCGCGCGCGTTTAAAAGCTTACCTCTAGTTTCGTCAATTTTAGCCCTGTGTGCCTCTGTGAGACGTTTTTACAGGCGCAGAGTATCTTTTCATGCTTTCAACTTGTGAATGCGTTATAGGCTTTTCTAGCGCCTCTCAGCATTATTCCTCCACAATCTCAATCCCCGCCCGTTTCAGTTCGGCGTCGATCTTCGCCACCCAGCAGTCGTCATATCTGGCGTTGAGCTCATCCATATACTGCATCATCTGCTCATACAGCCTTGCCAGGCGTTTTTCGCCGAAGCCATATTCGGAGTACATCACAAACAGGCAGAGTTTAATGGCGCATACGGTGTAGTACACCCGTTCATGTTGTATCTGTTTTAATGCCTCTTCCCTCACCCGCTGTTTCATGTCGGGCGATAGCATGATTTTTGATTTCATGTTGTTCCCTCTTTTCCAACGTGCAAATCTGCGCTCCATATTCCACAATTTTGCTATATTTGCAAAATGCGCAGCAGAGATAGCAAATATTTTTTCCGTATACCTCATTTACTGCCTCATGCGGGCAACGTCGCACAGCGTGAGCACGAATTTCCCTTCCGCACCGATCGCACTTTTTAATTTTTTCTCTCATCGCCTCACCTCAAAAGGAAGTTCCGGCCCATGATACTGATCTACCTCATAAAATTTTTGATGTTTTAAATCAAAACGCAGATCAATTTTTCCTGTCTTTCCGAATTTGTTTTTATCAAGCAGCATCTGTGTATCTTCCGGCAGAATAGTCGGATCGTCTTTTTTAAGCACATAAGGTCGGTGGAGCAAAGCAATGTAATCTCCGTCTGCTTCCAGTCCCCCCGATTCTTTCAGGTCGGACATGGTGGGGGCCTCCCTGCCGTTTCTGCTCAGCTGGGAAAGCACCATAACCGCACAGCCTGTCCGTTTGGCGATTCTCTTGAATTCGCCGGATATGTAGTCAGTCCTGGTTCGTACGTCCTGAAATCGCTGGGTAGTGGACACAATCTGCATAAAGTCTACAATCGCCAAGTCAGGTTTAATTTCGCTGATCAGATTACAGATGCTTTCAATGGTGTAGGCATCATCTACTACCAGAAAATTTTCAGATGCTTTGACCTGTTGCATATATGCCGCCGTCCGCTCCTGCTCTCCGTCTGATAGAGTTTGCGTTGAGAATCGGCTATAATCAATATTTTCTTCTGCTGATACCATGCGTTCAAAAATCATTTCAGCGGACATTTCCAAGCTGAACATAAGTACTTTCTGGTTATATCGCTTTTGGTTGATACCGATATTGATTGCCAGTGCCGTCTTTCCTGTGGACGGTCTGGCGCCGAGAATGAATACACAACCTTTTCGGATGCCTCCAGTCACCTTATCGATTACCGACAGGCCCGTCATAATGCGGGGCTTTTTCTGATTCAAACCGCTGATAAATGCGTCGATGTTTTTCTTTGCCTTTTCCAGCCCGTCATAATATCCGTTTTTGGCTTCCTCATCGTCGATGATCTTCTGCAAGTCTGTAAGGCTGCACTCTTCATAGGCCAAAGACAGGATACGCTGCTGGATTCTTCGTTTTTGAGCCAGCTCTTTTAATCTGACATAGTAATCCTCAAAATGGTGGATTGATCCTGCCAGATCCATGCACCTGTAAGCGTCCTGTTTTTCATCGGCGTCGCAATCTGATAACAGCAAAATGCAATCGCACTTTTCCCCGCTTTGATATCTCCCTTTAATCCGCTCAAAAAGGTTCTGCATTGCCGGAAAGGAAAAATCATTTCTGTCTAAGCCCGCCACCCGAGGGAGCAGTTCAGGGAACAGCAGCAGTAAACCGATAATGCTCTGTTCTACTTCCAGGCTGTTAATCATGTCGCTCCTCCTAATCGTCGTCCGCTAAGTTTCGGATTCCGGCATATCCGTTCTGATAAGCTGGCTTTGGTTTTAGTTCTCTCGTGTCCCAGCTTTTGAGTTTGTCCCGCCAATCAACCGGCCGGCCATTTTTATCCCGCCAGTGAAATCGCTCATAGTAGGCAAAGAATTTTTCTGCGTCCACGTTCAGCCGGTTTTCGGAGATGAAAGATTGCAAAATAGAGAGCGTGGGCGAAGCCCCTCTATCTTCTTTTTCTTTCTTATCTTTCTTATCTTTCTTATATTGTGGTCGGTTGCTGGTCGGTCGCTGGTCGCTTGATGGTCGGTTGCTGGTCGTTTTGCTGGTCATCTGTTGAAACTTTTCGTAATTAGATACCGTAATAACCGTATATTTATTGGTTGTTGTGCTGGTCACTTCTCCGGTCGATTTTAAATGTAAAATTGCGGTTCTTATCTCGCGTTCCGAAATCTTCAATTCGTTTGCCAAAACTCGCCTGGAAGTGACTCTAGAACCCCTTTTTATGGTTTCTCCACGCCACTGCACATCCTCAACATTAGCGGTGAGAATGAGATGAATAAACAATCTCATCGTATTGGCATCGTCGTACCATTCCCATTTTAAAATGCTTCGGTGGAGCTTTACAAAGCCATTTTCAAGCATTTAATCCCCTCTATTTCTTCTGCTCAGTGTCAACTTTTTAAAATTTCTCCAATACCAGTAGAATTCCTCCAGGATTCGGACGGCGCTGTCCTTTTGATTCTCCACAAATATGGTTCGGAAATGATACCGATCTCCGCATTGCCAGGAACGCAGAGTAGAATAGCAAATCTCTCCAATATTGGCTACTTTGCGTTTCATGGCTTCCATTTCCCATATTGGGACAACATAGCTTTTTAAATCTTCCATATCAGCGCAATTTTCAATCAGTAAAATGAACTCTCTGGCAAGGCTGCTTCCCGCCCTGAATTCCTTTTCAATGCGATCCCGGTCACTGGTAAAGTTGCCGTAAAGCTCGTTGATACTGCCTTTCCGCTCAACGACACAGGAGAGGGAAAAATCCCGCCCCTGCACCATGAACGAATAGTCGGCAAAATCGAGTTTTTTGATTTCGTGTCGGATTCCAAGAACATCAAATTGTTTTAAAATATGATCATTCTTCTTTTCCCGAGTGTCGACCAGTATCGTAACATTTTTTAAAAAGGTCTGTTTATCATAAGCCATAATTAGCCTCAGAACGGGAGATCGCCGTAGCTTTCATTATCTTCCACAGCAGCAAATACGTTTCCCTGTTGAGGTTGTTTTGCCCCTTCCAACAGCTTATCTTCCGGTATGTCTACTCCTTTCTGGATGACTTCTACGCTGCGGAACTGCACGCATTTGGTCGACCATTTTAGTTCGCCTTTCTGATTCAAATACTGCTCACGTCCAAATACCCCGCCGATCAGTTTTCCTTTCAGATATTCTGTGCCGTTTGCCTCCCAAAGCTTGTCCTCTACAAATCCAGCATTGGATTTTTTGACGGATTCCAAGAAAGTCTTATATCCTCTATTGGTGTTTCCCTCGTTATCCTCTATCAGCTGATATACGATGCAGGGCCATTTCTTATTCTCGCGACTATCATTGCGCCACTGGGCGGTATAGTAGCCTTTCTGCGGTCCCTCTGCAATGTCCAGCCAAATTTCAATCATGTCTTTACCTGTTCGGGACTGGGTTTCCACTACCTTGCAGATCGTGCAGATATGTCCGCCCAATTCCAGCGGCTCAAAATCTCCATAAGCAATTGTATTCTCATAGTTTGCAGGTCTTTTCATCATCATTTCCTCCTAAAATTCAGACAGAGCTTCCAAAACTTTTACAATATCGTTTTCCACTTCAAATGTATCAAACGCGCCCATAGGGCTTTTTGCTATACTGTTATTTGCCTGGGTTTCAAAAACGTATTTTCCTTCTTTGCATTTGGCAAGCAACACTGTGGTTAATTTAGTCTCCAAAGAAATTTTATTGAGTTTTTTACCATTGGTTTTAATGCGGGTAAAGGTGTTTCCATTGCCGTCATCCTCTGTTTGAGAATGAGCGATTAAGAGGACTGTTAGATCATCCCGAAGCTTGTTTGAGGCGTCTACGATTTCATATACACTTTGGGCGAGATCCTGCCATTTATCGTAGCCCTTTTCTTTTAGCCGGCGCATTTCATCTCCAATCATGATACCGTTCAGCGTATCAATAACCAGATACTTGAAATACGTTTGCTCTTTGTCGATTTTATTCATGAGCGACAAAACGGCTCCAGGATTATCGGTCTTAAAATAGTTTTTCTTTTCTAAACTATATTGGCTTTTCCAGCCTTTCCAACTTAACCCCTTTCCATCACAATCCATATAAAATGTGATATTGGGGTCAAGATTTCGCATGGACGTTGTTTTCCCGGAGCCACTTTCTCCAAAAATACAGATTGCTTTACTCATTGAATTTATCACCACCTATGATTTTGAGTGGACAATCCAATCCGATATTTTGCTTTGGCTTGAACGTCGTATTATTGGTTATCCGGCATTCTTCTGTATGCTTATTGAACATCAGACAGTACCAGCAGCACACATTGTCCTCCGGGAAGAAGATAGGCTTGTCCAGTTTTGCCTTGGTGTAATAGCTCACCCCTGTTTCACCCATCATCTTCTATCCGTCCTTTCAGGTAGTCTAAGAAGCCATCACAGCCAAAGCAATATTCTTCCCTATCCCTTTGAAGCTCCGGGCCGTCAAATGGCTTCCGCAGCAGATAGGCCATCTTGTATGCGTCCAGCCGTTGGCTGTCGTCAAGATACTCGCTTTCAAACCATGACTTGTAGTAATCCATTTCGTTTTGGGCTATGTACTCGTCGAAATATGGGTCAGCCTTTTCTACAAGAGCTTCATGATAGCAGTCATTACAATACGGTTCATCCAGGAGATATTTTATTTCATCTTCAAAAAGCTCCGTCCCGCAGCCGTTGCAGTGGATCCATTCCGGTTCTGGCGCATTGGGACAGCCGGGAAGATGATTAAAAATGCTTCCGCATTCTTGACACATTGACATTTTCCTCGCTTTCTGCTAATCTGTATGTAGATGGTTTTTCTGTGCGCCTGGTTCGAGTTGCCGCTCGACTGGGCGCGTTTTCTTTTTGCAGGCAATTTTTCATCTTAGGCCAATTCAGGATTAGCGCTCCTGTTGCCATTATCACTATCCCTAGTGCAAATGCGGCTATGAGCTGCCACGGCTCGTCCGCATTGACAGCGCTAAAAGGAATCCAGCTTAATATGACAAATATCCCTCCGGCCCATTCCCGTGGGCTCAGGCGGGTTTTAGATTTCTTCATCCTCTCCCCTCCTTTCTCCTTCCCTTTTTCCAGCTGATCGTTCAGCCACTGTAAAAATTCGCTTACGATGCACATGGGGTGTCCTTTCTTTGATTATCATTGATAGGGATAAATCCAGCTGCCCTTAGGGCTCTTTCGTTGGCTCGTATTCCCCACTCTTTTAATTCATCAGATGTAAAAGTGTCAAAGCTTCTGCATGTACCATCTGGCATTACCATCATAGGGGTAGCGACTTTCCATTCATACCTCGATTTGCGGTTCGCCATGCATTTCACCTCCTTTTCATCCATAATTCATTTGTGAACTAATTTTTCTTTACCGTCATCCGCTCCTGCTCAAATTGTTTTACATCTTCAGGGCGGATACGATAGTCTCTCCCGAGTCTGATGGCCGGGAGCTTTTTCTTTCTAATCCAGTCCCAAACAGTCAGAACTTTTACTCCGTAGAGTTCTGCGACTTCATTACAACTTAGATACTTTTGCATAATATCACTGCCTTTCTTTTGTAGTTGTTTACAGTTGCGTTTGCCTTAGTTTTGTGATATACTTAGCTTGCTAAGTTAAACAAGTTATTCACTAAGAAACATAAGGCGGGTGCACCTGCTTTGTGCTTAGTTTTCTTTGCTTTATTTGTAGTATATCATAGTTATCTAAGTATTTCAATACGTTTTTGCAAAGTTTTCTAAGTTTGTGTTTAATGCAAAAAAATATAGGTGATTTTATGGATACTTTTGACAAAATTGAATTACTTTTAAAAAAGCATAATATGTCTCAGTCTGATTTAGCACGAGCGACTGGAATTTCTACTGGATTAATATCTCAGTGGAAAAAGAGAATGCAAAAGCCATCACTTGACAAGCTAAAGTTAGTAGCTAGCGTTTTTGATGTACCAGTTGATTATTTCGTGGAAGAAACAGATAAAAAAATCCCTGCCTCTTCTGAGACAGAGCTTAAAGGAGTATACTTTAATTTTGCAAAAGAAGCGCAAGAAAGCGGTATTGACCCGGACGACATAAAGCTTGCGATAGAAACCATTAAAAAACTTCGCGGAGAGAAATAGACGGAGGACGCCTTGAATTATTCAAATCAAAAGCAGTTACTGTATGAAACTGCGCATTTTATAAGAACAAACGTTCTTGAATTGGATGATAAAACCCCATGCAATATTGTAAAAATATGCCGTGAAAATAAATTGTCAGATGTAGCGTTCCTGCCATTCAAAACGTCTGGACTTCGTGGAATGGCCGTCCTCTCAGAAAATAACAGCGGAGATATCATCCTTCTAAATGATAAGCTCTCCAATTCTGAGAGAAATTTTTACTGTGCACACGAGATGATTCACCTATTTATGCACAGAAATACCGGCGGATCAACATTTCAATGCTACCAGACAGTCCATCCTAATCAGGATAGTTTTCTGGAATGGCAGGCAAACGAAGGCGGCGCAGAGCTTGTGATACCTTACCGTGACTTTTTCAAAATAGTAAAACAAAATGTAGACAGTATGCATACTTCTATGGACTATAAGAGGCTTAAATTGCGACTTATGGAACGATATGGAGTAAGCAAGACTGTAATCGAAATCAAATTTGAATCTCTTAAATATGAATTGTACCAATATCTGCATGGAAATCCTATAGATCGCATTGAATTTTTATCGTCTACTGCTCAACAGCGTCTAAATATCTCTGTTCCGTCTTTCAATGATATTGAGCGAAAACTTTATTATAAAGAGCTTCAAGAAATTGTGAAAAATAAAAAAGACCGTTGTATAGACGTGTAGAAAGGAGTATACATGAAAAAAGCCGTTGCATATATGCGTATGTCAACAGATAAGCAGGAACACTCTATTGATAGTCAATGGAGACTTATTAAAGAATACGCAGACAGAAATAAATTTTCGGTAATACATAAATATGAGGACGAAGGAATAAGCGGACGTGCAGCTGAAAAGCGTCCTGCGTTTATGCAGATGATTGACGATAGCGAATCTGGAGAATTTGAAGTCGTACTGATTTATGATAGCAGCCGATTTGCCCGTAATCTTAAAGATTCCATCGTTTATAAATCTATTCTTAAGCAAAATGGAGTTGACCTTATTTCTATCACTGAGCCTATCTTAGATGAAGATAATGCTTTAATCACCGATGCTCTGATGGGCGCTATGAACGAAATGTACAGCCGAAAATTATCAAAAAATGTTCGTCGTGGTCAGGAGCAAAAGGTATTGCGTGGTGAAGTTTGTACTAAACCTCCATTTGGGTATATCCGACCATCTCCAGGTGCTACTTTTGAAATTGTACCTGAAGAAGCCAAAATCGTACAATATATCTTTGAACAATACAAAGAGGGCCGCACATTCTATGGACTTGCAACCGAATTGAGTAAATCAGGCATAAAAACCAGACGTGGCAATCTATTTGATGCCAGACAAGTTGAGTACATTATCAAAAATCCGATTTATAAAGGATACATGAAAATAACCACTAGCGGGCGGTTGCACTATACGAAAGCGGATCACAATCCGATTATTGAAGAAGAATTTTTCGATGAAGTGCAAGATATATACCAGAATCGGCAAAATCGCAGAGGAGAAAAGCAAATGCCAAAAGAAAGGCACAAGCATTGGCTAAGCGGTAAAATTCGTTGCGGTATTTGCGGTGGGGCATATAGCTATAATCGTTCATATGGAGGACGCAATGATAATTTTCGATGTACCAATCGCATGAAAGGAAAATGCCATGATTCTCCATGCATTACTGTAAATAATATGGAACAATTATTTTTGCAGGCTATTAAAGAAATGTCTGAATCTACCGATCAATTTGAAATACACTTGGTGCATTCTTCTAAGCCTGTAGAAAGAGATTTTGAATCGGAAATGAGAAAAATTAAGTCTGCATTAAAACGTGCAAAAGACGCATATCTAGCAGAAATCGATAGCCTAGAAGAATATAAGGAAAATAAATCCAGACTAGAAAATCAAATTGCTATTTTACAAGAGGAAAAAGAAAAAGACAGCCTTCCGCATGAACCTGATATGGTCAAGTTCAAAGAAAAGCTGTCTAGTGCATATACTTTGCTTTTATCAGACAGTAGCCTGGAGCAAAAGAAATCGTGTATTGATGACTTAATTGCCAAAGTAGTCGTAAATGGTCCGGGCAGGACTATTACGCCATACTTTTATTATTAGTCTTCTTGATGTGGGTCGTCCCAGTTATGCCAGATGTTCTGAACATCGTCGTTGTCTTCCAGGCGCTCCAGCAGCAGGCCCATCTTTTTGATGCTATCCTCATCTTCCAAAGTGACGTAGGTATCGGGCACCATCTGCACTTCAGCGGTGGCAAAGGTGTAGCCCTTGCCTTCCAGATATTCACGAACCGCGCTGAAATCCGCGGGATCAGTGGTGATTTCCACCGCTTCATCCTCCATGGAAAAGTCCTCCGCTCCGGCTTCCATCACATCTTCCATGACCTTGTCTTCGTCCAATTCGCCGTCTTCGTTGTCTAAAACAATGACACCCTTTTCATGGAAGCCAAAGGAAACGCATCCGCTGGTTCCCATATTTCCGCCAAACTTATCAAAGGTATGACGCACTTCGCCGGCAGTCCGATTGCGGTTGTCGGTGAGGCACTCGACGATGACGGCGACGCCGTTAGGGCCGTATCCCTCGTAGGTGATGTTTTCGTAGTTATTTTTATCCCCGTCGCCCATGGCCTTTTTGATGATGCGTTCAATGTTGTCGTTGGGGACGTTATTCGCCTTTGCTTTGGCAATCAAATCGCGGAGTTTCCCATTGACATTGGGGTCGCCACCGCCCTGTTTGACGCAAACCGCCATCTCACGGCCAATTTTGGTGAAAATCTTAGCCTTCTGGCCGTCGGTTTTCTCCTTTTTCCGTTTGATATTACTCCATTTGGAATGTCCAGACATACTCATTTTCCTTTCTTTGCGCAATTGGGCAAAGCCCAACGATTTTTATTTTCTGATGCCCATCCTGTCGAGGGCAAAATGTCGTTAACAAAATTTTTTATATTTCAGAAAGTATAACTTCCGGCTATACAGAGATACTATTATCGTAAAGTGAGGTGAAAATCATGTCTAACAACAATAACAACAGTAGAAACCAGAACAACAACCAGTCTCAGAACAGACAGAACAATCAGTCTCAGAACAAACAAAATAACCAATCTCAGAATAAAAATAACAATCAGTCCCAGAACAGAAAAAACGAAGAGGATTGCTTCTAACAAACAGAAACAATTGTCTTGGGAAGCGGGCGGCTTTTGCTGTCCGCTTTTTTATTTGCCCCTATGAGTTTTAGCCAAATTTCCGCAGAGAAGTGAGCAATTACACAATCTCCAGCAATTCGCCGATAGCGGAAATTTTGGGGTACTCCGTCTCGTGGGTGACGCCCGGCCGCACAGTGATCATCACCGGCTGAATTCCCGCCCGGCGCGCCCCGTGGAGATTGTCGATAAAATCATCGACAAACAGGGTGTTTTCCGGCGGAATTCCCAGCGCTTTGACAGCGTGGTCATACATTTTGGGATTTGGTTTTGTCACCCCGAGATTGCAGCTGTAGGTATAGCTATCAAAGTAGTCGTAAACCTCCAGGTATTCAAGGATACGCCGTATCGAGGGCCAGGTGTCGGAAATCACGCCCAGCGGAAATCGTTTGGAAAGTTGCTGCACCGTTTTTTTCGTGTCCTCGAAAGGAATGTAGTTTTCCATGTTGAACACTTTATCCTGTGCGATGGCTTCAATTTGCTCTTCGTCCCAGCAAAGCTCCGGCAGCTGCTGTGCCAGCATGCGGTAGTATACCCGAAACTGCTCCAGCTCTTCCTCTTCGGTAAAAATCAGATGATTAGCATCCAGATAATCCATACAGGTACGAAAAGCGTTTTGTCGCTTTTTGCCGTCGATGGAACCAAAAACATCCCATCCAGTATATGTAAGGGCTTTTAAGGGAATGACCCAACTTCCGGTAGCCGGACGGCAAAGCGTCCACCCGACATCCAGAAAAATGCCCCTGATGTTTTGCAGCTTTTGCATTCAAACACCTCTTTCCCATATGGATTTGACTGAACCGCAAACAGCGCCCCGCCTATATATCATACCATTCTATGATACCAAAATCATCGTCCGCTGTCAATTGGTTTGAAACCCTCCCCGGCCACTTCCGACGCATCGGAAACAATCATAAACGCATCCGGGTCAATCTCGTGAACCAGTTTTTTCACTTTGTGATACTCGTTATTCCGCAGCGCGCACATCAGCACCTGTTTTTGCTGACCGGTATAAGCGCCCTCGCCGTCCAGCCAAGTGACGCCTCTGCCGAGATTTTTTATAATGCCGTTGGATATGGCCTCATACTGAAGGGAAAAAATATAGACGAGCTTTCCCCTGTCGCCGCCGTAAACCACCATGTCGATGAGTTGGGAGGAAATAAAGATCACGATGATAGCGTATAGCGCGGATTCAATGGATCGAAAGACAAAAATCGAAAAGGCGATGACCACAAGATCGGTAAACATCGTTGCCCGCCCCAGCGGAATATGGGGAAATTTCCGGTTCAAGAGTTTATTCACAATGTCCATGCCGCCGGTGGAGCCCGCCCGCAAAAAGACAAGTCCCAGCCCGATGCCCATGAGCACGCCGCCAAAAAGGCACGCCAGCAGTTTTTCTCCCTGGTACGGCGTAATAAACAAAGGAAAAACAGTGTCGTAAAACACGGTAAAACTGATAACCGACAGCAGCGTCTTCCAGATGAATTCCCGCCCCAAAAACCGCCAGCCCACTAAGAGCAGCGGCACGTTGATGGCGGCGTTGACCACGCCTACTGGAAGCCCGGAAACAAAATTCCCCAGAATCGAAATACCGCTGACGCCGCCGGGGGCTACGTTGCTGGGTGTGATAAAATAGTAAAGTCCCAATGCGTAAGCCGCCGTACCAAATAAAATCAGCAAAATATCCGCTGTAATTTCCCATAAACCATATCTTTTCATCACAGCTGCGCCTTCTTTCCTACCAGCAGATTCCTCTCTGCCTAAAAATCCGACGGGAACTGATTTTAGTCATGCAAATGGTTCCAAATGGCCTCAAAAAGTTCCCTTGCCCTGTTAGTATCCCCTTTTACATGCAAAAAACCAAATAAAGTTTCAAGGCCGGTCGCCGCCCGGTATTCCGCAGGATCGGCGTTTTTCGGAACATTGTTGTGGGTGTTCCTCCCCCGTTTGTAGATGGCAGTTTCCTCTTCGGTGAGGATGGGCATCAACACCTCCATTGCCCGGGACTGGGCAGCAGCGCAGACCATCTTTACCGTCTGCTTATGTAGCTTGTTCACCGGGGCGTTTCCTTTTTGAACCATCCGTTCCCGCACCATCAGCTCAAATACCGCGTCTCCCAAAAAAGCTAAGGTCAACGGGCTCATCTGCTTTGGATTTGTAATGTTTTCAATCTCTAACGTAGCAGTTCCTCCTGTCATTCTGTCTTAAAAAAGATGCGGCCAAACCGCCCGTAAGGACAGCACGGCCGCGTTATTATCTCACATAGTCAAATTGGAAGCCAAACAGGTCGACGGTGTCGTCCTGCTGCACCCCCATCTCCTCCAGCTTGTCGATGATGCCGCTCTCCCGCAGCACCCGCTGAAAATACTGGAGCGACTCGTAGTCGTCCATATTGACGCTCTGCATCACCTGTTCCATAAACGGCGCATCTACATAAAAAACGCCGTCGCTGCCCTTTTCGATGGTAAACTGCCGGGCGTTCTCTGCCTGAAGGGCCGGGTCGGGACGCACAAAAGTGGGTTCATATATCTTGACGGGAGGAAGCTCCTGCAATTTTCCCCACACCGCGTTCACAAGTTCCCTGGTACCTTCGGTGGTAGCGGCGCTGATACGGAAAAAGGGCAGTCCCTGCTTTTCAATATAGCGTTCAAAAGCCGTGATCTGTTCTCCGCTTGCCATGTCACACTTGTTGGCGGCGACAATCTGGGGTCGGGAAGCTAGCCCCTCGTCAAAATTTTTCAGCTCGTAGTTGATTTTCTCGAAATCCTCAATCGGATCACGGCCTTCCGAGCCGGAAACGTCCACCACATGGACGATGAGCCGGCACCGGTCCACATGGCGCAGAAAGTCGTGACCGAGTCCCACGCCCTCGCTGGCGCCTTCCACTAAGCCCGGAATGTCCGCCATGACAAAAGTCTCGTCAAGTCCTACCTGCACCACTCCAAGCACTGGAGCCAGTGTGGTAAAGTGGTAGTTCGCGATTTTGGGTTTTGCCGCGCTGACCACCGAAATGAGAGTGGATTTTCCCACATTTGGAAAGCCCACCAGCCCTACGTCGGCAATAAGCTTCAGCTCCAGATTGAGCCAGTACATCTCTCCAGGCGCTCCGGGTTTGGCAAAACGGGGAATCTGCCGGGTTGATGTGGCAAAATGCTGGTTCCCAGCGCCGCCTTTTCCGCCCATAGCCAGTACGACCGGCTCATAATCGGACATGTCGGCCATAATTTCGCCGCTCTCAGCGTCCCGGATGATGGTTCCCAGCGGCACCTTGACGATCAGATCCTTTCCGCTTTTGCCGCTACACCGCTTGCCGGAACCGTTTTGACCGTCCTCCGCCACGTATTTTTTCTTGTAGCGAAAATCGATGAGGGTATTCAGGTGCTTGTCCACCTGAAAGACCACATTGCCACCCTTTCCGCCGTCTCCGCCGTCCGGCCCGCCGGCGTTTACGTATTTCTCCCGGTGAAAGGAAACAGCGCCGTTGCCGCCGCTCCCCGCCTTGATGAGAATTTTTGCCCGATCAATAAACATATTCTCTCCCTCTGACCACTGGCCTTACAAAACCGATTGTATGAAAGATTAAGCTTTTATCCGCTAAAAAATCACAGCAAAAGAGAGCTTTTCTCCTCTCTGCGCTGTCTCTAAGCAGCTTCCTTTGAAAAACCCCGCTGATAAAGCGGCCTCTTTCAAAGGAAATGCCCTGTTTTCGTCCAAAATCCCACTGTGATTTTCCCGGCAAAATTACAATTCCCCGTCCTGATTTAAAAATTCCAACACATCAAAAAACCCCAAGCGCATGGCTCGGGGTTTTCGTCGAAATTACTGAACGGTGTAGACACTGACTTTTTTGCGGTCACGGCCAACACGCTCAAACTTCACCTTTCCGTCAACCAATGCGAAAAGTGTATCGTCGCTGCCGATTCCAACATTTTCACCGGGGTGAATGTGGGTTCCGCGCTGACGAACCAAGATGTTGCCAGCCAGTACGAACTGTCCGTCGGCGCGTTTTACGCCGAGGCGTTTGGACTCAGAATCACGACCGTTCTTGGTAGAACCAA
>OFMK01001117.1_pt1 | contig 21661 bp, 24 predicted proteins | sample 1541781 | NCBI WGS metagenome assembly OFMK01 (sample SAMN04209250, study PRJEB22552) | human gut metagenome | biome: gut; material: feces | host: Homo sapiens | place: USA: Oklahoma
GATATCACCTAATTATCTCCAATTGCTAAACATGATACATCTCTTACGGAGAGATGTACCGATAATGTACATGATTTCGAGTCTACCAAAGTACGATTGAGGTCATGCCGAAATAAGATAATGATAGCATATATAATGCTGGGGAATTTCCCCGAACTTTTGGATAATACCGTTGTAACTACATGTGTTTCAATATATAATAAACACTTGGAGGAGTCGGAAATGTATCCCTTCACCAACTAAGGCGTAAGGCTATCCATTTATTATCATGGACGAAATACTACCTATAGAGGATAAACTGCACTGGTATGCCATGCGTGACCTCAAACGCAGACATGCCAAATTGCCCGCCTACAAGATGTTCGAGAACTTGAAGGTGCAGTGTTTCACTCCTATGGTGCATCGTTTGGTCGTAGTTGGTGGCAAGCGGGTGGATCAGGAAGTGCCTTTCATGCAGGACTTGCTTTTCGTGAAAGACACGAGGGAGCATCTTGATGCCATTGTGGAGAGTACCCCCAAGCTTCAATACCGTTACAAGCTCGGTGTACAGCACACTCCTATCATCGTCCCTGTCGCAGATATGGAACGTTTCATCAAGGCGGTAGAAGCCAGTGATAATCCTAAGTTCTATTCCCCTGACGAGGTGACACCGGAGATGAGAAACCGGAAAATCCGCATCATCGGCGGGCAGTTGGACGGATATACGGGCACATTGGTGACCACACGTGGTTCGAAGACAAAAAGGCTGCTGGTGGAACTGCCCACCTTGTTGGCTGCCTCCATAGAAGTAGAAGCGGAGTATATTCAGCTTATTCCATGAGGATATGAACCGATTGTAAATTTTTCCCTAACAAACAGGAAAAATCAATCCCCCTTGCGACCGAAAATTAATGCTATTATAAATTGATTTAATCACAATTTCAATGAACAGGTTCGGCATAGAGCTTGGCAAGTTGATGGAGAATCATCTGTCAGACATACTTTTCAGTGAGCGTTCCAATAGAGAGCATATTCATCTGTACCGTGTTGATAATTATTGGGTGGCATTCGAACGTTCTGCTTTTCACCTTTGTCACATCTATACGAAATCGGTTATTAATGCGATGAAAGTGTTTCGTGTGCCCCTCCCTATTGTTGTGACAAGTGTAGAGGACAGGGAAATGCCATTTGCCGTAGGTGACATGGAGTGTATGAAAAGAACATTTGTAGAAAGGATATACAAGACAGGAAAGCCAGTTGACGGCAAATCATTCAATGAATGGCACTACCAAAACACCATAGTATTTCAAGACACAGGCTATAGAAGGTCTTAAACAAAGAAAAATCAGGAATATGAGTATAAATAAAGTATTTTACATCTTGCTCATTGTCGCAAGTACAGTGACACTGGGCTCGTGCGGTTCTTCCAAGGAAGTAGTTTATTTCCAGGATTTGAGACCCGGGGAAACAGAAATCAAGTTGCCTGAAGTGAAAGCCATTACAGTCCGACCGGAGGATAAGATTTCCATTATCGTCAACAGCCGTGACCCCCAGTTGACGGACTTGTTCAACCTGCCTTATGTGTCCAGGCAATTGGGTCAGTCTTTAAGGACAAATGGCGTGACGGCTTCAAGCAATCAAGGAGTATCCGCTTATACCGTAGATGCCAACGGTAAGATAGATTTTCCTGTACTTGGCAAGATACACGTGGCCGGAATGAAGCGGGAAGAAATCGCCGAATGTATCAAGAACGAATTGATAAAGGAGAATTTGGTGAAAGACCCTGTCGTGACCGTGGAATTTGCCAATCTCTGCATATCCGTGTTGGGCGAGGTGAACAGTCCGGGACGTTTCAGCATTGACCGGGACAGGCTGACCATACTCGATGCACTCAGCATGGCAGGCGACCTGACCATCTACGGAAACCGTTCCAAGGTGATGGTGTTACGGCAAGAAGGGGATGTGCAACGGGTGTACGGACTGAACCTCACTTCCGGCGAACACATCTATTCTTCACCCGCCTATTATCTGCAACAGAATGACGTGGTGTATGTGGAACCCAATGAAGTGAAAGCCCGTCAATCTACCGTCAACGGCAACAACGTGCGTTCCACCTCGTTCTGGATTTCGCTGGCATCGTTGCTGACTTCTGTGGCCATCCTCATTTTTAATTAATCACGTCCAATCTAAATATTGTATATCGTGGCAACTCAAAACAATATATCCAAACCTAAACAGAAGGAACTTGCGGAGAAGATAGGCGTTTCCGCTTCCCAGTTGAGCCGCATTGTCAGCGGCGAAACGAGAACGGTCAGCAGTGATATTCTCATAGGAGTGGCAAAGGAATTTAAGGTATCGACAGACTATATACTGGGCTTGTCCACCGTGAGCGTCCGTAAAAGTTACGATATTTCTGAATTAGGTTTGTCAGAGGGAGCCGTGAGGGGGCTTGTGACGGGTGCTGTTGATGTGCAAATACTCAATCGCTTACTGGAACACAGGAATTTTCCCAAGCTGATAGATTTGATACGGATTTATTTTCAGGACACGGCGGCAAAGGGGATAATGGCACGAAACCAGCTTATCGAGATGGCAACGGCTTCCCTGTCCGACCTGATGAAAGAACACCCGGAACACCGGGCGGAAGCAAAGCAGGATTTACAGCTATTGAACGCACAGAAGATGGGGGAACATGAAGCGGAGATTGAGAAAATCAAAAATGTGTTCCTTGCTATCCTGCGGGATATTAAGAAAGACATGGAAAACGGAGAACAGCCGGGGGAAGCTGTTACCTCCGCTATGTTCCAGACCATGCGGAACGCATTGGCAGAGCAAAAGCAAAACTCGATTTCCGTTGATGATGTAACAGCAATGATTGCCGGACAGATCGGACAGCTTGCGCCGATGGACGAGGAAACGGTGGAACAGTTCCGGCAGTTAGCAAAGAAGATGATGGTGCAGGCGGGCGGTACACAAAACGAGGAAAAACCATGAGCGATGTAATGACCCCGGAGCAGCGGAGCCGGGCAATGAGCCATATCAAGGGGAAAGATACCAGCATAGAGGTATTATTGCGGAAAGCCCTTTGGCATAAGGGCATCCGATACCGGAAGAACTATAAAAAGCTACCGGGCACCCCGGATATAGCGATAACCAAATACAGGATTGCTATCTTTTGCGACAGCGAGTTTTTTCACGGCTATAATTGGGAGATCAAGAAACAAAAGCTGGGAAACAACCGGGAATATTGGATCAAAAAGATTGAGCGCAATATGGCCCGTGACCGTGAGAATGACTTCAAGCTAATTGCAATGGATTGGGTGCCCATGCACTTTTGGGGACAGGAGATACAAAAGAGGACAGCGGAATGTGTGGAAGCTGTCGAAGATTTAATTCTCGAGTTGCAGATGTTGCAGTTTGATGGTATGATAGAGGATATGAGGGACTGTGTTGAAGATATAAAATAATATTTTTATATCTTTAACTTATAAATTGATAATTTACAAGGAGTACCCTTATGACGATATCAGAACAGATTAAAGTGCTGTGTGTGCGTACCAATATCAGCGTTGCAGAGCTTGCAAGGCGGATGGGGACTACGCCGCAAAATTTCCACTCAAAAATGAAGAGGGAAAGCTTTACAATCTCCGACTTAGAATATCTGGCGGAAACGGTGGGGTGTTCTTTTGAACGCCATTTTGTCCTTCCAGATGGCGAAAAGGTTTAATAGGAGGGCATTATGGATTTACTGCATTTCAAAGATAACGCTTCAAACCGGGATGTAATCTCCCTGTTTTCCGGGGCGATGGGGCTGGATATCGGCCTTGCAAAAGCTGGCTTAAATATTGCAATCGGGCAGGATTTTGACCCCGCCTGCGTTGCTACCATGCGTGCGAATGGACATAAGGTGCTGGGCGGGGATATCCGCGAGATAGATGAGGCGGATTTACTGGAACAGACCGGGCTGGCACAGGGGGAGCCTTTCCTCATTTGCGGCGGGCCGCCTTGCCAGCCATTTTCCACCGCCGGCAAGCGGATGGGGATCAACGACCCCCGGGGCAGCCTATTCATGGATTTTATCCGTATGATTGACTATATCCGCCCCCGCTTTTTTATCATGGAAAATGTCAAGGGTATTATGTCAGCCCCCCTCAAGCATATCCCGCTGGCAGAACGTGATAAAAATGACCCAGAGCAGCGTTTGGGGACTGTATTGGATGTTATCCTGTCCGAATTTAACAAGTTGGGATATAAGACGGTATACGGGATATTGGATGCTGTCAATTATGGCGTCCCACAATTCCGGGAACGGTTTGTCTTGATTGGGAGCCGGGATAACGAGGATATTTTCCTGCCTTTTCCGACTCACTTCCAGATGCATCAAGACCCGCAATACCGCTGGCGCACCCTAAACAATACGATCCGCGATTTGGAATATAACTGTGGGGAGTGTGCCGCATTCAGCAAAGACCGCCTTGCGTACCTCCGCCTTGTTCCGGAGGGCGGGAATTGGCGTGACCTGCCAGAAGATGTGCGGAAAGAGGCAATGGGCGGCGCTTATGGCTCTGGCGGCGGGAAGGTCGGCTTTTACCGGCGGCTGTCTTATAGCCAGCCGTCCCCGACATTGGTTACTTCCCCGGTACAAAAAGCGACGATGATGTGCCACCCGACCCAAGACCGGCCCTTAAACATCCGGGAATATGCCCGCATCCAGCAGTTCCCAGATAATTGGGAGTTCATGGGAACCACGGTTGCTAAATACCGCCAAATCGGTAATGCTGTCCCGGTAGGGCTAGCGTTGGCACTTGGGAAAGCGGTGCTTTCCGTTGCGGATCAGTCTGCCGAAATCCGTACGAAGCGGTTTAGGGGGACGGACATCCATCAAAAGCTAAAACAAGCCATAGAGATAGGAGGAAGCTGCTATGCCCATAAATAATAGCTACAACGAAGAAGCCATCGTAAAAGCGATTGCAACTGCGCTGGATAGTTTTTACACGAACTTAATCGGCAACATTGATAAACTCAACATCAAAAAGGTCATGAAGCGCAAGAACCCGTACCTGTTCCGGGCAAAAGCCATGAACGGGGCAGCGCAGATTATTGATGCAATCCTCGCAGCTTTTGTGTCCTCGTCTGAGGAAACGATTTTTGGGAATGTGTTCTTTGAACCGATTGCCACCGCAGCTGCACAGGGGCAGAAAGCGTTGGCGGAGGGCGTGGATATTATGGTGGAACGGGATAATACCATCTATGCCATCGCAGTAAAATCCGGCACCAGCGTTTTCAATGCAGACAGCCGCAAGAAGCAGGAGCAAAACTTCATGGCGGCAAGCAAGTTGGCGCAGCAGGCGAAGAAACGCTTTGTCCCGATTGTCGGCTACGGCTATGGGAAGAAGAAGACCTCTACCCGTGGCCTTCCCAAGTTTTACATGGAATTGGCGGGCAAGGATTTCTGGACAGAACTGACAGGCGATGAGGAGTTCTACATAAAGCTGATCCGTTTCATGGACAAGTTGCCGGAAAAGTATGTAGAGGAATTTGACGCCTCCTATCAGAAAGCTGCAAACCGGCTCGTCCGCGAGTTCACTCAGGAATTTTGCTTTGAAGATGGCAGCATTGATTGGGAGAAACTTGTGAAATTTAATTCAGGAGATTAAATTAGGAAGCAGGTAATCAGATGACAAAAATACAATCCGTAGATCAACATGAACTTACAAAATTCATCAACGAACATATTGCCGAATTTCATGATGCAAGATTGAACGCTTTGAAGAAGGTAAAGCTTGAGGAGATATTGAAAAAGAAGAATCCATATCTTTTCAAGGCAAAAAATATCCAAACTTGTGAAGAATTGATTCGTGTCTTGTTAGATGCTTTTCTTTCATCGCAAGAAGAAACAATTTTTGGGGAATTCTTAGAGAAACTTGCGATTTTTGTTTGTGGTAAGACCCGTTCTGGATATAAATCAGGAATTCCAGGGGTGGATTTAGAAATTGAAGAAGGCAATACCCGCTACATTATTGCAATTAAATCCGGCCCAAAATGGAGTAATAAAAGTTCTTTATCCGCAATGAAAGAGGATTTTAAAAAAGCTAAGAAAACATTACGCACGCAAAAATCTGGCATTAATGTTGTTGCTATCAATGGTTGTTGCTATGGACGAGATACAAGGCCAGACAAAGGAGATTACTTCAAATATTGCGGACAAGAATTTTGGGCCTTCATTAGTGGGGACGAGGACTTTTACTTAGAGATAATCGAACCTCTTGGGCATAAAGCAAAAGAGAAAAATGAGGCGTTTCAAAACGAGTATGCAAAGTTAATAAATAGAATGACAATTGACTTTTCGCTCAAATATTGTAAGGCGAATGGTGAAATCGATTGGGAAACTATTGTACGGCTTAATTCACAGAAAAAAGTAAAGAAATCTGCTGTATCAAAAAAGAAAAAAGTATAAACAAGGAGTATACCTGATGCCACTCCTGAAACCGCTCAGGTTTTTGTTCATTCCCAAAAACCTGTCCTTTTCCTGCCGGGCAAAATGAGTGTTTCCATCCGGCAAAACCCTTCATTTTTCCCATCAGCCGTGACAGCAGGTATAACTACACTTTGCAAGCAAAGTCGTGTGCCAAAAGGGGGCTTTGCCCCCTTTGGAAACCCCCACAAGAAAAGGCAGTACGCTACCCCTCCACGGGGCGCATACCGCCTTTTCTTGTTATCCAGCCCTCCGGCTGTATCGGTTGAGCAAAAGTCAGCGTGGGATTGGTGTGGTATCTTTATCTAAGTGATACCCCACGCTCCCATCGGCTAACGGCTTTGTCTGTGACCTGTATTTTTGAAGCCAGATCAGCCTGCGTCATATTTCTTTCCTTGCGGCGCCTAGCTACAAAAGCCCCAAATTTATGTGCGTCCATCTCCGCACCTCCCTGCTGACAAAATATCACGCCCGCAGAATTTTGGCAACCGATGCTTCATTTACTTACGGATTTATCTGCGATTCGTTGAGGGTGCCTTTTCAAGCTGCCGGTACAGCCGGCAGTTTCTTACAATAAAACCCCCGGAAGGGAGAATACATACGCCTGAAAGCGTCATGCCCTTCCGGGGGTTTTGCCCTGCCTTTTTACTTCAGAAAACCCGCAATAATTTTCTCTTCCGCCTGTTCTTCCGTGAGGCCCAGCGTGCGAAGCTTCATTAGCTGTTCGCCTGCTATCTTGCCAATGGCGGCCTCATGGATGAGCGAGGCATCCAGGTGGGCCGCCTCCAACGCGGGCGTGGCCACCACGGTGGCCCTGTCCGCCAGAATGGCGTCGCACTCGGAATGGCCTGTGCAGCGCGCAGAGCCCACGATGCGGGAAATAAACTCCTGATGGCTGCGGCCCCTGGCCACAGAGCGGGACACAAGATCGGCCCCGGAATCCTCCCCCTCCAGGTGCACGGTGAACTCTGTTTTGGCGGCTTCGGCACCGTCGGTCATCAGGCGCTCGCGCACCAGCAGCTTTGCGCGCGCGGCCAGCCTGGCACTGGTCTTGCGGTAAGTGGTATCCACGCCAGAAATCTGCACCGTATCCATTGTCAGGCTGGAATCTTCTTCCAAAAACGCCTCGGTCACCGGATCGATGTGGCGGTTGCCCGTGCTTTTCCCGGTGCCCACATGCTTTTCCTCATATACCACCTTGGCGCCCTTGCCCAAAAAGAAACGGTGGATGCCGTTGTGGCGCGCCTCTTCTTCGCCGTCGGCATGGATTCCGCAGCCAGCCACCACCACCACGTCGGCACCCTCACCAATATAAAAATCGTTGTATACAAGGTCGTCCACGCCGCTGTGCGTGACGCAGGCCGGGATATACACCTTTTCCCCTTTTGTGCCAGGGGCCACGCGGATATCAATGCCGGGCTTGTCTGTCTTGGATTCTATTTTGATGTTTCGGGTAGACTGGCGCCCGGCGCAGCCGCCGTCCTCCCGGATATTGTAGGCACCTGTGAATTCGCCCTTGAAGCCTGCCACAAGGCGCAGCAGCTCGTCTGTTATATTATTCATGCGCGGCGCACCTCCTTGCCAAGTGGACACATGCAGCCCATGCTCTCGCCCATCATCAGGTGAGGCATCACTTTTTCACGCGGACCCGCCTCGCGCACCACGCCGTCCGCAATGACGACGATCTCGTCTGCGATGGACAAAATACGCTCCTGGTGCGAAATGATGAGCAGCGTGCCCTGATGGCTCTTCTGAAGCTCCTGAAAGGTTTCCACCAGCTTCGAAAAACTCCACAAATCAATGCCCGCCTCCGGCTCGTCGAAAATGGACAGCTTTGCGCCGCGCGCCAGCACCGTGGCTATTTCAATGCGCTTGGCCTCACCGCCGGAAAGGCTGGCATCCACCTCCCGGTCAATATACTCGCTGGCGCACAGGCCAACTTTGCCCACCAGCGCGCAAACCTCGCATTCCTCCAGCGGCTTGCCGGCGGCCATCTCCAGCAAATCGCGCACCGTCATCCCCTTGAAGCGCACCGGCTGCTGAAAGGCATAGGCAATACCCTTTTGTGCGCGCTGGGTAATGTCGAGGCCGGTGATATCCTCCCCGTCGAACAGAATTCGCCCGGCGGTGGGCGTCTCCAACCCGGCCACCAGCTTGGCCAGCGAAGTTTTGCCGCCGCCGTTGGGACCCGTCACCACCACCAGCTTGCCCTTGGGCACATACACGTCTACCCCTTTCAGGATGCTTTCCCCACCCGGCAGCCGCCAGGCCAGATGTTCCAATTGCAGCATTTGAATCTTCCTTTCCTCCGCTGCGGGGCAAATAGCCCCTTCCTGCGGAAAGTGTTTCCCGGCCGCCCCGCGCACATACGCAAAGCGGCAAAATATACTTTTTTGGTGTATTTTGTGTTCAAAAGAATGGCCACCCCATCCGGGTGGCCCCGTCTCCGTGCCGCCTGCATTATACAGGCGAAAGGCCCTGTGCCGGGCACGCAGGTCTTTGTTTCATTTTAGCAGAATATAGCACGATGTGCAAGCCCCCTCTGCCGAAAAATACATTTTGCCCGCCGGACAAACCAAAGGCACCGCCGGGCCCCACATGGAGCCCGGCGGTGTTCCCCTTCATAACAAATCACTTTTGGCACAATGCGTCAGTCAAGCTCCAGCGCACCGGTGTAAAGCTGGTAATAGGTGCCCTTCAGGGCCAGCAGCTCTTCGTGTGTGCCGCGTTCGATAATGCGCCCGTGGTCCAGCACCATGATGGCATTTGAATTTTTCACAGTGGACAGGCGGTGTGCAATGACAAACACCGTGCGCCCTGTCATCAAGGCATCCATACCGCGCTGCACGATGGCCTCTGTGCGCGTGTCGATACTGGATGTCGCTTCGTCCAAAATCATCACAGGCGGGTCTGCCACGGCGGCGCGCGCAATGGCAAGCAGCTGGCGCTGACCCTGCGAAAGGTTGGCGCCGTTGCCTGAAAGCGGCGTCTGGTAGCCCTGCGGCAGGCGCGTGATGAAATCGTGCGCACCTGCCAGCTTGGCTGCCGCGATGCATTCATCGTCGCAGGCATCCAAATTGCCGTATCGAATATTTTCCATCACCGTGCCGGTGAAAAGGTTCGTATCCTGCAAAACAATGCCAAGGCTGCGCCGCAAATCCGCCTTTCGGATCTTATTGATATTGATGCCGTCGTAGCGGATTTTTCCATCCTCAATATCATAAAAACGGTTGATGAGATTGGTGATAGTAGTTTTGCCTGCGCCGGTAGACCCCACAAACGCCACCTTCTGGCCGGGCTTTGCATACAGCGAGACATCGTGCAGCACCGTCTTCTCCGGCGTATAACCGAAATCGACATCAAAGAAGCGCACGTCGCCCTGCAGACGGGTGTATGTTACGGTGCCGTCATGGTGCGGATGCTTCCAGGCCCAGACGTTAGTGCGCTCGGCACACTCCGTCAGGCTGCCGTCCGCGTTTTCATGCGCGTTTACCAGTGTAACATAGCCCTCGTCCGTCTCTTCCTTCTCATCCAGCAGTGCCAGAATGCGGTGCGTGCCCGCCAGGCCCATAATAACCATGTTCACCTGGTTGGACACCTGCCCGATGGCGCCCGCAAACTGCTTTGTCATATTCAGGAACGGCACTACGATGCTGATGCTGAAAGCCATGCCGGAGATGCTGAGATTGGGCGCCCCCGCCAGCATCAGTGCGCCGCCCACCAGTGCCACCACCACATACATGACGTTGCCCACATTGCCCAGCAGCGGCATCAGGATATTGGCAAAACGGTTACCGTTGCGGGCATTGAAAAAGATCTCTCCGTTTACTTTGTCGAAGTCTGCCCTAGCGGCGTCCTCGTGGCAGAACACCTTGATGACCTTTTGCCCGGTCATCATCTCCTCCATAAAAGCTTCCGCCTTGGCAATGGTGACCTGCTGGCGCAGAAAATACTTGGACGAGTGGCTTGTGATATAGCGCGCTGCAAAAAACATGCATACAACGCCGGCCACCACAATCACGCCCAAAATTGCGCTGTAGTACATCATGATACAGAGCACCGACAGCAGCGTGATGCACGAAATGAGCATCTGCGGCAGGCTTTGGCTTATCATCTGGCGCAGGGTATCCACGTCATTGGTATAATAACTCATGATGTCGCCGTGGCCGTTGGTATCGAAATACTTGATAGGCAGGTCCTGCATATGGCTGAACATCTTTTCGCGCAGCTTTTTCAGCGAGCCCTGCGTGATAATTGCCATCAGCTGGGTGTAGGTGAAGCCCGCAATCAGGCTGAGCACATACATCACCACAAGAATGCCCACCAGCCCCAAAATGCGGGCGGACACCGACGCCCAGTCACCCGATTTGTAGGTGCTGTCCACAATGGCAATGATATTCTGCAAGAACACGGCAGGCATTGAGCTGACGACGGCGTTGAACAGGATGCACACCAGCGCCACCGGCAGAAGCACGGGGTAAAATTCAAACAGCAGGCGCATCAGCCGGCGCAACACGCCCTTCGGCGCGCGCTGGCCGCGGGCCGTGGTGGCAGGGGGCGCCGTATTGGGGTTATCCTTCGCCATTTTCGTCACCTGCCTTGTTCTGAGTGGTATAAATCTCGCGATAAATCTCGTTGCGGGCCATCAGCTCTTCATGCGTGCCGATGTCGTTGATGTGCCCGCCGTCCATCACAATGATGCGGTCGGCATCCTGCACGGAGGCCACGCGCTGTGCAATGATGATTTTAGTGGTCTCGGGGATAAACTTACGGAAGCCCTGGCGGATCAGCGCATCGGTGCGGGTGTCCACCGCGCTGGTGGAATCGTCCAAAATAAGCACCTTGGGCTTTTTCAGCAGCGCGCGGGCAATGCACAGGCGCTGCTTCTGGCCGCCGGATATGTTGCTGCCCCCCTGCTCAATCCATGTGTCATATTTATCCGGAAACTGCTGAATAAACTCATCGGCCTGCGCCAGGCGGCAGGCCTCCAGCATCTCATCGTCTGTGGCATCTGCGTTGCCCCAACGCAGGTTATCCTTGATAGTGCCGCTGAACAGCACATTTTTCTGCAGCACCACCGCCACATTGTTGCGCAGCACCTCCAAATCATAGCTGCGCACATCCACACCGCCCACTTTGACGCTGCCCTCCGTGACATCATACAAGCGGGGGATCAGCTGCACAAGTGTCGTTTTTGATGAACCCGTACCGCCCAAAACGCCAATGACCTCGCCGGAACGGATATGAAGGTCCACCCCGGCCAGCGCCATTCGCTTGGCCTTTTGGGAATATTTGAAGCTGACATTTTCAAAATCGACAGAGCCGTCCTTTACCTCCGTCACTGCATTTTCCGGGCTGGTAAGGCTGCTTTTTTCTGTCAGTACCTCCACGATGCGCTCAGCCGATTCCATGGACATGGCAATCATCACAAACACCATGGAAAGCGTCATCAGGCTCATCAGTATCTGGAAGCTGTAAGTGAGGATGGCGGACATCTGGCCCACAGCCACTTCTGCGCCCCGGCCGCTTATCACCACATAAGAGCCGAACGAAAGCACAAACGCCATGCCCGCGTAAACACAGAACTGCATCATGGGGTTATTGAGGGCCATAATGCGCTCGGCTCGGGTGAAATCCCGGCAGACATCCTCGGCTGCTGCCGAGAACTTTTTCTTTTCATAGTTCTCGCGCACATAGCTTTTTACCACACGCATGGCCTGCACGTTCTCCTGCACGGAATCGTTCAGCGCATCGTATTTGCGGAACACGCGGCGGAAAATAGGCATCGCGGCGCGGATGACCAGTGCCAGGCCAACGCCCAGCAGCGGAATGGTGACAAGGAAGATCATGGCCAGGCGCCCGCCCATGGCAAAGCCCATGATAAAAGAGAAAATAAGCATCAGCGGCCCGCGGATGGCGATGCGGATGATCATCATGAACGACATCTGTACATTCACCACGTCCGTAGTCATACGCGTAACCAGGCTTGAAACCGAAAATTTATCGATGTTTTCAAAGGAATAATCCTGAATGCAGTAGAACATATCTTTGCGCAGGTTACGCGCAAAGCCGGTGGACGCCGTGGCACAGGTGTTGCCCGCGGCAACGCCGAACACCAGCGCCAGAATGGCCATTACCAAAAGCTGGATGCCGTAGCGGACGATGACGTCCATACCGCAGCCGGCCTGCATCTGGTTCACCAGGTTTGCAATGATAAGCGGGATGATGCACTCCAGAATCACTTCGGCTGTGACCAGCACCGGCGTCAGTGCTGCGGTTTTTTTGAACTCCCGAATGCTTCGTGCAAGCGTTTTTACCATATATCACATTCCTCCTCTGTACAGGCCGCGCGGCACTGCGCAGCGTATTTATCAAGCGAACTGGCGGGCCCGGCGGGGCCGCAAAATCATTCCTTGAGGTTTTCCGACATGCGCTGTGCCGTACGCAGAAACTGGTCGCGCTCGGCATCTGTAAGCCCCTGTGTGATGCGGTGTTCAAGCAGGCGCACACACTCGCGCACCTGCGCCTCCATCTGCACTGCTTTCTGTGTTGGCACAAGGCGCTTCAGGCGTGCATCATAATCTACGCTCTCGCGCCGGATAACTCCATTTTTTTCCATCAACTGCAAAATGTTCGTGGTGGTAGAACGGCTCAGGTTGAACGCCGCTTCTACATCCCGCTGAAACACGGGGCCGTTTTGGCAGTGTTCCAGAATATAGTGCATCACCCGGCTCTGCACACCGGTGATGCCCAGATCACTCAGCGTAGCGTTCATACGTTTTTTCACCTGATGAGCCAACAGGTTTATCCAGGCGCCGCAGTCGCGTGTCATGCTGTCATCAGCCCCTTATTTGTTAGTGTGCGAACAAAACAATAACACAATTGGCCGCTTCTGTCAATATTTTTGCATGCTGCACAGTGCGCCCCCAGCATCAGGATGCTTTTCTATTGGAAAGCCTTCGGAAAAGAAAAAAACAGACGCTATACGCGTCTGTTTTTTTGGTGCGCTGAAAGGGATTCGAACCCCCGACCTTTTGGTTCGTAGCCAAACACTCTATCCAACTGAGCTATCAGCGCATGCCTCGTTTGAGACTGTTGTTATTTTAGCACTGTTTGCGGTGGTTGTCAATATTTTTATCAATCTTTTTTTCACACTTTGCAAAGCCAAAGCATCGGCCCGGGCCGCAGGGTGCGTTTTCTTTCTTCTTCATAATAAATTTACTTTTTCCGCCCTGCGGCCGATTGTGTTTTTGATACAGTTTTGCTATACTTGTGAAAAGAGTATGAGCGGTTTTCCGCTTTTTGTGCGGAAGGCCTATTGGAGGTTACGGCTTTGGAGCCTACAAGCATAGTTCTCACGATACTGGCCATCGCGGCCCTGGTGTTCCTGTATCTGTTCACATTCAAGCGGGAGGTGCTGCACCGCAAGCCGAAAGACATGCAGGGCCAGACTGCCGCCAAAAAGCCGCTGGCCGCCGCGCGCCGGATGGCCGCCATGAACCAATATGAGGTGATCGCCCCCGCCGTACTGGAAAAAAACGGCGCCGAGACAGACCTTGATTTTATCCTTGTGGGCACATTTGGGCTTTTGTGTGTAAAATGCGTGGGCCTGGGCGGCGAAATCTACGGTTCCGCAGGGGATGCCATGTGGCTGCAGGTTTGCGGTGAAAAGCGGCAGAGCTTTGAAAACCCGCTGCGCCGCGCAGAGCGCGACACCCGCCTTGTGCGCGACGCACTGTTCAGCGCCAAGTTGAAAAATGTGCCGGTAGAGGCTGTGGTCGTGTTCACAAACCGTTCGGCACAGCTGGCCCTGCCGCGCAGCACCGGCCACTATACAGTAAAAGAATTCCGCGCCCTGCTGGATAAATCAAAATACACGCAGGACAAGCGCGTGGACATTCAGAAAACGGCCGGCGCTGTGCGCGCCTGGCTGAAAAAAGCCTGAAGGCTAAACGCCGCGCCTCCGGCCCCTGTGCGCCGGGAACGCGGCGTTTTTTCCTGTCTGGCGCAAAAAATACTCTACTATTTACATTTTGTTCACAGAGAAGTCATATCGTTGTCCAAATTGGCCCCTATAATAAGAATCACAGAAACGGAAGCCGCAATCCGTTCTCTGTATGATTCCTCCTCACACCAAGAGAGATACCCCTTAAAAGAGAAAACCCTCGGTTCCGCATGCCGGGGGTTTTTCCTTTTGTTTTTCCGCATCAGCGCATGAGGCGCCGGTGCTCAAAGCGCGCCTTCCCAGCTTCCGCGCATATCACGCCGTACTGCCCGTCTGTCAGTGTGCCGGGGTTGAACAGCGTCAGCCCATCCAGCTCCCCGCAGAAGGGCACATGCGTGTGGCCGAACAGCGCGGCATCTGCATGTGCGGCCTGTGCGGCCTCTGCCAGGGCCTGATAAGAGCCTTTCACGCCATACACATGGCCGTGCGTATACAGAAACAGCACGCCCTCGAAGGCGCAAAGGCCCTGAATGGGCGCGTTTGAGCCGAAATCGCAGTTGCCGCGCACCATATAAACGCGCAGAGGCCCATGCGCAGCCTCAAAGCGTTCGGCTTCGCGGATGCCGTCGCCCAGAAAGACTACGGCACCCACATTTTTTTCGGCGCGGTATGCCTGCTCCAGCGCGTCATAGTCCCCGTGGATATCCGATACAACCAGCAGCTTCATTCCGCCTCTCCCTCCTGCGCAGCCTGTGCGGCGCCGCTCAGGCACACTTTATATACTTCACTTTTGGAAAAAGGCGTGCCTGCCGCAGCCTGTCTTGCCGCGGCAGAAAGCGTCAGGCCCTGCGCACGCACAAGCGCCTGTGCCTGCGCAGCAGCTTGCGCCAGCGTGGGCACCGCCTGCTGCGGGGCAGGCTGGGCCCCCGCCATCACCAGCACAAATTCACCGCGCGGCGCGTTCTGCTTATAATAAGCGTTTGCCTCTCCGACAGTGGTTTTGCGTATCTCTTCATGCAGTTTTGTCAGTTCGCGGCAGACAGTGAGAGGACGGCACGGCCCAAAGGCCTCTTCCAGGTCTGCCAGTGTGGCAGGCAGTTTGTGCGGTGCCTCATAAAAGATAATCGTGCGCTGTTCCGCCTGCAGGGCAGCCAGACGCTCCCTCTTCTGTCGGCGGTTAGTGGGCAGAAAGCCCTCGAACACGAACCGCCCCGTGCACTGCCCTGAAGCGATAAGCGCCGTATCCGCTGCGCTTGCACCCGGCACAGGCACCACGCGGATGCCGCGGGCGTGCGCATCCCGCACAATCACCTCGCCGGGGTCGGAAATGGCGGGCATGCCGGCGTCCGAGCACAAAGCGCAGCTTTCCCCCTCCTCGATACGCGCAAGAATCATTTCGCCGCGCTCTTTCAGGTTGTGCTCATAATAGCTCACCATCGGCTTTTTCAGCCCCAGGTGGTTCAGCAGCCTCAGTGTCACGCGGGTGTCCTCCGCCGCTATAAAATCCGCGCTGGAAAATGTCGCCGCAGCGCGCGGCGTCATGTCGTCCAGGTTGCCTATCGGCGTTGCCACCAGATACAGGGTTCCTGCCATGAAAACACGCCCTTTCTTTGCACAGCAGGCTTGATGCCGTGTGCCGTTTCCCCATCATGCCCCGCAAAAGGCCGGACGCCGCGGCACAGGCCCAGCGGGCCTGCGCTGCAAAGCGCCCTGGCGCGCGGGGCCTTTTTCCCAAAGTACCTGCGGTGCTGAAGCCGCCGCCCGCCCTGACAGATGGATATACTGTCATCATATATCATATCTGCAAAACACGCGTATTTCAACTCATTTCGCGCCGCGCTTTTGCAAAACGAAAAAAACAGGCGGGTGCGCACCCGCCTGTTTTTCATGCAATTTGTGCGGGGTCAGCCTTCGCTGATCGCGCTTACGGGGCACTCGCCGGCGCACGTGCCGCAATCCAGGCACGCGTCCGCATCGATTACATACTTGCCGTCGCCTTCCGAAATGGCATTCACCGGGCAAACACCGGCGCAGGTGCCACAGGCGATGCAGTCGTCGCTGATTTTGTAAGCCATACTACAACCTTCCTTCTCCGCGCTGTAAAAAGTGATTTGCGCCCTTTGCGCCCCGGAAAACGCGGACCGAATGCGCAGGGCCGCCTTTCGGCGAAAAGGCTGCCGGCATGCTTTTGGCGAGAAAATGGGTTCTCGCCAAAAGATGCCTTTTTCCCTTTCGTTTTTTTATTGTAACATAAAGTGAAGATTTTGCAAGAGGGCTTATTCCTGCCCCTGCATTTCAGGCTCTGGCTGAGATTTTTTTGGCGCGCGCTTGCCGCCGCGGATATATTCGCACACTTCCTTAGCATAGCTGCGCACTGGTGCGCCGGGCGCATCCGGCCGCACGCGCAGCACGCCGGAGATGACGTTTACCTCTGTCACAACGCCTGTGCCATCCGGGGTTTTCACAACACTGCCCACACCCGGAGTAATGCTGTTCAGATATTCATAAGCGGGCTGTTCATAAGCAAGGCAGCACATCAGCCGTCCGCACGAACCCGATATTTTTGCCGGGTTCAGGGAGAGGCCCTGTGCTTTTGCCATTTTGATGGAAACAGGCTGAAAATCCTTCAAAAAACGGTTGCAGCAGAAGGGCTGGCCGCAAATGCCAAGCCCGCCCAGCATTTTGCTCTCATCGCGAACTCCTATTTGGCGCAGCTCTATGCGCGTGTGGAACACACCTGCCAAGTCTTTCACAAGGTCGCGGAAATCCACGCGGCCATCGGCAGTGAAATAGAACAAAATTTTGCTTCGGTCCAGCGTATATTCCACATCCACCAGCTTCATATCCAGCTTGTGTTTTTCAATGCGCTCAGCGCACACGTCGAATGCACGCTTTTCATCCGCGCGGTTTTTTTCCATCCGGCGCAGGTCAATAGCATCAGCCATGCGCAGGGCCGGGCGCAGAGGCTTTGATATTTTGGAGTCCGGCACCTCATGCACAGGCTTTGCCACTTCGCCGCATTCTTCGCCCCGCGCAGTCTCTACAATTACATAATCCCCCACAGCCGGGGCAAGCTGCCCCGGCGCAAAATAATATACTTTGCCCGCCTTTTTGAAGCGGACACCGATTACACTTGTCATGAACATTCCTTTCCAAGCGGCTGCACCGGCCGCTCAGCCTTTCTATTTCCTTTTCAGCGGGCAAGCTGGGCGCCCAGCTGCGTCAACACAAGTTTTGGGTTGGCGTTTGCGTCCAGCAGACGTATGGCTTCGCCTGCGCACGCCGCACAATGCGCGGCGCGCTGCGGGGAAACTGTGCCGCCCGCACGTTTTGCCAGCGCAGCGGCGCACACATAGCGAACAAGGTGAAGTGCCGCTTTGGCGCCCGCACGGTCTTTTTCATCCTGCGCAAGCAAACAGAGGGCCGCGTATGCATCCCTTTTCTCACATGCCAGAACGATGCGCTCGGCCCTTGCCAGCGCCTCGGCACGCCTTTCATCGGCAAGGCAGGCCTTCGCTTCCCCCAGCCGCCCGCCGAACACCTCCGCCAGCCTGCGCGCCTGCTGCGGCTTTGCGCCCAGCCGTTCCAGGGCAGCCGCGCATTCGGGCACGGCCAGCGGCGCCAGCGTATATACGCTGCACCGGCTGCGGATGGTGGGCAGCACCGCCGCCTCGCTGACGGCTGTGAAAACAAACAGCACGTTTTCCGGCGGCTCTTCTATCACCTTCAGCATGGCGTTGGCACTGGCTGCGTTGAGCTTCTCTGCCCCGTACACCAGCACCGCGCGCCCGGCAGCGCTGAGAGCCGTGTCATACACGGCGCGGCGCACGGCGCGCACGGCGTCTATTTTGATAAGGCCGGACGCGCCCTCGCCCTCCAGCGCCAGCACCTCCGGGCTTCGCCCCTCCAGTACGGCGGCGGCCGGCGCGCCGCCCTCCGGGTACAGAAAATCTGCCGCCAGGCAACGCGCGGCAAAGCCGGCGCCCATGCCCTGCTCCCCGCAAAGGAGCACGCTGTGCGCCAGCCGCCCGGCCCTCAGGGCCGCAGAAAGATCTCTTTTCAGGGCGTCGTTGCCCAGAAGGCCGCCAAGCGCGCGGCCCGGGGTACCGTTACAGTTTTTCAAAGCGCTCCACATTGGTGACGAAAATCGTTGCGCCGCCCACTGTCACCTCCAGAGGGTATGCTGTGGTGACGCCTATTCCGTAGCTGGCTGTGCTGGGCACCACCTCTGTGCGCTGCTTTGCACAAGAGGCGATCAGCTCGAGACACTGGTCCACCTTTTCGTCATCCGTGCCGATCAGCAGCGTCATGTTCCCTGCCATCAGGAAACCGCCCTGCGTGGGAAGCTTGGTTACGGAGAAGCCGTTTTTCGTCAGCGCGTGGCATACGGCTGAAGAGTCTTCCTTGTTGACGATTGCAGTGATCATTTTCATGATATGTTCCCCCTGTCGGAACCTTTTTGTGCCGGCGCGCAAGGGCGTGCGGCAGTGTTTTGTGTGCAAGGCGGGGGCCGCTTGCGCTGCCCTGCGCCTCTTTGAGGTTAGTATAACATATTTGCGCCGCGCACGCAAAATCGCTTTTCGGGCAAAAAAGCCCTTTTCAGCCGGAAAACGCGCTCAGCGCCAATTGTTCCGGTTCGCATTGCGCCAAGCGCGGCGGTTCTTGGCGTAGCGCAGTTCCTGCCTGGCCGTACGCCAGAAATCGCCCCCGAAAAACAAAAGGAAATTCAAAAGCGAGAACAGTACGCTCAGGCGTTCGGCCCAGCCGCCGAACACCAGGCTGAACAGGCACAGGGCACCGGCAAACAAGGCCAGCCACTTTACCTTTACCGGAATGATGAAAAACAGAAGCAGGCGCATTTCCGGGTACAGCATGGCAAAGGCAAAGAACAAAGACAGATTCAGATAATAGGTGGTGCCCCAGCCTGTGATGACGGCTGCCAGAATGGCGCCCAACACACCGAGAAGGTAGTAGACATTGAAACGGAAGTCGCCCCAGCTCTGCTCCAGCGTATGGCCGATGAGCCACATCAGATACAGTGTAAGCAGAAGGGAGATGGGGGTGGAGGACGAGGGCACAAAAATGAATGTGATAAGGCGCCACACTTCGCCCTGCAGCACAGCCGGCATATAGAGAGAAAGCTTGCTCCATATCCCCAGGCCCGGCATAAAAAACTCAGCCAAAAATACTACAGCCTGCCCGATAACGATGGCCATCATCAAATCGTGGATAGCGATGCGGCCAAAGCGGCGTTCCAGTTTGTCAACCCATTTCATTCTTTCAGATCCCTTTCCTGTACGCCATGCGGCGTTTTTGTGATTTTGTTGTATTATTCACCCGCTTGCACATGCAGGCGGCATTACAAACAGTAGCAAGGGGAAATTTTTCCATTCAACAGAAAGTTATTCCACTTTGCCTGCTGTATTTTTCTCTGTGGAAAACTTTGCCTGTAAAACAGCGGTTTTTAACACTTTCCACAGGGTTTTCAACAGAAAGCCGGGGAAAACACGCTATACAAAGTGTAAAACTCTGTGGAAATGTTGAAAGCCTGCACTTTGTCAAAAATTACAATGCGTACAGTTATTCCTCTTTTCATAAAAAAGGCACTGTAAATTTGTCTCGCAATATGCACAGCCTTGGCAGGTGCGTGCTATGGCGTCTTGAAGCCGTTGCCGTATATCTCGCTGGCCTCTGTAATCATCATAAACGCCTGCGGGTCAATACGCTGGGCCGCACTTTGCACCTTGTATATCTCCGATTTCGAGCACACACACATCAGAAGCTCCCGCTGCTGGCCGGAATATGCGCCGTATGCGGGCAGCAGCGTGGCACCGCGCCGCACTATCAGATTGATGGCCTCTGCCGTTGCCTTTCCGTTTGAAGTAATGATAAGCGCCAGCTTGCCGGAACCAGCACCGTATAAAAGTTTATCCATCACAGTGGACGAAGTAAACGTGGCCACTGCGCCGTACAGCACGGCATCCAGGCTTTGGTAGGCAAGGCCGCTGCCCAGGATGATAAGGCCGTTCAGGCCGAGAGCCAGCTGGCCCATAGACAAAAATGGAAACTTTTTTTTAGCCGCCATCACCAGAAAATCGGCCCCACCGGTGGATGACCCGCGCATATATACCAGCGCAAGTCCGCTGCCCAGAAACACGCCCATGAACAGCGCCGCAAGAAGAGGGTCGCCCGTATAGGCAGGCACACGCGCGAACAGCACGTCTACAAACAAAGTGCCGATAAGAATGGTGCGCAGGCTTTTCAGAAGGAAAGCCCTGCCCACCACCCGGTAGCTTACCAGTGCAATCGGCACGTTCAGCGCCAGCGTAAGCACGCCGATAGGCAGCCCGTTCCAGATATGATTCATGATGACGGCAAGGCCCGATACACCGCTGGGGGCGAATGGCGCATGCTTTGCAAACACGCAGATAGCCACCGCATACAGTGCATTGCCCGCAAGGTCGTACAAAATATCCACAGCCAGCGTCCGCCAGCGGCGGCCGGGCCCGTTTTTTGCAACCGTCATCCGTTTTCCTCCCATATCCGCATTCGGCCCGGCAGAAGGGCCAGCGATATCCTGATTGTTTTTTATCATATCATACGCGCGCCGCGAAGAAAACACCCCGGTGGGAAAAACCTTTTGTTTTTCCCCATTTTCACAAAACCTGCACACAGAGGACGGGCCGCCGTTTCCACCGGAAGGGCGCGCACGTCTTTTCCTTTTCCTCCCTGCTCTCCAGCGCAGGAGCGGCGGGCGCCCTGCGGCGCAGCATCCCGCATCTTTTGCACCGCGCGCCTTCTGCATGCAGAAAAGGCCACGGCATGCCGCAAAGGCTGCCATGGCCCCCTTTTTATATGCCCGGAACCGGGCGGTATTTACACCGGTATCTCTCCATACTGCGCCTCAAATGCATGGACGCGCTTTTTTATCATCTGCTCCAATTCTTTATTTTTGGTGCGGCCTTCAAAGTCGGCAATATAGCCCAGTTTATCCAGCAGTATCTGGCTCACACGCAGCGTATACCTCGGCGGAAGTTCTTTCATTTCCCTTTGCCTCCCTTGTGCATACTGAAAAGCGCCGAATTGGCGTCTGTTTGACTTCATCATAGCGTCATTTTAGTTAAATTGCAAGCATTTTGATTTTTAGTTGATAAAATTTATTTAATATATACAAATACGTGCTTTTTTCTATGACAAAGTGACTGTAAATAAATATCCCCCGGCAAAGCCGGGGGTTTTTCATATGCGGGCATAGCCCTAGA
>OFMK01001125.1_pt1 | contig 21508 bp, 16 predicted proteins | sample 1541781 | NCBI WGS metagenome assembly OFMK01 (sample SAMN04209250, study PRJEB22552) | human gut metagenome | biome: gut; material: feces | host: Homo sapiens | place: USA: Oklahoma
CCCGCAGGGCACGCCCCTTTCCATACCGCCTGCGCCTGTTCAGCGCGCGGCACACACCATCTGTGCAATTTTATCCATGGCATACTTATCGGCATACAGGCTCACTTCAGGGAACTGCTTGTAATTGGGCAGCATCTCCAGCGTGATATAGTCATCATAGCCGATGGCGGCAATGGCCTTTGCCACTGCCGGGAAATCTACATCGCCTGCGAACAGGTCTACAAAAGCGCCGATGCCCGCCTGGTCGAACCGGTAGTCGGACATATGCAGCTTCTTGATGTGCTTTGCCAAAAGCTCCACCCACTGTTCGGGGTAGCCCAAGTACACCACATTTCCCACGTCCAGATACATGCCCACCCAGGGCGAGCCAATCTCGTCCAAAAAGCGGGCCGTCTCCAGCGGAGAGAGCAGAAAGCGATTCCACACGTTCTCGATGCCGATGGCCACCTTTGCCGCCGCGGCCTGCGGGGCCAGCTTTGCCAGCGCCTCCTGGCTGCGGGCATAGGCCACATCGTAACGAATCTTCTCCGGCTTTGATGCAAAAGAACAGCCCACATAGCCCGGCACAACCAGAATGGTGTCCGCCCCCAGCAGATGCGCGGCTTCGATTTGCCTTTCTACAATGCCGAAGGCCTTTTCCCGAATAGCCGGGTTGTCGGAGACAAGGTTGTTCTCCCACAGGCTCCACACGCCCACGCTGGGGATCTCAAGGCCTATATCCTCCGCCATGCGGCGCATGGCCAGAATATCCTTTTCCGGGGTGGCGGGGTTCAAATACCCGCTTTCGCTCATCACCGGCTCTACGCCGTCATAGCCCGCCTTTTTCGCGTGCTCAAACATCCAGCGCACGTCGGTGGAATCGGTGAAGGAAAACAGGCTGATGCCCTGTTTCATCTTGCGGCACGCTCCTTTCCGTGTGTCAAAGTGCCACCGTCATGCCCGTTTCCAGGGATGTGCGGATGGCATGAATGACTGTGAGCACATGGCGCACGTCCTGCGGGGTGATGGCCGTGATGGGCGTGCCCGCATCGATGTGGCCGATAAAATGCTCCAGCTCTTTCTGATAGGCGTCGTACGGGTCGATATCGAGCTTTTCCGGCTCTTCACCGCCGTACAGCCACGTCTCGCGCACGGCGGAGGCAACGTCCTCCAGGTTCGCGCCCGCGCGCATGCGGTAGCACACGGCCTTTTCATCGCCCACCACGTTCAGCTCCATGGTGAAGGGGAAGCCTTTGGGCATCTCGATAATGCCCTCGGCCGTAGCCTGCACGCCGTTTTCAAATGTCAGCGAGCTGGCCACATGGTTCCAGCAGCCCACATCGTTTTTACGGCCTACCGCATACACCTGCTTCACCTTGCCGAAAATATAGCACAGGTAATCGATGTCGTGCAGGTGCAGGTCGAACAGTCCGCCGCCGCTGTTTTCAGGCCTGCGGTACCACTCGCTCCATGCCGGGTGCACGGAAAGGCGGCTGGCGCGGGCGTACTTTACTGTGCCCAGCGCCCCGCTGTCGTACAGCTCCTTCGCCTTCACATATTCCGGCCAGAAGCGCACCGCCTGCCCCACGGCGAACTGCACGCCTGCCTCTTCGGCGGCATGCAGCATCCTGTCCAGCGCCTCCAGCGAAAGCGTGACGGGCTTTTCGCACAGGATATGCTTTTTATACTTTGCCGCCAGCAGGGCATACTGCTCGTGCAAAAAGGTGGGCAGGCAGATGTCCACCGCGTCCACCTGTGCGGTGCGCAGCATTTCGTCCCCGTCCGCATACCAGGCGCAACCGGCCTCCCCGGCCAGCACGCGCCCCTGTGTTTCATTCAGGTCACACACAGCGGTGACCTTTGCATTTTTCATAGCCTTGTAGGCTGTCAGATGTGTCTTGCCCATGAAGCCCGCGCCGATGATCGCGACGTGTACCAAGGCAACCACTCCTTTCGGCGCTTATTTCTTTTTGATATTGTTGATGTTGCTGAGCACCACAGCACCCACAATGATGGCACCTGTGATGATGGTCTGCACATTGGTATCCACGCCAAGGATATTCATGGCGTTGGAGATGACGCCCATCAGCAGGCAGCCCAGGAAGGCGCCGCCGATGGTACCCTTGCCGCCGTCAAAGGTAACGCCGCCGATGATGGCCGCAGCCAGGGCGTTCGTCTCGTAGTTCGTGCCGGCATTCGCGGTGATAGAGTCGATGCGCGCCACGAACACGATGCTGGCCACAGCGCAGAAGAGGCCGGAAATGGCGTACACAATCATTTTATACTTTGTGACATTGATGCCCGAGAGAAAGGCGTTTTTCTCGTTGCCGCCCAAAGCCACCACGCGGCGGCCGAACTTGGTGTAGGACATCATAAAGTAGGCCAGCAGCACCATTACAAGCAGCACCAGCAGCATGGGAGAAAATATTTCAAAAATCTTTGTTTTCAGGCCGTTGAAAGCGCCGCCCAGGTTCATGATGCGCCCGCCCGACACCGTGAGCGCAATGCCGTAAAACATCTTGCTGGTGCCAAGCGTGATGACAAGGGGAATGCACTTGCTTTTCGAGATAATGGCGCCGTTCAAAAGGCCGCACGCCATGCCGGTGACAAGCCCGGCGGCCACGGCCACCGCCGTGGGTAGGCCGTTGTTCAGCACCACATACATCACAACGCCGCTGAGCACCATGATGTTGCCGATAGAAAGGTCGATGCCGCCGGAAATAAGCAGAATGCTCATGGCCATGGTGAGAATGCCAAGCACGCAGATCTGCTGGAAGATGGCCACGATATTGCTGATACCGATAAAGTTGGGGTTAATGACGGAAACGACAATGACGATGATTGCAATGACGATGGCAAGCAGCACACGCTGGTCTTTCAGCAGCTTCTTTGCCGTGGAGGGCTTGCTCGCTTTATCTGCCATTTTTCTTCACTCCTAACGCACGTTTGATGATTTCCTGCTCGTTGATATCCTGCCCGGTGAGCTCACAGTCAATGGCGCCGTCGCGCACCACCAGCACGCGGTCGCTCATGCTGATAAGCTCCGGCATGTCCGAGCTTATCATAAGGATGCATTTCCCCTGCTTTGTCAGCTCGCTCATCTGCTTATAGAACTCGGCCTTGGCATTCACGTCAATGCCGCGGGTGGGCTCGTCAAAAATGTAGATGTCCTGCTCTGCATACAGCCATTTTGCCAACACTACCTTCTGCTGATTGCCGCCCGAGAGGTACACTGCCTCCGTCCACACGCTGGGCGTTTTCACGCGAAGCTCGCGCAGCAGCGGCTCTATCAGCGGGGGGAACTTCTTCACGTTCACAAAAAATCCCTTTATTTTCTCGCGCAGGCCCAGAATCGTGCTGTTTTCCAGCACGCTGGCATGCAGCATCAGGCCCAGCTTCTGGCGGTCTTCTGTGATAAAGGCGATGCCCGCGTTGATGCTGTCGTTGGGGTTGTGAATCTGCACCTCTTTGCCGTTGATGAAAACACGCCCGCCAAAGCGGCTGTCTGCGCCAACCAGCGCGCGCACCATCTCGGTGCGGCCGGAGCCCACCATACCGGAAAAGCCCACAATCTCCCCCTTACGCACAGTAAAGCTCACCTTGGGGCTGTCCTTTGTGAGCTGAAGGTCCTTCACCTCCAGCATCACTTCGCCGATGGGGCTTTTTTCCTTGTCATAGAACATGTCCACCGGGCGGCCCACCATGTCCTGCGTAATAGTGGTGATTGGCGTATCCCGGTTTTCATTCGTATAAGTACGGACAACCGCGCCATCGCGGATGACGGTGATGCGGTCTGCTATCTGCACCACTTCATTGAGGAAGTGCGAAATATAAATGATGCCGATGCCTTTTTCCGTAATTCTCTTCGTCAGTTCCAGCACCTTGGCGGCATCCTCCACGTTGAACATGGACGTGGGTTCGTCCATGATAAGAACGCGCGGCTGCACGCTGAGGGCCTTCAGAATTTTCACAAACTGCTGATCGGAAACCGAAAGGTTTTCTATCTTCGTACTCAGCTTCAAATCGATGCCAAGCTCGTTCATCTGGCGGCGGGTCTCGGTTTCCATGGCCTTGTAATCCACAAGGCCGGGGCCCTTCACCTTTTCATTGCCTACATAGATATTTTCCACCACGTCCATGCTCGGCACAAGGTCGTTTTCCTGATACACGATATTGATACCAAGCTGCTTGGAAAGCGTGGGGTCCAGCTTCTGATACGTTGTCCCGTCCACTTCGATGGAGCCGGCCGTAGGGGTATATGCGCCGGACAAAACCTTCATCAGAGTGGACTTTCCGGCGCCGTTTTCGCCCACGAGGCAGTGCACCTCGCCGGCGTACACGTCGAACGTGATGCCCGACAGCGCCCACACGCCGGAGAACTCCTTTTTGATGTCCTTCATGGAGATCACCGGTTTGCGATTCTCATAGTCGATCGACATGGCAGCTCTCACCCTCTTTTTTTTGAATAAACGTCCCGCCGGCCGGCCCGGCGTGGGGCAGGCGCAGGCCCAGCCCTCACGCCGCGGCCGGCCGGCGGGTAGATGTTGCTTCAATCAGCAGCTACGCCGCGTCTGGCGGCAGCTTTTTTCAGTTCGCCTGCAGGTATTCATAAGCAGCGGCGTAGTCATCCCAGGCAATGTAAGCGCTGGTGTCTTCTGCCGTCACAGGGATAACAGGCAGAGCCATGAACTCCTCGGTGGGGTCCTCGCCCAGGGCAACCTTGTTGTACAGGTTCAGGAACGTCTTCACGCCCTGCACAGAAACGGGGGCCGTCATGTTGGCAGCCTCAACGCCGTCCTGCAACATCTGGTAGCCGTCCGGGGAGCCGCCGGTGGACACGATGGGGATGCCCTCTTTGCCGGCGTCTTTCAGGGCGTTGTAGCAGCCCTGAGCCATCATATCGTTGTTGGCGAAGATGTAATCGAACTCAGTGCCGGAGTTGATGAGGTCGGTGGTGACGTTGTAGGCCTTGTCGGTGAGCCAGTCAGCGTGCAGGGTGGCAACGATCTCCACCTTGTCGCCCAGCTCTTCCACAGCGCGGTCCACGCCTTCCTGGTACTTCTCGTACACACCGGCGCCCTGCTGGCCGGCACAGAAGAAGATCTTCGCGCCTTCCTGCTGCTCGGCAATCCACTTGATGGCGGCTTCGCCGATCAGGTCGTACTCGCAGGCCACAGAGGCGATGTAGTCGCCCGGATCTTCCACGGTATCCATTGCGAAGTTCTCAACCGTGACGGGGATGCCGGCCTCGTTGGCCATTTTCACCAGCTGCGCACCCTGCTCAGTGGAGATGGGGAAGATAGAGATGCCGTCCACACCCTGCTGGATGAGGGATTCCATCGCAGTGATGGACTCTTCCAAGCTGTTCTTGGAGTCGAGCACCACGGTCTTCACACCGTTCTGCTCAGCGGCGTACTCAAACGCCTTTGCGGAATACTCGTTCCAGATGTCGGACATATCATATGCGATATAGCCGAACGTCAGGTCCGTGGCCGTGCCGGAAGCCGCTGTGGAACCGGAATTGGCCGTGGAAGCGGTGCTGCCAGAAGAGGCAGGCGTGCCGCTGCAGGCCACCAGCGCCAATGCAAGCGCAGCAGCCAGCATAATTGCCAGAATCTTTTTCATGGTTAAGTCTCCTCCATAATAATATTCTTTTCGGCGCATTGCGCCGCAAAAGCTTTCTTAAGGCAGGGCCCTGCCCCGCATACTCACAGCGTGAAGCCGTGCGCTTTCAGATACTCGGCGGAATCCTGCACAGCGGTGTTTATTTCGGCAAGGTTTTTCGGGCCGGCCTGTGTGAATTCAATTTCCACGCTGAAAGGCGAAGCATTGTGCGCGGCGTCCAGCTTGGAAAAAATGGTCTCAAATTCCACATAACCCTTGCCCAGGGCCGGAAAATCCCATGCATTGCGCGCACCGGCTTTATCCTTCAAATGCAGGTAAGCAATATCATCCATGCAGGTGTCTACATCGCTGGCCGCGTCTACATCGCCGTAGAACACACAGTTGGCCGTGTCATAGTTGATTTTCACACGGGCCGAACCCACAAGGTCCACAATCTCTTTCATAATGGTGCCGGTGGCGTGCTCGCCGTGCAGTTCCAGCACCAGCGTAAGGCCGTATTTTTCCAGGCTGGGCACAAGGCTGCGGATATTCTGCGCCAGAAGCTCATTGCCCGCCTTGGCGTTGTCTTTCAAATGGGCCTCTCCGATGGAAGACACAATATATTCACAGCCAAAGAAATTGGCAAGGCGCATATTCATGACAAAATCCGGCAGGCGCTGGGCATCCATCAGGTTGCAGTGCCCGCTCATGGAAAACGGCACAAGGCCAAGCTCGTCCATCTTGTCCTTGACTGCGCACAGTCTCTCGAAGCTCTGGTCCGGGAACACGTGCTCCGTCCAGCCCTTGGTGGCCGTCAGCTCCACATAATGGAAGCCAGCCGCCGCAATGCCCTCCAGTGCATCTTCAATGGAATACCCATGATAACAGTTTGAATTCACGCCGATGATTCGTTTCTCCATCATTCCTACCGCCTTTCTTCAAAATAAGCTTCCTTCGTTCTTTTCTTTCACAGAAAAGAACGAAAGCGGGCGCCCGCTTTGGCCCCGGCCTCAGCGCAGGAACAACCCGCACCGCATCTGGCCGGAAAAATCATAGTGATGGTCTATAAAATACTGAGACGCACCCGTCAGCTCAGCATCAAGGCCAAGCTGGGAATACTGCAGGCGCACACGGGACACAAACTCCCGAAAGCCCATGTGCGAAAGCGCGGTGCACAGGTCAGACAAAAACCAGCGCCCCAGCTTTACACCCGTGCCGCCAATGATGATAAGCGACGGGTTGAACAGGGAGATGAGGTTCGAAACGCCGTATGCCAGGTCCTGCGCAAGGCTGCGTATCAGTGCACGCGCCTGCACATCGCCATTCTGCGCCATGGCGCCCACATCGCTGTACAGAAGCTTGCGCCCCGCCAGCGCGCTCACGTCCAGCCCGCAGGCTGCCGCACGCTCGCCTAAGGCATTTTCCCCCACAATGCGTTCCAGGCAGCCGCGGTTGCCGCACGGGCACTCCGGGCCATTGCGGTCAATGGAATAATGGCCAAACTGTGTGGCCATCGCCCCGGCGCCGCGCAGCATCTTGCCGTCCGCAAACAGGCAGGCGCCTACGCCCTTCGAAACATTGATATAAGCGAAATATTTTTCCTCAATGCGCGTGAACACGCTCTCTGCATAGGCAAAGCAGGCGGTGTCGTTCAAGAAGCATACAGGGTAACCTGCCAGCGCCCTGCCCAGGCGTTCTACCACCGGGTCTTCAAAGCCCACGCCAATTACCGTGGAAAGGATGCGTCCGCGCTCTCCATCCACGATGCCGGGGATGATGATGCTCACGCCCATCAGCCGGGCGCTGCCCACAGCGGGCAGCAGCGTTTCAAAGAAGGCACGTGTAATTTTTTCTACGCCGTCATCCTGTTCGGCCAAAGGCACCTGGCTGCGCAGCAGCACTTTGCTATCGGCCGCCACCAGCGCAATGTCCAGCCGCGCACGCCGCCAGCTTATCACAGCCACCACATTGCCCGCGCCGTTCACGCGCAGAACATTTGGGCGCCGGCCCTGCTGCTGGCTGGCACCTGCGCCGCAGTCCAGCACATAGCCGCCTGCGATCAGTTCGTCCACCAGGCTGGACACAGTCGTCTTGCTCAGCTTTGTGATTTTTGCCAGCCGCGCTCTGGAGATTCCGATGTTCTGGTCAATCAGCTGATAAATCTGCCGAAGGTTCCCGGAGCGGATAAGGTGCTGCGTGATCAATGCCTTCCCTCCGCCTCTTTTTCCGATGGAATACTGCATCGGATTTAGTTTGTCCAGCGGATTTACTAATTTGACGAGAAAACTATATCACAACTTACATCTGCCTACAACCCCTTTTTTGTAAGTTTGGCTACTTGCCCATAACTAGCCTGAGAGCTCTTGTGAAATCGACGGAAAAGGTTACAAAATGGTGTTGATTTTAGAAAACAGATGAATTTCTTTTTCCATGTTTTTACTTTTGCGTTTATGCTTTTCCCAATATATAGCCGTTCTCATCCTATCACAGCTTTGGGCTCGAAAAACCTCGGGCCGTGCATCTGCCGCGCTGCGCTGCGCCCCAATATACTTTTTATTTGCAGAAGCATCCCGGCACATCTGCGCACAAAATCGCTGCGCGGAATTGCAAAGCTAAGGGAAATGGCATACAATATAACTGCCCGAAAGGGCGCTTCTCATATTTTAATTTGCAAGGAGGGAAAACAAGTGGACGCAGCTGGTCGAAGTATAGGCTTTTTATTCGGAACCTCACACAAGGCGCGCATATTGCGGGCCGCTTGCTTTCGCTTCTTTTCTGTAAAACACGAAAAGGGCGCACAGCGGCTTTTCTTCTGTGCGCGCGGCAAAACAGCTTATGGCCCAGTGCCTTTTTGATATAGCTGAAGCTGTTTTTCTACTGTGTGGGCACCGCGAAAGGCCTTTTGGCTTGGCGCGGTGTTTTCGTTTTGCCCGTCTTCCTGCCACAAACATGCAAACGAACAGGCGGAATGCTGATATGAGAAAACCACTCGATGCAAAAGAATTGACAGCACTTATCAGTGCACGTCATTTCCGCGCCCTGCGGGACGCATTGGCCGGAAAAAACGAAGTAGATATTGCACAGTTTTTGAGCAGGCTTTCGCCGGAGCAGGCTGTGCTCGCCTTCCGCACACTGCCCAAAGATGATGTCAGCGATGTATTTTCCGAACTGGACAGCGAAATGCAGCAGGCCATCATTTCCTCTGCAACAGACACCGAGCTGGCAGATATCATAGAGGACCTTGCCACAGATGACGTCGTGGATATGCTGGAGGAAATGCCGGCAAATATCGTCAAACGCGTGTTGAAAAACGCGCGTCCCGGAACCCGCGCGCTTATCAACCAGTTTCTGAAATATCCGGGCGGCTGTGCCGGAAGTATGATGACGGCAGAGTTTACAGACCTTCGCGCCGGTATGACAGTTTCCGAAGCAATCCGCCGCATCCGCCGCACCGGTGAAGGCCGTGAGACCATCTACACCTGCTATGTCATTGATGAGGGGCGCAGGCTGGAAGGCGTCGTCACGCTGAAAGACCTTCTTCTTACCCCGAACAGCACGCCCGTGCGCGAACTGATGGACAGCGGCGTTATCTCCATAGGCACATTGGAAAACCGGAAGGCAGCAGCCCGCCTGTTCCAGGAATATGGGTTTCTGGCCCTTCCCGTGCTAGACCATGAAAACCGCCTTGTCGGCATCATCACTGTGGACGACGCCATGGACGCAATGGAACAGCAGGCCACAGAAGCCCTTGAGGCGATGAATGCCCTTCATCCTTCCGAGAAGCCGTATTTGAAAACCGGTGTCTTTTCACTGGCTAAAAACCGCATTGCCTGGCTGCTGGTGCTGATGGTGTCCGGCATAGTAACAGGCACCATTTTAGCAAGGTACGGGGCTGCATTCTCTGCCATGCCCATGCTGGTCACCTTCATTCCCATGCTCACGGATACCGGCGGCAACGCGGGCAACCAATCCAGCACGCTAGTTATCCGGGGCATTGCTGTAGGCGACATCACGGGGCGCGATGTTCCCGCCGTGCTGTGGAAGGAACTTCGCGTGGCCATGCTTGTGGGCATCGTACTAAGCGCGGTAAACTATGTGCGTCTTCTTCTCACCTATCCCGGCTGCGGGCTGGTGGCCCTTACGGTGGTGCTCACCATGTTCTGCACCGTAGTGATGGCCAAAACCATCGGTGGCGTGCTGCCGCTTTTGGCAAAATTTTCCCGTGCAGACCCCGCCATCATGGCCGCACCGCTTATCACCACCATTGTAGATGCACTTTTGCTCATCATCTATTTCAGCATTGCCGTGCACCTTTTGCCGCTGCAAGGGGCACTGCGCCCCAGCCACAGGGCGCACCGGTTCAGCCTGCATAAAGAAAAGCACCCGTTGCAGTTCACATGCAACGGGTGCTTTATTTTTCTCAGCACATTGCTGTGCCCTCAGGGCCCCCGCGCAAAAGCTTATTTGCGGGGGTTTTTGATGGCAGCCTGTGCGGCGGCCAGGCGCGCGATGGGCACGCGGAACGGGGAACAGGATACATAGTCCAGCCCAACATTGTGGCAGAACTCGATGCTCGTCGGGTCGCCGCCGTGCTCGCCGCAGATGCCCAGGCCCAGGTTCGGGCGGGTGGCGCGGCCCAACCTTGCCGCCATCTCCACCAGCTTGCCCACGCCCTTCTGGTCCAGATGGGCGAACGGGTCGTTCTCGTACACCTTGTTGTCGTAGTAGTAGCTAAGGAACTTGCCGGCGTCGTCACGACTGAAGCCGAACGTCATCTGGGTAAGGTCGTTCGTGCCGAAGCTGAAGAACTCGGCCTCGGTGGCGATCTCGTCCGCCGTCAGGGCAGCGCGCGGAATCTCAATCATGGTGCCCACTTCGTACTTCATGTCCACACCGGCATCCGCGATGAGCTTGTCGGCCGTTTTCACGACGACATCCTTCACGAACTTCAGCTCTTTCACCTCGCCCACCAGGGGAATCATGATGTGCGGCACAATCTTCGCGCCCGTCTCTTTGCTGACGTTGATGGCGGCGTTGATCACAGCCGTGGTCTGCATCTCGGCAATTTCCGGGTAGGAAACAGCCAGGCGGCAGCCGCGGTGGCCCATCATCGGGTTGAACTCGTGCAGGCTGGCGATGACATTGTGCAGTTCTTCCACGCTGATGCCGAGGTCTTCGGCCAGCTCCACAATCTCGGCCTCTTTCTGCGGCAGGAACTCGTGCAGAGGCGGGTCGAGATAACGGATGGTCATGGGACGCTCGCCCATCACCTTGTACATGGCCTCAAAGTCGCCCTGCTGATACGGCAGAATCTTCGCCAGCGCCTCTTTGCGGGCCTCCACGGTTTTGGCCACGATCATCTCGCGCACGGCCTTGATGCGGTCTGCCTCGAAGAACATGTGCTCGGTGCGGCACAGGCCGATGCCCTCGGCGCCGAAATTCACGGCCTGCTGGGCATCGTGGGGGTTGTCGGCATTGGTGAACACCTCAAGCTGGCGGGCGGCATCGGCCCACTTCATGAAGCGCTCGAAATCACCGGAGATAGAGGCCTCCGCGGTGTTGATGGCCTGGCCGTAGATATTGCCCGTAGAGCCGTCGATAGAAATCCAGTCGCCCTCGTGGTACGTCTTGCCGGAGAGGGTGAAGCACTTTTTATCGTAATCCACCACAATCTCGCCGCAGCCGGACACGCAGCACGTGCCCATGCCGCGGGCCACCACGGCGGCGTGGCTGGTCATGCCGCCGCGCACCGTCAGGATGCCCTGCGCCACCTGCATGCCCTCGATGTCCTCGGGGCTCGTCTCGAGACGCACCAGAATAACCTTCGGCATCTTGCCGCTCTCCACAGCCTCTTTGGCCTCGTCGGCGGTGAACACCACCTGGCCGCAGGCAGCGCCCGGGCTGGCAGCAAGGCCCTTGCCAATCACCTCGGCAGCCTTCAGGGCCGCGGCGTCAAACTGCGGGTGCAGCAGGCTGTCCAGCTGCTTGGGCTCCACGCGCAGCACGGCCTCCTGCTCAGTAATCATGCCCTCGTCCACAAGGTCCACCGCAATCTTCAAAGCGGCGGCAGCAGTGCGCTTGCCGTTGCGCGTCTGAAGCATGAACAGCTTGCCGTTCTCGATGGTGAACTCCATGTCCTGCATGTCGCGGTAATGGTTTTCCAGACGCGTGGCAATTTCCACAAACTGGTTGTAAACCTCAGGCATCTCCTCTTTCAGCTTGGAGATGGGGCTGGGCGTGCGGATGCCGGCCACCACGTCCTCGCCCTGGGCGTTGATGAGGTATTCGCCGAACAGCGCCTTCTCGCCCGTGGCAGGGTTGCGCGTGAAGGCCACGCCGGTGCCGGAATTGTTGCCGGAGTTGCCGAACGCCATGCACTGCACGTTCACAGCAGTGCCCCAGTCGTAGGGGATCTCGTTCATGCGGCGGTACACGTTTGCGCGGGGGTTATCCCACGAACGGAACACAGCCTTCACGGCCTCAATGAGCTGCTCCTTCGGGTCGGAGGGGAAATCCTTGCCCATCTTCTCTTTATACAGAGCCTTGAACTTCACCACCAGAGCCTTCATATCGTCGGCATCCAGCTCCACGTCCTGCGTAACGCCCTTGGCCTCCTTCATCTCGTCGATGATCTGCTCGAAGTCGGATTTGGACATCTCCATCACAACGTCAGAGAACATCTGCACGAAACGGCGGTAGGAATCATAAGCAAAACGGGGGTTGTTCGTCAGCTTCGCAAGGCCCTCTACGGCCTCGTCGTTCAGGCCCAGATTCAGGATGGTGTCCATCATGCCGGGCATGGAAGCGCGCGCGCCGGAGCGCACAGACACGAGCAGGGGGTTGTTCACGTCGCCGAACTTCTTGCCGGCGATCTCCTCCAGCTTGCCGATGTACTCGTAGATGTCGGCCATGATCTCTTCATTGATCTGGCGGCCGTCGTTGTAGTACTGCGTGCAGGCCTCGGTGGAAATGGTGAAGCCCTGGGGCACGGGCATGCCGGCATTGGTCATCTCTGCCAGGTTTGCACCCTTGCCGCCGAGGATCTCGCGCATGTCCTTGTTGCCCTCGCTGAACAGGTACAGGTATTTCTTCTTGCTCAAGTTTCTCTACCTCCAAAATTGTACTTCCGGCACGCCGCACCCTGCCGTGAAGCGCGCCCTTGTATGTCAGAACTTTTCCGCACCTTCTTTTAGAAAAATACGGAAAAGGCCATGGACAGTTTTATTATATCAGAGTTGTTTTCCCTTTTCCACAATAAAAAACTGAAAATTTAGGGATTTTTCCGGTTTTTTTCGTCTGTACGCGCCTGCGCGCTTGCAAAACGCCGGTTTTCCGCTACAATAAAAAGGGGCCCGGCGCATGCCGGGCCCCTATCAAACCAGAAGCCGGAGAACACAAACCATGCTTTTTACAAAAAAAGCGGCGGTGGAATATATCGTCGCAGGCCTTGGCAACCCCGGAAAAAAATATGAGGGCACCCGCCACAACACGGGCTTTGCCGCACTGGACCATCTGGCGCAGCAGTGGGGCGTGCAGGTGACGAAGGCAAAATTCGATGCGCTGACGGGCACCGCCTGCGTGGACGGCACAAAGGTGCTGCTGCTGAAGCCGCAGACCTTTATGAACCTGTCCGGCGTGGCCGTGCAGAAGGCGGCCGATTTTTACAAGGTGCCCGCGCAGCGCGTTATCGTGCTGTTCGACGACATCTCGCTTGCGCCCGGCAGGCTGCGCGTGCGCCCCGCCGGCTCTGCGGGCGGGCACAACGGCATCAAAAGCATTATCGCCGCCGTCGGGCAGGAGTTCCCCCGCGTGAAAATTGGCGTGGGCGAGCGCCCCAGGCCGGAATACGACCTGGCAGACTGGGTGCTGAGCCGCTTCACCCCGCAGGAATGGGCCGATGTCACGGCGCGCTTTGACGATGTGTGCGAGGCCGTGTCGATGATTATGAAAGGGCAGCTTTCCGCTGCACAGAACAAGTACAATGGATAAAGCTTCCAAACATGCGCAGGCTGGCACAGACAGCCTGAATACTATGAAAAAGCGCTACGCCGCGCGCGCTGCGGCATACCTTTCTCTGGGCGCCGCGCTGACCGCCGTATACAGCTTTTCCGGCCGCGGCCTTAGCGCGGCCGCCGTGCCCTTTGCCGCCGCGGCGCTGTGTGCGGGGCTGTGGGCCCTGTTCGCGCGTCTGGTGCTGTGCCGTGCGCCGCACCTTCTGCGCAAAGAGTTCATCCAGCCCATTCTGTGGGCGCTGAGCGTGCCTGTGTGGATGGGCGCCGCCTGCCTGATGCTGATGCTGCCGGTATCGTTTTCCAGCCAGGCGGAAGAGACGGTCGCCATCAGCGTCATGCTGCTGGAGGCCGTGCTTCTCGCCCCGGCAGCCGCGCTGACCGCGCTGGTGCTGGGCATGCTGGCCGTGGTGAAGGCCGCAAAGCATCTCGGCGCCGCGCAGGGCACGCGCGCCTATACCGAGCTTCCGCTTGCCATCAGCATCATCGCCCTGTTTGCCACTGTGGCCATAGTGGGGCTGGGCGCGTGGAGCATTTTGTATTGAACGCTGGAAAGGAGGCGCGTCCATGCTGACACAGCCACTGCGGCAGACAGCCGAATACCAGAGCCTTCTGGCCGCCGTTGCAGGGCATGTGCCCGCCGCTGCGGCCCTGTTTGGCCTGCCGCCCACCGCACGCGCACAGGTGCTGACCGCTTTGTGCGAAGACACAGGGCGCCCGGCGCTGGTGATATGCGCCGGTGAAGCGGACGCCGTGCACTTTGCGGCAGATGCCTCTGCCTTTGGGCAGAAGGCGGAGGCCTTCCCCGCGCGGGATTTCACCTTCCGCACCGTAGAGGGCCAGAGCCATGAATACGAATACCGCCGCCTCGCCGTCCTGGGCAACGTGGTGGGCGGCCGTACCAGGGTAGTGTGCGCGGGGGCCGAAGCCTTTTTGCAGTACACAGTGCCTAAGGCAGATTTCTGCGCGAACACCATGACCATCCGCACGGGAATGGCATTGTCCATGAACGGCCTCACCCAGCGGCTGTTCAGCGCCGGGTACCAGCGGCGTTTTCAGGTGGAGGGGCCCGGCCAGTTCGCCGTGCGCGGCGGCATCGTGGACCTGTACGCCCCCGATATGCCGAAGCCCTGCCGCATTGAGTTCTGGGGCGATGAGGTAGATAACATCCGCACGTTCGACCTTGTCAGCCAGCGCCGCGAGGGCGCGGTGAAAAAAATATACATCTCGCCCGCGCGAGAGGTGCTGTTCGGCGACGCGGCAGAGACCGCCGCGCGCCTGCGCAGGGCCATCAGCAAGGCAAAGGGGCCGCGGCGCGAGGCGCTCGAGAATGCCGCCGCGGCAGACTTGGCCGCGCTGGACGCGGGCACCATGCCCTGCGCGCTGGATAAATACCTGGGCCTGCGCTATGAAAAGCCTGCGCTGGTGCTGGAATATCTGGAGCATCCGCTTGTGTTCTTCTCAGAGCCAAGCGCCATCCGCGAGGCGGCGCGCGCCCTTGCCTTCCGTTTTGGTGAAGAGCTGAAAGGCCTGTTCGAAGAGGGCGTGCTGTGCGCCGGGCTGGACAAATTTTACGACGACGGCGCCGCGCTGTGGCAGGCTGCCGGAAAGCACAGCGCCGTGCTGTGCGAAAATTTTGCACGCACCGTGCCGGACGTGCGCCTTGCCGCTACCGTAAATATGCCCGCGCACGCGCTGCCGCCGTGGGCGGGCGAGGTGCGCGCACTTGCGGAAGAGCTTGGCCCTCTGCTGGCCCAGAAATATGCCGTGTGCGTGCTGGCGGGCACAAAGCGCGCAGGCGAAGCCCTTGCGCGGGACCTTTCGCGCGCCGGCCTCTCTGCTGCTTTTTATGCAAAGCTGCCGCAGGCATGCCCGCCTGGGCATGTGGCCGTGGCTGCAGGCGGCGTGAACGCGGGCGTGGAATACCCCTTTGCACGTTTTGCCCTGTTTACTGCGCGCCAGGGCGCCGTCGCTGTGCCTCAGAAGGCAAAAAGCGCGCGGAAAAAGGGGCTTTCCAGCCTGTCGGACATCAAGCCCGGCGATTATGTAGTGCATCAGAACCACGGCATCGGCGTATATGCGGGCATCCGCCGGCTGGATTTACAGGGCGTTGTAAAGGATTACCTGAAAATAGAGTACGACAAGGGTGACAGCCTGTATGTGCCCGTGACGCAGCTTGACATCGTCAGCCGATATACCGCGCCGGGCGACGGCGAGCGCGTAAAACTGGCGAAGCTGGGCGGCGACGCGTGGGCTAAAACCAAAACGCGCGTGCGCAGGGCCACGCAGGAGATGGCCAAAGAGCTTATCGAACTTTATGCCCGCCGCCAGCAGGCCGCCGGCTATGCCTTCCCTGCGGACGGCGACTGGCAGCGCGATTTTGAAACGCGTTTTGAATATGATGAAACGGACGACCAGCTTGCCTGCGCCGCCGAGATAAAGAAGGATATGGAGCGCCCTCACCCCATGGACCGCCTTCTGTGCGGCGATGTGGGCGTGGGAAAAACAGAGGTGGCCCTGCGCGCCGCCTTCAAGTGCATCATGGGAGGCAAGCAGTGCGCCATCCTGGTGCCCACCACCATCCTGGCCTGGCAGCACTACCAGACGGCCACTGCACGCATGCAGGCTTTCCCGGTGAAGATGGGGCTTTTATCCCGCTTTGCCACCCCAAAGCAGATGCGCGCCACCCTGCGCGGCCTTGCAGACGGCACGGTGGACCTTGTGGTGGGTACACACCGCCTTTTGCAGAAGGATGTAAAGTTCAAAGACCTGGGCCTTGTCATTGTGGACGAAGAGCAGCGCTTCGGCGTAAAGCACAAGGAAAAGCTGAAAGAGATCTTTCTCGGCGTGGATATGCTGACGCTCTCCGCCACGCCCATCCCGCGCACGCTGAGCATGGCCATGAGCGGCCTGCGCGACATGAGCACCATCGAACAGCCGCCCGTAGAGCGCCGCCCGGTGGAGACGTATGTAATGGAATATGACGGCGGCCTTGTGGCTGAGGCCCTGCGCCGCGAGCTGGACCGAGGCGGCCAGGCCTACTATATCCACAACCGCATCGACACCATCGAGCAGTGCGCCGCGCATGTGGCGCAGATGTGCCCGGGTGCGCGCATCGCCACCGCGCACGGCCGCATGGACGAGGCCGCGCTTTCGCGGGTGTGGCAGCAGCTTCTGGACGGCGAAGTGGATATTCTTGTGTGCACCACACTTATCGAGACCGGCGTGGACGTGCGCAACTGCAACACCCTTATTATTGAGGATGCCGACCACATGGGCCTTGCCCAGCTTTACCAGATACGCGGGCGCGTGGGCCGTTCCGGCCGCAAGGCGTATGCCTATTTCACCTTCCGGCGCGACAAGGTGCTGACGGATGTGGCCGCAAAGCGTCTTTCTGCAATTCGGGAGTTCACCAGCTTCGGCTCTGGCTTCCGCATCGCCATGCGCGATTTGCAGATACGCGGCGCGGGCAACCTTTTGGGGCAGAGCCAGCACGGCCATATGGAGGCCGTGGGCTACGACATGTATATGAAGCTGCTGAACCAGGCCATTGCCGCAGAAAAGGGCGAGGCCCCGGCGCCGGACAAGACAGAGTGCCTTATCGACATTACGGTAGACGCCTATATTCCCGAAAGCTATATTCAGGATGCGGCAGGGCGCATCGAGGCCTACAAGCGCATTGCCGCCGTGGCCGCGCGCGAGGATGCAGACGATGTGCTGGACGAGCTGCGGGATCGTTACGGCAAAGTGCCCGCCAGCGTGGCCGGCCTTGTGGACATCAGCCTGGCCCGTGTGCTGGCCGCACAGCTCGGCATCTACGAGGTGACGCAGAAGCGCGACGACCTCATCCTGTACTCAGACGCGCTGGACCTCGCCGCTGTCAAGCGTCTTCTGCGCGGCACCGCGCGGCGCATGATGGTAAACGCATCGGCAAAGCCGTACCTTTCCGTGCGGGTAGAGCCCGGTGAAAAGCCGCTGGATGTGCTGGGCGAAGCGCTGGCGCACCTGGAGGCCGCAAAGATGGCTTCTTGCGAAGAAATGTGAAAAGTCGTATAATCAAAAAGAATTTTTGAAAAGCGGGGCGGCCGGTGCCGCCCTGTGCATGTTCGGAGGGTCAATATCTTGAAATTGAAACGCCTGTTGTGCGCGGCGGCCAGCGCCGTGTTTTGCCTTTCCCTTGCCGGGTGCGTCATCTCTGCACCGCAGACCGTACTCACAGTAGACGGCGAACCCATTCCCGCGGGGCTATACCTTTCCTACCAGTACAGCGCCTATGCCGAGGCTACCTCTCAGCTTTCTTCCAGCGAAGAATTGGAAGACGCCACCATCGAGGGCGTTCCCGCTGACGAATGGGTGCACACCCGCACCATAGAGCTTATCCGACGGCATGTATATGTAGAACGTGCCTTCGAAGCGCAGGGCCTCTCTATCCCGGAGGACGAGGCCGCCAGCGCGCAAAGCGCGTCAGACCAGTATTACGAGGCGAACGAAGAGCTGATTGCCGCAAACGGAATCGGAAAAGAGAGCTACCGCATTTTCTATATGAATCAGGTGAAATACAGCGCTCTTCTGGAGGCCTATCTGGAAGAACACCGAAGCGACGTACAGCTGGACGAAGCCAAAGAGTATATGGATTTTACTTATGCCCATATCTATCAACTGGCGCTGCCCTCCACCGACACCTCTTATCAGCTTCTGGACGAGGACGCGGCTGCCGCCCTGATGGATGCAGCCAACAAAGCCATTGACAAGATGAAAGCGGAAGGCTCCACGCTGGATGAAGTAGCGGACGAGGTACTGGAAGAGGTGCTGCCGCTGTCAGGGCGGGAATATACCGACAGCTCTGTTTCCGAGTATCTCAGCGAACGCTATGTCTCTGAAGACAGCACGCTGTACGGCAAAGATTTCTCGCTTGCCATGCTGGCCGCTGAAGTGGGCAGCTGCGGGCTGTACACAGCTTCCACCTCGCCTGTTCTGTACGAGAAGCTGCCCAACTACGAGACAGACGAACAGTTTGAAGCCGAGCACTTTGCCGCCATCGCGGATGAGATCAACGCTGCGGCCTTTGAAGAGGACGTAGCGCAGCAGGCTGGTGCGCTTTCTCTGGAGGAAGATGCCTCTGCTGTGCGGACATACTCCGTGCACAACATCAAAACGGAAGTTTGACCCCCTGCGCCCCGCCGATGCGGCGGGGCGCTTTTTCTTTCAGCCTGACCGGGAGGTTTTTATGCAGACGCTTTATATCACAGACCTGGACGGCACGCTGCTTGGTGCAGACGGGCGCGTCTCTGCCGAAAGTGTGAGCATTCTGGCACCTATGCTGCGGCAGGGCCTGCCCCTTACGGTGGCCACAGCGCGCTCGCCCGCCACAGTAGTGCAGCTTTTGCAGGCGCTGCCCATCGCGCTGCCAGCCGTGCTGATGACGGGCACTATCCTGTACGATTTGCCCGCACGCCGCACTATCGGCACACAGTGCCTTTCCGCACAAAGCGTTGCCGCCATGTGCCGCGTGCTTCGCCGCGAAGGCGCCGAGGCGCTGGCCTACAGCGTAAAAGCCGGGCAGCTTTATGTCTATTACAAAGAGATATGCTGCCCCTTTGAGGAGGCCTTCGTCGCCCAGCGCCGCGGCATGCCGTACAAGCTGTTCGTGCAGGTGCCTGAATATGAGGCGGCGCTGGCGGGCGGCGACACGCTGATGTTCCTGTTCTGCGTGCCCACACAGCAGCGGGCTGAATACCTGTTCCGCGCGCTGGATGAGGTGCCGGGCCTTATGAAATACTTCTATAAGGATGAATATGCCCGCGGCGGCTATCTGCTGGAGGTATACCCCGCGGGCGCCTCCAAGGCCGCCGCCATCGAGAAGGTAAAAGCCATGACGGGCGCCGCAGGTGTGGTGAGCTTTGGAGACAATATCAACGACCTGCCCATGTTTGCCGCCAGCCGCATCAGTTGTGCCGTAGCGAACGCCGCGCCCGAGGTGCGCCGCGCCGCAAGCTGTATCATCGGGCATCATGATGAAGCCGCCGTGGCGCGCTGGCTGCGCGAGCATGCAGAATTCTGACATTTTAAGGAGGAAGCCCATGCAGGATATTGCACAGCCGCTTCTGCGCTGGTTTGATGAAAATAAACGCATCCTGCCCTTCCGCACACAGAAAACGCCCTACCGCGTATGGGTAAGCGAGGTGATGCTGCAGCAGACGCGCGTGGCTGCTGTGCTGCCGTATTACGAACGTTTTATGCAGGCGCTGCCCACCGTGCAGGCCCTTGCCGCCTGCCCGCCGGAAAAGCTGGCCAAACTGTGGGAGGGCCTTGGCTATTACAGCCGGGCGCGCAACCTGCAAAAGGCGGCGCAGGCCGTGGTGGAACAGCACGGCGGCGAGCTGCCCGCAAATTATGAGGCGCTGCGCGCGCTGCCGGGCATTGGAGATTATACGGCCGGGGCCGTGGCAAGCCTTGCCTTCGGCCTGCCGTGTGTTGCCGTGGACGGCAATGTGCTGCGCGTGTGGAGCAGGCTGCACGCCGATGGTGCCGATGTGCTTTTGCCTGCCACAAAGCGTCGTATGGCCGCCGAAGTGCAGGCGGCCCAGCCGCCGCAGCGGCCGGGTGATTTTAATGAAGCGCTGATGGAGCTTGGCGCGCTGGTGTGCCTGCCAAACGGCGAGCCGCTGTGTGCGCAGTGCCCCTGGGGCAATATCTGCCTGGCCCGCAAACAGGGCAGGCAGGCCCTGCTGCCCGTTAAAGCGCCGCGCAAAACACGCAGGACACTTCCCTACACGGCGGCGCTGGTGCTGCGCGCCGGGCCGCAGCCCGCCCTGCTGCTGGAGCAGCGGCCCTCTTCCGGCCTGCTGGCGGGGCTGTGGCAGCCGCTGCTGTTTGAAGGCACACTGGGGCAGGCTGATATGCGCCGCGCCCTTGCCGCACGAGGCGTGCAGGGCCTCGCAAAAGACGCCCTTTCCCTGCCCCCGGCAAAGCATGTGTTCACCCACCTAGAATGGCACATGACCGGCTGGTGTTTCTTCTGCACGCAGGATGCCCCTCTGCCCGCAGGCTGTGCATTCGCTGCGCCGGACCAGCTTGCAGCGCAGTACGCCGTGCCGGGCGCCTTCCGTGCTTACCGGCAGTATGCGGAAAAAATGCTTCGCACATCTTGTAAAACAGGCGGATACGGGCTATAATAAACGAAAGAATTCATGTGCGGAGGTGTTCAGTATGGGGCTGCTGCGGCACCGCATCGTCAAAAAGGCCGCCCGGCTGGCGCCTGTTGCGGCTGCGGCAGGCCATCTGCTGCACCAGGGCAGAATCTTCCGGCGCAATGTGCACACCGCGTTTCATCCCAATGAAAGAAAGGACGTCGTCACCATGAAAAAATCCACCTTTGCCGCTATCATCGCCCTGCTGGCCGCCGTTGCCGGCGCACTGGGCGCTGCGTTCTTCTATTTGCGCCGACGCGAAGAGGAGCTGGATGAATACGAACAGCTTCTGTTCAGCGAGGATTACAGCGAAGAGATGGGCGAAATGCCCGAGCAGGCAGCCGAAGAACCCGCAGGCGAAGAATAACGCGGGTTTCTCTCTGTTTTATCTCATGCGTCGGCCTCAGCGGAAGCTGGGGCCGGCTTTTTATTTGCGCACTGCCGCCGTTGCGCAGCCAGGCGCGCTTGCCTTATGCAAAGGCATAAAAACACCGGCATAACCCATGCTGACGCCACATAAGGAAGTAATTTTACGATAAGGTAGAATAAGTTTCGCAAAAAGAAAAAGAGACATGGTTTGCAGATCTCTGGTAGAATGAAGTCGCGACACACCATTCGAAAGGAGACAGCAAACCATGTCGGAAAAGATTGTACAGCTAAACGAAGAAGTTATCAAGGGCCAACTCAAGGAACTTGTGCGTGGAAGTGTAGAAGAAACGCTCAACG
>OFMK01001137.1_pt1 | contig 21332 bp, 19 predicted proteins | sample 1541781 | NCBI WGS metagenome assembly OFMK01 (sample SAMN04209250, study PRJEB22552) | human gut metagenome | biome: gut; material: feces | host: Homo sapiens | place: USA: Oklahoma
ATGCAAGCATTTTACACCTGTTTTATGAAATTTTGCTTGGCTCTGAACAGTTACATTTTATTTCACTTTAATCTGAAACAGACGCGCCATATACGTCTCCGGGAAGTGAATCTGCAGCGTCTTGCTGTAGTCATCGTAATGGAACACATCACCGCATGCTTTCGGGTAAATGCAGGAAACCTCCAGCTCTTTCCCTGGGAATGCTCTGTTCAGCGGAACTTCAAAATCAGCCTCTCCGCCGCGTCTCCATACACCAAGATAAATCACATCCCCCGGCACGCGGATGCCGGCTGCGAGGTGCTTGTCCTCATTATCCGCCCATCCCATCGGCCAGAACGGAACGCCGTCCTTGATGCCGCTGCGGATCTCCTTGTAGCAGTCAATTCCCTCCTTTACAAGATCAAACCGCTCCGGCGAAATCTCTGCAAGGTGGCCGCTCTGATGGATACGAAGCAGCAGCGCATTCACCATATTGAAAATAACTTCCTCTTCGGTGCCGTCCCGCAGCGGATACGACCAGATCGCCGCCTGCTCCGGCGTCACGCCGATGGCTGCATTCGCCGAGATCGTCGCATAATTCCGGTAATCCTCCTGATCACTCGTTGACTGAATACTGTTTCTCGCCAGCATCGCATAGTCCATGCGGAGACCGCCGCTCGAGCAGTTCTCAATCACAAGATCCGGGTACTTTTTATAAATGCCGTCCAGCCATGCCAGATACGCTCTCTCATGCTCAAGAAGGCCATCTCCAAAACTGTCCGCATCGACTTCCGTACCAATACCAGGTTCAATATTGTAATCCATCTTAATATAACCAACGCCGTAATCCCTTACCACACGGTCAATGACTTCCGTCACATGTTCAATGACCAGAGGATGACGGAAATCGAGCTGATACCGGCTTCTGTCATACACACGCTTTCCATGACGCAGGAAGAAACACTCATCCGGCAGAATCGAAGCCTTCTTACAGTTAATACCCATAACCTCAAGCTCCAGCCATACCCCAGGAATCATGCCCTTTGACCGAATATAATCCGTCACCTCACGCACACCGTTCGGAAAACGTTTTTTACTCTCCTGCCACTCACCGACACTGTCCCACCAGTTGCCGTCCGCATACCAGCCCGCATCAATAACAAAATATTCACATCCGGCCTTCTCGGCAGCATCCACCAGCGGAAACTCTTTTTCCGTCGTCGGATCCCCAAACAGGCAGTTCATATAATCATTAAAAATAACCGGCAGATTCTCATTATCCTTATTCGGACGGCGGATCCTTCTGCGGTACTTCGTCAAAGTACCAACCGCCTCCTCAAAATCATCATGCCCAACGCCAACAGCCACCGGAACCGTTGTAAAACTGTCGCCCGGTTTCAGATTCTTCGACCAGTGCGACTGAATCTCCGTCGGTCCGCTGACAGCTAAATAGAAATGGCAGTTCTGATCCCCAATCTCATAATGCCAGGAACCACTGTGATCAATCTCAAAAAACAGACTCGAATCCGCCGCACTGTTCCCAATATACCCCATCGGAATATACTCCTTCGCCGACCAGTTACCCGTATTCGTAACCTCAATCGTCTTCGAAGTCCTCTGATAATTATGCGGCTGCGTCTGCGCCATGCCAAGATCCGCAAAACGGTATTTCTTCACCGTCAGCTCTTTCTGCCATCCATTGTGCACCACAACCATCGACATCTTATCATCCGAGCTGACAAACTCCGGAATCCCAGCCTTATGTTCTTTTTCAATACCCCAGTAACTAAAACTCGAAATATACTCCAGCGTCTGATCTTCCTTACCTTCATTCGTCACCGTATTGTACATCCGCGCAACCGGAATCCCGTCAAAAAACTGCATCACAGACTCTACTTTTGCGCCCGTCACAGTATCCTTCTGCACAATCCGAAGCACATCCCCATTCTCATTTCTTTCTTCCGAAATCGAGTCAAACTTCAGCATAAAGCCCGGTGCCGTCACAATGTACTTATTGCCATGTTTCTCATACGGCCGGTTATACCCGGAAAAATTCACCTGCACCAGCTGAAAACTCTCCTTAATCTGAGCCTCCCGCATCCCTTCCTCTGGAAACATCCCATCCGGCTTCCGGCAGAGATTCTCCGCATCAAACGGCGCACTCGAAAAATGAAACATCTTCAGCTGCTTCTCCTCCGTCACCCCAAACACAATCTGAATCCCATTCACATCATAACAGATCAGCTCCGCCTGAATCGGAGTTTCAATTCTGTCCGTCCATTTCTTCATGTCCAAACCCTCCTGCAAAATAATTTTTTCGTATCTCCAGCATACGACTTGTCCCCCTCAAAGTCCACCCCATTCTTGCTTTTCTCTCCCGTTTTTCCTCAACAATCTCACGCCGATCTGCCCTACGGGCAGATCCAGACTCTCTCGTGGTATCATCATCAGCCCTACGGCCGGAATCACGGACGAATGAGGTCCATTTGCAGGAGGCTTAGAAAAACTTAGAGGCCGGGATTTTGCGTTGATCTGGAAACTCGCACTGTCTGAGCGCAGCGAGTTTGCGAATTTCCAGATCGTTTTTAGCAAAATACCGACCTCTTAGTTTTTCTTAGTCTCCGAAACCGGACCCCATCCGTCCGTGATTCCGGCCACAGGGCGTCCGATCCCACACTTATCTCACAACCCCAAACGTAGCAATCTCAAACTCCCTCAGCGCCACATGATAAACCCCGTCCTTATCCGGAATCATCAAGTCGCCCTTCTCTTCAATGACATTGCTGCGGTAAACCTCTTTCATCCAGTCTTCTTTCTTAAAGGAAAGAACTTCTTCGTGCTCCATATTATTTACGAATCTCACAAACAAATCGTCCTTCTTCTGACCTTTCTTAAACGCCGTCATATGAATACCATCGCCCTCAAATGCAAGGAAACTCATCTCCAGCGGAAGTTCCCCTTCAACCAGTTCCGGCTTCACCTGTCCCGGTTTCCGAAGGAACGCTCTCTCCAATCCAGCCTGCTCCACCGTCAGATCCTCCTGGAACGCATAACCCTCCCGGAATGCATCCCCGGTCTCACCAGCTGCAAACGGCACAACCTCAAACTCCAAGCAGAACGTACCGATCTGCTGCGCCTTCGGTGTCGGGAAATACCCCCAGTCGCCCATCTCCGCAACACAGCGAAGCAGCGTCACCGCAACCGCATTCCCCTGATCTTCGAGAATTTCATACTCATACAGCCCGCGGTTCGCCACCAGAAGTCCGCCCTTCGCGTCCTCCATAGCCACAAAACACTGCTGTCTCTCACAACCGCAAGGATTCGTCCAGGTATCATTATGACGGTTATTTCTCCGCACAACCTCAAACGCAGAATCCGCCATATGCATCGACGTATCCAGCCCTGTCGGCAGAATCACACGCACCCGGTGATCCTTCGCCTGATTGCAGATTGTCGTCGCCACACGCAGCCCCTTCGCCGATTTCTCCAGCGTCAGAACCGTCTTCACATCCATCTCCACCAGCTCAGAAGAACGGTTAGCCACACGCGTATACGGATCAATACACATCTCACGCTGTCTTAGCAGCTCCTCGCCCATGCCGGATGGAACCATCATCTTGTGGCAGATCTCAACCACCGTGCGGAACGCATTTCTCTCCACACAGGAAATCTCCGCCTTCATGCCTTTTGTAGAAACCACCTGCTTACCGGAGTCCTGAATATAAATATACTCATTCCCCATATCCCCGGTATCCTCATAGAATCCCAGGTTCTCATACATTCTGCCCGTCTTCTTGTCCAGAAGATTGTAAGAACCGTCTGCATTCACAACAGCCTTCACCGCATCATTCTCGAGCACATTTTCATCCGCAGAAACCACATCTACGTCCTGTGCCTGCTCCGCCGTTTCCAGATAATACGTGCGGTAACCAAGCGCCGGAACCTCAGCCTCAAACGTTACCAGAACCTTCTTTGCCATATACGGCTGACGGAACCGGTCGTCCGGCAGGTCATATCCAAACGCAACGCCCGCATCCGCGATCTTCGCCGGAACCACATTTCCGTCCGCATCGCGCAGCCCCATTGCCGGAAGCTCCACCTTCTCTGCGGCCTCATAGCCGTCCCATACAAACAGATTGTAATCGCGGAACAGATGCAGCTCCTTTTCTACTACCTGTGATTTCGTCTCGCCGGAAGTATTCCATACCACGAACGGAATCTTCTCGCCGTCACCCGGAAGCGCTGCCGTGTTCACCTTGTTCGTCAGATACTCCACGCTCTCGTCGTAAATCGCATCCGCAACCTGTCTGCTCTTCGCAAAACGGGTCTTCATCTCCTCATTGACCTCATCCACGCTGCAGCCGCAGATGCTGTCATGCGGATGATTCTGCATCAGCTTCTTCCAGCTGTAGATCATCTGGTCTTCCGGATAAGCCTTTCCCAGAACATCTGCCATCGCAGCTGCCGGCTCTGCTTTCCGCTCCAGCGCTGTCTCACCCGCGCGGTTGTCCTGCTTTAATCCAATCCAGGAAGAAGCCGTATTTGCCAGCGTCCATCTTCCGTCGGTCTCCTGGCTTGTCAGCTCGCCCTTAACGGTAGAAAAATTCTCGGAGATTTCTTTCTCCATTGCCTCTACATACTTTTTGAAATCAGAATGAATAAACTCGACATCCGGATACAGCTTTCTCGCCACGCGGATCGCCTCGGTGATGTTCTTCTGCAGCGGCTGATGGTCGCATCCGTTCATCATCAGAAGCTGATGGGTTGCTGCGAATTTTCTCGCGTCCGCCAGCTTTTTGTCCCAGTAAACCTTTGCCTCTGCCTCGTCCACCGGAATCTCCACACCGTTGTTGTACCAGTTTGCAAACAGGATGCCCGGCAGCTTTGTTCCGTCCGGAGATGCCCACATCATCTCAGAATACGTAGACTCATACTGTCCGCCGGTCACCTCGTTGTTCGGTCCGATCGGTTTTACACCGCGTCCGAAAACAACCGCGTCCATGCCGGCCTGTTTTAATACCTGCGGCATCTGGCCTGCATTGCCGAATGCATCCGGGAAATAACCGACATTGCCGACCGCACCGTACTGTTCTGCTTCCTGCATGCCGACCTGAAGATTGCGGACACACGCCTCGCCGCTTGTCAGGAACTCATCCTGCAGAATGTACCACGGACCGGTCTGAACTTTGCCCTCGCGGATGCATTTTTCCACCTGCGCACGTTTCTCCGGGCGGATTTCCAGATAATCATCGATTGCGATGACCTGGCCGTCCAGGAAAAATCCGCCGAACTCCGGATCGTTCTCTGCCTTGTCCAGAATGTTGTCTACCAGCTCAATCAGTTTCATGCGGTGAGATTCAAAGGACTGATACCACTCTCTGTCCCAGTGGGAATGGGAAATAATATGTACGGTTGTTTTCATAATTGTCTGTTTCCTTTCGTTCCTTTTTTATAGAAGTTTTTGTTTCGTTCTGTCAAATTTACTATATTTATTTTGATATATCATATTATAGAAATCAGACGGGATTCTGTCAAGAGTTTTGCTCTATTTTTCTATTTTGATATATCAAATCTGTGTTTGACTTGTTTTTTCACATACGCTATAATAACAAATGTAACAGGAAAACATAACAATGCCTTTTTTACAGACTTTTATCATAGAGGAATTTTATGGACTCACAGAACACGAAAAACAGACCAAAATATGAAATGATCGAAGAAGCGCTGCTCGAACGCATTCACGCCGGTGATTTTTCATTTGATGAGGCGTTCTGCACGGAAAAAATGCTTTCGGAACAGTACGAGGTGAGCCGCATCACTGCCAAGCGTGCCATCGAAGATTTGGAACAGCAGGGCATTCTGTACCGGAAACGCGGTGTCGGAAGTTTTGTTTCGCGGAATTTCCCGTCGGACGATGATACAGCAGAAGCGCCGAAGATGATCTCTCTTCTCGTTCCCTTCGCCACCACGCAGGGAAATATTTCGGAGGCCATCGGAACCTTAAGCGCCGTGCTGGCAGAGCAGGGCTATTTCTTAAGCATTCACGTCACCGGCTCTTCCTCCCCGAAGGAACGCGCAACGCTAAAACTGCTCCGGTCGCAGAACATCGCCGGACTGGTTTATTATCCAAAACGCGACAATATCCACCTGGAAGAGCTGAACGATTTCATGTTCGCCGGCCGCCCGATTGTCATCATCGACAAGCAGACAGACTGCCCGTATCTGAACAATGTCGTCTGCGACAATTATGACGGCGGACTCCAGACGGCACGCCATCTGCTCGAACAGGGGCATCGGAACATCGCATTTTACACTGCGGCACCGCTTTCTGAAACTTCATCCGTGCGTGATCGTTTTGCCGGATTTCTGCATGAAATGAAAGCCGCCGGGATTGCGCCGAACCCGCAGCAGCTCGTCACCTGCTGCCAGGAGCTCTCCGATGACGCTGCGCTTTCCACGGAACGTACCCCGTTTCAGGAACAGCTTCTCGCCATGCACCGCGACGGCATCACCGCCATCATCGCCGAAAACGACCGCATCGCCGAGCTGATTTTCCTCGCCTGCCGCACGATCGGGCTTCGCATCCCGGAGGATTTCTGTCTCTGCGGTTTCGATGACACAAACGTCAGCCGGAGCCTCGGCATCACCTCCATCCACCAGGACTTCGCCGGCATCGGACGCGAGGTCGGACGGGTTCTGCTCGCCGCGCTTGAAAATCCGGCCGCCGAAACGGAAAAAATCATTCTCCCGGTGACACTGGTTCCACGGTCGTCGTCCTTACGGTAAGCAGCATATCCCGACGACTCTGATCGGAGCCGCCGATATTAAGTTGTCAGATGTATGGCAGCTCCATTTTTTTGTTTTATTCCAGTTCCGAGAAACTGATATCAAACATGATAGGATCCCCTTCAACGCAAAAATCCTGTCCGCGGCAAAACCGGACAGGATTTTTTACGTCTCGCAGATTATTCAATTTTAAAAGAACAGCATCACCAATCCCAGTGCACACAGCACGATTCCGGTTACGCGGTTCAGCATTTTTACGTTTGCGCTGTTCGCCCATTTTGCGCCGAGCTGTGCAAATACCAGGGTACTGATTACACACGCGATCATAACCGGGATGTCTGGTTTTCCGCCGATGTAGAAATGGGAAATAGCGCCGGTCAGGGCTGTAAAGGTCATGATAAAGACGCTCGTTCCGACTGCCGTTTTCAGCTCGTATCCGAGGACGCTGGTCAGGACCAGAAGCAGCATCATTCCGCCGCCTGCGCCGACGAAACCGCAGATGAAACCGATCATTACGCCGCAGACAATCGACTGGGTAATCTTCTGCTTTTCGGATTTTCCCGCCTGCACTTCCTTCGTTGTCATAATCGGGCGGATGATGAATTTGAGGCCGACAAACAGTGTCATGCACTTCGAAAAACCGCCCATCGTTCCGTTCGGCACGAGGGAGGAAACGAAGCTGCCGACCAGTGTAAAGATCAGCACGGAAACCAGCATAATCAGGCCGTGGCGGATGTCGATGTTTTTATTTTTCTTATACGTCCACGCGCTGACACCCGAGGCAAGCACATCCGACGCAAGCGCAATTCCGATCGCCTGGTACGCCGGCATGTGCAGGAATGTGATCAGCATCGGGGAGACGACTGCCGCCGCAGAGAGTCCCGCGAGCCCTGTTCCAAGACCGGCGCCGAGGCCGGCTGCGATACATACAATCAATTGTGTAATGGTCATATTTTCTTCCTGTCTTTCTGTTTTTTTATAACGATTCGATTTATCCAGTTTAGTTCCCTTTTTCTACTTTGTCAAGCGGTAATTTCCGAATCTTTTCTTGACTCTCCAACCATTATAGGGTTTACTATAACCGTAACATTTTACAACAGGAGGTTTCCTTATTCATGGAACGCAATTTAACCACAGGCAGTGTGTGGAAAAATATTTTTTACTTCTCTCTGCCCTATCTTTTATCGTATTTTCTGCAGACGCTCTACGGCATGGCAGATCTTTTCATTATCGGCCAGTTTGACGGAGCGGCGGGAACGACAGCCGTTTCGATCGGCAGCCAGGTCATGCACATGATCACGGTTATGATCGTCGGACTTGCGATGGGAACAACCGTCACCATCGGACAGGCAGTCGGCGCAAAGGATCGGAAACAGGCCTCCCGCTTCACCGGAAATACAGTTACGCTGTTTCTCGGTGTTGCAGTTGTTCTGATGGTCGTTCTGCTGCTCCTCGTACGGCCGATTGTCTCCGTGATGTCCACACCGTCCGAAGCAGCTGCCGGAACGGTTTCCTATCTGACGATCTGCTTTATCGGCATTCCGTTCATCACCGCGTACAATATCATCAGCTCGATTTTCCGCGGGCTTGGGGATTCGAAGAGTCCGATGTATTTTATTGCAGCTGCATGCGCGGCCAATATTATTCTGGACTATGTATTTATCGGCGCACTGCAGCTCGGCCCGGCCGGTGCAGCGCTCGGTACGACACTGGCACAGACGATCAGCGTGATTCTTGCATTGATCGCGATTCGGAAACGGGACACCGGCATTAAGGTCACAAAATCCGATCTTCGGCCGCAGCCGCCGGTCATAGGACAGATCTTAAAAATTGGTATTCCGATTGCACTGCAGGACGGCTTTATCCAGATCGCCTTTATTGTCATCACCATCATCGCCAACCGGCGCGGACTTACTGCGGCTGCAGCGGTCGGTATTGTGGAGAAAATCATCAGTTTTCTGTTTCTTGTACCGTCCTCAATGCTCTCAACCGTCTCGGCACTCGGCGCACATAATATTGGTGCCGGAAAGAAAAAGCGCGCAGAACAGACCATGTGGTGCGCTGTCATGATCGCGGTCGGATTCGGGCTGATTGTCGCGGTTACCATGCAGTTTATTTCCGTTCCGGTTGTCAGTCTGTTTACAACAGATTCTGAAGTTGCACGGCTCGGCGGCCAGTACATCCGCGGGTATATCTGGGACTGTATTTTTGCGGGAATCCACTTTACCTTCAGCGGTTACTTCTGCGCCTGCGGACGGTCGGAATTTTCCTTCCTGCACAACATCATCGCTATCGTGCTCGTCCGCATCCCGGGCGTCTATCTGACCTCGCTCTGGTTCCCGGACACCCTCTTCCCGATGGGAATTGCAACGGCGTGCGGCTCGCTGACTTCCGTTGTGATCTGCCTTTTCGTGTTCCGGTATCTGAAGCGGAAGGCATCGTAAAATCACGGAGGTTTTTTCATGGCAGACAAACAGCTTTTTAAAATCGGCGAAGTTGCCCGCATGTATCACTTAAGTCTTGGGATCCTGCGGCATTATGAAAAAGAAGGGCTTCTCGCCCCCGAATATACCGACCCGGAAACCGGCTACCGCTATTACAGCACACGCCAGTTTGAGGTGCTCAACACGATCCGTTATCTGCGGATGCTGGATCTGCCGCTTGCGGCTATTAAAGAATACATGCAGAACCGGAAAATTCCGGTAATCGAAGAAAAACTGCGGCACCAGAAAGCGCTGATCCAGCAGAAAAAACGGGAACTCGAGCTGATAGAGCGGAAAATTGACCACCGGCTCCAGCATATTGAGAACGCAAAAGATTCTGTTCTCGATCAGATTTCTCTTGTGTCTCTGCCGCCGCTCCGTATGGTGCGCATCCGCGATTCCCTGCAGCCGAAAACGTATCTCGACCTGGAATTTCCGATCCGCCGCCTGCAGGAGGAACAGCCGGATGCGCTGGTCTTTCTCGGCAAGGTCGGCATCGGGATTCTCAAAGAAAAGCTGGAACAGAAATGCTTTTCCCAGTATGATCTTGTGTTTCTGCTCCTGGACGAAGAGGATGAATACTACGGTCATGTGGAGACACTTCCCTCTTCCCTTTATGCCATGATCCGCTTCCGCGGAAGCCATCAGGAGGCGCCGGTGTATTATCAGAAGCTGATCGATTTTCTGGCACTGCATCAATGGGAAGCCGCTGGGTTTTCACAGGAAATCACATTGATTGATAATGGAATGACGAGCGATCCGGAAAAATTTGTAACGGAGATCCGGATTCCGGTCCGGACTTTGGCTTGTTGCCCGCGTAAATAGCTGCAGGGGATATCTGAGATTTTATTTCAGATATCCCCTGTTTTCTTTTTGTTCACTTTTGCTGATTTTTTATGAACATTTTGTTTAAAAATAAGGGGTGACTTTTTAACATTTATATGGTATGCTATAATCAACACAGACGGAGACTCCGGGCACCGGGGAATCCGTACACACACTATCTCGAGGGCAGGATTCCTGTCCGATCCGCGGCCGCCTGCACGTATCGGGCCGCCGCGGTTTTTTTACATTTTGCTTGAAAAGAACTGCTAACAGCAGGTTTTTCGAGTATCTTCGAGTGTTGGTGTGAAATTCTATCTGACGAAAAGGAGACTCTCTCATGAGCACAGAGAATTTAGAAAACGAGAATCAAACAGCCGCTGATCCGGAACAGGAAATTGTTTCCCAGGGTGTTCACAACTACAGTGCCGCTGAAACGTATGTGCGTCCGACCGATCCGGCCATTCTGCAGCAGCTTGAATGGTTCCAGGACCAGAAACTGGCACTGATGATGCATTTCGGTCTGTACTGCCAGCCAGGTATGGTTGCTTCCTGGGCATTAAGCGACAAGGATTCTGACTGGTCCCGCCACCAGGTAAACTGGGCAGACGGAGAAACGTTCAAAAAACAGTATTTTAATCTGAACCGTTCGTTCAACCCGGTCCGTTTCCAGCCGGAGGAGTGGGCACAGATGGCAGAGGATTGCGGATTCCGCTATCTGATTCTGACCACAAAGCATCACGACGGATTCTGCCTCTGGGATACGAAATATACGGATTATAAAACAACTGCAGAGGACTGCCCGTTCCATGAGCACAAGAATGCGGATATCGTAAAAACCATGTTTGATGCATTCCGCGAGAAAGGTATCGGCATCGGCGCTTACTTCTCCAAAGCAGACTGGCACTGCCCGGACTACTGGAATGAGGAGCTTAGAAAAGACGGCATGACATCCCGCGGACCTTCCTACGATCCGAAGGAGTACCCGGAGGTGTGGAACCGTTTTAAAGAATATACAAAGAATCAGGTGCTGGAGCTCTGCGAGAATTACGGCAAGCTGGATATTCTCTGGTTTGATGCCGGCTGGGTATGCGAGCATAACGGACAGGATATCGATCTTGGCGGAATCGTTGACGAAGCGCGTAAGATTCAGCCATGGATTCTCTCCGTTGACCGTACGATCGGCGGCGCTTATGAGAACTATGTAACACCGGAGCTCTGCATTCCGGAAGAGCCGCTCGGTGTTCCGTGGGAGAGCTGCCTGACACTCGGTGTGGACTTTACGTACGAGTACGGCGATCACTACAAATCCCCGCGTGAACTCGTCGGCCTGCTTGTCAACATCGTTGCCAAAGGCGGCAACATGGCCCTGAACGTCAGCCCGCAGCCAGACGGCCGCATCCCGGTCGACGCATGGGACAGCCTGAACGGCTTTGGCCAGTGGATGAAAACATACGGCGACGCCATCTACGGAACCCGCATCTGCGCACCGTACCAGAGCGGAAACCTTTCGTTCACACAGAAGGGTGACTCCGTGTATGTATTCCGGCTGTATCCGACGGTGCAGGAGTCGATAGAGGCTGAGATTTTTGTACCGTATACCGAGACGAAGATTTCGGAGATCTGCATGGTGGAGAATGGGGAGGCAGTCGCTTTCAAGGAAGTGGAAGGCGGCCTTGTCATCACCGTTCCGGCAGGCTACAGAAGAGGCTCGGCACCGATTGCGCTGGTGTTTGAGATGAAGAAAGCGAAATAAACTATGAGAAGCCCCAGAGACACTTATTTTTTGTGTGCTCTGGGGCTTCAATAATTTCCCAATATTCTACTTCTGATATCTTTCTATTCTGCATTCATGCTCCTTCGTAGCCTTATCATAGTTAACCGCTACGAGCAGCAAATTTCCCTGATATTCTTCCAGACTTCGGCAGTATTCTTTTTTCTTGATCTGCTGAATCGCACCTTCTGCTGACTTATCCCATTTCAGTTCTACAACTAATGCTGGTTTATCTGCGAATTTTTTTCTCGGTACAAAAACCAGATCGGCGAATCCTTTTCCACCCGGCAGTTCCCGGTATACCTGATAGAAATTTCTTGCGGCGTAAAGTGCAAGAGAGACGGTATAACTCAATGCGTTTTCATCATTATACTGAAGCATTGACGTCTCAAAATGTGCTTCTTTGATTCCTTCTGCTACCTGTTCCGGACGCATCTGCCAGATTGCCTGCAGGGTGTCTGCTGAATTTTTAAGTGCTTTTGAAATCTCACCCCAGTCTGAAACCGAAACCGCATTGATATATTCTGCCCGTACTTCTGCATTCGGAATGAAAACACATTTATTTTTTTCGTCGTATCCAAGATAGCCAAGATGAATCAGCAATGTAAATACATCATCTTCCGTCCGAAATGTCGTCATATCATTTGTGAAACTGCCTGTGTTGACTGGTACGGTTTCTCCGGCGATCATGCTCAGTACGTCGTCTTTCAGGCCATCGAAGTTGAGATCGATATAGACCTGCAATGCTTCAAATGTTTCTGTCTGATTCCAGTAATTTTCGATTTTACGGAAGCGCATGCAGTTTACGACAGATCGCGGACTGTAAACAGACGGCACTTGTTCGAAAGAATATCCGTCGTACCAGTTTTTGACTTCTTCCAGATCCATCTGATACTTTTCGCAAAGCTGTTTTACTTCTTCTTCCGTAAATCCTACATATTCTGCCAGCGGCCCCGGGCTGATCATGGAAAATTCGTCGAACATGTTTAAAGCAGAATGCGTTCCATATTTTTTAATCGGCAGGATTCCGGTCATGTATGCCAGATGAATGTAGCTCTTGTCCTTCATCAGATTCCGCAGAAAATCCAGATATTTTTCCTGCGCTTCCCGATCGGTTTTAAATTCCCGGAACACGCAGTCCCATTCGTCGATAATGATTACATACGGTATTTTCGTCTGCTGATACACATCCTGCATTGTCCGTGCCAGGTTGGTCTCGTCAAAATATCGAAAATCCGGATACTCGCCCAGCAGCTCCCACAGAACGCTTTTCTGCAGCAATGCGATCATCTCCGCAACATTCCCGCTCTGGCTCAGGAAATCCTGCATATTCAGAAATATCGTGTTATATTGATTGGCGTACTTCTGAAAATCCGGACTTTCGGAAATTTCAAACCCCGAAAACAGTTCCTCCGCTCTGCTCTCACGACTGTAATAGGCAGCCAGCATATTGGCAGCCATTGATTTTCCAAAACGACGCGGTCTGCTGATGCATAGGTATCCCTGCATTGTATTCAGAACGCTGTTCGTGTAATTCAGCAACCCTGTTTTATCAACATAAATTTCAGACTGAATCATCTTTCGAAACGCTTCCCCATCCGGATTAAAATAGGTTCCCAATCTGCTGCTCCTCCTTCTCCTATTTAATAGTTATAGTATATTCTTCCACAGAAACTTTATCAACAAAAAGATCGAAACAACGACATTCTGTTTTTGACATTGTTTCGATCTTTTTCTTTTATAATTCCTGCTTATCTTCTTTCTTTTTCCTGTATACCGCCGCGAGTCCAATGCCTGATGCGATTACACCGAAGATCCATTTTCCCGGGGAGGTCTGGTCGCCGGTGGATGGGTTGTCTTTTCCGGTCTGGCTGTCTGGGGTTTTTGTTGGGGTTCTGGTCGGCTCCCTGGTCGGCGTCTGCGTTGGAGTATTGGTTGGTTCCCTGGTCGGCTCTTTGGTTGGGGTCGGCGTTGGGGTATTGGTTGGCTCCTCGGTTGGCGTCGGGGTTGGGGATGGGGTTGGTGTGTCGGCTGTGTCTTTTTCGGCCAGGATATAGTATGGGCTACCGTCGGTTTGGAAGGTGAAGGTTTTTTCTGTGCTTTGCAGTGTCAGTTCTTCTGCCGTTCCGTCGGTGTCCAGTGAGAAGGCGGCCGGGTGGGTGAAGGAATCCGGTAAGGTGATTTCCGGGGTTTCTTCTGTGGCCGGCATGTCATCCAGGGCGAATACTGCGATGGTTTCGTACGCCTCCGGCAGGGTGATCTGGACGGGAATTTTGTCTGCGGGGATGCGGATTCCGTTTCCGTCTTCGAAATAGATCTCAAACGGGAGAAGGCGGGTTCCGCGGCCGCTTAAGCAGGCGGTGAACCATTCCCATGCGTCTTCATCCTGCACGGGGATGAGGTAGACGATGAGGGTCAGGTTTTCCTGCGTGACGTCCTGCCCCGAGATGCGGATGCCGTTCGGCAGTTCGATTTCGCATGTGCCGTCCTTCTTTACGGGCGCGGAAAAGTAATCGTTTTCACCGGGCTCGTAGGTCGCGTAAATGTCGAAGGAAGTTTCTTTATTTTCTTTACTCAGCGTCGCTGTCCCGCCGTAGCAGATCATACAGGAGGAGGCCAGAATCGTACCTGTCAGGATAAATGGAAACAGTTTTTTCATTTATGCCGCCTCCTTTCCGATCTTCGTATTCAAAGTTACCGCTCCGGCGGAGTAATAGGTTTCCGGCTCGTATGCCATGATTTTCAGTTTGATGGAGCTTCCGTCTGAAATGTCTTTATCGATCGAGACGGATTTGACATACTCGCCGGGTTTTATAAGGCCGGTCTCCCCGATGATGTTACCGTCCTCGTCCAGGACCCGGAGTTTCAGCCAGACTTCCTGTTCGGAGGAATTGGTAAAATACACATCGGCCGCGCCGCCGGATGCGATGACGTTTCCGCATATGGAACATTTGAACGCCATGCCGTCCTGATAGATTTCCGTCCACCCAAGCTCCTCCGGGACCGCGGGGGTTCCGCTTTCGGCGGAGGAGTCGAAGGGCGGCGGGGTGAAGGAAGATGACTGCGTATGCGTTCTGCCGAAAACCAACGCCAGCACCATACTGACCAGAGCAAGGATACACAGGATGCCTGCCAGGAATAGGGTCTGGGTTTTCTTCATAGAGTGCCTCTTCGTCGCTTTGTTCGGGTAATTATAAAGTTTTAACAGTTAGAGTTGGATTATTTTCATCTCTTAAATCAAACGTAAGACGAATTGTCTTACTTGCTTTAAGTGGCAAACTAAATCCATAATTTCCATAACTATCACTGGCAATCTTTTTCAGTGCATACACTCCATCTTTTGTGATAGTCCCATCTTTAATACCATAACGTTCGCTTCTGTCATCTTTATTATAAATATAAAACAATGAACTAGAATAAGTTGATCCACTATCATATGTTTTTTGAACCGTATACACTTTATCTACCATTGTGGTCTGTAAAATTCCCCATGATATTCCGCCATTTCCATCCCACTTATAATTCGAATTCTCTCCAATAAAATCAGAAATCGTCACATTTACATTTCCGACAGTAGTCAGTTCTGTTGCCGTTTCCGTAAGCGCACCACTTAAAGAAAGATATGCTGCATCATTTGGGCTATCCTCTCGCGCTGTACCCTCTGCGGATTTCAGTCCAATCTGTGCTTTATCAAAGCTTCCTGAAACACCACTGTTGTTTCCTGCTACATAGGTCAGTTTTGCTGTAATCTCGGTATTGGAGTTATTGACCACTTTAATTTTGTTTGCATCCTTTTCACAGTCCCAGTACGGTTTTCCCGTGGATATTTCATACTTCAAAGTATTTGGATTCCAAGTTTCCGTTGCAGCTGGATGATACGTATATTCCAGACTTCCCCATTCCACATCAACACTGTAAACAGTATCCGTTGTCATTGTTCCTGTTTCATATGTCACCTTAATATCTTGAGAACCATTTGTAACTCCATTAATTTCTGTTGCATACGCCGGTGTACTCATTGAAAGAGCCATTGTAATTGTAAGTGCTGCTGCAGCTAATTTTTTCATGTTTATTCCCTCCCTTCAGATTATGGCTGTACACTATCAAAAATCGTAACGACTACATTACCAATAACCTGCTTGTCTGCCTTTTTATTAGTCAGCTCTCCTTCCAGAGAAATCGTCGTCGATGCTTTAATCGCTGTTCCCGGTGTTGTTGTGTCTGCTCCTATTGATGCATCCCCAAGATTTAAAGATTCCGCCGCCGGTTTTGCTGTAATCCCAGCACTATCGGTACCCATTTTTACCTTTATAGAAGCTGTTACCGCAGCGTTGGAGGAATTGGTAATAGTAACTTTATTGGCATCTGGCTTATTCGTCCATTGACCCGCATTTATTGTATCCGCATATTCATGTGTTTTCGGATCCCATGTTCTGTGCGTATCCCCATCTTTATAGGTAAACTCCATAGAACCCCACTGCACATCTACTTTATATACTTTTGCAGGCTCTGCCATTTTTTCATATTTTCCCTTTACCTCATGAATTGCGGTATCTCCATTTGACTCCAGCGTATCCGCTGCCATCGCCGCCGTTCCGCTGCCCAATACAAGTGCTGCTGCCATGCATAAACTCAGTACTTTTTTCTTCATCTTTCTTCATCCTTTCTTTTTGATGTTTTTATTTACATTTTCTCTTTCAGAAAAATGTTCACTTTATTCCACAACGGTAATCGCAACTCCCTCAATTGTGCTGTTTAGCACCGATTTTTCTCCGGTGTCCGGGTCGTAGTAGAGGACGTTGAATTTTCCGGTGTAGGTTCCCTCGGATAATGTTGCTGCGCCTTCGATCAGGTCGAGTGTCTCGACTTTATACCCCGGTGACAGGGTTCCTGACTGTGCGATCACCGTCTCGGTTCCATCGCTGCCGGTGACGGCGAGCTGCAGCACAATATCGTTCACCGATTTCGAAGGATTCTGGAACATCAGCGATGCCGTCTGACTGGAGAGGGAGATCTGTATCTCCTTCTGATAGACCATGCTGACCGCGCCTCCGCCGCTGGATGTCTCCATCTTTTCGTCATCCGAATCTCCCGGAATTGCCTCGGCGTGCGTTTCTGCCTCCTGCGGTGCGTAATCCGGTGCCAGAACTGGTGCCGTCTTTCGAAAGAAGAGTGCCCATACCGTGACTGCCACGGCAATCAGTGTAATCACAAACAATACGATAATGATGGTCTGCGTCTTTTTATCCTGTGCTGTCGTTTTTTTCGTTGTTTTTCCCATATTCCTCACCTCCTCGTACTGTCATATTCACTCTCGGATCACAATGTTGATCGTTCCGATGGTGGTATCAAAGCTTTCTGTCGGTCTGTCGCTTTCCAGATGAAGCTCTGCTTTTTGGGCCGTTCCGCCTACCGGTATCGACAGTATCTGAATCGGCTGATTATTTCCATCCACAAAAGTTCCCTGAAGATTTTTTACCACGGTCTGTTCTGCGGCAGTAAATTGATATTCCACCTGGACGGCAGCAGTTCCGTTGTTTGTAACAGATACCGAAGCGCCGCCCTCCGGATCGGCCTCCCAGCCGCCTCCGATATAGGTGCAGGTCTCCGGATCCCACTGCCCATCCTTATAAGTGAACGCCAGGCTTCCCCAGCTGATATCGACCGCGATCATGTCGGCAGATTCACTCTGCGGCGCGACTGCCTCCTGCTCGACATCTTCCGCCCGTGCTGTAATGCCTGTGTTCCCCAGCATTCCAAGCACCATCATCGCCGCCAGGCTGACTGCTGTTCTTTTTCGGTTCCTTTTCCTCATACGCATCCCTCTTTGCCTTATTTACCGGTCACTGTTTTTCTATCTTTTTTCAGCATCTGTTACGTTTCTTCTTGTACACGCATCTTTTTCCTGCTACACTGTTCTCAGATCAAAACGTATTATTTTCAGACGATTGTATCGTTCGCGCCAATTTTTCTGTTTACACAGTACCATATTTTGTCAGAAAAATCATAACCTCGGCGCGAATGGTCGATCTGTGGCATGAATGGTCGAAAGGGGGCTTTTTTCATGCACTTTGCAATTGTTGAGGACACTGAATCGGACCGGAAAACATTACAGGAACTGATTTTTGCGAACTGTTCCCGTCATGGTGAAACGGTAGAATTTTCTTTTTATCCAAGCGGAGAAGCCTTTTTGGAGGCGTTTCATCCGGGGCTGTTCAGTGCTGTTTTTATGGATATCATGCTGGACCGCAAAGGAAAAAATGGAATGGAGACGGCGAAGGAGCTTCGGAAAACGGCTCTGCGCCTGCCGATCATCTTCACGACAACGGAACCGGAATTTTCGCTGGAAGGATATGAGGTACATCCACTCGATTACCTGTTAAAACCCGTCGATCCGGTGAAGCTGGACTGGTGTCTGCAGGAGCTGCGGGAATTCTGGGCTGTCCCGCTTTCGTTTGAATTTCCGGAGAGTTCCGGTCAGGGAACGGCTTCTTCCCCGCGCCGCGTAGTGCTCGATGATTTCTGTTATGCGGAAAAATCAGGCCACTGGCTTCTGATCCACACCGCAGAGGATGTGTTTCAGACGCGGCTCTCTCTTGCCGAACTGACCGCGCTGCTGCCGTCAACGAACCGTTTTTTCATTGCCGGAAAGGGACTGCTCTTAAATTTTTCGTAGGTGAAAAGTATTGGAAAAGACGGACAGGTGCTGCTCAAAGACGGTACGGCTGTGTACTGCAGCCGCCGGAAGACGAAAGAGGTGCTGGAAGCGTACTCCTCCTATTTATTTGAAGCAATTCGAAAGGAGTTTTAAGCGGTATGATATGGTCGGTTTATGTTTTTGCATTTTTTTGTGAGTCAATCCACATGATTCCGTTTTTAATCCTTGCATTTTTCCCGTTTTACCAGCAGCTTCGGATGCCGGCATGGGCGGTCGTTCTGATCTGTGTCGTCTCGCAGTTTATGCAGTCGGCATTTTACCTGTATCAGATCCTGCATCATCAGTCACTGCGGCCAACCGATTATGTTTTTGCAGTTTTCTGCTTTCTTATTTACGTTACCTGTATCAAGGCAGATTTCTGGAAACTGCTGTATCTGTATATTTTTGTTTTCGATTACATTATTTTTGTACGCGGCATTGCCTTTTTCCTGGAAGCGTGCTTCACCAAAGATCCGAACTGGGATTTTTATTCTCTGCACACGATGCTGCTGATTATGGTCATTTTTATCGTCACGCTGCCATTTGTGCTTCGTTTCCTGACGAAGACGAAGGACCGTGTTTTCGTGGCAGATGATCCTGACTTCTGGAAAAAGATCTGGCTTCTGCCGTTTTTAACCACTCTGATGATCTGCCTTTATACCCCAGCGGTCACGCGCGATCTGATCTTTCATTTCAGCTTTGTTTCGAGCCGCCTCTTCCTGCTCCTCTCGATGCTGATCTCCTACTGGGTTGTGCTCGATGCCATGGACAGTATCCGCCATCAGACAGAGCTGACGGAACAGACGGCACGCCAGGAAATGATGCTCGCGATGCAGCAGACGCAGTACCAGCAGCTCACCCGTCACATCGCTTCGACGCGGGAGGCGCGGCATGATCTGCGGCAACATCTGAACATCATTGACCAGTATCTGCAGAACGGGGATCAGGAGGCATTGAATGACTACATCAGTCAGTACCGGAAGTATCTTCCGCCGGATACGCAGCATACGTATTGTAAGAATTACGCGGTGAATACGATTGTCTGTTATTACGCGGAGGAAGCGCGGCGCGAACAGATTGCATTTGAAGTGGATCTGCGCATCCCGGAAAAACTTTCCGTGCCGGAGCCGGAGCTCTGCGCGGTCATCGGAAATCTGTTGGAAAATGCGCTGGATGCGTGCCGCGATGTACGGAAACCGAAACCGTTTATCCATGTGCGCATGAAAGAAGAAGACAATCAACTCATTCTTGCCATCGACAATACGTGCGTGAAAGAGCCTGCGGAACAGGACGGACGGTTCCTTTCCTCGAAGCACGAGGGATTCGGAACGGGAACCTCGTCGGTGCAGAACACGGCAGAACGATATCACGGCATGGCACAGTTCCGGTGTGTGAATGGGGTGTTTTATGCTTCGGTATTATTATACGGAAACGAAAAGACCCCTCAGTAGACAAAAAATCTGCTGAGGGGTCTTCCCTTTTTTATAATTCGATTACTTCTGTTCCTTCCGTAATTCCATTTTCATTGAATGCATCCACTCTCACATACACCTTTTCGCCTTCTACCAGCGCGCCGATGTTCTGCTCTGATGCAAAGGTCATGCAGCTGTGATACAGTTTGTCCGGTGCAAATCCCCAGAGGACATTGTATCCGACGGTATCTTTCTGCGGCTCGATGGTGATGCGCATATCCATCGTTCCCATGCGCTCTGCCTGGTACTGCGGCTCGGTTGGTTTTTCGCCGTTTCCAAGACCGAAGACGCGGAGATCGGAAACGCATGGATTCTGGCTGTACGGTACTTCAAAGACGGTGAGTTTCAGATAGCGGATCTGTACGCCTTCTTCTTTTACAACGAAATCATGCGGCAGGTTTGTCTCTGCATTGGATTTGTCTTCTAATACAAAATAGTTCGTGCCATCGGCGGATGCCTCAAGGAGCCATCTGGCCCGGGTCGATGTATCGTTCGCCCTGACGCTCGCCCGGCAGGGGTGCGTCGATTTTATCGTCGGCGAAGTTCATCTGCACGGCGTGGACATCTTTTACCTCGCCAAGATCCATTGCCAGCCACTCGCCCGGCTGATTTCCCGCGGCACGCCACCCGGTCTGGACATTTTCATCTGCTGCAAAAGACGGCTCTCTGCCTTCTTCGCAAGAGGAAGCGGTCATCGCTTTCTGATAGCTTAAGAGATACCACTCCGGTTTTGCCCATGGGTCTTCTTTTGCCTGCTCCACCGCCATCGGCCAGTCGCCGAACTGCTGGTTGCAGAACAGGACACCGTCTTTGTCGAAGCCAGCCCGCCAAATGCCGACGCGGCGCTCCATATCGTGGTTTTTGCTGATCTGCATCGTCGCGGTGTGCCACCAGTTTCCATAGCGGTCTTCCATCGTCGAACCGTGGCCGGCTCCGCGCAGGAATCCGCCCGGTTTGTAGGAGTACGGATTATTCTTCGCCAGATGGAACGGGCCGAGCGGAGAATCGCTCTCGTAAACACCATCGCCATAAACGTTAAATTCCGTTCCCGGACCAGCGTACTGGAGGTAATAGTTTCCGTTGTGTTTCGTCATCCATGCGCCCTCGATGAATGGTCTCTGGCTGAACATGATTTTGGCAAATCCAATCTGCTCCTCCGTCAGTTTATCGACCGGTTTTCCCTGTGCTTTCAGAAATTCTTTAAATTTTTCTACAGCTTCCTCTTCGCTGATCGGCATTTTGGAATGGTTTTCTCCCACACGCTGTAAGCGCAAAATATTGCTACGTTACTCATGAATTACGCTTGCACCAAAATGATA
>OFMK01001138.1_pt1 | contig 21326 bp, 18 predicted proteins | sample 1541781 | NCBI WGS metagenome assembly OFMK01 (sample SAMN04209250, study PRJEB22552) | human gut metagenome | biome: gut; material: feces | host: Homo sapiens | place: USA: Oklahoma
GACGTCACCGTGGGCGACGGCGAGATGGTCGTGGTGGACACCACCGGTGAGACGCCTACCGTCTCCGTTATGGCAGAGTATTCCCAGACCCGTGACGTCACCGTCACCACCCCTTACAAAACAGAGCGTGTGGTGAACCATATGCTGGCCAAGGGAACGGAAGAGGTGGTGCAGGAGGGCGTTCCCGGCACCGTCGTCGAGACCTACAAGGACACCTACCGGGACGGCAAGCTGGTCTCCACCGAGCTGGTCAGCACCACCGAGGACAACGCCGTCACCGAGATCGTCGAGTATGGCACCATGGTCTCCTCCGTGGAGCGATCTGACTACATGGTGGACGTGACGACCTTTGATGACGGCACCGGCTATCTGCTGTTCGCCTCCGGCGACACCATGGCCTTCTCCTCCGTGTACGGCTCCTGCGAATCCACCGCCTACTCCATCCACGGCTGGACGGCCTCCGGGCGGCCCACCGCCTACGGCAACATCGCCGTGGACACCTCGGTGTTCCCCTTCGGCACACGGTTCTATATTCTGACCAACGACGGTTATCTGGAGTACGGCATGGCCGTAGCCTCCGATACCGGCAGTGCCATCAAGGGAACAAAGCTGGATCTGTGGTTTGACTCCTACGACGATGCCTGTTCCTTCGGTCGGCGCTACTGCACCGTCTATGTTCTCAACTGAAGCTCTGCAAAAAAGAACCCCCGCTTTCCATAGAGGAAGCGGGGGTTCTTTGTGTAAAACATGATTCCTTTACAGATATCATCAATGGTACAGCTCTGCGTCATAGAAAAACTGCCGCACCGCCGTCTCATATGCCCGGCAGTCCCCGGCCTTACGCACCTGCCGCAGCAGGGTGTCCGTCTCCCGAAAGGACCGGGAGAAATAGTTCCACAGCTCCCGCATATGGTGCAGCACCGGCACGTCGCCGGAAAAGTCCCGGCAGTACAGGCCGTACAGCCGGTCGTGAAACTCCCGCAGCTCCTCCAGAGACGCTGCCGGGCCTCCCGTCGCCTGCCGCAGCAGGGACGGGTCCGCCACCAGTCCACGGCCTACCATGACGGCGTCGTCGGGAAAGGCCTCCCCCATCTCCCACAGGTCACGGACGGTGGTGACGTCCCCGTTGTAGCACAGAGGCAGCGCTGTGTGCTCTGCCGTCCAGCGGAACACCTCCCGGTCTGCTGTCCCCTTGTAGAACTGCGTCCGCACCCGTGGATGCACCGTCAGGCGGCAGATAGGGTATGTCTCCAACAGGGCCAGCAGCGCCGGCCACTCCTCCGCCCTCTCCCATCCGATACGGGTCTTGACGGAAATTTTCATATCCGGCAGGGCATCGAAAATGCCGTCCAGCAGCTGTCTCAGCAGCTCCGGCTGGCGCAGCAGCCCCGCTCCCTTTTTCTTTCCCGTCACGGTACCGGAGGGGCAGCCCAAGTTCAGATCCACTTGCGCCCAACCACGGCTGCGGCACTCCTTGGCAGCCCAGACGAAGTACTCCGCCCGGTTGGTGAGGATCTGCGGCACCACCGGAATACCCCGGTTTCGCTCCGGGTCCAGCTCCTCCAGTTCCTTGCGCTGGAAGCTGAAATTCCCGTTGGGGGACACGAAGGGCGTCACATACAGCGCTGCCCTGCCGAACATCTCGTGCTGCACCTGCCGCCAGCGCCAGCCGGTGAGCCCCTCCATAGGGGCTGCATACCACTCATGCATCGATTTTCCCCTCCAAACACATCTCCAGCGTTATGCCCGGTCTGCGCCGGTAGCGGGACACCTCCAGCTGCGGCAGCAGCTGTGAAAATGCGGTATCCTCATGGATGAGGCGTTCCTTCTCCGTCCGGGTCAGCTGCTTGATGCGGTATTCCAGCCGCAGGGCCGTCCCTTTGTCCTCCGCCTCCCACAGCGCCGCCAATGCCTGTATCGGGTGGGCTCGTGTATACCGGGCGCAGGCTGTTCCCCGGTCGGTGTGCTGCCGCATCCGGCGGCAAATGTCCTGTGCAACTCCGGTGTAAAGGGTATCTCCTTCGCAGTATACCATGTATACGAAATACACGCTCCCACCTCCTTTTTTCCCAGTATAGCACGGATGCCCTTGCAATTACAACCGCCATGTGATAGAGTTTTGGGGAAAGTGAGGAGAAGGTATGACTCTTTTTGACCACTATTTGGAATACATGACCCAGCTGATGGAGGGCCGCCGCACGCCGCCGGAGGGCATCACTCTGCCGGAGGGGGACATGACGGAGAAGGTCGCCTCCCTGAGCCGCCAGCTGCAGCAGGTGGGAACCGCCGCCTTTGTCCGGGCCTGCGCCCGGCAGGACGGCGTTACGCTGCCGGAGGAAATTTACCGGCAGGCGGACGATACCACAAGCCTTCAGCAGCTGCTGCAAAGCGCCGTACAGCTGGCCCCCGTACAGGAGGCTCCCCCGGCGGAGGAGCCCTCCGAGACGGCCCCGGATCCCGATGCAGGCAAGCACGCCTTCGAGGTGTTTCTGGACTGCGTGGCGCTGGATGACGGTCTGGTGCAGTACCTGATGGAGGTGCTGCAAAAACGGGACTGGAAGGAATTTTACAAGCTCAGCCAGATCACCACCAAGCTGGATCTGGACCCGGAGGAATTTCTCTATTGGCTGGGCAACAAGGAGCTCTACGCCGACGAGGAGGAGCGCTCCTGCGCCGTCATCATGGATGCCTGTCTGGAGCGGCTGCGGCAGGAGGGACAGCTGGAGCTGATGGCGGCACTGCTCTCCGGTGACCGCCGGACCTTCGAGCTGTTCCGGTGTCAGGCCCCGGAGCTGCAGCATCTGCCCGCCGCCACCTATGAGTGGTACAGCAAGAACTATTTGGATCGGGACTACCCCATCCGGATGCTAATGAAGTGCCGGGGCATCCGGTTCCCGGAGCATATCCCAGGAAATGAATCTAAGTAAGGAGCAACGATCCCATGACTACCAACGAAATGTATCAGCAGCTGGGCATCAGTCCGGAGGTGCTGGATTTTGGACAGCGAGTACTGGACGGACTGGACGAGGAAATGTCCCGTGTGGACGACATTGCCGAGTATAATCAGGCCAAAGTTCTCTCCGCCATGCACAAGAATCGTCTCAATGCCACCCACTTTAACCTCTCCTCCGGCTACGGCTACGACGACGAGGGCCGGGACAATCTGGAGCGTGTCTATGCCGACGTGTTCCACACGGAGGCGGCGCTGGTCCGGCCCCAGATCACCTGCGGCACCCATGCGCTGGCACTGGCGCTGGGGGCCAACCTCCTGCCGGGCGACGAGCTGCTGAGCCCCGTCGGGGCGCCCTATGACACCCTGGAGGAGGTCATCGGCATCCGCCCCTCTCCCGGCTCCCTGCGGGAATACGGCGTCAGCTACCGCCAGGTAGACCTGCTTCCGGACGGCAGCTTTGACTACGACGGCATCCGGGCCGCCATCCACGAAAAAACCAAGCTGGTGACCATCCAGCGCTCCAAGGGCTACGCCACCCGCCCCTCCTTCTCCGTGGAGGAGATCGGTCAGCTGATCGCCTTCTGCAAGAGCTGTAAGCCCGGCATCATCTGCATGGTGGATAACTGCTACGGCGAGCTGGTGGAGCGACAGGAACCCACGGATGTGGGGGCCGATATAGTGGTGGGAAGCCTCATTAAGAATCTGGGTGGCGGTCTGGCTCCCACCGGCGGCTATGTCTGCGGCCGGCAGGATCTCATCGACCGCTGCGCCTACCGGCTCAGCGCACCGGGCCTCGGCAAGGAGGTGGGCGCCAATCTGGGTCTGCTCACCAGTTTCTATCAGGGGCTGTTTCTGGCTCCCACAGTGGTGGCCTCCTCTGTAAAGGGCGCTATCTTTACAGCGGGATGCTATGAAGCGCTGGGCTTTCGTGTGATCCCCGGCAGCCGGGAGGTGCGCCGGGATATCATTCAGGCGGTGGAGCTGGGCAGCCGGGAGGCCATGTGTGCCTTCTGCAAGGGCATTCAGGCCGCTGCACCGGTGGACAGCTATGTGACCCCGGAGCCGTGGGCCATGCCCGGCTACGACAGCGACGTTATCATGGCCGCCGGAGCCTTCGTGCAGGGGGCCTCCATCGAGCTCTCCGCCGACGGCCCCATCCGTCCCCCCTACGCTGTGTATTTTCAGGGTGGCCTGACGTGGTATCACGCCAAGCTGGGGGTCCTCATGAGCCTGCAAAAGCTCCATGATGCCGGACTTTTGCCTAATTTGTAAGCATCCCCTGCCCCGCACGGCAACCAGAAGAAACACAGCCCCGGACGCCGAAGCGTCCGGGGCTGTATGTTACTCACATCCACATCTCAAACAGCCGCAGCAGGGTACTCAAAAGCTTGCGGTACCACGGGCGGCTCTTCCACTCCTGATACGTCACCCGGCGGGAACAGTCCGTGATACGCTGGATATCCTCCGCCAGCCCCTCAATGGCCGGTACGCCGTAGAGTACCGTACCGCACTCAAAGTGCAGCTGGAAGCTGCGGTAGTCCATGTTCACAGACCCCACAAAGGCCGCCTCGCCGTCTGACAGCACGGTCTTGCCGTGGAGCAGACCCGGCTCGTAGATGTAAATTTTCACACGATGCACCAGCAGCTCACCGTAGTGGCTCTGGGCCGCCAGATAGGCGAACTTGTGGTCCGGTATTCCCGGCAGCAGCAGCCGCACATCCACGCCGCTGTCCCCGGCAGAGCACAGGGCCTGCCGCATGGGCTCATCAATGGCCAGATACGGCGTGGTGATATGGACGGAGCGGCGGGCGTTGTTGATGAGGTGCAGGAACACATCCTCCGCCGTGGAGATGGGATTGTTGTCCGGCCCGTCCACAAAGGGCTGGCAGAAGCCCGCCGCCTCCCGGTGGTCGTGGGGGCGGTAGTAGTCCCGCTCCTGCATCAGCTGTCCGCCGTTGCGCTGCCACATATGGAGGAACTCCCGTGTCAGGCCCCATGCGCCGGGGCCATCCAGCCGGATGCCGCAGTCCTTCCAATAGCCGAAACGGACGGTAAGGTTGGCGTATTCGTCTGCCACGTTGGCTCCGCCGGTGTAGGCCGTGCTGCCGTCGATGCAGACGATCTTCCGATGATCCCGATAGTTGAAGTACAGGCGGTTGACGTAGTGGTGAACCGGGTTAAAGACCTGTACCTCTACCCCGCTCTCCCGCAGGGCCTCGATCTGTCCGGCGGGAAAGCGCATCATGCTGCCGAAGTCATCGAAGAGAATCTTGACCTCCACACCTGCCGCCGCCTTCCGGCGGAAGATCTCCTCCATGCGGTCCCATATCTGTCCCTGCGCAATGATGAAGAACTCCAGAAAGATGAAATGCTCCGCCTGCTCCAGCTTCTCCAGCATATCCTGCAGGAACATCTCGCCGGTGGGCAGATACGTTGTCTCCGTGTCACCGTAAAGGAGATATCCTTGACGGCTCAGATAAACACTGAGCCGCTCCCACTGGGGGAATTTTCGCCGCAGCTTCTCCATCTGGATGCGGTGGGCGGCCTGTTGGGCTTCCGGCTCCTCCGGCATGGGCAGCTTTTTCAGGTCCAGCCGCTTTTGCTGCCGGTCACCGTTCCAGAGAAAGTATAGAATGAGTCCCACCACCGGCACCGTCAGAACGAGGAAGATCCAGCCGAACTTATAGCTGGTGCCGTCGGTGCGGTTATAGATCCGCACGGCGTAGCCGAAGGCCGCCAGCTCCAGCACCGTGTAGATGATGGCAGCCCGCTGGCGCAGCTCCGTGCTGAGAAAGAATGCCAAAGCGATCTGCCCCAGCAGCAGCGCCGCCACGAAAACCAGCCGCAGCGCCGCCGAGATACGACGTTCCGTTTTCTGTTGTACCTGATGCGTTTTCAACGGGTCACCTCCTGTTCCCTTTGGGATACCACGCAGAGCTGTCCGCCAAAGTGGACAGCTCTGCTTTTTTGCTTATTTTCGATTGCGGAGCAGATCCTGCTGGATGTTCCACAGCCTGTCGGACAGATCCACATAGTAGCTGTGAGGATTGTCGAAGCGCTTCACCTCGTCCCACAGGGTGTCCACCTGCTGGCGGCAGTAGGCCTGAATTTCCGGCAGGCTGGGGCTGTCATACACCCGCTTGCCCCCCAGAAACACCGGCACCAGCAGAGGCCGGGCGGTGAAGTTATACACCGTCTTTTTCTTCCAGGTGGCGCTGGGGTCGAAGATCTCCAGATCCTTGGTGTCGTCCAACGTCTCGTCATAGACGGTGATGTAGTCGGCGATGGCCTTGCCGGTGTCGTTGCCGTAGAACCGGTAGACTTTCTTGAAGTGGGGAATGGTGATCTTCTCCACGTTCTCGCTGATCTTGATCTTGGGGGTGATGTTCCCCTGTTGATCCTCCACGGCCGCCAGCTTATACACGCCGCCGAACACCGGCTCGGACTTGGCGGTGATCATCCGCTCGCCCACGCCGAAGAGGTCGATCTTGGCATCCTGCAGCAGCAGATCCTGGATCAGGTACTCATCCAGAGAGTTGGATACGGAGATCTGGCACTCCGTCCAGCCCGCCTCGTCCAGCATCTTCCGGGCCTTCCGGGTCAGATAGGCCATGTCGCCGGAATCCAGTCGGATGCCGCACTTGGTGATGCCCATGGGCTTAAGCACCTCGTTAAAGGCCCGGATGGCGTTGGGGACACCGGACTTCAGGGTATTGTAGGTATCCACCAGCAGCGTGGCGTTGTGGGGATAGATCTGGCAGTAGGTCTTGAAGGCGTCATACTCCGAATCGAACATCTGCACCCACGCATGGGCCATGGTGCCGCCGGCGGGAACGCCGTAGATCTGGTCAGAGATGGTGCAGGCCGTACCGGCGACACCGCCGATGTAGGCGGCACGGGCGCCGATGATGGCGGCATCCGCCCCCTGTGCCCGGCGGGAGCCGAACTCCAGCACCGTGCGGCCACGGGCGGCACGGGCGATGCGGTTGGCCTTGGTGGCGATCAGGCTCTGGTGGTTGATGGTCAGCAGCGTGAAGGTCTCGATGAGCTGGGCCTCGATGGCCTTGGCCCGGACGATGACCATGGGTTCACGGGGAAACACCGGGGTTCCCTCCGGCATGGCGTAGATGTCGCCGGTGAAATGGAAGTCCTCCAGATAGGACAGAAATTCCTCGCTGAAAAGGTTCCGGCCCCGCAGATAGGCGATGTCCTCCGGAGAGAAGTGCAGATTCTCAATATAATCAATCAGCTGCTCCAGACCAGCGGCGATGGCAAAGCCGCCGCCATCCGGCACCCGGCGGAAAAAGACGTCAAAGTAGGTGATACGATCCTTGTAACCGCTTTCAAAGTAGCCATTGCCCATGGTCAACTCGTAAAAGTCGCAGAGCATGGTCATGTTCAGCTTTTCCTCAGTTTTCATTTTCATACCTCAAGTAAATTTTTTTGGGTGTGCTGCATACCATTATACTATCATTCCCCGAAACAGGCAATCCTTTTCCGCACTTTTCTCCCCGCTCCTCCCCTTTTCGTCGGTTTTTCCCGGACATTTCGATAAAATCTGTGTATCAGGGGTTGACAAAACAGTCTCTTCTTGCTATCATAAGCAATTGTAGAGTTCTCTTACAAGTTCATACCTTATCAAGAGTGGCGGAGGGATCGGCCCGATGAAGCCACGGCAACCTGCGAAGCAAGGTGCCAAATCCGGCGTATGCTGAGTGCGGAAGTGATAGTCCCGCATTCGTCCTTCGACAGATGAGGAGCGTTATTCTAACACGATCCGTCGAATGGCGGAGCGTGTTTTTTCATGCTCCGGTCAACCTGAGAGAGCTTTCACCCGTATGGAAAATATTTTATAAAGGAGCATGGAAAAGCTATGGCAAAGAGACTGTTTACCTCGGAATCCGTGACGGAGGGACATCCCGACAAAATCTGCGACCAGATCAGCGATGCGATTCTGGACGCCATCATGGAGAAGGACCCCAATGGCCGTGTGGCCTGCGAGACCTGCGTGTCCACGGGCCTGATCCACATCATGGGCGAGATCACCACCCACTGCTACGTGGATATCCCCAAGATCGCCCGTCAAGTGGTGCTGGACATCGGCTATGACCGGGCCAAGTACGGCTTCGACGGCCACACCTGCGCCGTTATCACCAACATCGACGAGCAGTCCGGCGATATCGCCATGGGCGTGGACAAGAGTCTGGAGGCCAAGGAGTCCGGTGACAGTGCGCTGGACAACGGCGCCGGCGATCAGGGCATGATGTTCGGCTACGCCTGCGACGAGACGCCGGAGCTGATGCCGCTGGCGATCTCCCTGGCCCAGAAGATGGCCAAGCGCCTGACGCAGGTCCGTAAGGAGAAGCTGGTGGATTACCTGCGCCCCGACGGCAAGACGCAGGTGACGGTGGAGTATGACGAGAATGGCAAGCCCACCCGCGTGGATGCCGTGGTGGTCTCCACCCAGCATGCCGCCGAGGCATCTCTGGATCAGATCCGCCGGGATATGATCGAACTGGTCATCAAGCCCACGGTTCCCGCTGAGCTGATGGACGAGAACACCAAGATCTACGTCAATCCCACAGGCCGCTTCGTCATCGGTGGCCCTCAGGGTGACAGCGGTCTCACCGGCCGGAAGATCATCGTGGATACCTACGGCGGCAGCGCCCCCCACGGCGGCGGTGCTTTCTCCGGCAAGGACCCCACCAAGGTGGACCGCAGCGCCGCTTACGCCGCCCGGTACGTGGCCAAGAACGTGGTGGCGGCGGGTCTGGCCACCAAGTGCCAGGTGCAGCTGGCCTACGCCATCGGCGTGGCTCGTCCCGTCAGTGTGCTGGTGGAGACCTTCGGCACCGGCGTGGTGTCCGATGAAAAGCTGGAGGAGGCCGTGGAGAAGGTCTTTGACCTGCGCCCCACCGCCATCATCCGGGATCTGGATCTGCGCAGACCCATCTACCGCCAGCTGGCGGCCTACGGCCACATGGGCCGTGAGGATCTGGGCGTGCGCTGGGAGGCTACCGACCGTGTGGCGGCTCTGAAGGCCGCTCTGAACGGCTGATTTCCCCCTTGCAAGACCGGAGAAAATCTGATATAGTAAGGGTACGCCGTCCGTGATCGGGCGGCGTACCCCCTCCCCTATCCGGGTATGGCGGAGTTGGTATCGTGCCACATTTGGGTGTGCGTAGACCCTATCCATGCGCGGCTTGGACAAAAGCCCGCAAAGCCTTGCGGCACGGGCGATAGCGGGTTTTCCTCCGGTTGCCGAAAACGGCACAAAAGCGGCTTTGACCACATAAATGACCACAGACAGAAAAAACTTTATTTTTACCCCTCGCCGTGGTATCATGGCAGAAATTGAATATCCGGGTATAGCGAAGTTGGTATCGCGCCTGGTTTGGGAGAATACGACCAGCCGGATAATTTAACTTAATAACCGGGTGTAGCGCAGTTGGTAGCGCGCCTGCTTTGGGAGCAGGATGCCGCAGGTTCGAATCCTGTCACTCGGACCACCTTTCCCAGAAAAACCGCCTAAAAAGGCGGTTTTTCTGCGTTATAAGTTCAATTTTTGAAGTGTGCTTGACCACATCCCAATTGTGGCCAGAGAGGTAAAACGGCAGTTGCAACCTCGGTGCGGGAGAACGCCGAAGACCGCAAAATCCCTAACCCATCCCTAACTGGTGTGTTTTCGCCGTTTTTTACGTGTAGTTGTGACAATAACTTGAAATTTTCAGCGTTATGCACTATAATATCTTTACGGTAGGCCTTTGCGCCACCAAGGCGACCGTATGGGTGTGTTCCCGTGCGGTCTTTTATTTTGACCAATTAGGGAGAGTGATTTAATATGGCAAAGAGCGACGCTATTGCAAAAGCAATTGCGGCTGATCCCTATTTGAAAAAGCGCAAAGCCCCAACTGAAGCTGAGCAGCAACTGTACCTAAAAGAGGTTTCTTTTTCCTGTCCTCTTTGTGGAAAAATCCTTCGACACAAAAAACAAGGAAAGGCAAATAAGTTATATGAGATTGCCCATATTTTTCCGAATAGTCCGACTGAAGAACAGTATGAACTTTTAAGTAAACTGCCTCGTTTGGGGGATAATTCCGAGTCCTTTGAAAACAAGATCGCATTATGTAAAGATTGTCACAATCAGCAGGACTACCACACCACGGTGGAGGACTACCTAAAACTCCTGAAGATAAAGCAACATTTTCTACAGCTTACAGACCTCCACGAAGCTACACTGACAATGGGGCTGGAACCGCAAATTGCAGATGTTGTGGCAAAAGTTTGTTTTTTGCGTGAAGACGAAGCCGCCACGCTGAGCTACATACCCGCCCGATTAACCAAAAAATTCTCCACAAATGAGTTCCTCTTGAAAAACCGGGTCAGCATGAATGTGACCAGCTACTATCCTTACATCCGTGACCGCTTTAAAGAACTGGAGGGAATTAACGGTTTTCGTTTGGATGCGCTCAGCCTTCAGATTAAAAGTTGCTTTATTAAAATGGAGGGTCTTTCAGATAACAAGAGTGACATATTTGACCAACTCGTAAATTGGGTAATGGCAAAAACGTGCTCTACATCCAGAGAGGCTTGTGAGGCAGTTGTCTCCTTCTTTGTTCAGAACTGTGAGGTGTTCCATGAGATTACCGAGTAAAATCACATCTTATGGTGAAAGTGTAATCAGTAAGTTCCCGCCAGTGCTCTCGGTATTGCAAGATGCTGACACGGGAGTGTTAGCTCTGTATGATGCTACCACGAAGCATTTCAGTAGTATTGAGGATTTCATGGATACTCTGGACTGCCTGTTTGCTCTCCAAAGAATTAGATATGACGCAGAACGCGAGGTGCTCTGTTATGTTGCATGAGATTTACTGTGAACAATTTCACCAGAAGCGAATTGTTTTCAATCCTGGACTTAGTGTGGTGTTGGGTACCAATGCAGGCGACAACTCTATTGGGAAATCCACCTTCCTACTGATAGTTGACTATGTTTTCGGTGGTAGCACATATGCAGGTACAACGGACATCATCGAAAATGTCGGTTCCCACGATATATACTTCTCTTTTATTTTTGGCGAAGAAATCTTTAAGTTTTGCAGAAACAGCATTAATGCCCATACTGTTTGGAAATGCAATGATTCTTACGAGAAGGTTGAAGAAATCGGGCTGAATGATTACTGCAAATGGCTGGACTCGAAGTATGCAATATCTTTGCCAGAACTGTCTTTCCGAGATGCAGTTGGTCGATATATTCGAGTATATGGGAAAAACAATTGCGATGAGCGGCATCCGCTGCACTACCAGGCTACAGAGAAAGCAGAAAAGGCATGCACGGCGCTTCTGAAACTTTTCGATGCGTATACACCTCTCAAGGAAACAGAGGCCGCAGCCCAGCGCTCTGATGCGGAATTGACTGCATATAAAAAGGCGCAAGCTTTGCAGTTTATTGCAAAAATCACCAAGCGTGTACACGACAAAAACGAAAAAGAGATTCGCAGTATTGCTGCGCAAATTGAGGAGCTTTCTTCTGGATTGGAACGCGGTTTACTTGATGTAGATGCTGCAGCATCTGAACAGGCGGTTTATATCAAGAAATTACTATCCAGAGCTCGGCGCGCAAGGAGCAAAGTGAAAGCCCGATGGGATTTGCTTGACGAAAATGGCAACTATGCCTTTTCCTCTACAACCGATTCCTTCGCTGACTTACAGCACTTTTTCCCAGAAGCGGCCGTTGCACACTTGGATGAGATTGAGGGGTTCCACAGAACGATTTCCTCCGTGTTCAAGGCTGAACTGAGATCAGACCGTTCTAAGCTTGAAAAAGAACTGGCTGAGTATGACCAGATCATCCACGAATACGAAGCTCAGCTTCAGGAACTGGTTCAAAACCCCAACCTCTCTAAGGTTGTTCTAACTCGTCACGCAGAACTGCTTCGCGAGAAAGACCGGATGCAAAAGGAAAATGATGCTTACGAAAAACTACAGCAGCTGAAAGAGGACCGAGATGCTGACGCGGAGCGGCTGAAAACAATTAAGCAACAGCAATTAGCTTTAGTTTCCTACCGGCTCAACGAAGAAATGAGCCGACTCAACGATGCTATCTACGAGGGATCCTACAACGCTCCCATACTGAACTTTACCGACACCGGATATGATTTCTTCACTCCGGATGATACTGGCACTGGCATTGCATATAAGGGACTTGTCGTATATGATCTTGCTGTGCTGAGCCTTACAAAACTGCCGCTTCTGGTACATGACTCGGTCGTACTGAAACAGATTTCAGATGATGCGATTGAGAAAATTATTGAGCTGTATTCCTCTTGTGGTAAACAAGTCATCATCGCTCTGGATAAACAGGATTCGTATAGCGAAAAGACATCTCGCCTTCTTGGTGAATCTGCCGTATTGAGATTAAGCAGTAACGGTCAAGAGTTGTTCGGACGTTCTTGGGGATAATCTGTTTGCAACTTTTATGGGCTCGCCATTTCTGGCGAGCCCATTTTCTTTTACCCCACCTTCTCGAACGGAATCACCTTGCACCGGCTTTCCTCCGGCGGGTCGGGAGGTTCCGGGGTGTTGGCTGCCGTGACCGACTCCATGAAGCCGCCGATCTTCTCGGCCGCACCTCTCTGCATATCGTTGGTGATGTGCGTGTAGGTGTCCAGCGTGAAGCCCGCGCTGTAGTGGCCCAGCATGCTGGACAGGGTCTTCACATCCACGCCGCTGGAGATCGCCATGGTCGCGAATGTGTGTCTGAGGTCGTGAAAGCGCACGTGCTCCTCGATGCCTGCGTTTTTCAGCAGCTTCCGGTTGATCCTCGACACGGCGTCCGGACTCCAGTAACCGCCTGTGCGGGGCGACGGGAACAGGATGGGATTGTCCGGGTGCTGCTCGTGCTCCTGCACCAGCAGGTCCACCGCCTGCTGGGACAACGCCACCTTGCGGACAGAGTTTTTCGTTTTCGGCTCTGTCACATCCAGCTCGCCCGCCATGCGGGTGACCTGCTTGTTCACCGTCAGGATGCGCTCCTTCACATTCAAGTCCTCCCACTGGAGCGCCAGCAGTTCGCCCCGGCGCAGGCCGCTGGACAGCTCCAGATAGAACATGGGCAGGACACCGTACTTCTCCGCTTCCTGAAGATATCTGCCGATCTTCTCCGGCGGGAGGATGGTCATCTCTTTCTTGTCCTTGGGTGGAATGCGGCAGTTCTCGCAGGGGTTGTACGGGATGAGCCGCTCTTTCATCGCCTGCTTCAGCGCCGCCTGCAGCACCGCATGGACACGCCGCACGAAGGTGTTGGACAGGGCTTTGTCGTTCTGCTTCGACCCGCGCTGCATCCGGCCATTCTCCTTTAAGTCGTTATACATTCTTTGGATGTGGATGGACGAGAGTTGCTTGAGCTTGATGGCGCCGATGGCCGGGATGATGTGGTGTTCAATGATCCCCTCATAGCCCTTGGCGGTGTTGTAGCGGATGTTTGGCTTGCTGTAAGTTTCAAACCACAGGCGGCACCACTCCGCTGCGGTGTAGTCGCCCGTGTGATTGAGCGGCACGCCGCGATTCTCCCGAATGGCTTTCGCCAGCTTTTCTTTGCACTCCGCCTGGGTCTTGGCGGACACGCTTTTCTGGATGGCCTTGCCGGTGACCGGGTCGATGCCCTGGGTATATCTGCCCTCCCAGCGGCCGCTGGGCTTTTTGCGGATGCTGCCCTCACCGTTGGCTCGTTTCTTTGCCATTTATGATCCCTCCTTTTTAACACAAACACATACCACAGAATCTCCGAAATAGCTGTTATGAAATGACATTTTTCAATCGAAAAAGTCAACGAACTTTTACCTGTCAAATTGTGCAGAATACCAAACGGCATCTGAAAAGGGCTAAGACGATGCAGATTTCCGGCATTGGCCACTCTGTTATACGTGGATTGGTTACCACAGGACAATGGTTCTCCGCCAGCACTACCGTCTATCCTCGTGGATCGCCGCAAGGGCGCCGCCATAGCTATTTCGTAGATTGCTGAACCTTCATAAACCGCTTAGCCCCTTCCGGATGCCGTTTGGCAGCACAGATGTATATGGATTCCTTGAATACAATACATTGCGTAAAAATATGTGGGTCAAGGACGAAGCCGCGCAGCGGTGCAAAGCATCCTTGAAGCACGGATTTTTACGCAATACGCTATCAAGGAATCATGCACAAGAAATGTTATCTGTCATCATCCCCCAGATAAAACAAGCCATTTCTCTTGCCACAGCAGTCTTTGCAATGTTTACCTTTGATCTCATTGCAATTTTAAAGTATTTTTTCTTTAGCCGTGCGTTTGCCTTATCCGCATAGGCAACAGTCAATGAATCGCACTTTGCCTGTCGTTCCTTGAGCGCTACTGATTTTCCGCTTTTCGTTGCGCTCCGACCAAATACCTGAGCCGTTTCTACAAGTAGTTTGCGAAGATGTGAATTGCCGGCTTTTGTAATACCGGTATATTGCTGCTTATCACCACTGGAGCATTCTCCCGGCACCAGTCCAAGATAGGACGCAAACTGCTGCGCAGTCGCAAACCGCCGGAAGTCTCCTACCTCAACACAGAAAGACAATGCCGTATGCGCGGCGATACCGCGAAAGCAGCCCAGCTTCTCCACCTTTTGCCGGTAAGGCTCTGCCTGTGCAAGTTCGTTGATGCGCATATCATACATATCCACCTGCTCCCGCAGCTGGTAGTAACGGATTAGGTACTCCTGCAACACTTCGGACAGAATCTTGTTGCCGAGATCTAAACTTGAGAGCCACTCCAAATGCTTGTTTGTCCAATAACTCTTACCATCGTGAATCTTGCCGTGTCGGATACAAAATGCAATGATCTGTTGCTTGACGCGAGCCAATGCGCTGTTGGCGTCATCGCGCATACGGATATACTCTTTCACTGCGTCGTCCACTTCCGTCGGAATATATACAGGGCTGTAAGTATGGAAAGCAAGGCACTTGCTGATCAGGCGGGCATCTCTGCGATCTGTCTTGATGCGCTTGCCTGGCTTTGTCATCATCGTGGTCGGCGCAAGAATCACGCAGTCAATACCATGAGCGTGCAATTGATGATACAATGAATAACCGAGACATCCCGCCTCGTAACCGCAGACAATGCGGCAATCCCGACTCTGCTGCTTTTCAATGCGAGCAAGGTATTTCAGAATATTTTTCGCGTCCGGCTCGACCTGAACTTCGGCAAAAAAGCGGTCGTCTTCCATGCTGTAGCAGCAAAGCGTGTAATTTGTGGTATGGACATCCATTCCTACATAGATTATACTTGTCATGATGACTCCTCCTCTTGTATGTGGTGATTCCTGTGTGCTTTTTGTTTGCACTTTAAGTATGACAGGTAAATCCACGCTTTACAAGCGAAGGGGTCATTTCATATTGTCTATTACAATATTTCGGACTTTTTTGTAGCCTGCTCGTCGATCCATTCCATGAATTTGTCACGGGGAACGATGATGCGGCTGCCCAGGGTAATGGTGGGGAAATCCCTGCGGTGCGCCACCTCGTATGCGTGGGCCAGACCGATGCCCAGCACATGGGACACATCCTCCACGGTCAGCATCAGTGGAAGTTCATCAAACGAATTGTATTTGGATTTTCTCATTCAGTTCCTTTCTACCTTCCGCCCAGAAGGATTTAATTCTTTGTTTTGCGGCCCAGTTTTTGAGCCGCTTACATGGTCATGTCAGGCCACTGCTCCTCATGGTCGTCCGGTTTATGACCCAAGGCCATGCGCTTCTCCTGCAGCTTTTTCAGCCGCTTGCGGTCGATCTGGATTCCGCCGGGGCGGGACTTGGGGACGGAGTTGTCCCGGAAGATCCGACTCATGTGATGGAGCAGCCGGGTCACTGCCAGCATCGCAGAGAGTGGGCGGTTTTCCGCCAAGTGGTTCAGAAGGTACTGTGCATACTGATTGCCTTGCTCGGTGGATCGGGTCAGCCAATATGCGGCTTTCTCCTCGTCGCGGGGATCCTCCTTACCAGCAAGGTACAGCTTACCCAGCATATACTGGGCGTAGGGATTTCCCCGCTCGGCTGACCGGGTGAACCACTCCACCGCTCTTGCGGTATCCTTTTGGATGTGCTCGCCTTTGAGACACTCCTTGGCCAGCCGGTACATGGCGTAGTGGCTGCCGTTGACCGCAGCGGTGTAGAGCCAGTTCATCCCCGTGCGGGTATCCCGCACTTCCAAATCATCCGAGAGGTACAGTTTGGCAAGAGAGTACTGGGCCACCAGATGTCCCTGCTCCGCCGCCCGTTCGAACCAGTACCGGGCTTCCACCGAGTCCGGGATCAGCAAAGGTCCGTCCCGCCAGAGCTTTCCCATCAGGTACTGCGCATACATATCGCCGCTTTCCGCCAGCCTTTCCATTTCAGAGACGGCTTCGCCGCGCTCCTCCATGGTCAGGCTCTCGTCCCGGATGATGTTCCGCAGTGTCCAGTAGTCGTAGGAGGCGTTGCGGTATTCCTCCGGCTCGTCCTGCTGATTGAGGCCCTTCTCCTCGAAGCTGATCTCACCCAAGCGCAGGCGCTCCGCCTCCTGAATGACCGCATTTTTGATCTGCGTGAACTCTTTCTGCTTTGAGAGAGGAACACTTTCCTGGGGCTTGTCGTGATAGTAGGCATCCACCTTGCTTTGCAGGAGCAGCCACTGGTCATAGCACTTGCTCACGACAGGAAGCCGTTCCATCTCGTCCACGATCTTATCCACCAGATTCTTTAACCGCTTGGGAAGATAGCCGTAGGATTTCTTGCCCTTGACTGTTCTGAGCTGCGCCGCCAGCTCCAGCATGAGCTGTTCGGCGTTTGGGTGGTCACATACGCCGTCCTGCATGGCACGCACCAGTTCCAGCATCGCCCGGCGGGATTCCCGTACCAGCTCATCTCTGGACTCCGACTTCTGTTCGTAGAGGTGCAGCATCTCGTTGCGGAAAATATCGTTGGTGAGCTTGGACTTGATCTGACGGATACCTTCCTTGGAGAGGTAGGCCTGTCCCGGCTTTGCGGACCAGGCCATCATGTGGATGTGCGGGTGCTCGCCCTCGTCGTGGAAGGCAGCGTACCAGCGGAAGTCGTTGGGTGGGATCTTCATTGCCGCCGCGATGTCGCTGCGGTGCGCCCGGATGAGATTTCGCCACGCCGCGGCGTTGTCGAAGCCCAGGCGGGCAGCATCTTCACGCTTGAGAGAGATGATGTGCATCCACACATTTCCGGAGTAGTTCTCCAGCTCCGCCATGGCTTTCTCCAGCGAGACGGAATCACCATCACTGAACAGGCCGTGAGTACCGGTGCGCTCCGCACGAGGCCGGGTGGCAATGTACTTCATGTACTGCTCCGACTCGTGAATGGAATCCCAGTTGGCTTCGAGAGCCAGCGTGATGAACGCAGAGGCGTTGACCTTAGTGGGTTTCGTCAGGTAGTCCTCGTACTCATAGAGCGTCTTGCTGTCCGGGAAGTCTTTGACCAGTTTTGCGATGAGCTGCTCCTGCTTTCGTGTGGGCGGACGGTCATCTGGGATAAGCTCCACCCGCTCCCGCGTTGCGATGTAGCGAAGGTATCCGGAGGCCCCGCCGGTGCTTTTGATATAGGGACTCTTGAGGATCAGTCTTGCCATTCGTCATCATCCCAGTCCTGCTCCTGGCGGGAGCGTGCGTACTTTTCCAACGAGATGAGACCGTTTGTGGCTTTCACATTGCGGACGCTCTGCGCCCGTCTGCATTTCAAATCTTCCCGATCCATCTCGAACGCTTCTGCGATAATACCGTTGGTCATGTCCTGCTCCACGTTTCTTGTGAAGCTGCTTCTGGCGATATAGTCCTCCATTCTGCGCAGTCTGCCGTCAATGGCATACTGGATCGCCATAGGCAAAAGCGTTTGGTTGTCCTGTATCTCCAGATGATCCACATAAAAGTTCACCGCCTTCTCCACGAACTCATTCATGCTTTGGCAGTTGTCGGCGGCGTACCACTGCTCGATCCTTCTTCTGGTTTCCGGCTGCATCCGGAATGCAATACGATCTCTGGTTTCTTTACTCATTCAATTCCTCCTTTTTGCTGTAAGACATCCTTGAAAAGCCCTGCAACACGGGGCTTTTCGGGGAAGCTGACGCCATCGGTGCTTATTTTGCCTCTCAAAGACGCCAGCTTCAAGCGTCCGAAACTGCCCGCACTGCGGGCAGAAGTGGCGGCTGCGGCGGTGCCTGCGACGCCATGCCTTTATCCTGCTTTTTCTTTCGTCCCGCAAAAGTCTGCCGAAAACGGCTCACATCCGGCTTCAATCCTCTGGCTGGGACTGGGACTCGCTTCCTCCCGGAAAGGCGCACACGGGGTGTTCTGTCGGCTTTGAGCATTGGACTTTTCGAGGAGCTTCGCCGCATGGTAACGGGCGACGTCCTCCTCCACCTGCCGGAGCTGCCGCTCATAGAATGCTTCGAGTACACCTTGGATAGGGCGAACGGTGTAGAGCAGATTTCCGTTCAGGGGTCTGCCATCTTTGCTTCGTACCATCGTCGGCTCCGTGTAGATGAGACCTTTCTCCTCCAGTTGCCGCACATACTTTGCCACCGTATTTTCACTCATGCCGATCGCATGACCGATGGTTTTGTAACTGGGGTAGCACTGGTAGGTCTTACGATTCTCGCACCGGAGCAGATAGGAATAGAGGGAGATCTCACGAAAATCCAGACCGATGCTGAATATCTCGTTTGGTACCATAAAATAGTTTTTCTCTGCACTGCGCTTGGGCCATTTGTTGAAACTCAATTCATACCTCCTGTATTGTCGTAGAGTCCGATGACGCTCACACAGGGGACAGAAAAATTTTCATTGCTTTTCTGCTGTTTACCTGATATACTTTTATCAGTAGATTTGTGCGTGCCTGTGTGTGCGCCGAGCCGCCGGACTGTTGCCGCAGTCGCGGCGGTTTTTATTTTGCGGGTGTGTTGTGTGATCCACATTCCTCCTTTGCCCTCATCTGTAAACTATCTTTTTCGCCTCCTCCGTGTTAGAATAAAAAGAGACCGTGCTCCCGGGAGCACGGCCAGAGATGGAATGACCTTCCGAGCGGATTGCCGTATGGCGGAGAGCACTCATGCTCTCATAGATGCTCTGTCGAAGACCATGTGGATTCGTCGGCGCGGATACCGTGCCGTACCGAACCAGGGGCAACCTCACCCGGGTGAAATTGTCCTTCTATTATTACTTAGAGAAAATCGATTTCTTATGCGGCTGGCCGGTTTCGGCGTGTGCGATGGAAGATCAGTCCCACGAACAGACCCACAGCGGCAGGGCAGATCCAGCCCAACCCCAGCTCAAAGAAGGGCAGGTAGCTGTCAGCGAAGCCGATGACAGCGGAGACAGCAGGGGTCTCCGTGATGGCCTTGGGCAGCGCCTTCACGAAATCGAAGAGGGCGGCCACCAGCGTGAAGCCCGTGACCCACCGATACACCACGGTATCGTGGCCGTACAGATTTCCCAGCAGCGCCAGCAGGATCAGGGTGATGGCCAGTGGGAACAGGAACATCAGCACCGGCAGAGAGATGGCGATGATGGCGTTAAGGCCGATGTTGGTGACCAGCAGGGAAAAAATACTGAAGCAGATGGCCCAGAAACCGTATTTCGGCCCATTGGGGAACATGGCGGTGAAGGTTTCGGCACAGCTGGTGACCAGACCGATGGAGGTCTTGAGACACGCCAAAATCACCGTCAGTGCCAGCACCACCAGCCCGGCCCGCCCCAGATAGTGCTCAGCAATGACAGCGAATGCCTCGCCGCCGTTGGTGCAGGAAACGGTAAGGGAGTGGCTCCGGGTCCCCACGATGGTGACGGCCACATAGATGCCGCCCATGAACAGGCAGCTGAAAATGCCGGAGAGCACCGTATTTTTGGCGATAGCGCCGGGCTCCGTGACGCCCAGCCCCCGGATGACGTTGATGACCACGATACCGAAGGCCAGACTGGCCAGAGCATCCATGGTGTTGTAGCCCTCCAGAAAACCGGCGAAGAAGGGAGCCGCAGCATAGGCCGCCGACGGCGTCACGTCGGCGATGCGGTCTGTGGGATGCAGCAGGGCCGTCACCACCAGAATGGCCAGCACCAGCAGGAACAGCGGCGTCAGCAGCTTTCCCACCCACGTCAAAATCTTGCCGGGGCGCAGAGAAAAGAACAGCACGGCGGCGAAGAACACGCAGGAGAACGCCGCCAGCAGCACCGTGGCGTTGACATTCTCACCCAGCAGCGGCTCGATGCCCACGGTGAAAGACGTGGAGGCGCAGCGGGGAATGGCGAAGAAGGGACCGATGGTCAGGTACAGAGCGCAGGTGAAGAAGATACTGTACCGGGGACTCACCCGCCCGGCCATCTCCTGCAGGCCGTTGCTGCGGCTGATACCCTGTGCGGCTACGCCCAGGAGGGGGATGCCTACGCCGGTGATCAGCAGGCCGGTGATAGCGGGCCATACATTGCGCCCGGCCTGACTGCCCAGAAAAATGGGAAAAATCAGGTTTCCTGCCCCGAAGAACAGGCCGAACAGCATGGTGGCGATGAAGAATTGCTGGCTGAAGGTCAGCCGGTTGGTTTGCGCTTTCATAAATACATTCCCCCAGTTTAATTGCGTGCCAGTATAACACAGTTTTGATCGGGCGTCAAGAAAAATCGCAGACATTTGTATCTGACAAGCGGATGAATGGATATAATGTCCTTTTCAAACGTATCTTTGTGTGCTATAATAGGACAAAGGGGGCGATGCACTTGCAATACGGAGAGGTGCGGCAGGCGCACTTTTTGGAGCGGCCCAACCGGTTCATCGCCCATGTAGAACTGGAGGGCGAGACGGTGGTGTGCCATGTGAAGAACACAGGCCGCTGCCGGGAGCTGCTGGTGCGGGGGGCCACGGTCTATCTGGAGCGTGGGACCAATCCGGCCCGCAGGACGGCGTGGGACCTCATCGCCGTGGAGAAGGGCCACCGGCTCATCAACATGGACGCTCAGGCCCCCAACCGCATTTTTGCCCAGTGGATCCACCAGCAGGAGCCGGAGATCACCGTCCACCCGGAGTGCCGTTACGGGGACTCCCGGCTGGACTTCTGTCTGGAGCGGCCGGAGGGGCTGCACTTGGTGGAGGTGAAGGGCGTGACGCTGGAGCGGGAGGGCCACTGCCTGTTCCCGGACGCCCCCACGGAGCGTGGCGTCCGGCATCTGCATGAGCTGATGCGGGCCGTGGAGGAGGGCCACCGGGCCACGGCCTTCTTCGTGATCCAGATGGCGGACGTGCTGGACTTTGCCCCCAACGACACCACTCACCCAGCCTTTGGCGAAGCCCTGCGGGAGGCGGCACGCCGG
>OFMK01001140.1_pt1 | contig 21324 bp, 21 predicted proteins | sample 1541781 | NCBI WGS metagenome assembly OFMK01 (sample SAMN04209250, study PRJEB22552) | human gut metagenome | biome: gut; material: feces | host: Homo sapiens | place: USA: Oklahoma
TGCAGACTTGATGGATGTTTCCCGTCAGGCGGTGAGCAAATGGGAGGCGGGGCAGTCACATATCTAAAGACACAGGCGGAACACTCCACGCGCTTGTCAGAGATTTCGTCCGTTATAAGGATGGTTTGATTTTTAGTACGGAAAAAGCACCACGCTGCAGTTGAAAAACAACTGTACAGCGTGGTGTTTTTTGTTTCAAACATGGCCGGCTCTATGCTTCAGGGCAAACCATGCAGGAAATCAGGTCGTGATAACATCTCATGTTGGTGCAGTGCTTCAAGAGGTATCGCCAATACGTCAATGGGAGGCATTGTGACGGAAGGCGGAAGAGAAGATTTGTATTGAGAGATATAGAAAGCGACCAAAATTTACCAGATGTGAAAGCGGCACATAAATTGATCGCGTTATCTATCCTGGCGGCTTAAGTGGGTACAATAAAGAGTCGAACCTGTTCCATGGCGGACAATTAAATCTGGGAGGCAGTATTATGAAGCGTATGGTGTTGTCACAGGACGTTATTTCAGCATTCATTACACAGCAGCGGCAAGATGAAAAATCGAAAGCGACCCTTGAAAAATACAACAGGGATATTCTTGCTTTCTATTCATTTTTGCCGGAAGACAAGCGTGTAGATAAAGAAAAGGTGATTGACTATAAGACGCATCTGATTGAGGCGGATTATGCGGTGGCCAGTATCAATTCCATGCTGGTTGCTGTGAACAGTATATTGGCATATATGGGAGCCTACGAGTGCCGTGTGCGTTTGATAAAGCAACAAAGGCAAAGCTTTTGTGACAAGAAAAAGGAATTGACTCGTGAAGAATATTTTAATCTTGTAGAAACCGCCCAAAAAAGAGGAAATATGCAGCTTGCTTTAATTTTGCAAACGATTTGTGCTACCGGCATCCGTGTGAGTGAGCTGCAGTATATCACCGTGCAAGCTTTGAGACGTCAGGAAGCGCAAGTAAGCTGCAAGGGGAAAATCCGAAGAATACTGATTCCAAAAGCGTTGTGTATCCGTCTGAGCAAATATTGCAAAGAGCGCTCAATCTGCAAAGGCAGTGTGTTTGTTTCACGGAACGGATGCCCAACCAACCGTTCCAGCATCTGGGCAGCAATGAAAAGGTTGTGCGTATATGCCAAAGTAGCAGCGGAGAAAGTATTCCCTCACAACCTTCGGCACCTTTTTGCCCGTATCTTCTACAAACAGCATAAAGATATTGTCCGGCTGGCTGATGTCTTGGGGCACAGCAACGTAAATACAACTCGTATTTATACTTTGACTTCCGGAAATGAGCAGTTAAGCCAGCTGGCGCGAATGCAGCTCTTGATTTGAAAAAATAAAACCGCCCGGGAAGAGCGGTCGGCAATCACATAATTTGCATTATGTCTTAGAAAAAAAGCCGTCGAGCGTTTCGACAGCTATGACATAATTTGCATTATGTCTTTATATCTGCGGCAATCAACGTGCGTCTACCGCTAACAACCAAAATAAAGGCACACTGAAAGAGACCTTGCACAAATTGTGGTCAACATTTTTCAGTGAGCCTGTTTGTAATGCAAAAAATACAAAATGCCGTTGACCATATTGATAAAAAGGCCTATAATGATTATCGATAATATGTAAGAAATTCTGGCTGCCAATGCAGAATGATTACATAATGCAAATTATGTAGTTGATGCCAGACAACGGAGGGAAACGCTTGAAGGAAGAGTACGAGACCATAGATCTGCTTGAAATACTGCGGCTATTAAAGAAAAATTTACTGGTCATTCTTGCTGTTACCATTTTGCTTGCCGTTGCGGGATATCTTGTCAGTACATTTGCAATGACACCGCAATATGAAGCCAGTGCTACGTTGATTGTTAACTCGAGAGAGGACCAGGCTGCTGCACAAGCGCCCATTACAAATGATCAGCTCACGTCGGCTACGAAGCTAGTAGATACATACGCTGTTATCCTTACCAGTGATACGGTGCTGGACAAAACGATTTCAAATCTGAACCTTAACATGTCGTACAACGATTTAGTAGAAAGAGTGCGCATTGAATCTGTGAATTCCACACAGGTAATGAAAATCACCGTAAAGGATACAGATCCCGAGAGGGCGCGAGCGATTGCAGCAGATATCGTTGAGCAAGCACCGGAGATTATTATCCAAACGGTGAAAGCCGGCAGCGTGGAGATAATTTCTCAGGCGAAAGCGAATGAGATTCCAGTTTCACCCAGCAAAATGAAAAATACAGCGCTGGCCGGTATTCTCGGTGTTGTCCTTTCGGTAGGTATTATTGTGCTGAAGTTTTTGTTGAACAACAAGTTCATGACAGATGAGGACATCACCAATAAATTGGGAATCACGGTTCTTGGCATAATTCCGCAGATTGATATGAAGGGGGAGAGATGATGGCAAAAAAATCAAAACCAACAAGGCGAGAATTTGTTTTGATGAATAAGAATGCTCCTTTCCAGTATCAGGAAGCATACAAGAGCCTGCGAACAAACCTTAATTTCATGGCCATGGGTAAGGCTTGCAAAAAGCTTATCTTTACCAGCGCGATCCCAGGTGAAGGAAAGAGCAGTGTTGCGTTAAATTTGGCTGTGTCTCTGGCCGAGACGGGGAGCCGTGTCCTTGTGATCGATTGCGATTTACGCAAGCCGGTTATCCATCGGTATTTGAAAATAGATAATTCTGCCTACAAGGGGATAATCAGTGCTCTTGCGGATGGCTCGTTGGCAGAATCTATCATCAACGTGAAGGGCCTCGGCCTGCATGTAATGGTCGCGGATGCGATTCCACCGAACCCGGTAGAATTGCTGGGGTCTCCTCGAATGAAGAACCTGATTGATGAACTCGATAAGCATTATGAATACATCATTTTCGATACACCGCCCGTTTCCGTGGTAACGGATGCAGCGGTTTTAAGTCAATATGCCGACGGTGTTATTTTGGTAGTGCGGCAAAACTATGCGACCTTTGATGAGGTCGGGCTTGCAAAAAAGAATCTCGATGCGGTAAATGCTAATATCCTGGGTGCGGTATTGAACGGGTTTGATACAAAATCGACCGAAAAGAAAAACGGTTACTATTACAGCTACAACTATTCATATGAGAACGCTGACCGATGACGGATTTACATTGCCACATTTTACCTGCAATAGACGATGGTGCTAAAAACGCCAAAGTTTCTATGGAACTATTACGAATGCAGAACGATGCCGGAATCACCGACATTGTGTGTACGCCACATTTTAATCCTGACAGCCAGAATTTAGAGGATTTTATTGATAAAAGATACCGTTCTGCAAGATACCTAGCTGATTATGTATTTCGCTCTGAATTGCCTGTGCGTTTAAAGTTCGGTGCTGAAGTGAGAATTTCGCCAACAATTCTTGATTTGGATTTTCTGCCTTTATGCTTTCAGAAAACGAAAGTAATGCTTCTTGAGATGCCGAGGACGTTTCGACCCCAGTGGGATACAAATGTTATTTATCAGTTGACTCTTGGTGGCGTGATACCGCTGATTGCGCATATTGAGCGATATCCATATGTGCAGAAAAACCCGAATATTGCATTGGATTGGATCGAGGCGGGCGCCTATTTACAAGTAAATGCTGATTCCATTGTGGGAGATACAATGCAACGAAATTTTGTGTACAGGTTGATTAAGCATGGAGTGGTCCATGTGATCGCTTCAGATACGCATTCTCCTGATAAGCGCCCCCCTCAGCTAACGAAAGCAATGCGTTTGATCACAAGAAAGTTTGACAATGCAGTGTGCGGGAAGCTTGAATGCAATGCCCAATCTCTTTTTAACGGGGATGCTCCTGATGTAGAGCAGCCTGTTCCCATCTCAAAATGGTTCTAATGACAGGATGTGTATCTGTTGGGAACCATTTTTTATAATTATTAGATAGATATAATGCTTTTATTTTGTGTAAAAACATTAATTTTTTTGTGAAAAGTGGAGTGAATGTTTTTATTTCCGGGGAAATGAAGTGAGATTGTGAGTGATTGGGAGCTCACCGCACAATCGAGTAAGCAGGGTTGATATTGGTGCACGAGAGGGATTCCAATGAATAAGTTTAAACACGATATTCTGCTCAGAATTGTAAAATCGATAAATATTGTTTTAATAACAATACCATTTGCAGTTTGTTGGTTTTTTTATTATGCAGATCACGTGGTGTCACCCTTTTATTCGAAGGGGAATTGGCTTGTGATTTTGCTTTTCCTTGTTTTTTACATCACTTTTGGACGCATATATGACGCTTTTCTTATATCGATATACTCTGTCGCTAAAATCATGTATTCACAAATACTTTCGGCAATGCTGTCTGACGGAGTCATGTATGTCGTCATTTGTTTGCTGTCCAAAGGCTTCCCAAATTTGCTCCCAGGCATTTTGGCAATTGCCGGGCAGCTTGTTCTTTCAGTGTTATGGGCACGCGGAGCAAGACGATGGTACTTTCGGACGTTCGAACCACAGCCTACAACAATCATTTATGATGAGCGCAGAGGAATAAGCCGGTTAATTGAAGAGCATGGATTGAAAAATAAATACGATGTTCAGTATGCCGTGAGTGTAGACGAATGTCTGGAAAACATAGATATGTTAGCTAATATGAGCACGGTGTTTTTAAGTGGTATTCACAGCCATGAACGGAATATCATTATCAAGTACTGCGTTGCAAATGATATCAATGCCTTTGTAATCCCTCGTGTAGGCGACACACTTATGTCAGGCGCGCATCCTTTCCATATGTTTCATTTGCCGATGCTGCGTTTACAGCGATATGCTGCATCTCCGGAGTACTTGTTTATAAAGCGTGCGTTAGATATTGCCTTTTCAACGATTGCGCTTATTGTTTCTTCTCCTGTTTTTGTTATAACAGCAATTGCAATTAAAGCGGTTGATGGAGGCCCTGTGTTTTACAGGCAGCGCCGTCTCACGAAAGATGGAAAACTGTTTGACGTATTAAAGTTCCGAAGCATGCGTGTAGATGCGGAGAAGGATGGTGTGGCGCGCCTCTCCACCGGTGAGAATGATGACCGCATTACACCGATCGGGCGCATTATCCGAAAATGCCGCATTGATGAGCTGCCGCAGCTTATATGTATTTTATCTGGTGATATGTCTATTGTTGGCCCGCGTCCGGAGCGGCCGGAAATCGCCATGGAGTATGAAAAGGAGTTGCCGGAATTTGCATTGCGCCTGCAGGCCAAAGCAGGATTGACAGGTTATGCACAGGTTTATGGAAAGTACAATACTACGCCGTATGACAAATTGCAGATGGATTTGATGTACATAGCGCACCCGAGTATTATTGAGGATTTGAAAATCATATTTGCCACAGTTAAAATCCTGTTTATGCCGGAGAGTACGGAGGGCATCGCAGAGGGCGCGACAACAGCGCTTGGGCATGAAAAGACGAATCATAATGATCGAATGACGGTTTAGTCTTATGCGATTGGGTTTTGTATGAATATATTTCAGCAAAGTGCTTTGTGAGCTGAAAATATTGACAGCTCGGACTCTTTGAGGTGAGTCTGGGCTGTTTTGATGTGGAGAGGGGATTTGCTGCATGAAAAAGGCGGTTATGCTGATTAACGACACGACCTACGCATTTAACTTGCGTGGTGCGATTATTGAGAAACTGGTTAGTGAAGGGTTTGAAGTTGTGGTTGTTGGCCAACTCCTGGAACACCAGGATAAGCTAAAGGTAATGGGAGCCAAGTTGGTCGGTGTTGAAACTGGTCGCCATGGAACAAATCCTTTCTCTGATCTGCAACTGATGCACACATATAAGAAGATTTTGAGAAATGAAAAGCCCGATGTTGTTCTCACCTACAACATTAAGCCCAACGTATATGGTGGCATGGCCTGTCAGCATTTAAAGATTCCGTACCTACCGAATGTGACTGGATTGGGTACTCCGGTTGAGAATCCGGGCAAACTCCAGAAGCTAACGATTCAGTTATACAAAATGGGCGTAGCAGGTGGAGCGTGTGTGTTTTTCCAGAACACTGATAATCGAGTATTTTTTGAGAAACACAACATGTTGAAGGCGGGAAGCAGAACACGGATTTTGCCTGGTTCAGGTGTCGACCTCGCAAAGCATCCTGTATTGCCGTGGCCTGAAGACGGAAAGGTACATTTTTTATTTGCAGCTCGTGTGATGAAGGAAAAGGGAATCGACCTATTCCTTGCGGCAGCACATAAGTTCGCAAATGAGAACACAATTTTTGATGTGTGCGGTGCCTGTGATGATGAGAATTATAAGAGCATTCTGAACAATGAAAAGTGTGTCGTTTATCATGGCGAACAGAAAGACATGACGCCTTTTTATAGTGAATGTTCCTGCTTCCTGTATCCTTCCTACTATCCGGAGGGAATGAGCAATGTCCTTCTTGAAGCTGCTGCATCTGGAAGACCTGTAATCGCAGCAGGTCGCGCTGGTTGCCGCGAGACTTTGGATGACGGTATAACAGGTTTCCTTGTGCCAGTCAACGATGAGAAAGCGGTTCTTGAGGCAACGGAGAAAATTCTGAAGATGAGCAACGAGGAACGAAAAGCAATGGGTCAACGAGGGAGCGAGAAGATTCGCAAAGAGTTTGACCGTAAACTTGTAGTTCAGGCCTACTGGGAAGAAATCCAGAGAGTTATAGGTGGTTGAGTGTATGAATAAGTATATCAAGGCTGTTTTTTGCGTTCCTCTTGCTGGAATAAAATATGCGATTTTAAAGTTGGAAAACGGAAAAAGATTCAGCGCAGTTTTTCCTGCAATTGCATCTCCACTTACAGAGATTACAGTGGAAGGAAAATCTGAGCTGCACGTCGGCAAAAAGCTGAAGATGCATAATGGTTCAAAAATTCGAGTACGTAAGGGCGGGAAAGTTGAAATCGGCAAGAACTTTGGAATGAGCAATGGCTGCGTCGTTACAGCATATGAACACATTAAAATTGGTGATAATGTGATGCTTGGACCGAATGTTCTGATTTACGACCAAGATCATGATTACCGTGCAGAAGGCGGTGTGGCTGCAATGAAGTTCAAGACTGCGCCAGTTGTCATCGGCAATAATGTCTGGATTGGTGCTAATACGCTTATCCTCCGTGGAACTACAATCGGGGGCAATTCTGTTGTCGGGGGGGGGACAGTCATTAAAGGAGAGTACCCGCCGAACAGCGTAATTATTCAGAAGCGTACAACGGAGGTCATAAAGCAGCATGATGGAGCCAATCAGAGTATTACATAATATTGCAAGCCTTCATTTCGGTGGGGTGCAGGCGTTTGTGATGAACATCTACAATAACATTGATCGAACGAAGGTACAGTTCGATTTTATTGTTACACCGGAGGAGAAGAAAGGTTTATATAGTCAGGTGGAGCAACTGGGAGGACGAGTCTACGTTTGCCCTAAATATACAGGAATGAATCATTTTGCATATTACAAATGGTGGAACAATTTCTTTACAGCGTATCCGGAGTACCATGTGATCCATGGGCATGTCCGGAGTACAGCTTCTATCTACCTGAAAATCGCAAAGAAGCATGGTTTGGCAACGATTGCGCATAGCCACAGCACATCTAACGGAAGCGGTTTTTTAGGGCTTATTAAAAATACCATGCAGTTGCCAATACGCCACATTGCAGACTATCTCTTCGCGTGCTCAGACAAAGCGGGTGTATGGCTATATGGTGAAGCAGCTACAAAACGCCCGAATTACAAGATGATTCCAAATGGTGTGGATCTGGGACGCTTTGCATTTCATGAGGAAAAGCGGAAAGAAATGCGTCAGGAGCTGGGAATTGCCGAGGATACCTTCGTTCTGGGGCACATCGGACGGATTACAGTTCCCAAAAACCATCAATTCCTGGTGGAGCTGTTTGCAGATTATCATAAGGAAAATAGCAATAGCAGACTGCTTCTGGTAGGTGATGGCGAGTTGCTTGACACAGTGCGGCAGCAATGTGCACAGCGTGGAATTAGCGAAGCCGTTATTATGACGGGCAGTAAAACCAATACGGAAGACTACTATCAGGCCATGGATGTATTTGTGTTTCCGTCCCTGTGGGAGGGGCTTCCGGTTTCAGTTGTGGAAGCACAGGCGAATGGATTGCATTGCTTGCTGTCCGATATAATTACACACGATGTTGACTTGACGAATCAGGTGGAATATCTCAGTCTGAATGATGAAGAACTGTGGCTCAAAGAGATTGCGAGAATCAAAGAGACGATGCGAGCGGCGATAACGAAAGACAATCAGATGAAGCTACAATCATTTGATGCAACGGTTGTTGCAAAGAAACTGCAAGATTTTTATCTAGAAAAGAATGAAAAGGCAAAGAAATGAACCAATATCTATTGCGGTTGGATGATGCATCCGACTATATGGATATTGAAAAATGGCAGCGGCTGGAGGAGTTTCTGGATCGGTATGGGATTAAACCTCTGGTTGGGATTATTCCGGACAATCAGGATGCCTCTCTTATTGTTTGATGCTGATAAATTTAGGTGAAATTTGCAGCACTAAGATAAAAAAGTCTTTAACCCTTCTGGTTAATTTTCGTAGTGGGCTTTTAGAGTAAAAGGCAAATAATTGTGTGAAAGTGAATAGAGATAAGAATGAGTAAAATAATGTTTTATATAAATACAATCAATGGTGGCGGTGCGGAACGTGTCATGGTGAACTTGGCAAAGTGTTTTTCTGAAAATGGATACGATACCTCCTTGGTCACCTCTTTTCGAAATACGTGGGAGTATCCTGTGGCAGAATCTGTGAAGCGGTTTTCTCTGGAAGAACAGGAGATCAAACAATCCCGCCTAAAGCGCAATCTCACCCGGATTTCCAAAGTTCGAAAGCTATGCAAGGAAGAAGAACCAGATGTTCTGGTATCCTTTATGGAGGAACCGAACTTTCGGGCAATTCTTGCGACAAGAGGCCTGCCGGTGAAAACCCTGGTGTCCGTTCGCAATGATCCCAACAAGGAGTATGCAGGAAAACTGGGAGCTTTCGTTGGAAAGGTGTTGCTCCCGATGGCCGATGGATGTGTATTCCAGACCAAAGAGGCGCAGGAATGGTTTCCGGAGAGGCTCCAGAAGAAGTCAAAGATAATTTATAACGCTGTAAAAGAGGACTTTTATCACATTGAGCGCAAGCCCAATCGAGGGGAAATTGTGACCTGCGGCAGACTGACCGAGCAGAAAAACCATGCCATGTTGATTTCGGCATTCGCTGAGGTTGTAAAACAGCATCCATACGCAACGCTCAAAATTTATGGGGAAGGAACTCTGCGGGAGACATTACAGGAGCAGATCAATGCAGCTGGGCTTCAGGGCAGAGCGTTTCTTATGGGAGCAACGAATGATGTTGGTAATGCACTCCAAACAGCGGATTTATTTGTACTGTCATCGGACTATGAGGGAATGCCAAATGCTTTGATGGAGGCAATGGCAGTCGGAGTTCCTTGTATCTCAACAGATTGTCCATGTGGGGGACCGAAAGATTTGTTTAGAGAGACTTTGTTCAATCAACTGGTTCCGGTAAAAGACACCGATACCTTAAAAAAAGCAGTTCAAACTTTCTTGGATGTGTCTGAACATGAAAAAAAGCAAATCGGTGCGGAAATGAAATCGAGAGCCATGAATTTCAGACCGGAAATCATAAACAAGAAGTGGCTTAAATATCTGGAAGAAATCGTGGGGTGATGTGTGATGAATATTCAGTCATTATTGAAAAACATCAAAAGAAAAGTGAAAGGCCGTCTTCAGACTGCCATTGACGATGGAATGATCGTTGAACCCGGTGTTACTGTGATGGGCGGCGTAGACTTCGGAAGTGAACCGTATCTAATTACATTAAAGCGTGGGGCAAGGATCTCGTCGGATGTTCGATTCGTGAATCATGATGGGGGAACATGGGCATTCAGAAATACTTGGGATAAATATAAAGATGTTGTCAAATACGGACGAATAACAGTTGGCGAATATACTTTTATTGGGGCGGGCTCTACTATTATGCCGGATGTCCACATTGGTAAGAATTGTGTAATTGCTGCGGGCAGCGTGGTTACACACGATATTCCTGATGAAATGGTCTGGGGGGGGGTACCGGCAAGGCCGATGTGTTCAATACAGGAGTATGCAGAAAAGAGCTTAATAAAGATGGAAGAACAGTTTAGTGATTTTGATAAAGTAGCCTATGATCGAGATAAAAAAATGTATTTACTCGACCATTTGAAAGAGTGATGTAATGAAGAAAAAAGTGCTGATCATTCTTCCCAGCTTTGCAATGGGCGGGGCAGAAAATATGGTATATGAGCTGAGCAATCATATAAATCCGAGAAATTTTGATGTTTCGGTCCTATGCTACTGCGGAAAACAGAACACGAGTCTGGAGAAGAAGGCAGAAGATAGAATCGATGTTCATTATGCGGATTGTGCTGGAACAGTAACTCCTCAGAAGATTCATACCGTTTTCAGAGAGATCAACAAAATCCGGCCCGATGTTGTTCATGCGCACATGGGCGGCGTACTATATGCAGCACTTTGGACATTAAAGAATAGAAAGCCGCTTGTTGTAACAATCCATACTACTCCGCAGAAAGCATTTTCCAATCTGGTTGAGAAGGTGCTGCGGTTCAGAATGAAGTTTGGAGGATGCAGATTGGTTGCTGTATCTGAAGAAAATAAGCGGCTGGCTGATCAATATTTTAAGCTGAAAGTTCCATGCGAATTCGTCAACAATGGAGTTGACTTGAAACGTTTTTACCACAAAGAACATGAGTCGTTCACTTTTATCAATGTTGCAAGACAGGATGACAATAAAAATCAGAAAATGCTGATTGAGGCATTCAAAAAGGTTCATGAGATTTATAAGGATACCAAACTGATATTAGTAGGTGATGGTCCAAACCATGAGATGCTTCAAGTTCTATGTGCTGAACTTGGAATGCAGGATGATGTGCTGTTCACTGGCAATATTGCGAACGTGGAAGATTACTATGCAATTTCAGATGTATATGTGCAAACATCTCAAAGAGAGGCGTTGCCGATGTCGATTCTGGAGGCGATGGCAGCTGGATTGCCGATTATTTCGACCAATGTTGGTGGAATCAGAGATGTTGTTAAGCAGAATGGTTATCTGATAGAAGATGGCGACTATGATGCGTTGATTGAAAAGATGACATCGCAACATAACATGACAAATGCGGACCGAAGTGTATTGTCAGGCCAATCAAGAATTTTGGTTGATGGGTTTTCAGCAGAGAAAATGGCAAAGAAATACGAAGATATTTTTATGAACCTATTAGGAGAAAAGCTGTGATTGATAAGGAAAAGCAACCAAACAAAACGATGCTTGTTGTATTTATTGCTGGCCTTACAGCATTATTGTGTATAAGAGACATTTTGTTTATATCGCTAAGCAAATGGATATTAGTGGCTTTTTGCTGTCTTTTTGCAGTTGGAGTCCCATACGAAACTTTGATTTATATGCTTTGCTTTATGTTCCCATTGTTCTGTGGAATCCCAAGAAAATACATTTTACTTATGTTTTTAATTCTTCTTTTGGCAAAGAAAAGAAAAGTTGACGGTCGTATAATTGTGTTCTTGTTTTATTGGATTGTCAAAGAAATTGTTGCAACATTCTGGGTGACGCAACCTGAATGGATAGAACTGGTAGGTTATTGCGTACATGTCTGCTTGCTTTTCTACCTCATTTTGAATGAGGATGTACTCAATTATAAAAGGTGTGTAGACATCTATCTGCTTGGAACGATTATCCTATGTGGCATAATTATTGTAAGAACGTTGTTAACAGCACCATCAAACTGGTTGTACTTGTTTTCCAATGGTTGGTTTCGGTTTGGAATGGCAGAGGAGAATACAAGTGGAATGGTTATTGAATTGAACGCAAATTCACTTGCTTACTATGCTGTTGTAGGCCTAGCATGCAGCCTGTTTCTTTTCACGGAGAGCAAAGGAAAACAAAGTGTGTTATATGGCTTGACTGCTGCTGTGTGCTTAATTACGGGTTTAATGACAGTTTCCAGAAGCTTTTTGCTGGTTGCCGCACTTTTAATCATTTGGACCTTGATATTTGTTCCGAAAAATCCGCGAATGACGTTGGGAATACTGTTTGCGGGAGTTTTGGTCGTATGCGGCGGTATGCGGATTTTGCAGAGCCATCCTGAACTATTGCAAGGACTTACTGCAAGATTAAACAATAGCAACATGGCAACAGGTGGAGGACGCAGTGTTCTTTTTGCGAAATATCTGGATGCCTTCTTGGCCAATCATAGACTGTATTTTACAGGAACAGGCGTCACATCATATAAAGAAATAACGGGAATTTATAATTCCATGCATAACGCAACTGAGCAAATTTTTATTTGCTATGGAATCTTTGGAAGTATCTTGTTTTTCATAGGGCTTTTGATCCCGGTTGTGCGATGCCTGAGAAACAATGGCACACAAGCTAAAATGAAGTGTCTTCCATTTATTGCAGTAATTCTATTTATTCAGACGATACAGTTTGTAAATCCGGATATGTTGATGATGCCGTATGTGATTTCCATTTATTGCCTGAGAGTAAGAGGTAAGAGTGATGAAGAATTTTATTGTGACAGTTGATACTGAAGGTGATAACCTTTGGGCATGGAGACCCGGCGAAGAAATAACTGTAGAGAATACAAAATACATTCCGAGATTTCAGGGTCTGTGTGAAAAATACGGATTTTGCCCCGTATATTTGACGAACAACGAAATGATAGAGTCGGATGAGTTTTGCGCCTTTCTGAAGCAAAAAGCATCTGAAAAGAAATGTGAAGTTGGGATGCACTTACACGCTTGGAATACGCCTCCAGAATACAATCTCGAAAAAATATATAGCGGGTTGCCATACATTACGGAGTATCCAGAAGAAATAATCTACGAAAAACATCTCTATCTCAAATGTAAAATAGAGGATAAGACAGGTATTTCACCAGTGAGCTACCGGGCAGGACGCTGGGCAACAAATGCTCAGTTGTTCCATGTTTTGGAGAGATTGGGGTTCACTGTGGATTGTTCAGTGACTCCGGGTATTTCATGGAATAACTGTGAAGGATTGTCTATCGCTAGCGGAAGTGATTATCGCACCACTGTTCGTAACAAACCATATAGAGTTTCGTCGAATCTCATAGAGATTCCACTTACAAGTAAGAAATTAAGAACCTTTTATGGAAGTAGTATGAGGCAACGCATAAAAAATAGTGTTATAGGGGTAAACGGGTTTCTCAGGCCAGCAGTGGCATCTCTTGAAATTATGAAAAGAACCGCATTATGCGTTGGGAAACTTGGAAGTGATTATCTTGAATTTATGATTCATTCATCTGAATTGATGCCCGGTGGAAGTCCCTATTTCAGAAATGAGGAAGAAATAGAAAACATGTATCGCACAATGGAAAGTTTTTTTGCCTGGGTAAGTAAAAACTATAAGGGAATTTCACTTTCGGATTATGCAGAAATATTAAAAAAGGAAGGACTATAAGAAGAGGAGATCAAGATATTTAGATGAAGGTTGCACTGCTTACATTTCATGATACAACGAACTTTGGTTCGTTTTTACAGACATATGGTTTGTATTCCACATTGAATAAGTTGGAAATCGATTGTGAAGTCTTGAATTATCAGTGTGCGGCGATCCGGCGGAAGGAACTTCCACAAAAAAGGCCGGAGAGCTGGACAATTAAGAAAATTGCTAAATTTCTTCTGCTTGAACCAACAAAAGCCCAGAAATATGAAAATATGATGGGTGATGTAACAAGACTATTGAAGCTGAGTCAGCGATTTGACAGGAGTAACATTCAGGAAGCCGAAGATTTGTACGATGCCTTTCTCGTTGGAAGCGATATCCTTTGGGGACTGGATATCACTGAAGGCGATACAGCCTATTTTTTGGATTTTGTTGGGGATAAAAATAAAAAGTTTGCATTTTCAACGTCAGTTGGAAACCCTTGGTCGGAAAAAGAAAAAGCCATCGTTGCTCCGTTTTTGAATGAATTCACAAAGATTGCAGTCAGAGAGCAAGAAGCCGCTGAGTGGGTCGGCGAGTTGACCGGTACTATGCCCAAAGTTGTCTGCGACCCAACCATGCTAGTGGAAGAAAACCAGTGGAAAGAGCTTGCAAACCAAAGCAATTGTTTTCAGGAATATAAAAAGACCCCCTATGTGCTGACATATTTCGGAACTAACGATGGCAGGCTCCATGATGAAGCGTTGAACTATGCTCGCTCAAAAGGGTATGAATTGTGGACTATCAACTACGGTATTCCGCAAAAAAATTGTAAAAATATAAAACCCACTCATGTGGAGGATTTCCTTGCGCTGATTCTGAATGCGCAGTGTGTGTTTACGGCGTCCTATCATGGCATGATGTTTTCGATTTATTTTCAGAGACCTTTTTATTTCTACAATGATAGCCATGGGTCGAGATTTGATTCGGTTGCAGAGCGACTAAACCTTGAAAGTCAAAAGAGACTTCCGAATATGGGATTTTGTGAACGGTCGATCAACTACGGCAAGGTGACACATGATGTCTTGGTATGGCGAGAGGAATCTACTGAAATACTGCGCAACTATTGGAGGTGAGATTGTGAAGGAGATCTGCGAAAAGGATAGATGTTCAGGATGTAATGCCTGCTTGAATGTCTGTGGGAGGAATGCGGTAAAGCGTGTACAGACAGCACTTGGAGAAGAAATCAACATGATCGATGAAGAATGCTGTATTGAATGCGGCCTGTGTCAAAAGGTTTGCCCGCAAAATTCAGAATCTTCACTCAACACACCAGAGTCTTGTTTTGCGGCATGGTCATTGGATGATAGCATCCGGGCAAAAAGTGCATCTGGGGGCGTGGCGGCTGAGCTGTATAAGTGGGCAGTCAAACGTGGTATGTGGATTTCCGGGGTCAAAATGATGGATGCCCTGTTCGCAGAACATTATCTCACGAAAGATTTGGACACTTTAGGCGATTTTCAAAATTCAAAATATGTTTACAGTGACACGAAATATGTATTCAAGCAGATCGCTGAAAAATTGAAAAATAATGAGAGCGTTTTATTTGTTGGTCTTCCCTGCCAATGTGATGCGCTGAAAGCCGTATGTAATATCAAACGAATCTCGACAAATAAGCTATACGTTGTTGATCTTATTTGTCATGGTACGGCACCGCAGACCTATCTGAGAGAACATGTGTCTGCAATTGAATCGAAGAAAAAGAAAAAAGCGGATAAGCTGTTTTTTAGAGATCCGGATACCTATACCTATACCTATACCTTTACCTTAAAGAATAATGGGGTCCCGTTTTACAGAAGAAAAGTAGACAGGAACGATTACTATCAAATTGGTTATCATTGGGGGATCATTTACAGAGAAAACTGCTACGCCTGCAGGTATGCACGACAAGACAGAGTGGGAGATTTGACTCTTGCAGATTTCAGTTATGTGGGTACGGAAGCTCCATGTGACTATGATAATAAAAATGTTTCCTGTGTCTTGGTCAATACTGGTAAGGGAAAGGATCTTTTGAATGGGATTGCAAAAGAACATCAGGTCTATGTTGAAGAAAGGCCCATGCAGGAAGAAATGAAATATGAGCATATGCTCCATGAACCAACGGTCAGGCCGAAGGAAAGAGCTTTGTTCAAAAAAGTCTATACGGAAGAACACGCAGGATTTGAGGCAGCGATGGCGACTGCGTGTAGGAACATCGCATTGAATAATGAGATGAGATACTATCTTCACGTTCAAGATGTGAAAAGGGGGATATCTCGGATGGTTCCATCAAAGCTAAAGGCGGCTTTGAGAAAGAAGTGATTCTATGACAGAAAAAGCGAACAATAAAACACTTATAAAAAATACAGGAATTATAGCCATTGGAAATATCAGTACAAAGCTGATCAATTTCCTTTTGCTACCGCTGTACACGTCGCTAATCAGTACTGAGGATTACGGCACGATTGATCTGCTGTCTACATATACAACATTGATCTTGGCGGTTGTGAGCTTGCAATTGTATCAGGCCGTTTTCCGTTTTGTAGCAGTAGATCGGGATGATCCTGAAAAAACAAAAAGCACGATAACAACGATTTTTGGTCTGTCTTTCATAGCGGCAGTTGTTTATGCTATCAGTTTTGTCATTTTGTCACCCTTCTTTCATTTTCGGCAAAAATGGTATCTGCTGTTTCAGGTTTTAGCAAACATTTATTTGCTGATGACAACAAATGCGGCCAGAGGCATTGGCGATAACAGCGTATATGCGCTCTCTAATTTCTTTTCAGCAGCAGTTACTTTAGTACTGAATGTGTTATTTCTGGTAGTATTGCGTCTCAACGCGATGACGATGCTTTGGGCGTATATAATCGGCCCAGTTGCGGGCGGTACAATGGCGTTTGTAGGGAAAAAATTATGGCGGTACTTTTCTATCAGTCAGTTCAATTTGACCCATGCAAAAGAATACTTGAAATATGCAGCACCACTTGTCCCGAATGAGCTGTCTTGGTGGGTAGTGCACGCATCAGATCGCACGATAATTTCGGCGGTGTTGGGTGTCGCATTTAATGGATTGATTGCAGTTGCAAGCAAATTTTCGAGTATCTATACAACGGTATTCAGCGTATTTAATACAGCATGGACCGAGCAATGTGTGCTGCACTTTAATGAAGAAGGCGGAAAAAAGTATATTGCAGAAACTATTGTGACCGTAACAAGATTATTTGTTTGCGTCACGGTTGGAATTGTTGCATTTATGCCATTTGTATTTCCAATAATGGTCGATTCTAAATATGATGCGGCTTATGGACTGATACCTCTCTATATGGCGGCTGTTTTCTTTAATGTTTTGATTGGTTTAATCAGCCCTATTTATTTGATCAACAACGAAACAGGGAAAGTGGCCACATCAACATTTGCGGCCGCAGTTATCAACATTGTTGTCGATTTGGCATTAGTAAAATTCATTGGTATGTATGCAGCCCCAATTTCCTCTTTGTGTGCATATTTGGTTATTTCTCTGTGGAGACTCTGGGATGTAGAAAAAAGATATCTGAAAATTCCATTTGGAAAAGCATTCTTGATTGCTTCGGTTACCGCATTTGCTATTGTGACTGCTGGATATTATTCAAAGATTCTTCTGATTCAAATTATTTGTTCAGTATTTGCATGTCTGTTTGCGGTGCTTTTTAATCGGAAGCTGTTGATTTCTATGCTGAAGGCTATAAAGGTGAAGAGAGGAAAATAATATCATGAAAACAGTATTTATCACCGGTTCCTCCGGTTTCATCGGTTCCAACCTTGCCAAACGTATCCTGACTACTGAGCCGGGTACCAAGGTTATTGGTCTTGACAACATGAACGATTATTACGACGTTCGCATCAAGGAAGCTCACCTTGAGGAGCTTCAGAAGTTCGAGAACTATACATTTATCAAGGGGAACCTTGCGGACAAGGCACTTATCAACAGCATTTTTGAGCAATATCACCCGGATATTGTGGTCAATCTGGGTGCCCAGGCGGGTGTGCGATACTCCATCACTAACCCAGATGCTTACATCGAAAGCAATATGATCGGCTTCTACAACATTCTGGAAGCCTGCCGTCACTACCCTGTGGAGCATCTGGTGTATGCCTCTTCCTCGTCCGTGTATGGCAGCAACAAGAAGGTCCCATACTGCACCGATGACAAGGTGGACAATCCGGTGTCTCTGTATGCAGCAACTAAGAAGTCTAACGAGCTGATGGCTCACGCCTACAGCAAGCTGTACAACATCCCGTCCACCGGTTTGCGGTTCTTCACGGTGTATGGCCCTGCCGGTCGTCCCGATATGGCGTACTTTGGATTTACCAACAAGCTGGTGAATGGCGAAACAATCAAGATTTTCAACTACGGCAACTGCAAGCGGGACTTTACCTATGTTGATGACATCGTGGAAGGTGTTGTCCGTGTGATGAAGAAACCGCCCGAAAAGAAAAACGGTGAAGATGGTCTACCGATTCCGCCGTATGCAATCTACAATATCGGCAACAGCAACCCGGAAAATTTGCTGGACTTCGTGCAGATTCTGTCCGAAGAACTGGTGCGTGCCGGTGTCCTGCCCGCAAATTACGACTTTGAGACTCATAAGGAACTTGTCCCCATGCAGCCAGGCGATGTACCCGTAACCTACGCTGATACCAGCGCACTGGAGCGCGATTTCGGCTTCAAGCCTCGTACACCGCTGCGTGAGGGTCTGCGCAAATTTGCAGAGTGGTACAAAGAGTTTTATATGGCGTAAATAGAAGAGAGAAGAGGATAAAAATGAAAATTGCAGTTGCAGGTACCGGCTATGTCGGTTTGTCCATTGCCACGCTACTGTCACAGCACCATGAGGTCATGGCAGTGGACATCATCCCGGAAAAAGTTGACCTCATCAATCACAAAAAATCACCGATTCAAGACGAGTACATTGAAAAGTATCTGGCAGAGAAAGACCTGAACTTGACGGCGACCCTCGATGCAGAGGCTGCTTACAAGGATGCCGACTTTGTCGTCATTGCAGCCCCTACCAACTACGACAGCAAAAAGAACTTCTTTGATACCTCTGCTGTTGAAGCTGTTATCAAACTGGTGATTCAGTATAACCCGGATGCCATCATGGTCATCAAGTCTACGATTCCCGTTGGTTTCACTGCATCCGTGCGTGAGAAATATCACTGTGACAACATCATCTTCAGCCCGGAGTTCCTGCGAGAGAGCAAGGCCCTGTACGACAACCTTTACCCGAGCCGTATCATTGTGGGTACCGATGTGGATAATGCACGTCTGGTAAAGGCAGCCAACACCTTCGCTGGTTTGCTGCAGGAAGGTGCAATCAAGGAGAACATTGACACCCTAATTATGGGCTTTACGGAGGCAGAGGCTGTTAAGCTGTTCGCCAATACCTATCTGGCTCTGCGCGTCAGCTATTTCAACGAGCTGGACACCTATGCAGAGATGAAGGGATTGAACACCCAGCAGATTATCGAGGGCGTCTGCCTGGATCCTCGCATCGGCAGCCACTACAATAACCCCAGCTTCGGCTATGGCGGTTACTGCCTGCCCAAGGATACCAAGCAACTTCTTGCGAACTATGCTGACGTTCCGGAGAACCTGATTGAAGCAATCGTGGAGTCTAACCGTACTCGTAAGGATTACATTGCTGATCGTGTTTTGGAAATCGCTGGAGCATATGAAGCGAATGAGGACTACGATCCCAGCAAGGAACATAACGTTGTGGTTGGCGTGTACCGCCTGACCATGAAGTCCAACTCGGACAATTTCCGTCAGAGTTCTATCCAGGGCGTTATGAAGCGCATCAAAGCCAAGGGCGCAACTGTAATTATCTACGAGCCGACGCTGGAGAACGGCACGACTTTCTTTGGCAGCGAAGTCGTGAACGACCTTGAGGAGTTTAAGAAGCGTAGTCAGGCCATCATTGCAAACCGATATGATAGCTGCTTGGATGATGTACAAGAAAAGGTCTACACTCGTGACCTGTTCCGCAGAGACTAATACTTATAGCAGTCATGTGTTCAGCCACATGGCTGTGCTGCTCAAATATGCTACCTCTCCGTGGTGAGCAAAAGACAACGTGCGCTTGATATTCCGTTTATAACAAAAGGGAGACTATACTTTGAAAAACAGAAAAAAACCGATTGGCATTATCATTACCATTTCAATAATTCTACTTTTAACAATAATGACTTTATTGGGATGGGCGTATTATAATTCAAAGCTTGATTTGATTCAATATGATGATGGCAGTAAAGAAATAGACACCAGCACAAGTTATGCCATAGATAATGATGAGTTGGACATTGCCGACCTTCCGGATGCACCGGAAGATGTGGATGCTTCCGGTGGAATAGAAATTTTGGAAGGTGACATTTATCACGACGATAATGTTGTGAATATTCTGTTGCTCGGTACGGATGAACGAACGGATGAATTTAATGAAAACGCACGTGCGGATTCAATCATGGTGATGAGTCTGAATACCAAGGAGCATACGATCAAGCTCATCAGTATTGAACGAGGAATCGGCGTACCGGTGCCGGGACGTAATGATGATTGGATCACACATACTTTCCGATATGGCGGTTCTGCCCTTACAATGCAGACGGTGCGCGATTGCTTCAAATTGGACGTAGAACGATATGTTCGTGTGAATTTCAACGCATTTAAAGAAGGCATTTCTGCAATTGGTGGAATTGATATTGAATTAACTCCAGCAGAAGCGGAATATATAAATAATGCTGCCAGGCATGATTCTTCGAAAGAAATACAACGTGTCTCAGCGGGACAACAACATTTAAACGGCACGACTGCGTTGACCTATGCCCGTATTCGTAAAATCGATAGCGACTGGAAACGCATTGAACGTCAGCGCACGGTGATTCAGGCGGCAATTAATCAGGTGAAAAATTCAGATATTTTCACTCTAAATGCATTAGCTGATGCAATTTTACCCATGGTTCAAACGAATTTGACAAAAGCTGAAATTACACGTTTGATGCTTGAGGTACCTGCATTTCTGAGTGAAGGCTCTAAGATGGAACAAATGACGATTCCAACCTACGAAACATGCTGGAACAGCATAGGAGTGGACGGACGCAAAATGATTGGAGTCGATTTTGAGGCCAATGCGCAAATTTTGCGTGAATTTTTCTACGGTCCCCTTGACGATATTGCCGAATAGTCAATATTTTTATCCAGGTGATTTAAATGAGGAGATTTATACGGAGTGGGAATCTATTTGAAGATTTAAGACGCTCACTCGACTGCGAATTCATCTCTGATACCATTAGAGCTCCCTTTAGATATGAGGCGTGTCGTATGCTCACTTCGGCTGTGCTCACAGGTTATCCGTTAGAACAATGGATAGATATGGTGAAATACTTTTCCTTTGGTAATGCAGCATTGATAAGCAGCATTGATAAAAAGTGAGGAAGATGCCAAAAAGTTTTTTGGGAAGTATTTGAATGAGCTGTAATGGGGAGGAATAGGTGAATAGCTATAAAGCTTGAAATGTAAAATAAAGCGAAGTGAAAAATTTGATTATTCATCCTCTGGCTGGTATTTGAAATGCTAGGAGGCAGAGAAAAGATACAGTGCGATGAGTTGTAGTGGTAGAAAGTGTGCATACTTTTCTAAAGATTTATTCAGAAACACTTAACATTACTCAGCTGTGCGCTTTACCCAAAGTTCGTGAAGCTGCGCCATCACCTCCTCACCGGAAAGATCGGGATCGTTGAATATACGAA
>OFMK01001154.1_pt1 | contig 21015 bp, 18 predicted proteins | sample 1541781 | NCBI WGS metagenome assembly OFMK01 (sample SAMN04209250, study PRJEB22552) | human gut metagenome | biome: gut; material: feces | host: Homo sapiens | place: USA: Oklahoma
TCTTAAAATCTGTATTGATGTCAATACAATAGGCAGTTTCGCCCTCGACTTTCATCATGCCCTCATTGAATGTCGAACCGATAGAACCGTCATTCATCACTTTTTCAATAATACCGACACGCTCGGCACTTTCCGTCCAATATTGCTTTTCAGACGCATGAACTGTGGTCGGTATGGAAGTTGCGATAGTAGCAAAGGCAAGAAGCCCTGTGCATAATCGCTTTAACATCTTTTTCATAGTTTTTATGCTCCTTTCGTTTTTGGTAAAAAAATAGACGCTCATTTCTGAACGTCTATGACATACGAGTATCTTGATTTCTAGTAATAAATGATTTATATTTTTTGTATAGCAACTTGTAAATTAGAGCTTTGAATAATGTTTTGTTGCTAACAGCTTGCTAACACTCTACGGTGTATGAGGGTACATCAGAGAATATCAACAACTAAACATAACAAGCACTTATGCTTTAATTTACGGCATTAAACGCTCCCAAGAGGATAATCGAACTTCCAGCTACCACGGTTCACAGAGAACTCCTAAGCGGTAGGTCGGGTGTTCGAATCACCTCGGGAACGTCAGTGTACACGCTGTAAGCCTTTGTTTTCAATGGTTTGCGGCGTATTTTTTATGAAATGCTATAAATTTAAAAAACCTGTTCACGGGATTCTTCCCCTGTGACAGACCTGCAAGACAGCCATCCTTCACTCTGCCGCAGGGCAATCCTCGTAAAGCGTTTATGATATAGAAAAGTTCTCACTTTCCCATATCATAAAAAGAGAGCCCCTTCCGCCATTTTATGACGTTCGAGACACTCTATGTCAATATTTCTATCCTTTTTGTTCCATCCATAGAATAAATTCATCAAACGGCAATGGCTTGGAATATACATATCCCTGTATCAAATCACAGTGAATTTTTTTCAAAAATTCAACCTGCTCCAACTCCTCTACACCTTCTGCCACCGTTCCGATTTTTAATTCTTTCGACAGATGGATGACCGATTCTATGACCTTCCGACCTTTTTCATCCTCGTCCATGCGATCAAAGAACCGTTTATCAAGTTTCATATAATCAATATCAAAATCTGTCAGCATCCCCAGAGAGGAATACCCGGTACCAAAATCATCCATAGAACAAGTGAATCCCCTTTTATGGATTTGAGAAATGGCTTTTCTCATTTCTTTATCTGCTGAAAAGACGGATTCCGTCACTTCAAATTCCAGAAATCTGGAAGGAATCTGATATTTTTCCTGAATCTTTAAAAACGGTTCCAGAAAATAATCATTTTGAAAATGCTCTCTTGAAAGATTTACAGAAACCCGGAACAAATCCCTTCCTTGCTTTTTCAATTGCTGCAAAAATCTGCAAACTTCTTCAAAAACAAAAAGATCCAATTTTAAAATCTCTCCGCTTTTCTCAAAAATCGGTATAAAATCAGATGGATAAATCATTCCTTCTTTCGGGTGTCCCCAGCGAATCAATGCCTCTGCCCCTGCCAACTTTCCATCTTCCAGCGAAATTTTAGGCTGAAGAAATACTTTAAAATAATGATTTTCTATGGACTCTTCCAACAAATCATGCAGTTCTTTTTCCTTTTCTAAATTCCGAATCAAAGATTCGTCATAAAAACTTACCGCATTCGCCGCTCCATGCTTCTTATATTTACATGCCATATCAGCGCGGTCCTGAATGGTATCCATGGAAAGCTCCGGATCAAAGATCTGATAAGCACCATATTCAATAGAAAATTTATAAAACTCCTGAACCCCTCCGGGTCTGCTGATCTCATCCGTCAGCTGCATCAGCCGTGTTCGTATTCGCTGCTCGTGAGATTCTTTCAGACAAATATAAAAATGATCTGCGACATCTCTGGAAGCCAACTCATCCTCTCTTAAATTCTTTTCGATAATGGAAAGCACAGACCGAAGAATACGGTCTCCCTCCTCCACTCCATATTTTTCATTAATAATTCGAAAATTCTTAATATTCATAACCGCAATCGTATACGTACCCGGAGTCGCATTTTGAATCAATTCCGTACATACAATTTTAAAGCGATTGTTATTCATCTTCCCTGTCACAGGATCCAAAAATGCAAAAACCTCCAGAGACTTTTGATTTCGCTTCATTAGCCACATAATATACGCAGCTCCTGCCAGCAGCAGCATCGTAACGCCCGCTACAGAGACAAACGTAGCAAAAAAACGATTGCTGATCTTGACAAAAATCAAATCTGAAGGAATCAATGTAATAATTGACCAATTCTTAACCCCCATACCAGTCATGGCCAACATATATTCCTGTCCTCCGATTTTCCCCACATATATAATCGCATTTTTATTCTCTTTTAACTGCTTGCAAATATACTGCCGACGTTCTTTGGCACTTGAATTTCTCAACCCTTTCCGTAATTTCTGATATAAGGATTCATTCTCGGAACCTACCACGATATCGCCTTCAGAATCTGCAACGCAGGCTTCTCCTCTCCCATCAAATCCAATCCCGCGAATCAGTTCCTGCATATAACTCTTACTTCGTATCGCAACCAGTACGCTTTTCCCATGCACAGGATCATAATACGCTCTGGTATATGCAATCTCGTCATTTCCAAATTCATAGATATCATTTTTTCCGTTCAGAGCGCTTTTAAAACAGATCTCCTCCGAGATATCCTGAGTACTGCCGTCCGTAAAGATAACAATTCCATCAGTCCTTGCGATTCCTACCATCTGAAAATCTAAAATCTTCTGCTTTCTTTGCAAAAAACTGTTTTTTTGTTCATCCGAAGACATACGAATCAGACTGTCTGTCGTAGACTCCATCTGCTGCTTTGTCATCCGAAAACGCAGCCTTGCATTTTCTGTGGTTGTATTCGTCACATCCATCACATAATTGTTGGCGATTTTATCCGTTTCCGTCTGAAGCTTATACAAATTTGCGGTAATGATCCCAATCATACTGGCAATTAATATAAAAAACAGAACGACAATCCACCGAAACTCATGACGTTGTTTCAGCCTCGGATACCTAATTTTTTTATTTTTCATTTGTTTTCCACCATCCATATTTCCCTTTTATTATAATCAAAAGCCTTTTCTCTTTCAACAGATTTCTACCTTTGGGGTTTTTTACCATTTTCATTTGTCATTGTTCGTTTTTTCAATCTATGTTAGAATAAAAGGAATGATATAAGCATAAGTAGGAGGAATTATTGAATGAAGGGTTTATTTATTATTAATCCATCTTCTGGAAAACAAAATATAGAATCTATGCTCAAGGAAATCATGTCAACTCTGATTCTTGATCAGATTTCCCCCCAGATTGATGTATTTTATACAAAAAAGAAAGATGATGCTAAGAATCGGGCGGCAGAATTAAAACCAGGAGAATATGACTATGTTGTCTCTGTCGGCGGTGACGGAACCTTAAATGAAGTGGCAAACGGTCTGGTGCTAAGCCAAAGCCATATTCCTCTCGCCATCATTTCAGCAGGCACCGTCAACGATTTTGCTACATATATGAAACTCCCTCAGACGGCAGAAGGCTTCTGTCAGATGATGAAAGAATTCCAAATCAAAAAAGTGGATATCGGAAAAGTAAACAACGAATATTTTATCAATGTCCTCGCCGCCGGAATGCTGACAGATATTGCATATAAGGTACCAAAAGATAAAAAAGCAGTTCTGGGAAAGATGGCGTATTACATTGAAGGCGTAAAAGAATTTCCAAAACAATTGACACAGAATATGACATTGACTTTTCAGAGCAAAGAATATGAGGATACACAAGATATTATGGTCTTCTTAGTTGCCAATTCCAAGAGTGTCGGCGGTTTTGCGGATGCGGCGCCCCTTGCTTCCGTCTCCGATGGGTATCTGGATGTGCTAATTATTAAAAAAATGGCATTGCTTACGGAAGCGCCGGACCTGATTATCAAATTTTTTCAGGGAGAGCATCCGAAGCATCCTTCCATTGAGTATTTCCAAACAAAAGAGCTGCATGTTCTGCCGACGGAAAAAACAGCGGAAATTGCCATCGACTATGACGGAGAGATTCTCGCAGAAGGGCTCCCGGTGGATATCTCTATCGTACCAGAAGCCCTTGATCTCATCATTCTTCGTTCCAATTAAATATTCAGCGCAACTCCGTTCCTATTGAAGCTTCGCTGTGCCAATCCGCTTTCCTCTGTAAAAGATATTGTAATCGGTGCCGCTGCACTGATACGTCAGCCGGGAAGCGGATTCATTTTTTTCCAGCATCACCGTGATGTCTCCCAGATGCTTCAGGGGAAGTGTGTACGGAGACAAGCGATTCCCGGTTTTCAAAAAACCATAAGCATCTTCCTTCAGCGTTCTCTCAATTCCCCGAAATGGCACGACGGTTTTATAATGATCAAATCCATAGTCCATTAAGGTTATCGTATCTTCATATAGCTCCGTCAAATGTGCACAGAGCACAACGCTGATCAGTTCCTGATCTCCCCGCTTTGCAAAGGTAACAAGCGTCCCGCCTGCTTTGGTCGTATAACCTGTTTTTCCTCCCTCGACTCCATCATATAAATACATGGTTCTCTTTACCATCTTATGATGATTCCACAGTTCACGCCCCTTCTTCTCTTTGTTGGTCGGCGCCATATAGTAATTTGACTTGCAGGCAATTTGACGAAATGCATCATTTTCCAAAGCTGCCTTGGAGATTTTCGCCATATCTCTTGCAGTGACATAATGCTTGTCATTGTGCAGACCATTGGTTGTCACAAAATGAGACCCGGTACACCCAAGCTCTTTGGCTTTTTGATTCATGAGATCAACAAATTTTGGAATCGAACCTGCAGTATATTCTGCTGCACCATTGCATGCCTCATTGGCAGACTCCAGCATAATTCCATTTAAAACGTCAATGAGAGGAATCTTCTCCCCGGCTTTTATGCCGATATGCGTACTTCCCGGTTCAATGCTGTTGACCGCATATCTGGAGAATTTCACCTCACCATATAAATCTTTATTTTGCTCAATTGCCACTAACGTCGTTAAAATTTTCGTAATACTTGCCGGGTAATGGCGATCGTCGATTTTCTTTGCATACAAAATTTCCCCAGACTTGGCATCGATCACGATCCCGGATAAGGCGCGAATAGAAGGCTGTTTCTTTGTTGTCTTTGTTTTTGTTGCCACTGCATTTGCCGCCTGAATCTGCACCGCAGGCAGCAGCATAACAAACAGCAGCACACACATTGCTGACGCAATCATTTTCCGTAATCTTTTTTTCATCTCTTTCCTCTCTTGTACTAAATTAATCCAAAATTCTTTAATCCCTTTTCAATTCCATCCTGATCCGCTCTGGCAGTATGATACGGAGCAATTTCACGCAGCTCGGGCACTGCATTGCCCATTGCCGCTCCATATTGTACATAACGAATCATATCAATATCATTGGCGCTGTCTCCAAAAGCATAAGAATTCTCTCTTGCAATTTCCGTGTATTTCAAAATTTGCTCAATTCCCTTGGCTTTATTCACTGCTGCCGGAATGAATTCCACAGAATTTGCCGGAGCATGGTAAGTGCCTTTGTACCGTTTCCCCAGCATTTCCTCTACATGTGCTGTATATTCAGGATTCATATGATGATAGGTCCATTTGGGAATATCCTTTGCTTCACAGAGAGGATGCAGGATTGTCTCACAATCCCGTTCTGTTTTTTCTTTCATCGCAACATAATACTCTTCCGAATTTTCGGCATCATAATATCCATGATGCTCTCCTTCCAGAATGATCCCGATCTTCTGCTCTTTTCCCCAATGAATCACCTTTTGAACCTCCGCCTCTGTCATCAGCTCCCGATGAAGAACCTGATTCTCATATTCCACATAGGCACCTGCTCCTAAAATCATTCCTTGAAATCCCATATGAAAATATTCTTCCGGCATCATTCCTCTGCTTCGTCCGGTGCACATCACTGCCTTATGCCCATTTTGAAACAACTGCTCCAAAGCGCGTTTTGCCGAATCCGGTATTCCGATTCCGGAAACATGTAAAGTTCCGTCAATATCAAAAAATACAATTTTGCTCATCTTGCCTCTCCCTAAATATTTTCGATCTGCCAGTCAATGGGCTCCAATCCCTGCTCTTTCAAAAACTCATTGGCTTTACTGAAATGTCTGCATCCAAAGAATCCTCGATACGCAGACAACGGGCTCGGATGCGGCGCTTCTAAAATCAGGTGTTTTGGGTTATACAGCAGTGCTTTTTTATTCTGTGCCGGACGTCCCCAAAGCATGAAAACCATCGGACGGTCCTGCTCATTTAAAACACGGATTGCCGCATCTGTAAACTCCTCCCATCCGATTCCCCGGTGAGAATTGGCGCGGTGCGCCTGCACAGTCAGCACTGTATTTAACATCATGACTCCTTGCTTCGCCCATTTTGTCAAATATCCATTGTTGGGAATATCACATCCAAGATCCTCGTTCAATTCCTTATAAATATTTACAAGGGACGGCGGAGGCTCCACACCCGGTTTCACAGAAAAGGATAATCCGTGAGCCTGTCCGTCTCCGTGATATGGATCCTGACCCAAAATCACGACCTTCACATCCTTTACCGGAGTAAAATGAAACGCATTAAAAATATCATCTGCCGGCGGAAAAATCAGTTTCGTCCGATATTCATTCATAATTGTCTGATACAGCTTCCGATAATACGGCTTCCGATACTCTTCTTTTAAATATTCTGCCCAGTCATTGGTAATTGGCGGCATAATTCGACCTCCTTCGCAAAATCTTTTCCTATTATAGCATAGTTTTATGGTAAAATGAAACGTATATTGATGAAAAGAGCAGGAGGATAATTTATATGAAACAAAAACTTCACATTCTGGAAAATCCTCACGGATTTTCTGTCTCTCTGATTCTAAACGGTCTTCTTACCGGGCTGCTTGCCGGATGTGCTGCCATTCTTTACCGATTGCTCCTAAACTATGCCGAGAAATTTCTGTTTTGGATTCTCGATTTTACCAAAGGCGAGCTTCTTAGGATGACAGCATGGTTTTTCATTCTCGCTTTTATGGGATGGTTGTGCGGAAAGCTGGTCGCCTGGGAACCCATGAGTTCCGGCAGCGGAATTCCTCAAGTACAAGGAGAAATGAAAGGCTATTTAAACGCAAATTGGCGTCGGGTGCTGATTTCAAAAATCATAGGCGGAACCCTCTGTATACTGGGAGGTTTGTCTCTGGGCCGTGAAGGTCCTTCGGTACAGCTTGGCGCCATGGCAGGAAAAGGCACCGCAAAAATAATAAAAGCCGGAGCCACCAAAGAACGTTATATGACTGCCTGCGGCGCCGGAGCAGGACTTGCCGCTGCCTTTAATGCTCCATTATCCGGCGTTATGTTTACCTTAGAAGAACTGCAGAAAAATTTTAACAGTTCTATGTTGGTCTGCGTCATATCCGGATGTGTTGCTTCCGATTTTCTGTCCAAAAATGTATTTGGACTCCATCCGGTTTTCAATTTTCACCTAACTCGGGCGCTCCCCCTAAGTCACTACTGGATGCTGATTGCTCTCGGAATTCTTCTTGGCATATTGGGGACATTTTACAATTTTATAATGCTCAAAGGTCAGGATTTCTATGGAAAACTTTCCAAAATCCCCAGACAATATCGGATCATCCTGCCCTTTTTAAGCGCAGGAATCATCGGTTATCTTCTTCCTCCGATCCTTGCCGGCGGTCATGCCATGGTGGAACAGCTTGAGACACAGCAGCTGATGCTCGGAACGCTCGCGCTCCTTCTCATCTGCAAATTTCTCTATTCCGCATTTTGTTTTGGCTCCGGCGCGCCCGGAGGTATTTTCTTTCCTCTTTTAATTCTTGGCGCATATATTGGATGTATTTACGGAACCATTATGATTCAGGAAACCGGAATTGCCTCGTACTATCTTGTCAATTTTATTACAATTGCAATGGCAGGTTTTTTTACTGCCATCGTGCGCGCACCGATTACCGGAATTTTATTAATCGCGGAAATGACCGGAACCTTTGAACATTTTCTGTCTCTTGCTGTTGTCTGTATCATCAGCTACATCACTGCGCAGCTATTAAAAAGCGAACCAATTTATGAAAGTCTCTTGGGCAGAATTCTTGCCAGAAACGGTCTGGTCGAAAATGATACCCCCGACCAGAAAATCCTAAGAACTTTTGCCGTAGGAATGGCCTCCATGGCTGCTCATACAAAAATCAGGGACATCCCGTGGCCAGAACACTGTCTGATCGTTGTCCTACAAAGAGGCGAGGAAGAAATCATTGCCAAAGGCAGCACTATGATCTATCCCGGTGATCTGATAACCGCTCTGGTCGACGAAAACTACCTTGGCATGGTGACCGAAAGTATTCAGTTAATCTGTGGAGAAATCCAACACCCCCTTTAAAAATGTTGTTATTGACTAACCTCATTTCTTCCTTATAAAATAAAGAAAAACCGGGGATTCTATGTTCAAAGGAGGGATATTATGCAGCCATTAACAACAGCAATGCGAGGAACTGTTTGTACCGTCAAGTGGGCTTTGGGTCTGCCGGAAGTTGTGGAAAAGCTCCGCGAACTAAAAATTGAACAGGGCAGTCAGATTCAAGTCATTGAGAAATCCAGAGGCTACCTTATTGTGGGAATCGGCAGCCGCCGAATCGCCATGGATGAGTCTCTTGCCAGCAGAATCCAAGTATAAATAAAAGGGACATCCGTTTTTTCATAAAAAACAGCGGATGTCCCTTTTCTATCATACAGCTCTCTGCTTTATGACCAAAAATCTCCAAATAACTTTTTCCCCATTGACGGACGCACAATTTCCTGATAAATTTTGCTGGTTCCTTCCTTCGGCAAAACTTGATATTCTTTTCCCTGAATAAAAGTTGCATCGTTCTTAGGATATTAACATTCTCTCCGTATTTGGAGATTACGATCACAACATGATCCGATGGAAGATTAATTCCTGCAAACATCTGTAAACCTGCATTTCGATAGGCTGTCATCATTTTTCCTGCCTTCGCAAAATTGTAGCCGGCATACGATGCGATCTCAGAATTTTCATCATTGGCAGTTACGTCAATAAACATACACGGATCCAGCTTTTCAATCACCTTTTTTAGATATCGCGAGATTCCCTCTTTCGTCTGATTCAATATTGTCATTTTATTCATTAAATCCAACAGTTCATCATTTTCCGCCACATGAATTTCCTCCATCGAGTCGCTTCGGAGCCATCCATTGACATTCAGGTTAAAATCATTATAATTTTGAAAACCCAGCTTTTTAATACAGCGCAGAACCGCTGTGCTGCTCATAAAATTATGTCTCGCCAGTTCTCTGGACAACAATGAGGGCACCTCCTCCAAATGTTCTGAAATGTATTGAAGAAGCTGCCGCTCATTTTCATTTAAATTTGTATTAATCGCAATATCATCAAGAATCATAGGCTTCTCCTGTCTTTTCCATTACAGTTTCCGCCCTATCATATCGCTATTTTACTTTTGCTGTCAATGCTCCGTCATTTACATCCACAAGAATCGTATCCTGCGCGTCCACACCATCGCTTAAAATCAGTCTTGCCGCCAAGGTTTCCACACTCTTTTGCAGATATCTCTTCAATGGTCTTGCTCCGTACACCGGCTCATATCCATGATCTGCCACATATTCTTTGGCGGCCGCCGTAAGCTCCACCTTCAGCTCTTTGTCTTCCAGACGACGATTTAAATCTTTCACCAGCAGGTCAATTATATTTGTGATATTTCCTCTGGTCAGCGGTTTAAACAAAATTGTCTCGTCCAGACGATTCAAAAATTCCGGCCGGAAATGACTCTTAAGTTCCTCAAATACCATAGTTTGAGCTTCCGGTTTGATTTCCCCATTCTCATCAATTCCTTCCAGCAGATACCCGGAGCCAATATTGGACGTCATAATCAAAATTGTATTCTTAAAGTCTACGGTCTTGCCTTTGGAGTCCGTAATTCGTCCGTCGTCCAGCACCTGCAAAAGAATGTTAAACACATCCGGATGCGCTTTTTCGATTTCATCAAACAAAACGACTGAATAAGGTTTCCTGCGGACAGCCTCTGTCAGCTGCCCTCCTTCTTCGTATCCTACATATCCCGGAGGCGCTCCGATTAATCGCGCTACCGAATGTTTTTCCATGTATTCGCTCATATCAATTCGGACGATGTTCTGCTCATTATCAAACAAGCTCTCTGCCAGTGCCTTGGCAAGCTCCGTCTTTCCGACTCCGGTCGGTCCCAGAAACAGGAAGGAACCGATTGGCTTGCTTGGATCCTTGATCCCTGCTTTGGAGCGGATAATGGATTCGGTTACCAGCTCTACTGCCTCGTCCTGACCTACCACCCGCTCATGGAGCACACGGTCCAGATGCAGCGTTTTATTGCGCTCACTTTCCGTTAATTTCGCTACCGGAATACCGGTCCAGCGGGAAATGATTTTTGCAATTTCATCTTCCGTTACACACTCCCTTACCATCGAGCGATCTTCTCTGGCAACCCGTTCTTCCTCTTCTTCCAACTGCTTTTTAAGCTCAGGCAGTCTGCCGTATTGAAGCTCCGCGGCCTTATTCAGATCATAATTTCTTTGGGCAATCTGAATTTCACTGTTGACCGCTTCTATTTCTTCCCTTAATTTGGAAACCTTCTCTACAGATGCCTTCTCATTTTCCCATCTTGCCTTCCTTGCCTTAAAGTCTTCCCGCAGTTCCGCAAGTTCCTTCTGAAGCTCCGCAAGCCGTTCCCTGCTCAGACGGTCATCTTCTTTCTTTAGCGCAGCTTCTTCAATCTCCATCTGCATAATCTTTCTCTGTACCTCATCCAGTTCTACCGGAAGAGAATTCATCTCCGTCTTAATCATGGCACAGGCTTCATCCACCAAATCAATGGCTTTATCCGGCAAAAAACGGTCACTAATATATCGGTCCGATAAGGCTGCGGCAGCTACCAGAGAACTGTCTGTGATTTTCACTCCATGATAAACCTCGTAACGTTCCTTGATTCCACGCAAAATGGAAATGGTATCTTCTACCGTTGGCTGATCTACCATGACTGGCTGAAAACGCCGCTCCAAAGCCTGATCCTTTTCAATATACTGACGATACTCATCCAAAGTTGTCGCTCCGATGCAATGAAGTTCCCCTCTGGCAAGCATTGGCTTTAACATATTCCCCGCATCCATCGCTCCGTCCGTCTTTCCCGCACCTACAATGGTATGCAGTTCATCAATAAATAATATAATTTGCCCATCGCTTTTCTTAACTTCCTCCAGAACTGCTTTCAAGCGTTCTTCAAATTCACCGCGATATTTTGCCCCTGCCACCAAAGATCCCATATCCAATGAAAAAATCGTCTTATCCTTCAGCTGATCCGGCACGTCTCCGCGGACAATTCTCTGAGCCAGTCCTTCGACAACCGCCGTTTTTCCGACTCCCGGTTCTCCGATTAATACCGGATTATTTTTTGTTTTTCTGGAGAGAATCCGCACCACATTGCGAATCTCACTGTCACGTCCAATCACCGGATCCAGCTTCTGTTCTCTGGCACGTTTCACCAAATCATATCCGTATTTTCCCAGACTGTCATAGGTTTCTTCCGGCCGGTCGCTGGTAACCTTCTGTCCTCCGCGAATCTTTGAAAGAACCTGAAGAAAACGATCTCTGGTAATCCCATACCCTCGGAACAATTCCTTCACAGCTTTATTGGCATGTTTTATCATCGCAAGAAACAAATGCTCCACGGAAACATACTCGTCTCCCATGGCTTTCATCTCATCTTCTCCATGCAGCAAAACCTGATTCAGCCCCTGGCTCATATAAACCTGGCCTCCGGACACCTTCGGCTTCTTTGCAAGCAGCTCCTGCACCTGACTTAAAAAAGAATCCTTCTGTATTCCCATCTTCTCAATTAAACTGGCAACCAGACTGTCATCCACTGTCAGCAGACTATATAAAAAATGTTCCTGGTCAATCTCCTGATGTCCATAATCATAAGCAATCTTCTCACACTGATTTACTGCTTCGATAGATTTTTGTGTAAATTTATTAATATTCATCGTTGTTCCTCCTTCATCCGATAGACTCCTACCTCTTCTTTGTTTCCCATTTTGCTTATGTTCTATTCGTAATATAACACTCATTATTAGCACTGTCAATAGGTGAGTGCTAATTTTTTATGATATTAAGAAAGTTTTCCCTTCTCTATCTCAAAAGAAAAGCGCAAGTCATGTTCATCAATGACTTGCGCCTTCTTTGTGATGGCGATGCGCCAAAGTTCCGACTTGCCCAAAACCTTGGCGACCGCTTACAATCCCGGAATGTGCCTTTTGGCGCTTCCAGTACTTTTGATTTCGTCCATTTTTATCGTGCAATCCACGAAACAATTCCAATGACCACCAAAATCGGCAGTGCGATTGAGAGGAAACCTCCAAAGACCAATCCGATTAAAATTACCGGAAGAAATATAAAAGTCAGCAAAATCTTGGTAATTCCCCATGCAGCTTTGAATGAAAAAAACAGTAATTTCCCAAAAACACAAAACATTAAAAATATAAAAACTAACGTTAACATTTTGATCCCTCCCAAACATGATCTTACCACAAAATTTGCAGGGAATCTACGTTTCTTCTTATATAACTTCTTTTAATCACCTATTGTTAAATCCAAACCATCTGCCACTTCTTTTAAAGTTGCCGCTGATTCCTTTAACTGTTCCTGTTCTTTTGAACTTAACTCAATGGGTACTTGTGTTTCAATTCCGTCTTTGCCGACAATTGCCGGCATGCTGAGCACTACATCTTCGATTCCATAGGCTCCGTGAATCATTCCCGATACCGGAAGAATCGACTTTTCATCCTTTACGATCGCCTCGCAGATTCTTTTTACAGACATTGCAATTCCATAATAGGTGGCTCGCTTCTTTTCGATGATTTCGTAAGCACTTTCTTTCACATCTTCCGCAATTTGACGCATGGATTCTGTATGATTATAATGCCCGCGCATTTCACAGAAATCATCCAGCGGAATTCCAGAAACATTCACGCTGCTCCATGCGGCAATCTCACTGTCACCGTGCTCTCCAATAATAAACGCATGGACGCTGCGGCTGTCCACATCCAAATGTTCTCCCAGACGAAAGCGAAGTCTGGCTGAATCTAAAACCGTCCCGGAGCCAATCACACGATGTTCTGGAAATCCGCTTAATTTCAGCGCTGCATAAGTCAAAATATCAACAGGATTGGATACAATTAATAAGATTCCCTCATAATTTCTTTTGACAATCTCTCCAATAATATTTTTTAAAATTCCAACATTTTTATGAACCAAATCCAGTCTCGTCTCTCCCGGCTTCTGATTTGCTCCTGCCGTAATCACAATCACAGCAGCATCTGCAAGATCATCATAGTCCCCTGCATAAATTTTCATTCTTCCCACAAAAGGAGTTCCATGGGTAATATCCATCGCTTCCCCTTCTGCTTTATCCTGATCTGCATCCAGCAAAACCATTTCCGTAAATAACCCACTCTGCATTAAACTAAACGCAGAGGCAGATCCTACAAATCCACAGCCAATAACTGCTGCTTTTCGATTATTAATTGCCATTGCTTCGTGTCCTCCTTCTTTATCTTTCCATCTATCATACAGTATACATAAAGAAGACGCTATTTTCCGTAACATTTGTTACGTTTTTCGATCGCTATTTTCAATCGAAATCTTTCAGATATGACGATCCTTCTTTCCCACAGCTTCCAAAAAGGACCGAATCCCCTGATAAACCGTTTCTTTTCCCTCTTCGTTTAAAATTTCATGGCGTCGATTCCGAAATAAAACTCCCCGCACGTGATTATAGCCTCGCTTCTTTAAAAATGTCATTGCCTGAGCATACTGTTTCTTTGAACCGATGCACGGATCATCTGCACCGGCAATAAACAAAATCGGCAGCGAAGGATGTCCAAGCTGCCATCCATTTTTACTGTAAGTTCGGTGCATTAAATGAAATAGATTTAAAAAACCGTTATTGGTAAACAAAAACCCATCCAACGGATGTTCATCATAAGCTTTGACATTCTCCTCTTGATAACTGATCCATGCATTTTGCGATTCTCCGCTCTTTAACATTCTCCTGTATTTTCCAAACGCCAGTTGATCCAACAGTCTTCCTGGCTTGTGCTCTCGAAATTTACACGCAGATTTTGCCAGAAGAATTCCTGCCTTTGCAGCCGGATTCTCACTGGGGCTTCCGCATACAATCAATGCATCCAGATCTTTGTCATACTTTTTCAAATAACATCGGGCCACCAAAGAACCCATACTATGACCAAATAAATAAAACGGCAGACCCGGATATTGCGCCTTCATCCACATCGTAACCTGATGCGCGTCTTCCACAATCATTTTTCCCTCCGTATCATAAAAATATCCAAGATCTCTGGAATCTTTTACACTTTTTCCATGTCCCCGATGGTCATGAATGACGCAGGCAAACCCATATTGATTCAGCTCTCTCATAAACGGCTCATAGCGTTCTTTATGTTCTGCCATCCCATGACAAATTTGAACAATTCCCTGAAGCTTCCCTTCCGGAACCATAAGCAGGACATGCAGCTTCAATCCGTCTGCCTCTGATACCATATAAAAATTTTTTTTCATAGCTCCTGCCTCCTGTTGATTCATTGATAGTTTCAGTTTAAATCTTGGGTGCCCCGATGTCAAATTCATTTCCGATTCTCACACTTTCTATTTACCAAAATCCATTTATACTGTATAATTATGAGTACAATCTATTATTTCTATTCTAAGGAGGAACGAGTATGAAGAAAAGGTTAAAAAAGATTTTAGCGCTGATGCTGACATGTCTTCTGGTTTTTTCCATCACGGCATGTACCAAAAAAATGAGCGCGAAAGAAGTGATGCAGGAGAGCATGAAACAAAGTAAAAAAATGAAAGATTTTGATATGTCCGGGGAGATGAATTATAAAATTGAATCCGGTGAAGCAAAATCCGGCACTTCTTCCATCGAACTTGGCATGAACTTTGATGCCAAAGTAAAAATGTCCGATGAAGATAAAATTCAGATGAACATGAAGACTACCACAAATATGTTTGGACAGTCTCTGAGCGTCAATGTTTTCTATACGGACGGATATTACTATATGGAAAACAACGGTCAGAAAATGAAAATGAAAATGGATATCGAGGAACTGCAAAAACAAATTGAAAGTACAACCGGACAAAACTCTCTGCCTATCAAATATTACAAAGATCTGAAACTGGAAGAAAAGGATGACCAGAAAACAATTCAGTATAGTCTGAACGAGGAAGGTTTCAACCAATATTTAAAAGAAGTGATGTCACAGATGAGTTCCATCACAGGCACAACTTCAACCGATGAAATTAAGATTACCTCTTTCTCCGGAACCAGAACTGTCAATGAAGATTTTTATCCGGTCAAAGAAAAGATCAAAATGGTACTGGAGAGCAAAAAAGAAGGACTGGGCAAAATCAGTGTCGATATGACCATTACTTATAAGAATGTAGGCAAAGAAGTAAACGTCACTCTTCCAGACGATTTATCCTCTTATCAGGAAATTTCATCACAAAGCAGTCAAACAGTAAATTAATTATGAAAAAGCAGAGATGGAACCTTTGATTCCATCTCTGCTTTTTCCATTCCTTTTAGGCATCCCTATCTCCAATCGGTGTATAAGCTCTTCTCGGCGCCACACCTTTATATGCCGGACGAATAATGCGATTTCCATTGATCAGCTCTTCCATACGATGTGCAGACCATCCTGCAATACGCGCAATTGCAAAAAGCGGCGTATATAACTCATGAGGAAGCCCCAGCATACTATAAATAAAACCACTGTAGAAGTCAATATTTGCGCTGACTCCCTTATAGATCTTTCGCTCTTTCGCAATCACTTCTTTTGCCAGACGCTCCACAGTTGTATAAAGATTATATTCATCTTCCCGTCCTTTTTCCTCTGAAAGCTGCTTCACGAATCTTGAAAGAATTTTGGAACGTGGATCTGAAATGGAATACACCGCATGACCAAGACCATAGATCAGCCCTGCCTTGTCAAACGCTTCTTTATTTAAAAGCTTCATTAAATATTCCCGAATCTGATCTTCGTCCTTCCAATCCGTCACCTGCTGTTTTAAATCATCAAACATCTGAACAACCTTTATATTCGCTCCTCCATGTTTCGGTCCTTTCAAGGAACAAAGCGCCGCTGCAACCGCAGAATATGTATCGGTTCCGGAAGACGATACAACATGCGTTGTAAAGGTTGAGTTATTTCCTCCTCCGTGTTCCGCGTGCAAAACCAATGCCATATCTAACAGCTGAGCTTCCAGTTTACTATACTTGCTGTCCGGGCGCAAAAGATACAAGATATTCTCCGCCGCAGACAGGTTTTCCTGCGGCAAATGGATAAACAGACTTTCTCCGCATTCATAATGAGCATAGGCCTGATACCCATAGACCGCTAAAACCGGAAACAGTGCAATCAACTGAATGGACTGACGCAGTACATTGGGCAGAGAAATATCACTTGCATAATCATCATAGGAAAACAACGTCAGAACGCTTCTGGATAACGTATTCATCATATCACGGCTTGGCGCTTTCATAATAATATCCCGCACAAAGTTTGTCGGAAGCTGACGATATTCACTTAACATTCCTTTAAACTGTTCCAGCTCTTTTTGTGTCGGAAGATTTCCAAACAAAAGCAGGTATGCAGTTTCCTCAAATCCAAAACGATCTTCGGAAATAAATCCTTTTACAATATCTTCAATGTCAATCCCGCGGTAATACAGCTTTCCCTCACATGGAACAATCTCACGATCCACCATTGTATACGACTGAATCATGGAAATATCGGTAAGTCCGGCAAGAACTCCCTCCCCGTTTTTTTTGCGCAGTCCACGTTTTACATCATACTTTGTAAATAATTCCTCTGATATTTTTTTATCACACTTTTTCGCTAACTCTTTGATTTCAGGGGTTACCTCTGAAAACTTATTCGGCATGTCTTTTACCATTGTTACTCCCTTCCAGCATTTCGCTTCTCTGTCAATTCACATCATGATATTTCCCAAGGAACTCCCTGGTTCTCTCATTCGCTGAGTGGAATACCTCTTCCGGAGCTGCGTCCTCAACAATCACTCCCTGATCCATAAAAATAATTCGATCTGAGATTTCCTTTGCAAAAGCCATCTCATGGGTTACAATGACCATTGTCATATGGAGATCGGTCAATGATTTTATAACCTTTAAAACTTCCCCGGTTAGTTCCGGATCCAGAGCAGATGTGGGCTCATCAAAAAACAGAATCTTCGGTTCCAACGCCAATGCTCTGGCAATGGAAACTCTCTGCGACTGCCCTCCCGACAGTTCACAGGGATATGCGTCGGCTTTGGATTCAAGACCAAGTTTTTTCAGCAATTCCAATGCCTTTGTCTTTGCTTCTTCTCTGGGAATTCCCGCAACGCAGACCGGAGCCTCCATGACATTCCTTAACACACTGTAATGAGGAAACAAATTAAAATTCTGAAATACAAATCCTGTTTCCATTAAAATTTGTTTTTGAACCTCTCCTCCGGCATAGACCGGAGTTTCGTTTTTTGTCTCCACCAAAACCTTCCCATTGATTTCTATCTTTCCGGAGGTTATCTTTTCCAATTGATTCATACACCGCAGCAGGGTGGATTTTCCGGATCCAGAAGAGCCGATAATCGAGATGATCTCTCCGTCATTGATCTGAAAAGAAATATCCTTTAGGACGGTCAGCTCCCCAAACTTTTTTTGCAGGTTTGTCACTGATAAAATACTCATTTCTCTTCCTCCTTAACGATAGTAATTCATCTTCTTTTCGATAACATCAAATATTTTGGAAACAATCGTATTCATAACCAAATAGAAAATACCTGCTACTACAAGATAAATCATTCCCCGGCTTCTTGCCATCTGGTTGGTTGCTACTACATAAATCTCCATAACACCGATGACGTGTGCCAAAGAGGTATCTTTCACTAACGTCATACACTCGCTTCCAAGAGACGGCGTAATAATTTTCACAACCTGCGGCAGAACAATTTTAAAGAAAGTCTGTGCCTTTCCAAACCCAAGTACCTTGGCGGCCTCATACTGCCCCTTGGGAATTGCCTGTATTCCGCTTCGGTAAATCTCAGCAAAATATGCCGCATAGTTTAAGGAAAAACTAATGACAGCTGCCGTCATACGATCCAGACTTAACCCTGCCACATAGTAGAGACCAAAATAGAACCCATACAGCTGAAGAATCAATGGGGTTCCTCTCATGATTAAAAGGAAAAAACGCACCGGTATCTGAATCACCCAAAATCTGGTCATACGCCCCTTTGCAAGCACCAGACCTAAGATTAATCCCAAAATCAAGGTCAGAAAGAACAGGGTCAACGTCTCCTTCAATCCGTGTTCGATTAAAAGCTTTACAATTTCCGAAAAACTTTGTATTCCATCCATAATTCATCTTACTCCTATACTAAATGAAATAAAAAGGGGCTTTGTGAACAAAAGCCCCTTCTGTATTGTTCTTATCGAATGGTTGTAATGTCTTCATCAAACCATTTGGTACTGATTTTCTTTAGTGTGCCGTCCTCTGCCATTGCCTTTAGCTGCTTCTCCACCTCCTTGCAGAGCGCTTTGTCATCTTTTCTAAATCCAATCACATATTTTTCAGTGGCAAGACTTGCATCCAGTACCTTATATTTGCCTTTGTCTTTGCTTGTGTAATACTTCGCCACAACCTCATCCATTACCGCTGCCTGAAGCCCGTTGCCCAAGTCATTTAAAATCTGCACATTATCTGCCATGAGACGAATATCCGCATCTTTTAACTCTTCTGTTTTATCAACAGCGTCTGCTGCCGTAGATCCTTTTTGTACTCCCACAGACTGCTTCTTAATATCTGCCAGAGATTTAATCTTGCTATTTGCCGGAAGAACCAGAACCTGATGATTATCCATATAAGATTCTGAACACAGCATATTTTTTTCTCTGTCTTTGCTGTAGGTCAGACCATTCCAAATACAGTCAATATTTCCTGTATCCAATTCCTGCTCCTTTGAGTCCCAGTTGATCGGCTGCAGCTTTAACTTGATATCCATTCTCTTGGCAACTTCCTTCGCCAAATCAATGTCAAATCCGATAATGTTTTGCTTTTTATCTGTAAATCCCATTGGAGGGAAAGATGCATCCAGTCCCAATACCAGCTCTTTCTTTTCCTGTACGTCCTTCAGAGAGTTGTCTTTCTTGCTCTTTTCCTCTTTGCCGCATCCTGCCAGCATAGAAGCCGCCAGTGCGATCGTTAATAAAACAGTAATTATTCTCTTCATTCTTTTTCTTCCTCCATCTCTATTCTTTCAGCACACTACCATACTAAAGTGCTTTTTTTTTATAATAGCAAAGTTTTCATTCCTTGTCAAACCCAAACCCAGAAATTTCAAGATTCCCCAGTAAATTATTACATTTTTATTACATATTTATTGAATCTCTATAAAATGTATGGTAATCTTAAACAAGATAAAGGAGGAGTATTTTACTATGCGTTATAAGAAAATTCTTGCCGCTGCATTAACGGTGGGCTGTATCGGAGGGATCCTTCCATCCGGTCTGGCAGAAGCCGCCAGCCTTAAAATTCGCTACAGCGGCAAAACAAGATACTATACAGGAAAACAATTAAAATTCAGCTACGGAACCAAAAGTCTTTCACTCAAGTATGCCGGAATTCAGATGAAAAAAGGCAGTACTTCCATCAACATGATTCCATATTACGATTATCTGGTCAAACAGGGGCCGAAAGTAAAACGTTCCTATTCTAAGAAAACAGGAAAACTCGTATTAAAGAACGGTTCCAAGACACTCACAGCCTACGTTGGCAAGCGGACCTACTATTTAAATGGAAAAAAGAAAACCTTTTCCATTGCGCCAACCAAAGTCAAATACTATAAAACAAACAAAACCGTCATTTTGCTTCCGGCAAAAGCACTGATTACAAATCTGGGACTCCGCTATACCTACAGTTCCTCTGCAAAGAGAATCTATATCAATAAACCGGTATCCCAGCCGTCTGCATCAAAACCGTCTGCTTCTGCCAGCGGCTCAACGACTTATACCAAATATAATAAAACCTTATCCAGTTATATCAGCGCTGAAAAAAAACAGCACCCGACCTATGGCGGAAAATCAATCAGCACATCAACTTACAAAAAATATATTGATCCATCAACGGATCAGACCCACAATTATCAGTTTCTTCGCTTAGACACCTACCGCAGCGTCAATACTTCCGCTTACAGTTCTCTGTTAAACAGTAAGCTCAAATCCGGAAGTGTTCTGAAAAACAAGGCAAATGTTTTGATCTCCGCTGCAAAAACCTATGACATTGATCCGGTTTATTTTCTGTGCCAGACCATTCTTGAAACCGGCTACGGCACCAGCGAATTATCTCAAGGAAAATATGTCACAAAAATCGTCTCCGGCGCTTCTGTCATAAAAGATAAAAACGGCAATGTTACAGGGTTCCAAAAAGTAAAAGGGAAATATATAACCAAAACGATTTCCAAGCGGAAGCTGTACAATCTTTACGGAATCAAGGCATATGACAGCGATCCGCAGCTGTGCGGATTCAGTTACGCGTACTATCAGGGATGGACAAGCGTTGACAAAGCAATTTCCGGCGCTGCAAAATATGTCAGTCAGGAATACATACATAGTGGAACCCATAAGCAAAATACATTGTATAAATTCCGGTATCATCCAAATACCGCCAACCTGTGGCATGAGTATGCAACCGATCCGGCTTACGCTCATAAAATTGCGTCCATTATGTACAGTCAGTTTCGCTCTGTCTATGCATCCGGTGTATCCATGACTTACGACAAACCATTGTTTCAATAAAAGTAAAAACAAGAGTCGGCAGAAATTCAATTTCT
>OFMK01001162.1_pt1 | contig 20930 bp, 22 predicted proteins | sample 1541781 | NCBI WGS metagenome assembly OFMK01 (sample SAMN04209250, study PRJEB22552) | human gut metagenome | biome: gut; material: feces | host: Homo sapiens | place: USA: Oklahoma
TTAGTTATAATAGCAAACATCCCGACAGATGTCAACACCTTTTTTCACTTTTTTTCATTTTTCTTCAAATTCTTCCTTTTTCCTTCAAAAACCGCCGAATTTCCGGCGAAAGCCATTGTATTACGTTCTAAAGTATAGCATACTGGAATTATAATTTTCGTATCGGGAGGAATCAGAATATGAAAGAAATAGAATTTTTTGAAATAGATGGCGTGCGAATTGGCAATGCTCAAAATATAGAAGCGCAAACCGGTGTGACGGTTCTCCTATTTGATAACGGTGCGGCTGTCGGCGTTGACATCAGCGGAGGGGGACCTGCTTCCAGAGAAACGCCGCTCGCCTCGCCGCTTACCGCAGATAATCCTCTGAATGCACTCGTCTTTTCCGGCGGCTCTGCCTACGGGCTTTCTGCTTCGGATGGAGTGATGCGTTATCTGGAAGAACGGGATATCGGCTATCCGACCGGATTTGCAAAAGTTCCTCTTGTATGCCAATCCTGTATTTACGATTTGAATCTTGGAAGCTCCTCCATACGCCCAGATGCGGCAATGGGATATGCCGCCTGCCGGAATGCGGAACTTCCACATGAAAGTACTTTAGAACTATGTGGAACTATCGGCGCCGGAACCGGCGCGAGTGTGGGAAAGCTTTGTGGCCCTGACCGCGCCTCCAAAACAGGCATCGGAATCTACGCCGCCTCTATCGGAGAATTGAAAATGGCCGCCGTTGTTGTCTTGAATGCCATGGGGGATGTTTTCAATCCGGAAAACGGGAAAAAGATTGCAGGTCTTCTTACAGAAAGCGGAGATGGATTTGCTGATAGCAAAGAACTTCTTTATCAATTATTTACACCGACAGACCTGTTTACAGGGAACGCCACTCTTTCCAATAGTAATACAACCATTGGAGCTATCATTACAAACGGAAAATTTTCAACGGCAGAACTGAATAAAATTGCTTCCATGACACGTTGTGCCTATGCAAGATGTATCAACCCTGTCGGAACGATGGCTGACGGCGATTCCATTTATGCACTATCTGTTGGAACGGTAGCCGCGGATATCAATATGGCCGGAACATTTGCAGCCGATGTGATGGAAAAAGCAATTCAAAGAGCCGCTTTATCATAAACACCATAAATCTATAGAAGGAATAAAAATCATGACAAATCAGATGTTAAAAAATTACGGAGAAAAACGCTACTATTCTCTTGACTATTATCTCAGACAAACTTATGGGGAGAAGCTATACAAGCTATCGTTAAATGGAGGTATGACTTGTCCAAACCGGGACGGCGCTCTCGGAACAAGAGGTTGTATTTTCTGCAGCGCCGGAGGTTCCGGAGATTTTGCTTCCTCTCCCGGGAAATCCATCACCGAACAGATTCAAGACGGGAAAGCGCTTGTCTCCCGCAAATATTCCGGTCATTCGTACATCGCCTACTTCCAGGCGTTTACAAACACTTACGCACCTGTGGAATATCTGGAAAAAATCTTCATGGAAGCAATCAATGAACCGGAAGTGAAGATTCTTTCTATCGCCACGAGACCCGATTGTTTGAGTGAAGATATTCTGAACCTTCTTGAACGATTGAATCAGATAAAACCGGTCTGGGTGGAGCTCGGTCTTCAAACCATTCACGAAGAAAGCGCCAGATTCATCCGAAGAGGATATAAACTCCCTGTATTCGAAACTGCCGTAACGAATCTGCGCCGCATTGGGGTAGAGGTCATTGTCCACGTCATTTTATATCTTCCGGGCGAGACAGAAGAAATGATGCTCGATACCATTTCTTACTTGAATCATCAGGATATTCAGGGAATCAAGCTGCAGCTTCTTCATGTTCTAAAAGGAACCGACCTTGCTGAATCTTATGAAAAACATCATTTTCATCTTCCCTCATTAGAGGAATATGTGGTATTATTAGGTAGATGTATTTCCATTCTTCGCCCAGATATTGTGATTCACAGGCTGACCGGCGATGGACCGAAGGAAATTCTCATAGCACCAAAATGGACCGGCAATAAGCGCCAGGTTCTTAATACGATACAAAAATATTTGAAGGACCGGGATATCCGGCAGGGAAAGGAGTATCGAAATGTCTGAATCATTTACATTATATAAGCTCATTGTGCTATACATGCTGGAAAAAGTAGATTTTCCATTGACGAACGGACAGATTTCCGAGTTTGTATTGGACAAGGGCTACACCACCTATTTCAAACTACAGCAGACGCTCTCGGAGATGGTCGAAGCGAGATTTATCCACGAAGAAGTCACTCACAATCGCACCTTGTATCATCTGACGGAAGAAGGGGCTTCCACACTCCACTTCTTCGGCAATAAAATCTCTCCTGCAATCAAAAAAGATATCGATGCTTTTCTAGAAGAGCACCGCTATGAATTGAAGAACGAGGTTTCTGCGCGGGCAGATTATTTTCCGAATAATCTCGGAGAATTTTCTGTGCAATGCAGAGTGGTGGAAAACGAAGCAAACCTGATTGATTTGACGCTGCTCGTTCCTTCCGAAAAGGAGGCGCAGGCAATCGCGAATAACTGGCCTCGGAAAAGCGAGAAAATCTATGCTTTTCTCATGAAAAACCTACTATAAACTTTCACTCTGGTCATGAAAAAGACATTGCATGCGGATGCAGACGAATCTTATCGTCCCATTCCACACGCAATGTCTTTTATTCTGCTTCTGATTTTATTTTTTCCAAATGTTCCCGAATCGTCTTCTCATATCCCATATCCGAAGGCTCATAAAAGACTGCATCTTGAATTTCATCCGGCAGGTATTGCTGCTTCACATAATGATTTTGGAAGTTATGCGCATACTGATACCCGATTCCATGTCCCAAATCCTTCGAACCTTTATAATGCGAATCTTGCAGGTGGGACGGCACCGTCGTCTTTTTCGTTCTTACATTATCCATCGCCGCGAAAATAGCGCTGCAGGCAGAGTTACTCTTCGGAGCTGTCGCCACATAAAGTACCGCCTGAGATAAAATAATCTGTGCTTCCGGCATTCCAACCCGTTCCACCGCCTGTGCCGCAGATACGGCGACCGTAAGCGCCTGCGGGTCCGCATTCCCCACATCCTCCGACGCGCAAATCATAATGCGCCGGGCAATAAACTTAATATCTTCTCCGGCATAGAGCATCTTCGCAAGATAATAGACTGCTGCATCCGGGTCGGAACCACGCATACTCTTGATAAACGCGGAAATCGTATCATAATGATTATCCCCCGTCTTGTCATAGCGAACGACCCTCTTCTGAATACATTCGGAAGCGACATCCAGCGTAATATGAATCTTCCCGTCTTCGCTTCTTGGAGTCGTAAGAACTCCGAGCTCAATCGCATTCAACGCATTTCTCGCATCTCCTCCTGAAATATCCGCCAGAAACTCAAGCGCATCCTCCTCCAGAACCGCCCGATAACTTCCCATCCCTTTCTCCGAATCATACACCGCACGTTTCAGAAGCACTTTAATATCTTCTCTGCTAAGCGGCTTCAGTTCAAACACACTGGAACGGGATATCAAAGCGCCGTTCACTTCAAAATATGGATTCTCTGTCGTTGCTCCGATTAAAATGAGTGTTCCGTCTTCTACAAAAGGAAGCAGATAGTCCTGCTGCCCCTTATTGAAGCGATGAATCTCATCCACAAAAAGAATCGTCTTCTTTCCATACATGCCAAGCGTATTTTTCGCCTCTTCCACGACGGCTTCCATATCTTTCTTCCCGGCAACCGTCGCGTTGATTTGCTTAAATTCCGCGCTCGTCGTATTGGCAATCACTTTTGCCAGCGTTGTTTTCCCCGTTCCCGGAGGCCCGTAGAATATAATCGAGCGAATCTTATCCGCTTTAATTGCACGATAGAGCAGCTTATCTTTCCCAATGATATGCTGCTGTCCGACCACTTCTTCTAAAGTAGTCGGTCGAAGCCTTGACGCCAACGGCGATTCCTTCTCTTTTGTATTTTCAGCCATGTATTCAAATAAATCCATCTCTAATCTCCTATACTCCTGCAAGTTCCCGAATCACTTCACCGGCAAGCATCAGTCCTGCTACCGGCGGTACAAAAGAAATACTTCCCGGAAGAGAGCGTCTCATCCCTTTATCTTCCCCAGTCATACGTTCCGACGTATCAATCGGAGTCTCCTTGGAGTAGACGACTTTTAATTTCCGGATGCCTCGCGCTTTCAACTCTTTTCGCATCACTTTACACAGCGGGCAAACCGATGTCTTATAAATATCCGTAATCTCAAATAATTCCGGATGCAGTTTATTCCCGGTTCCCATACTGCTGATAATCGGGATTCCCTTTTCTCTCGCGATTTGTACCAGCGCTAATTTTGCCGTCACCGTATCAATCGCATCGATAATATAATCAACGGATTCCTGAAAAAGTTCCTCAATATTTTCCGGCAAAACAAACGTTTCATATGTTTTCACTTCAATCTCCGGACAAATATCACGAATCCGTTCCTCCATTACTTTTGTCTTGTATTGTCCGACCGTACTATGATAAGCAATGGACTGACGGTTAATATTTGTAAGTGAAACTGTGTCATTATCAATCAAAATCAATTTACCGACCCCGCTTCTTGCCAACGCTTCGATGCAATGAGAACCAACGCCTCCCACACCGAACACCATCACAGTGGCATTCCGAAGTCTCTCGATTCCTTCTGTTCCGATTAGCAATTCTGTTCTGGAATATTCATGAATCATATGTATCTCCTAATCTAAAATCATTTCATCGACTGTTACAAATTCATATCCTTCCTGCAAAAGAATATCGATAATGCGAAGCGCCGCATCCACCGAACTTTGGTAACAATCATGCAGTAATATCATATCATTTTCTTTTACCTGAGTCACTACTTTATTCACGATTTCATCCACATTCTTCGTCGTCCAGTCAAGAGGGTCAACAGTCCACAGTACCGGAATGACCGAAAGTTCTTTTTCCAGATTCTTCTGCCAGATGCCGAACGGCGGCCTTACAAAACTCACTTCTTCTCCGATAATTCCTTCTACCACTTCATTCGTACTCTGAATCTCATCCTTCGCCTGCTCATCCGACATCTTCGTAATATCCACATGATGATACGTATGGTTTCCAATTAGATGTCCTTCTTTTTTCTGCCTTCCGATAATCTCAGGATTTGCTTTCGCCAGATTCCCAATCACGAAAAAACTTGCCTTTACATTGCGTTTCTTTAATCCATCCAATAATTGCGGCGTAAATGTCGGATGCGGTCCGTCGTCAAACGTAATGGCAATCTTCGGCTTTTCTGCCTCCTCCTGATTCGTTTCCACTTCTTCTCCCGTCTCGATAGCCGCTTTCTTTTGATTCATCTTCATTCCAGCATTATATTCACATACAAGAAGCACTGTATAAAGAATCCCACAAACAATCAGTAGATTTTTGCGCCATCTCATCCTCAGATACCTGCCAATCCACACTCTCTTCTTTTATACATATGCAATGACAAAAGGGAGAATGCAGTTCAGACCACATCCTCCCCTTCTTCCTCTATTTTTTCTTCACACTATAGCCGAATGTTCCAAGAAGATTCCCCAATCTATAATATTCTCCATGAGAATAGATAATCGGTTTTGACTTCTCAAGCTCCAACTTGTTCTTCTCATTCAGATAAGCTTCGTCCACATTCACTGCCACCACATCCGCAAGGAACATATGATGGGAGCCAAGCTCTTCAATCTTTCTCACCTTACATTCGATATTCACCGGACTTTCCGCAATCAACGGAGCCTGCACCTGACTTGCTTTTTCCACATGCAGGTTCATCTCCCGGAACTTATCCACATCCCTTCCTGATTTTACCCCGCAGTAATCGGTTGCATACGCAAGCTCTTCCGTCGTAAGATTCACGACAAATTCTCCGGTTCTCTTGAGAATGTCGTAAGAATATCTCTCCGGTCTTACGGAAATCGAAAGCATCGGAGGATTCGTGCAGATTGTTCCAGCCCATGCGACTGTAATAATATTCGTCTTTCCTTCCTCGTCTGCCATGCTCACCATAACAACCGGCAGCGGATAAAGCATATTTCCGCCTTTCCATGTCTGTTTTGCCATATTCTTCTTGTTCTCCTTAATTCTGTAATGATACTACAATCGCAGGTATCAACTGTTTCTTACGGGACACAACCCCTTTTAACACAATCTCCTCAATCGCATCCGGCAAATCGAATGCTGTTGTAATAATTCCTCTTGCATTGTTGCCGATGCAGAGCAGTTCTGTTGTCTCCTCGATAATATTCGTCAACATCATATACATCACATCCAGCCCTTTTTCCAAAAGCGCCGTTTTCATATATGGTTGTACCCGTTTCTTGATTTCTTCCAGTTCTTCTTTGCTCATGCAGTTAATCTGACTGACTCCAAGGTCAATCCCGCTTACTTCAAATTTTTTAAAGTCCTGGAAACAAATCTCCTTCGGAGTCTTATTCGTCAGATTGCTTCCGGCGCGAAACATATTCGCCGCCAATTCTTCAATGTCAATCTCCGCAATCTTCGCCAGTTCTCTCGCAATTTTCTCATCCACCGGCGTGCATGTCGGCGAACGGAACATCAAAGTATCGGAAGTAATTGCCGCACAGAGGAGCGCCGCGATTGTCTGGTTAATCTCCACATCGTGTTCCCGATACATCTGATACACAATCGTGGCAGTACATCCTACCGGCTGGTTACGGAAATAAACCGGTCCCACCGTCTCGATTCCTGTTCCCAGTCTGTGGTGGTCGATAATCTCCAGAATGCTTGCCTCATCGATTCCATCTACCGCCTGTGTCTTCTCATTGTGGTCTACAAGAATGACTTCCTTCTTCTTCGCATCCATTAATCTTCTTCTGGAGATAAAACCACAGAATTTTCCGCGTTTATCTACAATCGGGAAATCACGATACCGCTTCTTCGCCATCGCGTCTTTAATGTCTTCAATGTAATCTCCCGGTCGGAACATGACAAGATTATCCTTCGTCATAAAATGCTTCACCGGAATACTCTGATTGATAAGACGGGCAACTGTAAACGTATCGTGGGGCGTACTGATAATCACGCACCCTTTCTCTTCCGCTAATTTCTTAATCGTCTTCGACACCGCCGAGTCCTGACAGACCACAATACAGCTTGCCTCCATCTCGATAGCGCAAAACTGTGCTTCATATCGGTTGCCAAGTATGATAAGGTCGCCCGGTTCTATGAAATCTTCCATAGATTCCGCATTGGAAGCTCCGATTCCCACTTTTCCTTTGTCAAAATAGGCTTCCCCGTCTCCGATAATCAGCTTTCCATCCAGCGTCTCCGCAATGCTCTTATACTGCGTCTTCGCTTCTGACAGAAGGTTCCTTCCGTACATATCCATGTAGGACTTCGCAATATCTCCTACCGTAATCAAACCTTCTAATTCTCCGCTCTCCGCAAAAACAGGAATAGACTTATTCTTGTTCTCCTTCATCAGCTCCCATGTTCTTCTTAAAGAGACATTGCTCGATACGCCTGCAATCTTGTTCAATTCAATGTCCTTTACCTGTGTCCGCACATTATCAAGAAGCCCTGGTGGCGTCACTCCGAATCTTGTCAGAACATACTGGGTCTCTTCATTAATCTGACCTGCCCGCTTCGCGACATAATTCCCGCCGGTCGTCTGCCGTTTCAAATTGGCATATGCGATTGCCGAGCAGATAGAATCCGTATCCGGGTTCTTATGTCCTACCACATATACTTTTTTTGCTTTTCTGTTCTCCATCGTTTCCTTTCCATCCTTAATCGTAGTAATACTAGGTTGCCACTTTTTTTGGCTTTCGTCAACTATATTTTACTACACTTTTGTTTTATTTTGTATATATTTTGTGTTATAATGGGATAAATAAAAAATTAACAACACAATTATGAACGAGGTGCATGATGAACGAAGAACATTTACAAACAGAAACTATGGCAGACTACGAATCTCAGTTCGATATTGCCAATCCTTGGAACATTGTAGCCCGTTATATGGACGAGCAGGAAAACTTAACCGTCAAAGTGGAAGGCATCGTAAGCGGAGGAGTTATCGTATATCTGGAAGGCATCCGCGGTTTTATTCCGGCATCCCGCCTATCCCTTTCTTATGTGGATAACATCGAATCCTATCTGCTTCAGGAGATTGAAGTCCGCGTGGTCGATGTGGACCAGGCTGAGAACCGCCTTGTGCTTTCTGCACGCGAGATTTTAAAAGAGAAGGAGCAACAGGAACTTGCGAGAAAGTTAAGTTCTGTAGAAGTCGGAAGCGTGATGGATGGCGTTGTAGAATCCTTACAGAATTATGGCGCCTTTGTCCGTCTCACAAACGGATTATCCGGACTGGTACACATTTCCCAGATTTCCGACAAGCGAATCAAGTCCCCTTCCGATGTATTGCATATCGGCGATAAGATTCAGGTGAAAGTCATCGGAATCAAAGACGGTAAAATCAGTCTGAGCATCAAAGCGCTCATCGAGCCGGAAGAAGAGGTCGTTGAGGAAGTGGAGATTCCGGAATCGGAAGACATTGGAACAAGCCTTGGAGATTTGTTTAAGAATATTCGCTTATAAGCCTATACTGCAAGACTTCGCCTATTACAAAGCATCCCTGTGGAGAGAATCATAATATTCCTTCCTGCAGGGATGCTATTTGTTTCTTATTTTCTTTCTTTTTTCTATGGGCGGATTGCTTCCAGCTCTTTCATCCAAACCGTTACGCATGCATCACTCGGCATCTTCCAGTCTCCTCTTGGAGAAAGTGCGATTCCCGTTACTCTCGGTCCATCCGGCATACAAGAGCGTTTGAACTGCTGGGAGAAGAAACGCCAGTAGAATTTCTTTAACCATTTCAGAATCGTCTCCGCATCATACGTTCCTTCAAACGCATATTTTGCCAGACGGTAAATCTTCTCCGGCTCATATCCATAGCGAAGCATATAATACAGATAGAAGTCGTGTAGTTCATACGGTCCTACTACGTCTTCTGTCTTCTGCACAATTTCTCCGTCTTTCGGTGGCAGAAGTTCCGGGCTTACCGGTGTCGCAAGAATATCAAGAAGCACTTCTTTCAATTCCTTATCTTCACAATTCTCCGCATAGATTCTTACAACATGCTTGATAAATGTCTTCGGAACCGAACTGTTTACCGCATACATGGACATATGGTCTCCATTGTAAGTCGCCCATCCCAATGCCAGTTCAGACATATCGCCTGTTCCGATAACCATACCGTTCGTCTCATTTGCAAGGTCCATCAACACTTGTGTTCTTTCTCTTGCCTGTGCATTTTCATAAGTGACATCCTGCACATTGATATCATGACCAATATCTTTCAAATGCTGGACAACCGACTCTTTGATATCCACTTCCTTCAATGTTGCGCCAAGCTTCTCCACCAGACTGCATGCGTTATGATACGTTCTGTCTGTCGTTCCAAAACATGGCATTGTCACACCAAGGATATGTTTCCTATCGATTCCAAGAAGGTCAAATGCTTTTGCAGTCACAAGAAGCGCCAATGTAGAATCCAGACCACCTGAAATGCCGATAACCGCGCTCTTGCAATTCGTATGGTCCAAACGCTTCTTCAGTCCCATCGCCTGAATCATCAGCGTCTCCTCACACTGGGCTTTCGTCTCCTCTTCTGTGTTCGGAACAAACGGAGTCTGAGATAGTTTTCTCGTCAGAACCGTATCGTCTAAGTTGAGGGAAAACTTCACTCTCGCCGTTTCATATGGGAAATGGGACATCTGGAATGTAGTGTTCTTCCTTCTCTCCCATGCAAGGCGCTTCACATCGATTTCACTGTAAATAATGCCATTCTTAAAACGTTCTGATTCTGCAAGAATGGTTCCCTTCTCCGCAATCAGATTGTGTCCGCTGAACACAAGGTCTGTCGTGGACTCTCCGTATCCCGCGCTGGAATATACGTAACCGGAGATTAATTTCACAGACTGTCCTTTAATCAGTTCTCTTCTGTAGCCTTCTTTTCCGACCGCCTCATCACTCGCGGAACAGTTTGCAATAATCGTCGCTCCCTGAATGGCTGCCTGAATACTCGGAGCAACCGGCGCCCACACATCCTCACAGATTTCTGCCGCAACAATCAGGTCTTTTTCTTCCCGGCACTCAAACAAAATCTGTGGTCCGAACGGAACCTTTCTTCCATAAAATTCCACCAAATCTGCCGTTGTCGGTCCCGGCTGGAAATAACGCATCTCTGAAAATTCATCGTAGTTCGGAAGGAAGGTCTTTGTCGTAAGCCCAAGCACTTCCCCGTCATGTACGGTAGCTGCCACGTTATAAAGCTTACCTACATGCACGAACGGAAGACCTACAAACACGAGCGCGTCCTTTCCTTTTGTATATGCGGCGATTCTCCGAAGACCTTCCTCCGCACTGTTTAAGAGCGCCTCCTGGAAAAACAAATCTCCACATGTATAACCGGTGATAGAAAGCTCCGGAAATACGATAACTTTCGCGCCTTCTTTTACCGCTTCATCAATATTCTTGCAAATCTCTTCTGTATTATATTCCACATCCGCAACACGCATGTCCGGTGTCACAGCCGCAACTTTTACAAATCCTTGCTTCATACTCTATCTGCTCCTTTTGATAATTTCTTTTAATTCCTCTACGGAAAACGTGTACTGGGTATTACAGAAATGGCAGTTCACTTCGATTTCCTTGCCATCGTCAATCATTTCCTGAATATCCTTCTTACCGATACTGATAATCGCCTTTGTCACTCTCTCTTTGGAACAATTACATGTAAACTGCGTCGGAATCCTATCTGTAACTTCCACATCCAGGCCGTCTAACACTTCTTCCAGTATCTGCTCCGGCGTATAACCTTTATCCAGCATGGCAGTCACCGATGTGATTTTCTGCACGTTCTCTTCCAGTTTTGTGAGAACACTTTCTTCGATAAACGGCATCACCTGCACGATGAATCCGCCTGCCTGTTTTACCGTATTATCCTTCTCCATCAACACGCCAAGTCCTACGGAAGACGGAACCTGCTCTGATGTGGCAAAATAATACGTCAAATCCTCTGCAATCTCACTCGTCTGCAGAATCGTCTGTCCCACATACGGTTCTTTCAATCCCATATCCTTGATAACACTCAACACACCCAAATCCAGCGCGCCTGCCACGTCCAGTTTTCCTTTGCTGTTCGGAGGAAGCATGACGTCCGGATTCTCCACATAACCTTTCACATTTCCATGCATATCTGCTGTCACAGTCAGCCCTTTGATTGGACCTTCGCACTTAATCTGAATCGTCAGCATATCTTTATCATTTTTCATCATACTTCCCATCATGGCTCCTCCGGTCAGGAGTCTTCCGAGGGCTGCCGTTGCTACCGGACTCGTATTATGGCGCTGTCTCGCCGTCTCCACCACGTCTCTTGTCGTAGCGGCAAATGCACGAATCTGACGATTTGCCGCCGTTGCTCTTACAATATAGTCCTTACATTCTTTCATTGTTTATTTTCCTCTTTCTCTCGCTATCATATAGATACGTTCACTCTCACTCGTTGGCATATCATGTGTAAACGCATCATAGGCTGTCACATATTCCAATCCGGATTCCTCGATGAGACAATGCATCGTCTCCAAATCATACCCTTTTTGATAGTGTGTCTCTTCGTATTTTCGGTATAATTCAGAATCGTTCTCCCGAATGAATAAACTCAGCTCATATTCGTTTATCTTCTCGTCCTCATAGTAGTAATTATCCCAGATAAAACTGCACGCATCCCGGTTCTCTGCAATCGTACAATCCCCCAGAATCTCCCGGTATTTATATTCCGTATTGAAATCAAAAATAAAAATTCCTCCCGGGTCCAGATAATTATTCACAAGACGGAACACCTCCAGCAGTTCCTCTTCCTCCGTTACATAATTCATCGAATCACAGATACTCACGACTGCCTTTACCGTTCCATATAGTTCAAACTCTCTCATATCCTGTAGAAGGTATAAAATATCATAACCGGACTTTGCTTTCTTATCCATCGCAATCTCCAACATGTCTTCCGAATTGTCCAGTCCAATCATGTCATAGCCTTCCTCTGCAAGAATCTCTGTCATCGTGCCTGTTCCACATCCCAAGTCAAGAATCAGACCATCCTCCACACCGTATTCCTTCAAAAGTCCCTTTAGATAATCTCCCCATTCTTCATATGGAATATTGTCCATGAACGTGTCATAAACATATGCAAAGCTTGTGTATGCATCCACGAGAAAGTCCTCCCTTCTTTTCTGATATCCTTAACGATTATAACAAATATCAACTTTTGAATCAACCACAGGAAGCGCAGAAAAAGAAGTTCTAACCTATCAGACTCATACTAAAAGTTTCTTAATTTCCGGAATCGATTCTCCTTCTTCCCGCAGTTTCCGAATGTATGCAATCCGCATGACGCTCTCTTCCCTCCGATACCTTCTCGTTAATTTTTCTTCCTCCTGTTCAAAAGGAAGCATTCCCTCTTCTGTATAAAATTTCAGGGTGCTGTATCTGCACCCTGTCAACCGAGACAGTTCTCCGATTGTTACGTATTCAGAAGCAAGAATTTTCTCCATTGTTCTTTGTCTTGACATCTCACCACTCTTCTCTCTTACCAATATACCGGAACAATATTCGCTCCTTGAATCGGAACTTTGTATGCTCTTCTTGTCGATGGGAAAATACGGTAATAGTTGTTATCGATTTTCAGAAGCGTCTCCTCTCCCATTTTCACTTCTTCCACATAATGTCCCTTTTCTGACAGGTGTTCCATCACCGCAATTCTTCGTTGCTGCACGTTCGTTCCAAGCACCACAAAATCAATAAAGATTGCATTCCTTCGTTCCAAATATGGAAATACAAGGTTCACACCTTCTAAGTATGGATTTTTAAATAAATTTTTCTTCGCCCTCAAGAATTTCTCGCTTAGTTTCTCTGTCATACGATAAAACTCTGCCTTCCACAACAGCCGGAAGTTCTCTTTTCCCGCCGCAAGTGCAAGCATTCTTTCCTGTACCCGGTTCTGTTCTTCTGCAGAAAAAATGTCACACATGCATCCACTTTCACGAAACAGCCATAATAATACTCCACACTCGTCGCTGACTTCTCCATCATCCAGTATTTCTGCCCGGACTCCTTCCCGGATGGATAAGTATGTTGCTTCTTCACTTCGATATGCTTTTAATTCTACACCTGCCGTCTCATAGTCCATATCACATCCAAGAATATCCGGAATCTGTTCTAAAACGCCTTCACTGCTTAAGTATGCAGCCATCTCTTCTTCCAATCTCTTCGCTTCTTTTCTCTTCAAAGACTTCGCCTGTTCTACCGCCTCTTGAAGTTTGGAAGAAAACACTTCATGCGATACTCCATCCTCAACCGCATCTTCCATCACCTCTGCCGCCTTCAAAGCATGCAGTACCGCATCTTTCGCCAAAGAGCGATGTAAACTTTCCAAGCCATTCAACGCAACAATTGCATATTTCTGAGATAATGTGAATTCCTTCATACCGACTCCTCCTTTAAAATCATGATACACATTTTACTTATTACTTACTACTTACGACTTATTGTTTATATTTTCATTATATACCAATATATTCTTTTTTCAATCCCTTTTTTCATAAATTCAAATGACTTTCCTATGTAACAAAGAATCTCTCTTGCGAGATTCTTGCGTCTGCGGCGGTCGCATATGCGACATCTACAGCTTACGCCGCAGTGCGCATCCTGCCGGAGGCTTTTTATGATATAGAAACGAAGTTTCCTATATCATAAAAAATGTTGCCCAGCATATACTAGACAACATTCATTTCTTTTATAATCTTTTTCTTCAAATAAATCAAAAACCACATCGTCAGTCCGATTCCTTTGAGGATACTGGATATCGTAATACTCCACCAGACACCATTCAATCCAAGCGCCGTTGCCGTCAAGGCATACGCCATCGGAATCCTTGCCGCCGTAAGGATGATACTTGTAACGGATGGCGGAATCGTTTTCCCAAGACCAGAAAATGCCCCTGCCGTCGTCAATTCCAGACACATGAACAACTGGGATACTCCTAAGATTTTCAAATAATCTACTCCGAGAGGCAGCACATCCGCTTCTGGAATAAAGATTTTGAAAATCACTTCTGGGAATACTATCAATACAAACGTACAGAAGATTCCCCATAGAATCTCAATTCCAATTGCTATCTTATAGCCTTTTACAATTCTTTCCTTATTGCCGGCGCCCATATTCTGCGCCATAAATGCGTTCACCGCGGCTCCAAAACCTTCTGCAGTCATCCAGGAAATGGATTCAATCTGGGAACCTACCTTCTGTACGGCAACCGCCGCGTCCCCAAATCCTGCAATCAGTCTGGCAATCACCATCGAGATGCTTGTAAAAATCATGCTTTGCACTCCAACCGGAACTCCGATTTTCATAATTTCGCGAAAACTCTCCCAATCAATCGGTGACAGGACATGCACATTCCGGAAAATCACCTCGTCTTTTCCCGCATAGACGAGAAATACAAACGTAACCACCATCTGGGCAAATACCGTCGCAATCGCTGCGCCCGCCACTCCCATCTTCGGGAACGGGCCGATTCCAAAAATCAGAACCGGGTCCAAAATAATATTTATCACAAGACCAATGGCTGTCGCAAGGAAAGAACTCTTGCTGTTCCCCATCGCCGTCATGATTCCGGTGAAAATCTGGTTCAGAAAAGAAAATACAACACCGCCGCACGTAATCTGAAAATAGATTTCTGCATCTGCGACAACGTGGACGCTATTCAAATGAAAAAATCCAATCAACGGATGCACGAATAGGTTCGCAATCAATCCGTAAAGAAGCCCTATCACAACACAAAACTGCAAGGCCGTCTTGGCATGCGATATCGCCTTATTTCTTTCACCGGCTCCAAGCGCCTGACCTACTACGACCTGGCCTCCGGTCTTCGCAATGGTCGCCAGCCCGTTGGATAGCCACATATACATTCCTGCCGCACCTACAGCCGCTACCGCATCGCTTCCGATTCTTCCAATCCAAATCATATCCGTCAGGTTATATGCCATCTGAATGAGGGATGTCGCCATAATCGGAAATGCCAACGCAGATAGTGATGGAAGAATCGGCCCTTCCAATAGTTCTACTCTCTTACTCATATGCCGTTTACACTCTCTCGTATCTTGCAAACACATATTCTAAATCGAAATAGGTCTGCTCATCGCTGATTCCTGTCAATTTCCAGTCTTCCATCTCATCCAGATTCGGGAAAAATGTATCTGCGGCATATGCATGGTCAATCTTCGTCACATATGCCGTCTTACAGTATGGAAGCATCTGGCGGTAAATGCTCTCTCCGCCAATTACATAAATATCATCTTCTTTGTACTTTTTCAGTTCTTCCACCGCTTCTTCAATTCCGGATACAACGACCGCATCTTTTACTTTATAAGTCGGATCGCTTGTGATGACAATGTTCGTCCTCTTTTTCAAAGGCTGTCCCCCCGGAAAGCTCTCTAACGTCTTACGCCCCATCACAACAACTTTTCCCGTCGTTGTCTCACGAAAGAATTTCATATCCGATGGAATGCTTACTAATAGCTGATTGTTGCATCCAATCGCCCAGTTCTTATCTACTGCTACAATTAAATTCATCTTCGAATCCTCCATTTTTTAAATCGCAATCGGAATATTTTTTATCTGCGGACCTGTCTCATAATTGTCAAGTCTCACATCATCTGTCGTAAACTCATAGAAATCCTTCACTTCTGGATTCAGCCAGAACGTCGGCGCCGGAAGCGGCTCCCGTTTGATGAGTTCTTCTACAAGAGGAATATGTCTGTCATAAATATGTGCATCTGCGATGACGTGAACCAGTTCCCCGACCTGCATGTTGCAGACCTGTGCAAGCATATGGACAAGCACCGCATACTGGCATACGTTCCAGTTATTTGCCGCAAGCACATCCTGAGAACGCTGATTCAAAATTGCATTCAGCACAAGTTTGTCATCTCCCGATTTCTTCGTGACATTGAATGTCATACTGTACGCGCATGGATACAGGTTCATCTCATGTAAATCCTGGTGTACATAAATATTGGTCATAATACGTCGACTGTACGGATTGTTTTTCAAATCGTAAATCACGCGGTCTACCTGGTCCATCATGCCTTCTTTATACTGATGCTTTACTCGCATCTGATATCCGTACGCCTTTCCAATGGAACCGTCTTTATCTGCCCAGCTATCCCAGATACGCGGCTTCAAATCATGGATGTTGTTGGATTTTCTCTGCCAAATCCACAGAAGCTCATCGACACAGCTTTTGATTCCTGTCCGGCGAAGTGTCAACGCCGGAAATTCTTCGGAAAGATTATAGCGATTCACCACACAGAATTTTTTTATCGTATAAGCCGACGCTCCGTCTTCCCATTTTGGACGTACTTTCTCCCCTTCCGTACTGACTCCGTTGTCGATGATATCACGACACATATCAATAAATACTTTATCTGCATAACTCATAGCCTTAAATCCTCCTGAATCTTTCCTTTTTATTTTCTTTATCTGCTGTTTGCTTTCATCATACGCAGCACCTTCGTCTCCGACAGTGTCTTGGCAACGATATAGAAAATCAAACTCTCAATCGGAACAAAGATAATCTGTTTAAATACACGCGGCGGAAGAAGCGCCAGGAATCCTTTCCCATACATCACACTCAGCCACAACGTTCCGAAAAACATATTGACAATTACGGATACTATAATTTTCGCCGCCAGAATCCTCCGGAAATTCACCGGTCTCTTGTAGAGCATCATTCCATAGATGACCGCCCCTAAAATGGCATTGAATGTAAATCCGAAGTTGAACGGTCCAACCGGTTTCATGATATACTTCAAGATATCGGTGACTCCTCCCATGATTCCGCCTACCACAGGTCCGAAAAGAAGAGCCGTCATCTCATTCGCAATAAATGAGAATCCAAGTCTCAAAGAATCCGTAATCTGTATTGAGAAGAAAAATCCCAATACGACTCCCATTGCAATGAACATCGCAGTCATTACAAGCGTCTTCACATGTCTTAACTCATGCCAGGAGTCTACAAAGAGTGACTTCATTTTTTCCATAAAAAATACCTCCTTTGCAGTAGTCCTTGCGCCACGCATAGCAGGTATCAATCTAAAATATCTGTCATGTGCAGCAGCGGGATGCAAAATGTGTACCGCAAGCAATTCTGCTTTTCGTCCCGCTGGCAACTCCCCGTCCAGCCGGCACTTAACGCACACACTTCTACTCTGCTTTTATTTTTTTCTCGTCTATTGTATCACATCTTTTTTCCGTTATCAATGCAAAATGCAGGAGGCTTATTTCAAACCTCCCGCACATTTTTCTTCTGTCACTGTTTTATTTTATGCCTCTGCCACTCCATGAAGTTTATGTTTCGTCTCTTTGACATCCTCATAAATCAGCTTCTGGCGTGTTCCAAATGCTTCTCCGTAAGAGTTTCTCGCGTAAATATAGAACACGATTCCTAACAGAATCCATCCACCTACAATCACCCATTCTTCCATAATCAACTGTGATTCTCCAGGTAAGAGATATAAGGCGCACATAATCGCTGTTGTCAGCACTGCCATGCCGCCTACAAATTTCGCATTTTTTACTTTATACGGTCTGTTCATATCCGGCTCGCTCTTCCGCAGTTTCAGGAAAGAAGCAGACACCATCATATACGCAAGGCATACTGCAAAACTACCTGCATCCGTAATCCATGTCATCATCGATTTTCCGAAAAACGGCGCTGCAACCGCAATCAAACCAACTAAGAGAACTGACTTTGTCGGTGTCTTTGTTTTTTCATTGACTTCCGCCAGAAATGCCGGAGCCATATGAGATTCTGCGAGTGCAGAAATCGCCCTCGAGCCACCCATAAAGAATGAATTCCAGCTCGTTACGATTCCCATGATTCCACCGATAATACATACCATAGAAGCAATGTTACTATTAAAATATGCCTTCTTCATTGCATCTGCTGTCACCAATTCCGAAACACTCATTTCTCCCGGCGTCATAATCATAGAAACAGCCAACACAATCAACACATACCAGCCGACAGCCATTGCGATGGAGAAAATGATAATCTTTCCAATCTTTTTAAATGGAATATTAATCTCCTCTGCCGCCTGCGGGATGACATCGAAGCCCATCAGCATAAACGGAGTCATGACAGCAACTTTAAATACACCGCCCAATTCATTTCCCTGTGCAAATAACGGTTCCATGTTCGCCGTATCCCCGCGGACAACGGACATCGCGATAAGGGCGATTCCAACGAGCCCGATGACTACCGTTAAGATAGTCTGTACAATTGCCGCCGTCTTCGCACCCTTGTAGTTAATGAATGTAATCACAAGCGCTGCAATAACCGCAATGGCAACCCAGGATGCATACACATCAAATCCACCGATTGTATACATGTATCCCTTTGTTACGAGCGACGGGGCAATATATTTAATGACAGTCGGAAACGCACATGCCTCAAATGCTACAACACCAACATATCCGAGTATAATCGCCCACGTACAGATAAAAGAACCATTCTTGCCAAATGCCCGAAGGCTGAATATATGCTCTCCTCCACATTCCGGCATGGCTGACGTTAATTCCGCATAAGTAAGACCTACAAACAATACCATGAATCCTCCGATGGCAAATGCAATCATTGCTCCTACACTTCCGCCATAGCCAATCCATTCTCCCGCCATAACAATCCAGCCCCAGCCAATCATCGCGCCGAATGCAATAACAAATACGTCTTTACTGCTTAGGACTTTATCAAATTTCGATTTCTTTTCATTCATAACGTTCACCTCACATTTATTGCCAACTTTATATATTATATAAGTTGTTACTCATCTGACTACTTTAGTATATATTAAAGTTGTCATTTTTGCAACTGTTATCCAGAAAAAATAGATAAAAAAATAACGATTGTCAAAATGTATGGTTCATTCCACTTTGACAATCGTCTCATTTTCCTTTTATTTATCTTTCAAATGCCAATGCAATCAATCGGTCCAAAAGTTCTGAATAACTGATTCCAAAATCGTTCATTAACTGTGGATACATAGAAATCTTTGTAAATCCTGGAATCGTGTTAATCTCATTGAAATAAATCTCGTTCGTGTCTTTATCAAGGAAAAAGTCTACACGACTCATTCCATGTCCATCGACCGCCTTAAAGACCTTCACTGCGTATTCTCTGATTTTCTCCTGAATCTCTTCTTCTACAAGAGCCGGAATACATGTTTTGCTTTCTTCGTCTTCATATTTTGACTCAAATGTATAGAATTCTCCATGTGGAAGAATCTGTCCGACTCTCGATACTATCACATCATCATTTCCAAGTACCGCTGTCTCCAGTTCAATACAATTGATACATTCCTCTACAACAATATGGCGGTCATATTTTGAAGCTTCCAAAAGCTTCTCCATCAGCTCTTCTCTCTTATCACAGCGATAACATCCCACACTGGAGCCGGAACGGCTTGCCTTAATGAAACATGGCATTCCGAGTGTATCTGCAATATAGCCTTCCACGTCCTCTATCTCATCAAACTGCGCGTCCACTACGACAAGTTTTCCATCATAACGCTTCTTGACATAGACGGATTTTACCTGTGGCACCCCTACACTATCGATGATTTTCTTCGTGTAAATCTTATCCATAGATACGCTGGAACCAAGCACTCGGCATCCAACGTACGGAATCTTTGTCAGTTCAAATAACCCCTGAATGGTTCCATCTTCCCCATAGAGTCCATGAAGAACCGGAAGCGCCACGTCCTGACTCTTCAGCAGTTCAAAGATTCCTTCTACTTTCCGACTGTTCTCAAGCCATGTGTCTTTCGCCAAATCTTCCTGGTTCTTATCCAGATAGTACCATGTGCCATCCGGCGTAATTCCAACCAATGTGATTTCATATTTTTCCTGGTCTAAGTTTTTCAAAACGGAAGTGCAGGACATTCTCGATACAATGTGCTCGCTTGATTGTCCTCCACATAAAACAAGTAATTTCTGTTTCATTTTCTTCTTCTCCCCTTACTTCTTCTTATTTGGATACATTAATTCTCTTACCCTGTCCGGACACTCATCATCTCCTGTATAATATACGATATCATTCTGTCGAAATACAGCTTTCGGTCCCGGAGACATCATCAAAACACCATTTCTCTTAATTGCTATAATCGTAGCCGAGGTTTTCTGCCAGAAATTAATCTCTCCGACGGTCTTCCCGAGATATGGCGTCTCCTCAGAAATAACAATTTCATAAGGAATGAATGGGTTAATCGAGCGGTAATTATCAATTCGTTTGATTACTTCGCTCAAATAGGCATACAGTTCTTTCGTTTCCTGCTGCTGACGTTCCACATTCTCCAGTATCTTTCTCTTTAATCCCTGGATGGATTGCATATGACTCTGCTGGTTCAGAAAATTACGCGCATTATCCTTCGATAGGATAATAACACCGCTGTTCTTCTCAACTTCCACGATATCCCAGTCTGCCAGAACACAGACTGCTCTTCTCGCTGTTTCCGCGGACACACCATAACGGCTTCCAATCGAAGAACGCGCATATACCTTTTCTCCCTCTTCATACGTTCCATCTACGATTTTATAAGCAATATCTGCTGCAATCTGCTGATATTTCGGAATCCCAATCTCTTTTCCAAGCTTTTTTCCCATATGTAATCTCCTTTCAGATATGCAAATATCCACACATATCCTGATACATGACGACATATTCATGTTTTTATATAACAAAAAAGCACGAGACGGGATTCGAACCCGCGACCCTCGCCTTGGCAAGGCGATACTCCAC
>OFMK01001164.1_pt1 | contig 20924 bp, 18 predicted proteins | sample 1541781 | NCBI WGS metagenome assembly OFMK01 (sample SAMN04209250, study PRJEB22552) | human gut metagenome | biome: gut; material: feces | host: Homo sapiens | place: USA: Oklahoma
CGAAATCCTTGTAGGTGTAACCCTTCTGGAATTCTTCTACCACAATATTCTCACCAGCTTCTTCATCCTCCACATGCATTACTGCGTTGTGGAAGTTCGGATCAAATTCCTTACCCACTGCTTCAATCGGTTTCACGCCCAGCTCATCTAATGTGGTGATCAGCTGTTTGTAGATCATCTTCATGCCATCTGCAAAAGAATCTCCTTCAGGTGCCTGTGCAAGACCTCTCTCGAAGTTATCCACAACCGGAAGCATTTTCTCAACTATGTCCTTGGCTCCGATGATATACATGCTGGATTTCTCTTTCTCCGTTCTCTTACGGAAGTTATCGAATTCAGCCATGTTTCGTTTCAGCCTGTCTGTAAGTTCTTCAATCTGCTGTTCAAATTTATCTTTTTCTTTTTTCTTCTTGCCGAAGAAAGAAGTTTTTGATTTGCTGTCTTTCTTGTCATCCTGGGAAGCTTCCTCGTCTCCGTCCTCTACCGGGATTTCCTCTGTTTCTGCTTCGCCGTTCTCTACAACTTCAGGTTCATTCTCAACAGTTTCTTCTGTTACCGGAGTATCTGTTGTCTCTTCTTCCTGAGCTGTGTTCTTTGTTTCTTCTGACACTCTCTATTACCGCCTTTCTAACTCTCTTTCTTAATCAGTTCGTCCAGCTGGACTTTCAAAGCCTTCAGGCTGTCAACTACGTTTGCATAATCCATACGCTTGGGACCGATGATACCGATGGTACCATGCATTCCTTTTCCAAGTTCGTAAGTGGCTGTGACTACACTGCAGTCTTTCATGGTCTGCACCGGCATCTCATCACCAATGTACACCTGAATTCCTGTGTTCTCTGTATCAGACATTCTCTCTTTCACCAGGTCTACCAGATCCTGCTTCTCTTCAAATGCTGAAATCAGCTCGCTCGCTTTGCTTGTGTCTGCAAGCTCCGGATACTTGAAAATGTTGGTTGCTCCTGAAGTATATATCTGCATATCGTCTTCGTCTACCTGGATGGTGTCTGCCACTGCATCAAGGACTGTGCCAACCACAGAGCCATGTACACCTGCCTGTTCTTTCAGGCGGGCAATCATTCCCAGGTTGATATCCTGAATGGGCACCCCATTTAAGTTGGTGTTAAGAAGAAGATTTAATTTCAGGATTGTCTGATCGTCCATCTCCTCATCCAGATTGATGATCTGGTTTCGGATGACATTGTTATCACTCACTACTACTGCCACAAGCTGAAGGGGTGTCACACGGGAAAGCTGGATGAATTTAATCTTGCTTCCGCTGTACTGTGGAACAGAGATCATTGTTGCATAGTTGGTATTGGAGGCAAGTACCTTCGCTACCTGCTTCAGCATTTTATCCAGTTTGTCAGTTTTCTCTATCATGAGATCCTTGATTTCCTGAACCTCTGATTCCTTTTCTTTCATCAGCTCGTCTACGTAGAGGCGATAACCTTTATCAGAAGGAATTCTTCCGGCTGAGGTGTGGGGCTGTACGATATATCCCATATCTGTCAGGTCTGACATCTCATTCCGGATGGTGGCAGAGCTTACATTTAAATCTGCAAACTTGGAAATGGTCCGGGAACCCACCGGTTCGCCTGTTTCCATGTAGGTTTTGATGATGGCTTTTAGTATTTTCTTTTTACGATCATCTAATTCCTGATCCATGAAGTTCCACTCCTTTACTGCCTTTGTTTTTGGTTTGTTAGCACTCATGTTTTAGGAGTGCTAACACCTTATGCTCATAAGATAGCACTCTTGATTTGGTTTGTCAATATTATTTTGTGAATTTTTTGTTATTTCATAACAATATTATTTATTTGATTTGATGAAAAGAATGCTGTGAGAAATTGACTGTAACATCATTTTTTATCTCATATTACTTGTAACCTGTTCTGGAATTGACCATAAAAATATTTTTCCTGTTTCAGGTCATTCTTTTCCTGCCCTGGCCTTGACTGTAATTTTTCTTTTCCTATTTCAGGTCATTCTTTTCTTCTCATAGGCTTGACTGCAATTGTTATTTTCTTGTTTCAGGTCATTCTTTTCTTCTTATAGCCTTGACCGTAATTATCATTTTCTTGTTTCAGGTCATTCTTTTCTTCTTGCAGGCTTGACCGCAATTATTATTTTCCTGTTTCAGATCATTCTTTTTCTCTCACAGATTTGACTGTAATTGTTCTTTTTCTGTTTCAGGTCATTCTTTTCTTCTCGCAGGCTTGACCGCAATTATTATTTTACTGTTTTAGGTCATTCTTTTCTTCTCGCAGGCTTGACCGCAATTAGTATTTTCTTGTTTCAGGTCATTTGTTCTATTTATCAAGAGCGTCAAGGTTCTTTTTCAGGTCGATCATTTTATCACGTAGTTCGGCGGCCTGTTCAAAGTTAAGGTCTGCGGCTGCGGTACGCATTTGTTTTTCTACCTGGGCGATAAGTTTGGTAAGTTCTTTTCGGGTCATGGACTCTGGGTCTTTCTGGAGTCGGACTTCGGTTTCGGCTACTGCTTTGGACACGGCGATGAGATCGCGGACTGCTTTTTTGATAGTAGTCGGAGTGATTCCGTGTTCTTTGTTGTAGGCTTCCTGGATGATTCGGCGGCGGTTGGTTTCGGTGATGGCTTTGTGCATGGAATCGGTCATGTTGTCTGCGTACATGATTACATGGCCTTCGCTGTTTCGGGCAGCTCGTCCGATGGTCTGGATGAGGGATGTTTCGGAACGGAGGAAGCCTTCTTTGTCTGCATCCAGGATTGCTACCAGGGTGATCTCCGGGATGTCCAGGCCTTCTCGAAGAAGGTTGATTCCTACCAGAACATCAAAAACATCCAGACGCATATCACGAATAATGCGGGCACGCTCTAAGGTATCGATATCGGAATGGAGGTAACGGACTCTGATTCCTACTTCTTTCATATATTCTGTCAGGTCTTCTGCCATTCGTTTGGTGAGAGTGGTAATCAGGATTTTGTGTTTCTTTGACACTTCTTTGTTTACTTCTCCGATCAGATCATCGATCTGGCCTTCAATGGGGCGGACTTCTACTTTCGGATCCAGAAGTCCGGTTGGACGGATGATCTGTTCTGCACGGAGGAGTTCATGATCATACTCATATTGTCCCGGAGTGGCAGATACAAACATGACCTGATCCAGTTTGGATTCGAATTCTTCGAAGCTTAAAGGACGGTTGTCCTTTGCCGAAGGAAGACGGAAACCATAGTCCACCAATGTCTGCTTCCGGCTCTGGTCACCGGCGTACATTCCTCCTACCTGAGGTACTGTGATATGAGATTCGTCTATAATAAGTAAGAAGTCATCTCCAAAATAGTCCAGCAGTGTGTATGGCGGCTGTCCGGGCTTTAATCCTGACAGATGTCTGGAATAATTTTCGATTCCTGAACAGAATCCGGTTTCTTTCATCATTTCAATGTCGAAATTGGTGCGTTCTGAGATTCGCTGGGCTTCCAGAAGCTTGTCTTCGCTTTTGAAATACTCTACACGTTCTTTTAATTCTTCTTCTATTGCTACAGCTGCTCTCTGGATCTGTTCTGCTGGCACTACATAGTGGGATGCAGGGAAGATGCTGATATGAGAACGCTGGCATTTGATTTCTCCTGTCAGTACATCAATTTCTGAAATACGGTCGATCTCATCTCCGAAAAATTCTACTCTCACAGCTGTATCGGAGCTGTTGGCAGGGAAAATTTCCAAGGTATCTCCACGAACACGGAAGGTGCTTCGGTGGAAGTCCATCTCATTTCTGGTGTACTGAATGTCGATCAGCTCCCGGATTACCTCATCCCGGTCTTTGGTCATTCCCGGACGCAGGGAAATCATCATGTCAAAGAATTCCTGAGGGGAACCCAATCCGTAAATACAAGAAACGGAGGAAATGACCACTACGTCTTTCCGCTCTGACATTGCGGCTGTGGCAGAGAGACGGAGTTTGTCAATCTCGTCATTGATGGAGGAATCTTTGGCAATATAGGTGTCTGAAGACGGGACATAAGCCTCCGGCTGATAGTAGTCATAATAGGAGACAAAATATTCCACTGCGTTCTCAGGGAAGAATTCTTTCATCTCACCGTAAAGCTGCGCCGCGAGAGTTTTGTTGTGGGCGAGGATGAGAGTTGGTTTGTTTAGCTGGGCGATGACGTTCGCCATGGTAAATGTCTTGCCGGAACCGGTGACACCCAGTAAAGTTTCGAACTGGTTGCCTTCTTTAAAGCCTCTGACCAGACGTTCAATTGCCTGAGGCTGATCTCCAGTTGGCTTGTACTCGGAATGCAATTCAAAATGATCCATAATATTCTCCTGTTTTAATCAAATTTCACTTATCAAAAATTGAAATATGTTTAATATGGTTATATTTTCAGTATATCATCCCATATAAAAAAAGTACAGAGCAAGCGAATACCTGTTCTGTACTTTAACGTGTCGCGTTACTGTTCACTCTGGCTGCCTAAAACCGAACAAATAGTCTTCTCAACTTTTTCTGCATCAACAGGCTTTGCAATATGTCCGTTCATTCCTTTTGCCAGTGCCTTTTTTCTGTCTTCCTCAAAGGCATTGGCTGTCATGGCTATGATCGGAATAGTGGCTTTGTCTTTATCTGACAGTCCGCGGATCATCTCAGTTGCCCTGTAGCCATCCATGTTCGGCATCTGGATATCCATAAGGATCAGGTCATAGGTGCCTGCCGGTTTCTGTTCTATCCTTGACACACATTGAACTCCATCCTCAACACGGTCAACTATAAGTCCCATATCCTCCAGGATAAACTCTGCGATTTCCGCATTCAGATCATTATCCTCTGCAAGCAAAATATGTTTTCCGCTGATCCTGGTTTCATCCATATCTGAAAATTTTTCCGTAACCCGTTCATAGTAACTCTTATCAGCAATCCTGTATTCCAGGGTAACTGTAAATTTACTTCCTTCTCCCTGCTTACTTTCTACTTCAATAGTTCCGTACATCATATCAATATACTTCTTTATGATCGGCATTCCCAGACCTGTTCCCGCAATCTTTCCGTCTGTTGTATTTCGTTCCCTGGCAAAAGCCTCAAAGAGAGATGGAAGAAATTCTTCGCTCATTCCGATACCTGTATCAATTACCTGAGTCCGTATCCGCACATAGTCTTTCCTGTCACAGTCAAGCTCTGTGATCCTTATGGTAACTCTTCCCCCTGAAGCTGTATATTTTACCGCATTACTGATCAGATTGAGGAAAATTTCCCTGTTCTTCGTCTCATCGCAGATTACGTGCTCATGCTTGACATCGTATTCCATCTTAAGGTGAATACCTTTTTTCTCCGCTTCCGCCTGGAAAATTTTGTAAATTCCCTGATAAATATCTCTGATCTTCACATAATCTTCATCCAGTTCCACCTTACCGCTTTCAATCCGGGCCATGTCCAGCACATTATTGATAATAGACAGAAGCAGATTTCCGGACTGTTCCATCTTCTCCTGATAATCCAGAAGTTTCGGATCAGTCAGTTCCCTTTTTATCAGCTCACTGTATCCCAGCAGGGCATTCATGGGTGTCCGGATATCGTGAGACATATTGAAAAGGAACTCTGATTTGGCGGCATTAGCCTTTTCTGCCTGAATCTTGGCTTTTCTCGCTTGTATCAGCAGATAAACTATAATCCATACAATAATCAAGACCACACTTACAAACCAAATGGAAACTACCCGCAGATTATCCTTTATGTATTCTGCCAGAGTAACCTTGCCCGGTGCGTTTTCATATACGTAAAACTGACTGGAAAGTCTGGAAGCAGGCAGAGTCTGAATGGTTTTGTTCAGGATATTCATTAATGTTGTGTTTTCCCTGGTGACCGCAAAGCAGGAAGCGCCGGATTTCGTAAGAAAAATACTGCGCATTTTGCTGTCCTCCAGTGTCTTTAATGACTGTCCTGCCTTCACAACAAAGCAGTCTGCCTCGCCACTTTGAACTGCTTTATCGGCCTCAGCAGATGAGTCGTATTCCTTTATTTTCCAGAATGGATAATTAAAAGAAATATACCACTTCCCCAGCAGGTTATTCCTGCTCACTGCTACTGTATTCTCTTTATTTTCATCAAACTTCTTAACACCGGTGAGTACTGCAACATTAATTTCAAAAACAGTATTTGACAATACAATATCATTTTGCTCAGCTTCATATGGATTCTGGTTCATATGAAAAATCATATCAATCCTGTTATCCTTTAATGCCTGCAGCTCTTTCTCCTGGGATTCAAAACCTGTCAGTTGAAATTCTATGGCTTGTTCACCCAGATAACCGGATACCAGACTAATATAATCGTTAATAATTCCTACCGGTTTCTCTGACTCCGTATCCACAAGGCTGATACCCACATCATTTTTCAGATATCCAATCCGGACCGCCCCATGCTGTTCCAGCCAGTTCTGTTCCTCATCCGTAAGAGTTTCAAGGGAATTTGCAGAGAGATACCTTTTATAAAGATCGTCTGTATAAAAAGGATTCTCCCTCTCTATCTTCTGCATTACCTGATCCAGCTCTTCTTTCAAATCCGGGCGTTTTTTGCTGACTGCAAAATAATTATAGGAGCTACCAATCAGAATAGCAGGAGAAATATCGTCTCTTTCCCACTGTGGAGATTCATTTAAAACAAATCCGTCAATTTCATGATTTTTCAATTTCTGACGAACATCATCTGCACCGGTAATATCAACCTGCTGCGTGTTCACTCCATGACTTTTCTCCCACTCATGGAACATTTCGGCAGGAAGTGCATTCGGCAGCATACCGATTCTTTTTCCATTTAATGTAGTCAGATCTGAAATGGAGATATCTGTATTAGAAGTATCCACATACAGGTAATATTTATCCTCTCCCATAGGCAATTCTGAAAAAAGCATGGAAGTGGAACGTTCCTCTGTATAGGAAATGCCTCCCAGCAGATCGATCTGTCCATTTTTCAGCATACTCATCAGTTCTGCCCAGCTTCCCTCCACATATTCATATTTCCATCCGGTATGCGCAGCTACTGCCTGCTGGTATTCGTAGCTGTAGCCTCTCCTCTGACCGTCTGCTCCTGTGGTATTATAAGTTCCTTCATACCAGCCTACTCTGACTGTTTTGGATTTTGCTTCCTCTGCTGATACAGGAAGGGGAAGCACGGTAATATATAAAATAAAGCATAATAAAATGCAGATATGTCTCTGTACATTTAACTTAAACTTTTTCATATAACTTTCTCCAAATGATTTTGTGTCTATCCGGTGAAGATATCTCAACAGATTATTGCCTTTTTCATTTACTTCACCCGGGTTATAGAAACGTGTAACATGCTTCTGCAGATATCATACCTTATTTTCCGTCATTGCAACAGCCCTATATTTATTTTTTATACCTATTTTTTCAGTTTTCAGATAATCTTTACTTGCCAAAATTCATGGGCTACGACAACCGAATTCGGACAAAATATATCGCAAAGTGGGGCGTGCAGATTGCGGGAATGATTTTTCAGACACGCTCTAATGTGTCGACATGTTAATTCCTGAAACAATCTTGCAGGATAATTTTTTTTATTTCAAGGCGGAGGAAAAAGATGTAGCAGTGGCATAATCATTTGTATGCGAGTCCCCACCCACTGCTTATTGCTTTTCGCAACCTCCGCAGGGGACTTACTTGATTCGGTTAAAGTTACTATTTATTTAAATTTCGTATACAGAAAAAAGCAGCCCACAGACCATGTATGAAGAAAATCTGTGAGCCACCTTTTCTTTTCATCTTAGATGATGTTTATCTTTTTTTATCTTTGAAACAATAAAGAAGAAATCGTACGGTTTTTACTTTTGTAAAACTGAAATGCATTATTTAATAAACTTAACTTCCGGATAAATAGCCTGCTTAGCGGCTTCTTTTCTCTCATTGAAGATAACCTTGTTTTCTTCAAACAGGTTGCGGCCCTGTGCATCGATAGATACGATCAGTGGACCAAATTCTTTTACTTTGTTGCACCATAAGGTCTCAGGCATTCCAAGCTCATCCCAGTGATGTTCTACGATCTTCTCAACCTCTGTTGCAGCTACTACTGCACAGCCAGCCGGGAATACACAGTGGATCGCACCAAACTCTTTACATGCACACTCTGTGTTCGGTCCCATTCCGCCTTTTCCAACGATTACTCTTACACCTGTAAGCTTAGTAAATTCATACTCAAATTTCTCCATACGCATGGAGGTTGTCGGTCCAACGGAAACCATTTCATAGTCATCTTCTGTTCCCTCAATTTTACGAACGATTGGGCCAGCGTGGAAAATTGCTTTGTCCTTGATATCATATGGAAGTTCTCTTCCATACTCAACCAGACGGCGATGTGCCACATCACGGCAGGTCATCAGATCTCCGTCCAGCCATACAATATCACCGATTTTGATGTCAGCCAAGTCTTCTTCACTGATTGGTGTAATAAGAACTTTTTTATCTCCTCTGATTTCGATCATGTTTTTTCCCTCCGATTATGCGTTGAATTTCCATGTGGAATGTGTATCACAGGTTACTGTAAGGTCAGAATTTACGATCAGGTGACCGCGGCGGTGTGACCAACAGCCTACATTTACTGCTACACCGATTGTAGATGGATGACGGGCTGTATTCTCGATATTAACACCCATTACAGAATATTTTCCACCCATTCCCTGCGGTCCAAGGCCAATTGCATTGATTCCGTCTTCCAGAAGTTTCTCCATTTTTGCTGCGTTTGCGTTATCATTGTGAGAACCGATCGGACGCATAAGTGCTTTCTTGGAATTGAGGGCTGCTGTCTCTACAGATGTTCCTACACCTACACCTACAAGAAGCGGAGGACAAGCATTCAGTCCATAGGTTGTCATCTGGTCAAGAACGAAATCGGTAATACCTTCGTATCCTGCACCTGGCATAAGTACCATTGCTTTTCCCGGAAGAGTACATCCGCCTCCTGCCATGTATGCGTAAATCTCACATTTATCACTATTTGGAACGATGTCCCACCATACAGTCGGAGTTCCTTTTCCAACGTTTTTCTTGGTGTTGTACTCGTCGAAAGTTTCTACAGAGTTATGTCTTAATGGTGCTGCAAAAGTAGCCTGTACAACAGCTTCTTTCAAAAGGGCTTCCAGCTCGTTGATGTACGGGAAATTAGTTCCGCATTTCAGCCAGAACTGAAGAACTCCTGTGTCCTGACAGCTTGGACGGTTCAGTTCTACAGCCAGTCCCTGGTTCTTGGTCATTGTCTCATAAAGTACTTTTGGGAGTGCTGCACTTTCCTGAGAGCCAAGTTCTTCCAGTTTTTCTACTACGTCGTCCGGTAATTTTTTTCCGATGTGGGCAACAAAGTCTGCTACCATGTCTGTTAATACTTTAACTCCATTTTCCTTAGTCATGATTTACCTCCTGATCATTCAATGGTTTAGGGTTGTTTGGCTTTTAATTTTGGGTTATTTATCTAAAGCAGCATGTTTTCTGCTTTATTTCTATTGATACATTTACATTAAGCGGAAAATCTTCCGTCTCATATGGTTTATCCTCTCACGGATAGAACGGGAACAGAACAGGCAAAAGGATCATACAGATCACGAAGGATACCAGAATCAACGGTAAACCTGATTTCACGTAATCCTTGAATTTATATCCTCCAAGTCCTACTACCATAGTGTTTGCAGGCATTCCAATCGGTGTTGCATATGCACAGGAGCCTGCGATAACAGTTGCGATAACAACAGCTCTCGGATCCGCACCAAGGTTGTTTGCCAGAGAAACTGCAATTGGGATCATCAGTGCGGTTGTGGCCGTGTTTGACATGAAGTTTGTCAGTGCACAGGTTACAATGAATATTACCAGAAGAAGCACGATCGGGTTCGGGTCTGCACCCAGAAGTCCTACGATCTTATCTGCTATCAGTTCACCGGCACCTGTTGTGTCCAGGGCTTTGGCAAGTGTAAGAGATCCTCCAAAAAGGAATACTACTTTCAGATCAATGGAAGCCAGTGCTTCTTTTTCTGAAAGAACTCCAACCAGCACCAGAATGATTGCTCCGATGCATGCAGAAATCTCAATGCTGACTCCAATCTGTTTCTCAAAAATCATTGCAAGAATCACAAGTATCAGAACTATCAGTGAAACAGTCTGTTTCCATTTCGGTACATCACTGAAATCTTTCTGTTTTTCAACAGTTGCCCCTACAGCCCCTTTTCCATCCGGAAGAAATCTGTATCCAATGAAAACGAAGTAGATAATTCCTACCAGAAGCATCGGGACTCCCACCGGTGCATACATGAAAAAGCTTGTGGAAAGCCCCATTTCCTGAAGTGCGTTTACACCCATCAGGTTTCCGGGTGCACCGATGATGGAAAGATTCCCGCCAAGCGCTGCTGCAAATACCAGTGGCATCAAAAGGCGGCTTCTTGAATAGCCGGATTCATCAGCGATTCCACAGACTACAGGGATCAGCACTGCTGCTGTACCTGTGTTTGATAAGAATCCGGACATCACACCTACGATTACCATGATTGCAATAATCAATGTTCTTTCTGTTCTGGCAAATCTGGTGACCAGACCTCCGATTTTATTTGCCATTCCTGTTTCAAATAGTGCCTGACCTACTACAAACATGCCGACACAAAGGATTACGTTACTGTTTACATACTGTGAAAACGTTGTAGATACATCCACTACTCCGGTGAGTGTCAATCCGATTGCACAGATCGAAGCTGTAAGCCCAAGTGGTATCTTTTCGAGGATGAAACTAATGATCGTAAACACAAGAAATAACAGTGTGATTGTTTGTTGAGACATTTTATTGATCTCCTTTCACTTTTTTCTGTGATTTCATTTTTTATTTTGCTCTTCGCTTTTGTCTTACTTATCCGTCTTTTTTTTATTAATCTCTCTTGAAAGGTACCGGCCGTGCACGTTTCCTTTGATGAGTTTATTATAAATCATGCACGTATAAAAAAACAAATTAATGGGTTGCATATCCCCATAAAAAATTTTTATAATCTCAATTTTAGCAGGTTTTTTTTATGCAATATTACTACATTAAAAAAAACTTTAGAAATAAATATGGAAATTATGATAGGTATATGGTATTTTTTATTTGAAGATAACTTAAAGCAGTTTCAGAAAATACTATACTTGCTATAGAAATGACATATTTCGACACACTACAACGAACTTAGAGGAAATTACTTATGACACTTAACCAACTCCGTTACTTTTGCACAGCCAGCCGCTGCCACAGTATCACAAAGGCAGCCGAGGAATTATACGTTACTCAACCCACTGTGTCCGTGGCCATCCGTGACCTGGAAATTGAATTCGGCATCAGCCTTTTCTATAGAAAGGGAAACCGACTGATTCTTACCGAAGAAGGCGAAGAGCTTTATAACAAAGCTACCTACATTCTTCAGTACTGCACCGAGCTTCAGGCAGATTACTCCAGTATGGCGAGAGTAAAACCCCCTCTTCGTATCGGAATTCCGCCTATGCTGAGCACCGTCTTTTTTCCTGAGCTTCTCATCGCATTTCATGACCAATATCCGGAAATCGCTGTTGTTCTGGAGGAATATGGTTCTGTCCGTGCCTGCAATCTGGTACAGGACGACACTCTGGATCTGGCTCTGGTAAATATGGAACAGTATAATATTGATAAGTTTAACAAGGCTCTCCTTGCCAACGACCAGGTTGTTTTTTGTGTAAGTGATGACCACCGACTGGCAGACAAAGAAGTTGTGACCACAAAAGAAATGTCTAAAGAATCTTTAATCTTTTTCAATGCTGATTCCGTACAGAACCAGTTGTTGAAAACACGCTTTGAAACGGACGGTTACGTCCCGGACATCGTCATGCGCAGCAGCCAGATTTATACCATTTTGCAGTTAGTAAAGACCTGCAAGTATGGCAGCTTTCTCTATTCCAGCATGACTGATAAATTTGCCTCTTCTGGCATAAAAGGAATTCCCCTCAGTCCACCCATCCGCATAAAAATCGGAATCGTATGGAAAAAGGGGAAATACATCAGTGACAATATGCAAAAATTCCTGAACTTCACCAGGATGTACTACCGGGAACATCCGCTGATTTAGAAGTTCTGATTTGTACGCCACTAAGCTGAAAAAAGCAACTTACTACAAGTACATTGTAAAGGCTTACAAGATGGTGGATGGAAAATACGGCGTAGCCAAAGCTGTTTCCATTATAAAGATTGGAAATAAGAAGAATGATACAGAAGTAACCTTAAAGAAAGGTAAAACTGCTCAGATTACAGCTATAGAAATAAAGAAAGACAAAAAATCAAACACCACAGAAATCTCTGCTATGAAAGCAGTAATACAAAAGTAGTAACTGTGACATCTGATGGTGTAATCAAAGCTATGAGAAAGGGAAACTGTAAGATATGGGTATATGCACAGAATGGTATATATAAAGTGATTACAGTTACAGTAAAATAATTTTTATGTGCGCATCAGTTTTACGGCTGATGCGCATATTTTTATGACCACATGAGGTCATGCATATTGGAGTCAGACTCCACGAAATACCGATATGTTCAAACACACTCCAAAAGATAGTCAAATGAATAGTTTGATATCAGAAATCCATTGCAGATTGTCCAGAGATACCATAACGATTGAGCTCCGAAAAATATATATAAAAATTTTATATATGTATTGACATTGTGGTAGCATCGAAGTATAGTATATGTAAAATTTATATATATAAATATTTTACATATATACCAGGAGGTGATTCTATGTATTTTCCGGTATCAGCATTATTGATTGAATATATGATACTGTCAGTGGTAGAAAGCAGGGATTCTTATGGCTATGAGATCAGTCAGACAGTGAAGAAGGCTGCTGACATTAAAGAATCTACGCTCTATCCCATATTGAAGAAGTTACAAATTGCAGGATATCTGACTACCTATTCGCAGGAGTATCAGGGAAGAAAGAGAAAATACTATTCCCTTACAGAAGAAGGCAAGGCACAGATTGCATATCTGAGCAATGAATGGCAAATCTACAAAGACACTGTAGATGGGATTATTGAAGGGAGGATAAGAGGTTGAGCAAAGAGGAATATTTAAACCAGCTGCATAAATATCTGCGGAAGCTTCCGAGACAGGACTATGAAGATGCAATGGAATATTTTACCGAGTATTTTCAGGAGACAGATGAGGAAGGAGCAGAAGAACTGATGAAAGAACTTGGTACGCCGAAGGAGGCTGCCAGAGAACTGATGGCGAATCTTCTGAATAAGAAAATAGAAGCTCATCAGAATTATGAAACAGATGGACAGACCAGAGCAGAACAGAAAGGTTCCGGAAAACATGTGGTATGGATAGCGCTATTGGTATTATTTGCTGCACCGGTAGGAGCTCCGCTTCTGGCAGCATTTGCTGCAGTCGTTCTTGCATTAGTTGTGTGTGTATTTGCAATTTTGTTATGTGTAGTTTTATTTACGGCATGTCTGATGCTTATTGGCGGGAAAATCCTTATCCGCGGTATACTGGCAGTTCCGTTTTCTATGAGCGGTTTTGCAATGCTTACAGGAAGTGGTCTGTTGGCTGTGGGCGCTGGCATCCTTGGTGTACTGTTGTGCGTATATCTATGTAAATGGAGCAGCATGCTGATTGCGAAGCTGGTACGCCGGATCACAGGCAGAAAGAGAGAGAGGTTAGAACGATGAAAAGATGGGCAAAGGCATGGCTTGCAGTAGGAGTCGGATGCTGTGTATGTGGTGCAGCTTTGACGGGCATCGGTGTTGCGAGCGGTGGAAATAAATATGTGAAATCAGCAGATTTAAACAAAATGGATGGAGCTGCAAAAAAAAGCGATAATGAGATGGTTTTTGAGAAAACAAAGCTTGATGATTTCGACTCAGCAGACATCTCCATGACAGATATGAATCTGCAAGTAGTCAATTCAGATGATCAGTACTGTTATATTTCTTATCGGGCATCCGATCAGAAAAAGGATCCGATCAGTTATCAGGTAAAGGATGGTAAATTAAGGATTCAGGAAAATAACAATGATGGGAAGACTTATTATCATGTTGATATCGGATTTTTGTCGGGTCTTTTGGGTGAAGGAACACTTACTACAGATGAAAATGTGGTAACAATTTACGTGCCGGAAGGTCAGAAATGGAAGCTTGCAGATATTAAATCGGATATGAGCAATATATTGCTGAATGGATGCGAAATCGAAAATGGAGCCGTTCAGACGGATTCAGGAGATGTATTTTTTAAAAATTGCGATTTCAGTAATCTGAAAGTGAAAACGGATATGGGTGATCTTTGTTTTATTGGTAAAGAAGACGTGATGCGCACATGGAACATACAGGTGAATACTGATATGGGAGATATCAATGTAGATGATGCGCTAACCGGTAAGATGGTGGAAGACCAGGATGACTGTGATATTTCTTACACACAAAAAGGAACGGGCGGAAATCTGGTGATCCAGACTGACAGTGGAAATATAAGGCTGAAGTGCAGATAACGTTACTGTTTACTTCATTCTCAACAACAGAGCCTTTCCCTGAAATTTTCCGATTGACATTCAAAAAGAAATGCTGAATGATTTTTCAAACACGCTCTAATACGCTCATTCTTTTTGACTGAAAATTTCTATCTAATCATAAAATATAAATAAACATATCAGGGTCAGAAATTTTCAAAATCTCATCGCATAAACACGAGTGGTTTAATAATCTTCTGACCCCGATATTATTTTCATTGTAATTGTTTAGCCTGCTGAATAATTATTTTCTCTCTACAATATGATAGTAAGAACGCGCCGTCATAAGATAAATCAACCCATACACAACAGCAAAGATCAATACTGTTCCCGCCGTACATCCAATAAACAGCTTCGTATTTGTCATTCCAAAGAGCAGAAGCATTCTTCGGATCATTGGAAATGCCATGGTAATATGAAGCATTGCCATTAACAGCGGGAGAAAAAATACCATCAGAATCTGTCTGCGGACAGAACTTCTGACCTCCCGGCGGCTTAATCCAACCTTCTGCATGATCTCAAATCGTTTCTGATCTTCATATCCTTCAGAAATCTGTTTATAATAAATAATCATAGCTGTTCCCATAAGGAAAAGAGAACCGAGAAAGATTCCGATAAACAAAAGAGAACCATTATCCGCATAATAGGACTCATATTCCTGCTGGCGGATTCCGGAAGTTATCCATGAGTTTTCTGACAAGCCTCCGTTTTTCTTCAAGTCTTTAACAACCTCCATTACCGGGGTTCCAAAATCAATCTTATCTGTCTCCGAACCGGTAATATCCAGACCAAGATGAAGTGTCAGATCCTCTCCCGCAGGAGCAGAAGAAACGCCTTTATACATTTCTGTACGCATCTCATCAAATTTCTTAAAATCTTCATCTGTAACAACCAGCACTGCATTATCACTGACTGCATCTTCGCCACAGGTCAGGGGATTCTTATCCAGCCATTTTTTCACTGTAAATTCTGTCTCATCAACAGTAACTGAATCTTTCTGCACAGCTGAAGGATACCATGCAAAAATTTCACCATCATTAAGATTTGCAGAAATTCCTGTAAGTCTTTCATATTCTGCCTGATCCAAAAGAGAAAGTACCAGTACCGAATCAGAATTTCGAATAGTATTTGCTGGTTTTATCAGAATCTGATCACCGTTTTTGCTACATACGATATCCAGATAGATTTCCTCCACAGACTTTTCTACCGGAACTTTATTATCCGCAATAACTTTTTCAAAAGCCTCTATTGCGGTCTGACATTCATCTTCGCTTATGCTGGTAACAGACATATCAACATCATACGGATAGCGATTCAGCATAATATCATTCATTCCGAAATAAATGGAAACTGTCATGGAAATCATAAGCAGAACACCTGTACTTAGTATACAGATACTTGCCAGACCGATTGCGTTCTGCTTCATTCGATAAAGCATTCCCGATATGCTGATAAAATTTCCAGTCCTGTAATAAAAACTCTTTCTGCGTCGGAGAAACTTCAGAATCACAATACTTCCTGCGGTAAAAAGCAGATAAGTCCCTGCCATAACAAGAATAACAGCAAGAAGAAATATCGTAATTGCCTTGATTGGAGATTCAGTCGTAACCGCAAGGTAATAACCTGCGCCAAGGCAAATAAAACCAATCAATGCCATAAGCCATTTTGCTTCCGGTTCTTTTTCTCCGGTATTATTACCGCGAAGTAATTCTACCGGACGGCTTAAATGAATTTTCGCAAGGTTCAGAAACAGAATCATCAAAAATATGATACCAAACATGAACAGACAGGTAAAAATCCCCTTTACTGAAATATAAAATCCGAGCACTGAAGGGATATGAAGCAGCTTTAACAGCAAAAGAAGTGCCAGCTTACTTCCAATAATTCCGGCTGCAATACCGCCGGCAAGTGAACCTATTGAGGTAATGATCGTTTCAAGAAACATTACGATTCCAATGTGATTTCTTTCCAGTCCAAGAATATTATAAAGACCTATCTCTTTCTGCCTTCTCTTCATCAGAAAACTGTTACTGTAGATCAGAAAAATAATACAGAAAATCTCTACGACTATCTCTCCTGTAAACACGATCATACGCACTTCATCCGCCTGACGCACTGCCTGATCCAGTGTCGGGCAGTCACGCAGAAATTCCATCATATAAATCATTGCAATACAGAAAATACAGGTGATCATGTATGGAATATATGTGCTTTTGTTGTTTCGGATATTCTGTTTTGCAAGTCTGGAAAAAATTCCCTTATGCATGCTGCTCACCACCTGTCGTAAGTATCGTAAGCGTATCCGCGATCATCTGATACATTTCCTGACACGATTTACTGCCTTTGTATATCTGATGAAAAACTTCTCCGTCTTTGATGAAAAGAACTCTGGAAGCATGGCTGGCTGCCTGTGCACTGTGTGTGACCATGAGGATTGTCTGTCCCTCTGCATTGATTTCACCAAATACGGAAAGAAGTGCTGATGCCGCCTTTGAATCAAGTGCGCCCGTCGGTTCATCCGCAAGAATCAGTTTGGGATTCGTGATCAACGCCCTTGCAACAGCAGCACGTTGTTTCTGACCACCGGAAACTTCATATGGAAATTTATCCAGAAGCTCTGTGATCTTAAGAGCCTGCGCAATCGGGCGGATTTTCTGTTCCATCTCACGATAATCTTCTCCTGTAAGAACAAGTGGAAGATAAATATTATCTCTCAGGCTGAAGGTATCCAGCAGATTAAAATCCTGAAAAACAAATCCAAGATTTTTCCTTCGGAATGCGGATATTTCTTTTTCTGTAAGGTGTACAATATTTTTTCCCTCCAGAAGAACCTCTCCTGATGTCGGACGATCCAGAGACGCAAGAATATTCAGCAAAGTCGTCTTACCAGAACCCGATTCCCCCATAATCGCAACAAACTCACCTTCCTCTACAGAAAATGTAACATTTGAAAGCGCCTGTACCTTGTTTCCCCCGAAACGTGTACTGTATATTTTTTTGATATTTGTAACTTCAAGCAAAGCCATAAATGGGGCTCCTTTCTTTTAATTGATACCGTAAGTATAAGGATTTTTTGCGGCTTTTGCCATCGAAACAGGTTACATTATATGAAAAAACCTTACATTTCTGTAAGGTTTCGTGTCACTTAAATATTAGCAGGTTTCCTCTAAAACATGTAAAAAAACTCTAGAGCGTGTCTGAAAAAGGCTTTCTGCAAGATGTGCGTCACAATTTGTGGGATATTTTGCCCGGATGAGGGCGCCGTAGCGGGCTACGGCAACTGAATTCGGGTGAAATATCCCGCAAAGTGGGGCGTGCAGATTGCGGGAATGATTTTTCAGACACGCTCTAATACATATTCAAATCTTCAACTGAAAATTCAAGAAATACTTTCGTTCCTTTTCCTTCCGTAGAAGTTATATAAAGACGATGTCCCAGTTTGCGCATAATCTTGTTGCTGAGATACAGTCCGATACCTGTTGCGCGGTTATCATCCCGTCCGTTTACTCCGGTGTAGCCTTTTTCGAAAATTCGCGGAATATCTTCTGCACGAATACCAATTCCGGTATCTTCAATGACCAGTGTAAGGTTTTCTACTTTATTGCAGTCATCATTTCCTATCGAAATGCTTACATCATCTGTATCCAGAGATAATTTTTTCTCCAGATAAATTCGGATTCCTCCGGTCCGGGTATATTTCAGGGCATTGGATAAAATTTGTCCAATCACAAATCCCAGCCATTTTTCATCCGTCAGAACATCCTGCGAAATACTTTCATAAGTAAGTGTGAGTTTCTTTGAGACAAAAATTCCTGCATATTTATGAATCTGATCACGTATGATCCGGTCAAGAGAACAACGGGAAAGTTTGAGATCCGAAGACATATCCTCTGTCCTTAGATAACCAAGAACCATCTCCACATACTGCTCAATTTTAAAAAGTTCCGAAAGTTTCTCTTTATTTTCCTCAGGACTCTCCTGAAGCAAAAGTCGCAGTGCAAAAATCGGCGTTTTGATCTGATGTGCCCACATCGTATAATAATCTGTCATGTCTTCAGACGACTTCTGGCTGGCATTCTCCACATCGATACGCATCTGATTTAACTGCTGCATAATTTCCTGTTGGAATCTTTCATCCTGACCGACAGGAGAATCCATCTGTGAAAGATTGATATCCGGTGCAGCTGCAATCAATTCCAACTGTTCTACCTTTTTCCTGTATCTGTAAAATCCGTTCAGACACGCACAAATACCAGTTATTAACCAGAAAACAGTAACATACACCATCGGTTCAATCGGCAGCTGATAAAGAAAGAAAATTATTTCTGCAAGCATTACAGGAAACAACTGCAGAATGATATAGAATTTAATTTTGCTTATATAATCCAGAAAAAGTTTCATAAAAAATCCTTTTATTTATACTGTCGTCTTATACCATATATCCAAGGCCTTTTTTGGTAATGATAAATTCTTTCAGTCCTTCTTTTTCCAGTTTCCTGCGCAGGTGGGTAATATTCACAGTCAGCGTATTATCATCAATAAAGCTGTCACTCTCCCATAGTTTCGTCATAATCGCATCTCTGGAAACAACCTTTCCGGCATGCTCCATCAATATTTCCAGAATGCGAAGCTCATTTTTCGTAAGATCAATATCGTTTCCATTCCACGTCAGTGTACAGCGGGAAGGACTCAGAACAATCCCTTTATATTCCAGAACATTTCCCGGAGTTCCAAAGGAATATGTGCGGCGCAGAATCGCCTGAATTTTTGCAGTCAGTACATCCATATCAAACGGTTTTGCAATAAAATCATCTGCGCCACGACTCATCGCCATAACCATATTCATGTTATCTGCCGCCGAAGAAATAAAGATAACCGGAACCTGAGAAATTCTGCGTATTTCTTCACACCAGTGAAATCCATTATAAAAAGGCAGCTTCAGATCCAGCAGGACAAGCTGGGGATCTCTGCGTACAAATTCCTGTATAATATTGGAAAAATCCTCCGCACAGGATACATCATATCCCCAGGACGAAAGATTCTTTTTCAGTACTTCTGAGATGATCTCATCATCCTCTACGATAAAAATACGATACATAGTTATCCCTTCCCTCTGTTCCACCCACTGCTTATTACTCTCCGCAAATGCAGCAGGTAACTCGATTCATTTAAAAAGCACTCAGGAATCTCTATCTGATAAAATGTGTGAATGCACGTTCTTCCTTTTCCGGAAGTCCAAACTGCTTCTTACCAAGTTCGATACTCTTCATCAGAAAAGTCATATTTCTGGCGAGTACACGCATGGTCTGCTTTCCTTCTTCATCCCTGTCAGCTTCTCCCAGTTCACGTCCATGTATGCAATTCCAGTACTGGCTGGCCGCAATCGGCATGTTTTGTGCCTGTTCTTCAATATCTGTCAAATAGAATCCCTGTCTAAAATCCTTGTATGGTCTGCACTATACTTTGACACTTAAATTATGTTTATTGGCAAATTCATTTACACACGCAACGGTAAAACCAATTTTTCTTTTTTGTTCGCTCATTCAAAAACTCCTTATTATTCTGGATTTCATAAAAAATGTTTTTCTTATCTATTTCCATCTCCAGAATCAGAATTTATAACTGTTCTCTCACTAACATTAAAGCATATCCCAGAAGATTGTTGCCTTTCCATTTGCTTCGCTCAAACCTGTTTGGATCTCCCATGGATAAACCTATTCCCCAGATTTGATCTCTTACTGCGCATTCAGCTAACACAGCATCACCTGTATCAACAAGTTGTCGTTTTAAGTCTGTGTTTTGACTGAATTTCGCTTTTAATCCCTCATAAACAATAATCTGCCTTATACCATTCCAAACATTTTCATCATATCCATGTACTTTACGACCTAATTTCTTAATCTCAGCAACATTATCTGTATGAAGTATGTCATTAGCTATTTCTTCATCATGAAAGCGGCATGCTTTCTGATACATCATAAACTGCTCCATTGACGAAAAATCTATTCCGTTGACTGTGAAATGACTAAGATACCAGTTGCTCAAATAGCCATTTTCTTCATCTGGGTTATGGAAACATATAACGTTCATTACATTTCACCTGCTTTCTTTTTATAAAATCATTTAATTTAGATAAACTACTGTTCTAATTTTCCCTACGGATTTGCACTACTCACTGGTTTTTCCAGTTGCACAGTGTGTGCCTTTAAAGACTTCATATTATGAGGTCTTTTTCTTTTTTCCAAAATAGAAATAGCTTTTCACATATCCGCCCTTTACCATCCTGATAGAGCAACTGATCATGCAATGTTTATAGTAAAATGCTATCTCCTTCTTCTGATAATCTTTACAATTCCGAAGATCAGCAACAAAATCACCCCAACAG
>OFMK01001166.1_pt1 | contig 20873 bp, 8 predicted proteins | sample 1541781 | NCBI WGS metagenome assembly OFMK01 (sample SAMN04209250, study PRJEB22552) | human gut metagenome | biome: gut; material: feces | host: Homo sapiens | place: USA: Oklahoma
TTCCGGATCAGAAGTTCTCATTTTCATTGGGTATCTTTTTTGTAGCGCAAACCCATGTGAACAGAGGTCGAAATTTGGAACTCAAAAATGAGGCAATCCAAATTCGGCCTCTTTTTCTATGCTATAAACCTTAAAAATTAAGCCGCTTTTAAGACTTTTTTTCGTTCATCAAAATGGGACACCCAGAAATAAAAATCAGAAAATCGCAATGTAAAGCAGCAGGCGTTCATCCGCTATTTGGAACTGGCATATGAGAATGTCAAGCGAAGCTGAGGGGAATTTTTTGAAATGAAACGGCCAGCCAATCTGGAAATTTTTGAACATGCGCCGATCCACTGGGCTGTGATTGCGCAGATTTTGCCGTCAATCGCCAGCCAAATGATCACCCTGGTCTATAACCTGGCGGATACCTATTTTGTTGGAAGGTTGAATGCTCCTCAGGAGACAGCAGCTGTTACGGTAGTGTATCCCTGTTTTATCATGCTGACCGCTATCTCCAATTTGTTCGGTGTAGGTGGCGCAAGCGCTATAGCCCGGGCGCTGGGCAAAAAAAATGAGACAGATGCACGGAGAATTTCTACGATCTCCATCTATGGAGGGGTGCTCTCCGGCATTTTATTTTCTATGGCTTTTGCTCTTCTGGCCTCTCCGATTCTTCACTTATGCGGGGCAACAGAGGAGACCTATCCAATCGCATATGGATACGCATTGTGGGTGGTGATTTTGGGCGGACCCTTTACGATCCTGAATACTCTGATGGCAAACTTGATTCGCGCAGAAGGTGCAGCCAGCATAGCGGCGTTTGGCGTCTCTCTCGGCGGTATCCTTAACATTCTTTTGGATCCGCTGTTTGTGTTGCCGGATTTTCTAGGATATGGAGCTGTAGGCGCTGGTATGGCGACGGCTCTATCCAATGTCGCTGCTGTCGGCTATTTTGCTGTGTATCTAATGCGCAAGCGCAGCACATATCTCAGCGTATCACCGTCCCACCTGAGGTTTGCTGGGCAATACCTAAGGCCGATTCTTTCCATTGGCCTTCTAGCTGCCTTGCAGTATGCTCTAACAGTGGTCGCTACGGCTTCGCAGGCGAGCTTCGTCTCGAAGTATCCCACCGAGGCAGTAGCCGCTTTGGGGATTGTTAAGAAGATGGATCAATTGCCGCTTTATTTCTCCATTGGTGTATCCAATGGTCTGCTGCCACTGCTGGCATATAACCATACTGCCGGCAATCAAAAGCGTAGGGAACAATCCTTACAGTTCGGTGCGGTTATCTCCGTGGGCTTTGCCTTGCTCTGTGTGCTCTGCTATGAGATCTTCGCCGATTCCCTCACGGCCCTTTTCATTCAGGACCAGGTTACCATTGCATACGGAGCTGTATTCCTGCGTTGCATTTGTGGCAATGCCCATGATGGCCCTCTGCTATCTCATGATTATCCAATTCCAGGCCATGGGGCTGGCTAAGGAATCAACTATTTGCTCGATCCTGCGCAAAGGTGTTCTAGACATTCCGCTGCTGTTTCTTATGGACTATCTGTTTCCTTTATATGGCTGTATGTGGGTCCAGCCTATCGTGGACACCATCTCTCTGGTCGTAGCACTGTACCTCTACCGCGCTCTGAAGAAGCCAAAAGCCGTCGGGTAGGGAGCAAGATAAATAGAGGTCTCAATTTGTGGTTCAAAATGAGATGCCCCAATTCCGACCTCTTTTTCTATGCTAAAACGTAGCGTTCAAGCCAGTTTTCGAGATTTATCTCTTTTATAGAAAAGGGACATCAAAAACAGAAAGGAGGGGCTGTAAAATATTAATTGGATTATTCTGAACCCGAAATTCTTATTGTATTGTGACTTTTGATTTTAGCTATGGCACTCTTTTTAAATAGCATTAGACCAGCAGACAACAATTCCGCTCCCCGTTTTTTTAGTATTCATGCGGGCTTCCGAGCTTTTTAGGTTCGGTTTTCCAAAGTTATCCTACCGTGGCTGTCCAACCCCTAAAAGTGTAAAAAGGCAAAAAGCGTTTTCCTATAAAATGAAATGCACCTCATTTGTTAGGCAGTATGATATACTGAATGACAAGCGGGGTGATTTTTTTGTCTAAAGGAGTGTCGAACAAACGATACACATCAGAATTCAAAAGAATAGTGGTGGAGACCACGAAAGAAGAGTGACTAATTTATAAGGAAACAAAACTCAGTTTTGAGATTGCTGGAGAAACAAGATGCCAAGTTACAGACCTTCTGCTAACCTCCTGGAAAATCCTCGCCTTTGTTGGCGAGGATTTTCTGCTTTAATTTTACAAGTAAAAGCTTAGTTTTGTGCTCTTTTCTTAGAATTGTTGAGTTTTAGAAAATAAAATATGGATTTATAATAAAAAAGTAAAAACAAAAGTGAGGTTTTTATAAAAAGAAGAGAAAACCTCGAGCCTTTAAGGAGGGATATATGAAAGTATAGAAAAAGCTTTTCAGGACATAGAAATATTTCGAGAGGAGAGAAAAAATGGAACGGTGTAAAAAAATAGCACGTGGGGCCGCGGCGGGTCTGCTGTCGGCGGCGGTATTGATGAGCAGTATGCTCACCACAAGCTTTGGGCAGATGCGGGCCAGCGCGGCGGAGGTGAGGAACCCGCAGGCGACGCTGACGGTAGACCTAGACCCAGCGGTGAACACGGGAGATATTGTCCACGGAGCCGCAGGCTTCCTATATGGCGTCAGCAGTGAGGACGTCCCCACTACCAATACAATAGTTCCGCTGAAGTCTAAAATTTTAGTGACTAAGGGCGCTTTGGGAACGGAGCACCCCTATGGAGACGCGTTAGACGTCGCTAAGACTTTCCTGGAGAGCGGCGGCGAGCAGGTTCAGATGTACAACAGCAATTATTACGGCGTATTCGGCGTTACCGCCACAATTGAACAATACTGTGATGATCTGAAAAATTATATCTGTCCGGCGGTTGTAGCTTGGAAAGAAGCCTGGAAGGAGGAGCATGGTACTCCCGAGGCTCCAAAAGATAACATTGGCGCTCGGATCGATATTGACGAGGCGATTGTTTATGTTCCGATTAACGAAGGAACGCCCAACGGTGGAAATTTTCAGAACGCTTGGAAAAGCTTTTATGACGCGATTAAGTCCGTAGATAAAAACGCTTCTTTAGCGGGCCCGAATTCTGCCGGATATGGCACCCAATTTACTTCGGGACAGAGCAACAAGAGCTTTGTACAATTTTGTGCCGATAATAACTGTATGCCTGACGTTATCACATGGCATGAGTTGCAAACCAATTGTTTAAATGATATGTCTTGGCATATGGATGACTTCCGAAATATCTGGGAGAGTACCGATTGGAGCAAGTATAATGAAGCCAACGGCACCGAGGGCATTCCGGAAATTCCTCAGATCTGCTTTAACGAGTATGCCGAAATGGACTACTGCGGCGTACCCGGCCGTTTGGTGAACTGGATTGCCAGAATCGAGGACGAAAAGGCCACTGGCTGCCTGCCCTTCTGGCACCAGGCCAACAACCTGAACGACCTGGCTTCCGGCGCCAACGAGGGCAACGGGGCCTGGTGGCTGTATAAATGGTACGGCGATATGTCCGGCACCACCCAGCCGGTTTCCACCAGCACAAACTATGACGGCCTTTACGGCCTTTCCACCATGGATGAGGCCAAAAAGCTGTCTACGACCCTTCTGGGCGGCTTTACCGGAGACATTACGGTTCAGCTGAATAATGTGACCGCCACCAGCACCTTCGCGGATGCCGAAGCGGTTCATGTAACGGTGCAGGAAAGCATGTTTACAGGTTTCCACGGCGCACTGAATGAGACCCCGACGATTTTAGAGGGTGCTTATCCGGTAAACGACGACGGCAGCGTTACCGTGAAAATCCCGGATACCCTGTTTGAAAACGCGTACAATGTGACCGTCACCCAGGCGAGCGGCGATGAAATCGTAGGCCTTGCCCTGAGAAGCTCCAGCGGCGATGTGTATGAAGCGGAAGACGCCGGCCTTTCCGGCGGAGCGTTCGCTTCCAGCGCTGGCACGAATCCCAGCTATTATATGTCCAATAACGGCAGCGGCGACCGTGCGGTAGGAATGCCCTCCGGCTCGTCTATGACCTATACGATCAATGTGCCGGCAGACGGCAAATATAAGCTGGACTTTAATTACGGCAACGGTCAGGGAACTGAAAGAAACGATATGAATACCCATAACCCGGTAAACGTAAAGCAGACCTTTGCGCTGGATGGGGGCGAGGCCGAAACCGTCACAATGGAATCCACACTGTTCCAGACTATGACTGGGACAAAGACCTTGTATTACGACCTGACTGCGGGAGAGCACCAGATCACTGTGACCACAGCCGACAGCGGCGTCGATGGAAATCTGCTCTTCCACGATTTTGTGCGGGTTTCCTACGCGGGCGTATACGGCCAGGAGCTTCCAGCCTTTAATAAGGTGTATGAAGCGGAGCTGGCGGATGTCAACCGTCTTTTAGGAAATACCGATTCTACTGTTTCCACCGAGACAAGCCTTGAAGGTTATTCCGGCGGCGGTTATGTAATGGGCCTGTCCGACAGGGCCGTGACCGAAGGCGGCGGCATTCGGAACACCGTGGTAGTGGAGGAAAGCGGCCTGTACAATATTACTCTGCGGTACCAGTCCAGTCAGGCGGGCGAAGCCAGCATTTATGTGGGCAATACCGCCGTTACCCTGGACCGCGTGAATAAGACGGTATCCCTCCAGGCGGGAGACGGCTGGCAGGAGGTTACGGCGTCTGTTTACCTGCAAAAGGGAATCAATGTGGTGGATCTGGATACTACCGTTCCCGCGGCTCTGGACTACATGCGCGTGCGCGCGCTGCCCGCCCAGGACAGCTCCACCACGATCGAGGCGGAAGACGCGATTCCGGAGGAGCTTGAGGGTTCTATCCAGGTAGCCGAGAGCGACGGGGCTTCCGGTGGAAAATATGTGGTAGGAATGAAGGGCGCCTATCAGGACGCCGATTATTTAGAGTTCACCTACAATGCGCCGGAGGCCGGAAAATATCAGATGCAAGCATTCCATTCCAATGAGGATCTGGCCGGCAGCCATAGCTACAATATTAAAGTAACGGATAAGTACGCTGTCGTAGATGTAAACGGAACCTCTCAGTATCCTCAGTTTGAGGGAATTGTGCCGGTACAAGCAGAAAACTTGAAAACCTACTACTTTGTAGACTGTGGAGATCACGATCCGTCTACTCTCAGCGAGGGGGACGAGCTGGGCAGCCTTAACTCTGTAACCGACCAGTTGTACGGAAGGGATGCCAAAACCGGGTATTATTGGGGTGTTGCGGCGCTGAATGAACAAGACACAAAGGCCGAGCCTGGCAGCAGCCATTACACAGATCCTGACGATAAGGGCGTTTACACCAAATATCAAAAGGCCCTGTCAAACAGTGCGGCCGATGTAACAGACGGAAAGCCCAAAGAGGCTTCTTTCCGTTACGCCGACAGCCAGGATACGGCCGGAATCAATCCCCGGTGCGTATTTTACAAGTTTGAACTGGATCCCGGCAAATATGATGTGACCGTAGGCATGAGCAATACCTGGGGCAACGCTGGAAATCCTGTAGTCCGGCTCAGCGCCGATGGAATCGATGAAATTGTTTCGGATTCCTATTCCAGCGGCAGCAAAACCCTGAGCGTTGATCTGACCCAGGCGGAACCCAACGACAACGGCAAAGTAGAGCTATCGGTAAAGGGCACCACTACAGGCGCGACGCTTCAGATGACCTATATCACCATCACAGAACCTGCCAATGACGCAGGTGTGGATTATTTCATTCTGCCTCCCGGAGAAGAGAAGGTGCCGGTAGATAATATCAGGGATGCCGAGGGCGTCTATACCGGCGAGCTGGCCGACGGCTTTGACTGGCTGATCGATTATCGCAATTTAAAGAACGATACCGACCGTTACTTCTTCATCAACACCTTCTCCGACGATACCTTCCGTGAGAAAACCATCACCCTGGATCTCCAGAAGGGTGAAAATACCATTCGCATTTACAATGACAACAGCTGGAACGTGACTTATGGCGGAAGTACGAGCCAGCCGGGACTTAATTACCTGGCAAACTATACACCGAACTTTGATAAGTTTGTCATTACCCCGATGGCTCTGAACAGCGCGGTAGAGCTGGAAGAGGAGTACACCATAGACGTGGCGAGCACGGAATACGGTATTGCGTCAGCGAATCAGAACACCGTAGGGGAGAACGGAGAATATACCGTTTCAATGATTCCTGCGGAGGGCAAGGAGATTGTAAACGTTCTGGTTAACGGTGCGGACCGGACAGACGATATCGTCTTTGACGAGGCGTCCGGTGCTTATCAGCTGAAAATTTCCGGCGTGTCTGAGGATCAGAAGGTACAGGTGTATTTCAGCAAGCCCAACACCTCTAAGGACAGCCTGAAAAATCTGTACAACGAATATAAAGACCTTGAGAAAGGAACCTATTCCACCGCGACCTGGGAACAGTTTGATCGTGCCAGAACAGAAGCCCAGCAGGTTTTAAAGGATGATGACGCGCCTCAGTGGAAAATCAATAACGCCTACGACAAGCTTTTAGCCGGCGTCAACGGCTTGAAGGACATTGGAAACCTGGTTTTCTTTGTAGACTGCGGCGACCATGGCGTTTCTACGGTAACTAAGGGTGATGACTTTGGCAGAAACAATTCCGTGACGGATCAAATCTATGGTAAGGACGCCGAAACAGGATATAGCTGGGGCGTAGTGGATCCTAAGGGTGACTATGATACGGAAGGCCCCGGACTAGAACAAGATACTGGCGTTTACACGGAGTACACCTGGGCTAGTGAATACGATCAGGTAAATAACGTTGCTCAGGATGACCTGGATAAGGAAACTACTTTCCGTTACGCCCGCGGCCAGGATACGGCCGGAATTACCCCACGTGAGGTAACTTACAAGTTTGAACTGGATCCAGGAAAATATGACGTAGAAGTGGGTATGAGCAACACTTGGGGAAATGCTGGAAGCCCGATAGTGACTCTCAGTGCCGGTGAAGTGGAAGACGTGGTTTCAGAGCCTTACTCCAGCGGCAGCAAAACCCTGAGCATTGATCTGACCAATGCGGAAACTAACGACAGCGGCAGAGTAGAGCTGACGGTCAAAGGCACCACTACAGGCGCGACGCTTCAGATGACCTATATCACCATCAATAAGTCGGTAGAAGCTCCGGTACTCGACCGCTTAGAGGTAGCGGCGCCGACGATTGTGGAATATGAGCTAGGGGAAGAGCTGAATACAGACGGCATGGTAGTCAAGGCGGTGTACAGCGACGGCAGCAGCAAGGTTCTGACCGCTGAGCAGTATACCTTAAGCGGGTTCTCCTCTGATAAAGCGGGCACAAAAACCGTTACCGTGTCTTACACGGAGAACGAAATCACAAAGACCGCCTCCTTTGACGTTACCGTAAAGGAAGCGCCGGTTGTGATCCCGGTAGATAAGACCGGCCTGAAGGAAAAGCTGGACGAGGCCAAGGCGATTGGTCCGGACGGCGTGACAGAGGGAAGCTATGAGAAGCTGCAGAACGCCATTCAGGAGGCCGAGGGAGTGTACAATGATCCCAACGCCAGCCAGGATGCGGTAAACCAGCAGATTCAAAAGCTGATAGGAGCGATCTCAGGCTTAAAGCCGGTGTTGAGCGGACTGGAGGTAAGCGATCCGGTCAAGACCGAATACGCCGTGGGAGAACGGCTGGATACCACAGGAATGACGGTGACCGCCCAGTACAGCGATGGAACCACGGTAACGCTGGCCAGCGGCCAATACACGGTCAGCGGCTTTGATTCAGCGACAGCGGGAGAGAAGCAGGTGACAGTTTCGTACACGGAAGACGGCGTGACCAAGACAGCGGCCTTTACCGTAACCGTGAAGGAGAGCTCCGGAAGCAGCGAGGATCCAGGCAGCAGTGAAGGACCTGGAACTGGCAGCAGCGGCTCTGAAAGCGGCGGAACAGAATCCGGAACCGGCAGCGGGACAGAGAACAATAATAACGCTCAGACCGGCGACGGAATGACGGTGCCGATTATTGTTATAAGCCTGTTAGTCGCGGCGAGCGCGGGAATCGCGGTTGTCTTAGGTAAAAAACGCAGACTAGGATAAGCAAAATTGAATAGGGGTCGGAATCTGGAACTCAAAAATAAAGCAATCCAGCTTCCGACCTCTTTTTCTATACTAAAACGTAGCGTCCAAGCCATTTCTCGGGATTTCTCTTTTTTATAGAAATAGGGCATCAAAAAGAGATAGATCGTAAAAATAGTAATTAGGATTTATTCTGAACCCGTGATTCTTATTTTGCCAAGGCTGTCTTTTGTTTTTTAAAGATCAGCAACCAAACAATTTTCGATTTCCCATCCGGATTGCTCTGGGAATTTTCAGAGGAAGAAAGCGACGGATGGCAGCCGGGACGAAAGAAACGATCAATTTGCCTTGCTCTCAGTTTAATCAATGGAGAAGTCAGGCGGCAAGAACGGTTCTTCCTAACCGGTCAATAGCGCAAAATACTATACAGCCTTCCCCCTGAAGATTTGATTTGAAAATTCCACCTAGATTATTCTAGAGGTTTATATATAGATTGTATAGCCATAGCGAAAAAACAACTCATACCTTAAGAGCGGTCTTTGACATGAGCGAGGATACTGGGTGAAGGCCCCAGCCGAATCTACCGGCCTTGTATGAAAGAATAAAATAAATTTAATAAAGAAGCAGTAAAAACATTGGCCTTATAAAGTTTCAAGCAAAATAATGGAAATGGAATAAATATCACTAAAATTTTAGTGATATTGCTAATTTTTGAGATTTCCTTTGCTCAAAACGGAGTATATAATTATAGATACAGTAACCAAATAAATAAAGGATGGAGGAAAGAAAATGAGAAAATTTATAGCGGCCGCTATGAGCGCGGTTATGCTGCTAAGCGCGTTTCCCATAACCGCCCAAGCCGCAAATGAAAACTCGTCAGATGCGGAAACAGCATTTTATGTTTCTCCTGATGGAAGTGACAGTAACAGCGGAACAGAGAGCGAGCCGTTCAAAACCATTGAAAAGGCCCGGGATGAGGTAAGGAAACATACAAAGGACATGACGTCAGATATTGTCGTGTATCTTAAGGATGGAGTATATTATCAGGATGAGACGCTTGCCTTTGGAACAGAGGACTCGGGAACCAATGGATATCAGGTGAGATATGAGGCGTATGAAGGAGCCGCTCCTGAGATCAGCGGCGGCAAGCTGCTTGAAGGAACATGGGAGGTTGATGACGCAGAAAAGAATATTTATAAAATCAGCGTTCCTGAGGGCATGAATTTCCGCCAGCTATATGTAAATGGAGAAAAGGGAATTCGGGCTAGAACCGGAGTGCCGACAGGCGAGCTTGATCCCACTTCCAGAATTTTAGGAGCCGAGAGATTTACAAGCCAAGGAAAGAACAGCGGTTATGTATACGTTCCTGCGGATGAGCGGATTTTAGAGGATCCGTCGGAAATGGGTGGAGAAAATCCAGTAGAATTACATATCTTTGCCGCCTGGACTGAGAATATCCTCCGCGTGGGCGAAATGGAATATGTAGACAATTATAACGGTGAACAGGCCTATAAGGTAACGGTGCAGGAACCGGAATCTGAAAGAGTTTTCAGCCGGCCGCACCCTGATTTAACCGGGTATGTAGGCGTCAAAAAATTTGCGTTTTATTATGAAAACGCTTATGAGTATATCGACTTAGACAAAGAGTGGTATCTGGATACAGAAGCCAATACCCTGTATTATAAAGCGCCTGCCGGAACGACGGCAGAGGACATGAACAAGGCGTCCGTGGTCGTTCCAAACCTGGAGAAAGTAGTTTCTATCAAGGGCGAATCCCTGGACGCTCCCATTCATGATTTTGTTTTTAAGGGGATAACCGTAGAGCATTCCACATGGCTGCAGGCCAGCGAAGAAGGACTGGTGCAGGGGCAAGCGGGCCAGTATTTGGTGGATGGTAGCGTTTATGAAACCAATGACATCAAGGTAACGCCCTCGCCTGGAGCGGTACACATTGAAAATGCCCAGTATGTTAGATTCGACGGCAACCATGTTCGCTACACAGGAGCTGTCGGTATTCTGATGGCTTCCGGCACCAAAGAAGTGACGCTGGTAAACAACGAGGTAGAAGAGACAGCCGGAAACGGAATAGAAATCGGTAAATTCGTCGTTGACGACAAAACCGATTACCATACGGCTTATAATCCTGACGACATACGGGAGGTTTGCACGAACGACAGAATTTTAAACAATAAGATTCACGATATTGGAACCCAGTATGAAGGAGCCGTCGGCATAGGCACCGGCTATGTCCAGGGAATCACGATCGCGAATAATACGGTTTACAACTGCCCCTATACGGGTATCTCTATGGGCTACGGCTGGACCAATGTTCCGAATCCCATGAAATACAACAGCATTATACGCAATGAAGTTTACAATGTGAATAATGTCGTATGCGACGGCGGCGCCATCTACACCTTATCGAATCAATATCCCAGCTCCAGAATAGAAGAAAATTATCTGCATGATAATTATGCCTCTGAGGGACTTGATTATGGTTCGTGCGGAATTTACCTGGATGAGCAGTCCGACGGATTTTCAGTTAAGAATAACGTGCATGTGCAAAGCTACGGCCGGGTTAACCTGAACCGTGTCGGCTCGAGAAATGATATAAGCGGCAACTACTTTTTCGAGGGAGACGTCAACAGTGACGCTTACGACAGCTTTGCGACAACGAAAGTGCAGCAGATCATGGATCAAGCCGGGGCGAAGGATGACTTTACCCTGGAGGATGAAGAAGAACTGTTCAGGCCGGTTCTTCAAAGCGTGGAATACGACCCTGTGTATAATGTAATGAGATTGTCCGGCCGGAATTTCGGCAGCGATATCGGAACCATAACCTTTAACATCAGCGGCGAAGAAAAAGTAATCGCTGCGGAACAGGTCAAAGAATGGTCATACGGTGCGATCAGCGTTGAAGTGCCCGAGGGCGCAAAACGCGGAGATACCGTGACGGTTACTCCCAAGGGAATGAGCGTTGCCTCAGAACCCTTTACCATAGGCAGAATCATGAATGTAGTAACCGAGTTGGTCAAGGAAGATTTCGAGGATAAAGATGCCGGACAGTTGGATTCAAATGAGTGGGAAGTAACGGTTCCCGAAAAGGCGGCTGTAGCGGAAAAGGACGGCAATCAATATCTGAGCCTAAAGGGCAACGATCCCAATTTGAATGTTACTAAGCTGCAGGATGGGGAAACCCTGCAATTTGGAAGCAACGTGACCGAGTTTGATTTCTGCTTCCCGGAGGATATGGGCGGAAGTGTAGATTACGTAGGCCTTTATAACGAAATCCGCCGCCTGCCTGGAAAGGACCATCTATATTCAATCGACATCCGGCCGGTCTTTGGCTCAAAGGCGACGATTGAATACAAGCAAGGCTGGGATGGCATACAGACTAACGACAGCTCACTGCAAGAAATAAAATGGGGCACCTGGTATACCTGCCGGTCGATGGTATATAACGGTACGATTTATCTCAGCGTTTTTGAAAAGGGCCAGGACCCCAACGGCTGGAAGGTTACTTATGAGATGCCGGATGCGGTCAGCAATGACTGTGTGCTGAACTTTTCTTTCTATGACCCGAGAGGGAAAGAGGTTTATATTGACAACATCAAAGTGAGCACCTTTGACGCGGACATCAGCCAGCCTGAAGTGGACGAGGCCGATTATGATATCAATTCAGGAATTGTCACGATCAAAGGATACGGCTTCACCGAGACGAAGGGCACGGTTACCTATCAGACAGAGAACGGCCCCGCGGAGTTATCCGGAGACGCGATTTCCGTTTGGACCAATGAGCTGATTCAATTTACAAGGCCGGAGGATGGCATAAGCGGAACCGCGTTCGCGACAACAAGCGAGGGTGAAAAGTCAGAAGAATTCTTCTTAAAGCTGCCGGTTCGGATGCTCTCCTATGAAGAGAATTTCGATACGCTGACGCAGGAGCAGTTTGGCTATCAGTACAGCGTATCCAACAAAAACGGAGACACGATGCCGGAAGATTCGGCCGTTATATTCGACGATAACGGCAATAAGGTGCTCAAGCTGAAGGGAAGCGATCCGGACCTGTGGGTTGACCTTTTAAACAATGATTTGCAGGCCAGCAAATATGGAGAAAATATCACCACCTTTGACTTTAAGTTCCCGAATGGTATTGCAGGCTATTACGGAATGTACAATGAGCTCAGAAGGGCTGAGGATGGCACTGTTTACCGGCTGGGTATTACCCCCACGGACGGAAGCCATTGTTTCTTGGGGATCAAGGACGGCAATACGTCAGGATCCGGAAAAGATGTTGCGGCAAATACCTGGTACACCTGCAAAACCATGGTTTACGATGATGATATGTATCTGAAGGTGTGGAAGACAGGGGAGCAGGAGCCTGAAAACTGGGATGTAAGCTTCCAGATGGCGGACTTCACCGGGGCTGAGGAATGTCAGCTGAACTTTGCCTATTATGATCCGAGCGGAAGCTATCCTTTGTATATCGATAACATCAAGGTAGAAGTCTTGGACGAAAACGACGTAGAGGCAAGGCTGACGGGAATCGAAGTAGCAGAAGGCCCTGACAAGGATGTGTATTACATCGGAGAGGACTTTACCGCCGATGGCCTGAAGATCAACGCTGTGTTTAACGACGGAAGCAAGCAGGAACTGGCTCAGGATGCTTATGCGCTCAGCGGCTTTGATTCTGAGACAGAGGGCAGCAAGACGGTCACGGTATCCTATCGCGGCTTCACCGATGACTTCACTGTTCAGGTGCAGAAGAAGCCTGTAATCACAGAGATCAAGATCACGCAGCAGCCTTATAAAACTGTATATGACCTTGGAGAGGAACTGGATGTTACCGGTTTGACAGTGAAGGCTGTATATGACAACGGCACGGAAGAAACGGTTTCCTTATCGGATTGTACGGTGACCGGCTTTGACTCCGAAACAGAGGGCGTCAAAACGGTGATGGTAAGCTACCAGGGCAAGACAGCGCAGTTTACCGTAGAGGTAAAGGCGCAGGAGGTTCCGGAGAAAACCTTAACGGGGATCCGGATTGACCAAAAGCCAACCAAGACGGAATATGAGGTCGGAGAGGAATTAGACCTCAGCGGGCTTGTGGTGACCGGAATCTATGACGACCAGAGCGAAGCGGTTTTGCCGGAAGGCGCCTATTCCGTGGCCGGCTTTGACTCCGAAACCGAGGGCGTCAAAACAGTAACGGTAAGCTGTCAGGGCAAGACAGCGCAGTTTGAGATACAAGTCAAAGCCAGCGCGTCTAGCGGATCACAGCAGGAGAATGGCGCGGAAGGCCAGTCACCCCAAACTGGCGATAATTCTATGCCAATCCTTTGGGTCCTGTGTTCTATGGTATCTTTATGCCTGATTGTCATTGGGCAAAAAAGATATAAGAAATTTCATTCATAAATGGAGGAAAAGTACATGAAAAAATTGCTAAGCTTGTTTCTTTGTGCGGCTATGGCCGCCAGTCTGGTTGCCGGCTGCAGCAGCGACCAGACCACGGAAAGCTCGTCTGGAACAGCTGACAACAGCCAGCAGGAGGCCACCTCTTCGGAGGGGCCGGAGGAGGAAGCCGCGATTACATGGGCTGTATTTGAAACAGACAACTATACAGCGGAAGTGTGGCAGCATATTATTGATACCTTTGAAGCCGATAATCCGGGAATAAAGATCGAAAAGGTGCTGATGACAGGTGATTCTAGGCCTCAATTTTTAAAGACAATGCTGTCTGCCGGCAACATGCCTGACGTTAATATCGATCCGGTGGATCTGGCTAGTACAGATGGCGTATATGCTGAGGTTCCGGATGAGCTTTTGGCCAATTATGAAGAAAGCGCTGTAGTCTCCTTCAATGGAAAAAAGACCCTGGTTCCCGCCTATAAGGCATACCGTACACAAGTGTTTTATCACAAATCCCAGTTCGAGGAGGCTGGCATCACCAAGATTCCGGAAACTTGGGATGAGTTTATAGCAGTATGCGATCAGCTTCAGGAAAAAGGCTACACACCGTTGATGGGTGTCGGCGCCTCTGATATCTGGGCTACCGCGTTTGGCTACTGGACCGGCGTTGTGAATTCCGAGCTTTATTCCGCGTATCCGAATTTTAACAGAGACATCCTGGATGGAAAATTGTCATGGACCAATGAGGTGCTGTCTGAGACTTTGAAGGACTGGCAGTCGCTGACCAAATATTACCACAAGGGTTCTATGTCCTTTAGCAATACTCAGGCGACTTCTGAATTTATGAGCGGCAGCGCGGCGATGTTTATGGACGGTGCGTGGAGCGCTCCCACCATTGATAACAGCACGGAGTATTCCGCGGATGAATTCGGTGTGTTTATGATGCCGACTCCCTCCGGCGCTAAGACATATTGCACAATGCCTCAGTATTGGGGTGTGGCGGAAGCTTGTGAGAATAAAGAAGCTGCGTTCCAATTCTGCGAGTATGTGCTTGGCGGAAATGAGGATATTTACAGATATTACCTGCAAGCAGACGGAACCTTTTCTGTTACCAAAACGCCCGTAACCTATGATATGGGACCGGTGCAGACAGAATTTATTAATAATTTGGAAGGCTACGAGCTGGTTCCCGAAGCAATGAAGGTGGTTGGCGATGATGCCTTCCCCACTGGGTTCGAGGATTTTACTTTAAAATCTCTTCAGAACATCTTTACAGGAGCTGACGTTGATGCCGAATTGGCAACCTGGGACGCGGAAATGGAGCGTTTGGAAGCACAGTCATAAGCTGTAAAGCCTATAATTAGAAAGATTTAGAGTACAAACTCATCAAACAGTTTTGTACTCTAAATCATTTTTAGGAGTCAATTTTATGAAGAAAAAATCTATATTATTCACAATACCTGCATTCCTTATCTATACGGTCCTGATGATTGTCCCAATTATCGGAGCGTTTTTGCTGAGCTTTACCGATTGGAACGGGATCAGTGCCGCCTATAATATTACGGGCGCAAAAAATTATCTGGATATGCTGTCGGATGAGAGACTAAGAAACGCTATTTTTGTAACCCTAAAAATTACCGTTGTAGTGGCGGTGACAGTAAATGTATTGGGCCTTCTGATTGCGATGATGCTGAACCGGGCGAGGCGAATGACCAACGTATTTCGCAGTATTTTCTTTTTGCCCTATGTGCTTAGTACAGTAGCAATCTCTTTTATCTGGCTTGCTATTCTTTCCTATACCGGAGTGCTTAATTCTTTGCTGGATATGGTGGGCCTGGAAAACTTGGCCGCAGATTACATAGGCAATGCCAATAACGCCATCTGGAGTATCTGCGTCATTGAAATCTGGAGGATGCTGGGCTTTCATATGGTGCTGTATCTGGCCTCCATACAGACAGTGCCTCAGTCCTTGTATGAAGCCTGTATCATGGATGGCGGAAGCCGTTGGCATCAGTTCCGCTATGTAACGCTTCCTATGATCGTTCCCGGTATCACCATTTCGGTCATTATGAGCATTATGACCGAAATGAAACAATACGATATTGTCAAAGTAATTACAAACGGCGGGCCCGGTTATGCTACAGAAACTGTGACATACAATATTGTAACCCAAGCTTTTGGAAATAATATGTTGGGCTATTCTTCTGCAATCGCAGTGTTTCTGTTTATTGTAATCGCTGCAATCTCTGTTTTGCAGATCCAACTATCCAAAAAATTGGAGGTATCCTAACATGAAGATCAAAAGTAAAAAGACAAGCGCTTTAGACATAATTTTAAAGATATTTCTAGTGGTACTGGCGGTAATCTTCGCAACCCCATTGTATATTACGCTGATCAACATCTTTAAAAGTACAAAAGAGATTGCCGCTTCGCCTATGTCTTTTCCCCTTCCGCCCATTATTGATAATATCGTTCAGGTAATAAAAAATCCCAATGTCAATCTGGGAGAAATGTATTTCAACTCTTTATGCATTACCATATTTGGAGCGTCTATCTGTATTTTAGTATCCGCAATGGCTGGGTACTATCTTGCCAGAATGAAATCAAAACTGTCGCAAGGGCTTTACATCTATTTTTTGCTTGGATTGATGGTGCCCTATGCAATTGTTTACGTTCCGCTTGTTTCCATTTTCAAAGGAATTGGTTTAATCGGAAACCTGCCGGGATTGATTATGGTATTTGTATCGGGAAGCATATCGTTTTCGGTATTTATGTATCAAGGCTTTATTAAATCGACGCCGGAAGAATTAGAAGAAGCCGCGATTATTGATGGCGCCGGCCAGTTCAAAATCTTTACGTCTATTATCTTTCCGCTGGTAAAGCCATGTACGACCACGGTGGCCATTTTTATCGGCCTTTCCATGTGGAACGATTTCCTCACGCCGCTGCTAATTGGACAGATTAAGACAATTACAGTAGGAATTTATACGGCGATTGGCCCATATGCTTCTGATTGGGGAAGTGTGTTCGCTTATGTCATGTTTGCTACGCTTCCGATTATTATTGCGTATCTGCTGGCCCAGCGGCAATTCATCGAGGGGCTAACCGCGGGAGCTCTGAAAGGTTGAGGTTTTTATGAAGATACTATCCGAATACTCTTTAGGAGATATGAGCGTTAGGTATGTGTTGGCCGAAGACGGCCAGGTGGGTATGGAGCTGTATCCGGCGTCTATGAAGCCGTTCATAAAAGAGGGCAGGCGCTATCAGGTTGATCCGCTGGTGCAGTGGAAGAAAGAGGGAGACGCCTTTCCCTATGGCTTTGCCAACGGTATGACAATGCGCAACAGCGAAACAGTAAGCCGAATGGAGTATAAAGAGCAGAAAGTGGAACAAAGCGAAGAGGGAATTTGCGTCACAACAGTTCTAGAGGACGCGTTAGGCAGCGAAATACTACATATCCTAAGATATAAAAATGGAGATCCGGCCCTCTGGGTATCTACAGGGATTAGAAATTTAGGGAAAAAGCCGATTGTCCTTGAATTTCTGGCCAGCTTTTCGGTCGGCGGGATTACACCGTTTGCCGAGGATGAAGCGGTTAATCGGCTCATTGTGCATAGAATACGAAGCAAATGGAGTGCGGAAGGACGATTGGAAACCAGAACGGCAAGCGAGCTGCTGTTAGACCCGTCCTGGTCGCGCCACGGAGCCTACAGCGATAAAATCGGCCAGAAGGGCTCTCTTCCGGTTCGCGGCTATTATCCATTTGAAGCGGTGGAGGATACGAAGGAAAACGTGGTGTGGGCGGCCTGCCTGGCATGTCCCTCAAGCTGGCAGATGGAACTCTACCGAAGAGATGACGCGCTTTGTATGTCAGGAGGAATCGCGGATTACGATTTTGGCCACTGGCGCAAGGAGCTGAGGCCGGGAGAATATTTTCGTACCGCTCCCGCCTGCCTCACCGTTTGCAGACAAAATGTAGACAGCGCCTGCCAGAGACTGACGCAGATGTGGAAAAAAGAAGATGGTCAAAAGGAGCTGCCGGTAATATTTAATGAGTTTTGCACTACCTGGGGAAAGCCTTCCGACGAGAATATCAGCCGGATCTTAACGGCACTGGGGAGCCGGCCCTTCCAGTATTTTGTCATTGACGCGGGCTGGTATGCGGATCCGGTAAAAGGCTGGGAAAGCAATATGGGCGATTGGGAGGTTTCTCAGGAGCTGTTCCCGCAAGGGCTTAAGGCGACAGTAGATAAAATCAAAGACGCTGGATTCATTCCTGGAATCTGGTTTGAAATGGAAATATGCGGGAAGGATTCAAAGGCATTCTGGTTTGAGGACCACCTGCTGAAACGAAACGGCAAGGTTATTACAGCGGGCGGGCGGCGCTTTTGGGATATGAGGGATCCGTGGACTCAAGATTATCTGTCGCAGAAAGTGATCGGATTTTTGGAGTATTATGGGTTTGGCTACCTAAAAGCAGATTACAACGAGAGCATTGGAATCGGATGCGACGGGGCGGAGAGTCTGGGAGAGGGGCTGCGGCAGAATATGCAGGCCGCTCAGGACTTCTTCCGAAAGATACGGGATAGGCTGCCAGGCCTGGTGATTGAGGTATGCGCTTCCGGAGGCCATAGAATGGAGCCATCCATGATTGAATTATGCGATATGGTCTCTTTTTCAGACGCGCATGAGGAAAAAGAGATTCCTGTTATCGCAGCAAATGTCCATCGGATGATTCCGCCTGGCCAAAGCGAGATATGGGCTGTCCTTCGAGCTGAAGACACAGGGAAAAGAATTGTTTATTCCATGGCGAATACCTTTCTGGGCGTTATGTGCTTGTCGGGGGACGTGCATACTCTTTCCGAGGGACAGTGGAAACTGGTGGATCGGGGAATTGAATTTTATAGGGCGGTCAGCCATATCATACGAGATGGGAATACCTGCTTTTATGGCACAGAACAGAACAGCTGGCGATGTCTTGAAGGATGGCAAGGGATCGTTCGATATTCACATGACCATCAGGAAGCCTTATGTGTGATCCACCGGTTTGAATGCCAGCAGAATACGAAAGTAAGCCTGCCTGTTGGAGAGGGATACCGGATCAAGATGGCGTATGAGGAACTGGATCACCAGATCAGACTGGATAACGGGAGTCTGACGTTAGAATTTGAGCAAGACTTTGAAGCTGTTGCGGTATATTTAACGAAGGAGCCGTTTGCTGGCCAAATGTCATTGTAATGTATCGGCACCGCAGAAGTTAGGAATTTGGAAAGGGCTCTGGAATATGTGGATCAGAAAAATGAAAGAGAAGCTGAGGCATCCAGGCATTTTTCTTAAAATATTGATACTATTTGAGTGTATTTTAATTATTGCTGTTTTGGTTACTTCATCCTACATCATGCAGCGTTTTTCCAAAACGGTGATGGAAAAGGAGATTATGCTGGGAGATACAAAGCTGGACAGTCTGACGGATTACTGTAATGATAAATATAATAGGATTTACAGCCTCTATAATTATATCCACAACGATTCCATTTCTGAAATTGTTGCTGCGGTGAACCAAAACCCGGATGAGGCCTATCAGATCAATAAAATCGAAATTGTAAAAGCGTTTTCAAAGGGAGTGTTTTCTGCAGATCCGGATATCAGTGATGTCATTATCAGTTCGCTCAATGGAACCGTATATTCATATTCAGGCGATAAATATATCAATGTAAAACCTAGTTTTGATTTTGTACATTATAAGGCTGTTGAAGAATTTCTCAATTCTGACGAGACGATTTGCATGATTTATGACGATCCCTCCTCCTATACCTTGAGGGAAAGGGAACCTGTTCTCTCTTTTGTAGGGAAAATATTTGATTCCTCTATCTTTCCTCAAAGGGAAATGGTAGGAGTGTTTATCATGAATGTGCCATTGGAGATGATAGAAAAACAGAATCCGCTGTCAAACACATCGATGGAGGGAGAACTAACTCTCATAAATAGTAAAAAGCAGATACTGTATTCTACAAATCAAGAAAATTGGGGAAAAACAGCGGAACCGGTGCCTCAGTCCGAAGCGGATCAATATATTAAAATAAAAGACGTAGGCACCTCTGGGGCTAAAACGGTATATGTTCTTTCCAATAAGGACATGACGAAAGAATTACAGGAAATCAATAATCAGATTTATGTGGTTATGGTAGCGGCGATTATCCTCACGATAATGGTTTGCCTTTTCATTTATCGAATTTTTAACCGCCAGGTTCAAACGCTGCTTCATTCGATGCAGCAGGTGCAGGCGGGGGATTTCAGCTTACAGATTCCAATCAAATCAAAGGATGAGATCGGCGTCATTAGTCAGGCGTTCAATGAAATGTGCGAAAGGCTGAACAGCTATATTTCAGAGGTATATGCAGCTGAAATTCAGCGGAAAAACGCGGAATTAAATGCGCTTCAAACCCAGATAGATCCTCATTTTTTATATAATACTCTGGACAGCATACGGGCGAAAGCCTTGGCGGCGCAGGATGAAGATACGGGAGAAATGATCGTCCTTTTAGGAAAGCTGCTCCGCTGGAGCAGCGGGACCACTGATAAATTTATAACACTGGAAGATGAGTTAGAGTATATAGATACTTACTTAAGGCTTCAAAAATATAGGTACGAAGAACGATTGGAAGTAAATATACAAATACCGGATGAATATCTTGATGATTTTATTCCCAAGCTTATCCTCCAGCCATTGGTAGAAAATGTTATAAAACATGCGTTCGCTGATAAAGAAGACAAGGGATTTATCGGCATCGTCGCTTCGGAAAAAGAGGGTAAAAGGTTGGAAATCACGATTTTCGACAATGGCAAAGGAATTGAGAAGGATACCCTACAGGAAATCTGCGAGAAATTAAATCAACAGGTTCTCCAAGATGAATTTAAGAGTATCGGCCTGCAAAATGTCCAGGCCAGGCTAAAACTCCTTTTTGGTGAAGAATATGGGCTGATGATTAAAAGCACAGCTGGAATTGGCACCGCAGTAAAGGTTACCTTTCCAATATTAACTCAAAAGGATGTGCAGGACGGATGTATAAATTACTCATCGTAGATGACGAAAAACAGGTGAGAGAAGGACTCAAAAGGCTGTTGCCGTGGCAGGATTATGGAATTACCATAATTGGAGAAGCGATAAACGGCCGTGAGGCGCTGGGAATCATAGAAGACCAGCGTCCGGATATCGTCCTTTTGGATATTCAAATGCCGGTTATGAACGGGCTGGAATTGGCTAAAAGAATTCACGGCCAATATCCAGAATGCAAATTTATAGTGTTAAGCGGCTA
>OFMK01001167.1_pt1 | contig 20864 bp, 18 predicted proteins | sample 1541781 | NCBI WGS metagenome assembly OFMK01 (sample SAMN04209250, study PRJEB22552) | human gut metagenome | biome: gut; material: feces | host: Homo sapiens | place: USA: Oklahoma
TACGAACCATCTGAGATGTGTAGCTGTTCTCGTTATCATACCAAGAAACAACCTGAACCTCATACAGATCATCACCGATTGGGTTAACCATTGTCTGAGTAGCATCGAATAAAGAACCGAATCTCATACCAACGATATCAGAAGATACGATCTCGTCCTCATTGTATCCGAAGGACTCATTAGCTGCTGCCTTCATAGCTGCGTTGATGTCTTCCTTAGTAACGCCAGCCTTCTTAACAACTGCTGTAAGAATTGTAGTAGATCCTGTAGGGGTTGGTACACGCTGTGCAGATCCGATTAACTTTCCGTTCAGCTCTGGGATTACAAGACCGATAGCCTTTGCAGCACCTGTGCTGTTTGGAACGATATTAACTGCAGCTGCACGGGATCTTCTTAAATCACCCTTACGCTGTGGTCCATCAAGAGTCATCTGATCACCAGTGTAAGCATGGATTGTTACCATGATACCAGACTGGATTGGAGCAAACTTGTTAAGAGCATCTGCCATTGGAGCTAAGCAGTTTGTTGTACAAGAAGCTGCAGAAATGATTGTGTCAGAAGCCTTTAATGTCTCGTGGTTTGTATTGTAAACGATTGTAGGAAGGTCGTTTCCTGCTGGTGCAGAGATAACTACCTTACGAGCTCCGGCATTGATATGAGCCTGAGCCTTCTCCTTGCTTGTATAGAATCCAGAGCACTCTAATACAACGTCAACCTTTAACTCACCCCATGGGCAATTGTTTGCATCTGGGAAAGCGTAGATCTTGATTTCCTTACCACATACTGTGATAGAATCATCGCTTGCAGAAACTTCATCTGCATGCTCGTACTTACCCTGTGAGCTATCATACTTTAATAAGTGTGCTAACATCTTTGGGCTTGTTAAGTCGTTGATTGCTACTACTTCGTATCCTTCTGCTCCGAACATCTGTCTGAAAGCAAGACGACCGATACGGCCGAATCCGTTGATTGCTACTCTTACTGCCATTCTTAATTCCTCCTAGAATTGTAAATAAATAGTCTCATGGGACTTGCGTCCCAAGCTTCCTTTATTTTACCCAATTATTTCCGAAAGTTCAAGTCTTTTCTCCGTCTTTGTTAATTTTTTCACTAAAGGTATCTATTTCCCCTGAAATATAGTATAATCTTACGAAAAGACTTTTTCCAAAATCAACCACACAGAAAAAAGGAGGCTCTTATGCTTTGGGATACACATATGCACACGCATCACAGCGGAGACAGTGACGCATTGATGCCTGACATGATCCAGGCCGCTGTACGGCAGAACCTGGATGGCATCTGTTTTACCGATCATTTTGATTATGATTACCCGGATGATCCCAATCTGTTTCTTCTGGATTTTGATTCCTATATAAAAGAAGTCCGCAGTTTTCAGGACACCTGCCGTGACCGTCTTTCCATTCGTCTTGGAATCGAAGTCGGTCTGCAGCCCCACATCACGGAAATCAACCGCAAAGCAGTGACCGGACATCCGTTTGATTTTGTCATCGGTTCCTCCCACGTTGTTCACGGAATCGATCCCTATTACCCGAAATACTATAAAGGACGCTCCGAAAAAACTGCTTACCGCGAGTACTTCGAATCCATTCTGGAAAACCTGAACACCTATTCCGACTTCGATGTATACGGTCATCTCGATTATGTTGTCCGCTACGGTCCGGACCGCAACCGTTTCTATACATATGAGGCCTATGCCGATATCATTGATGAGATTCTGCGTAAACTCATTTCCATGGGAAAAGGGATCGAAGTCAACACGGCAGGATTCAAATACGGGCTGGGACATCCAAACCCGACCGAAGCTGTTCTTTTACGCTATCACGAACTCGGGGGAGAGATTCTGACACTCGGAGCCGATGCCCATGCGCCGGAGCACGTTGCATATGCGTTTGACCGTCTTCCTCAGATTCTGCGGCATGCAGGCTTCCGGTACTTTACGGTCTTTACCGGCAGAAAGCCGGACTTCCTTCCGCTTCCGGAATAGCGAAAATAAAGGATTAATTCCAAAAATTTCAAAATAGGTATTGCAAAATCCGAATAACACGGTATAATGTAAGTATTGAATGGTGTTATTTAAATATAGCATGCACGTACGCAAATGAGTATGTAGTTCAATTTTATTAAACAATTATCTAATTAACTACTCAGTTACTCAATTTCCTTTAAGTAACTAAGAAGGAGCAGGTTTCCTCGCCTGCTCCTTTCTTTGTTTTTGGGCTTCTGTCCTGATTCTTATATACCTGCTGTCTTTTCGCGGTTGCTCCCCGACCTCTTTTTTATAAAGGTAAGAACAGCAAGCAGGAGCATGAGGCTGATGCCAAGTGCTACCCACCAGATCTGTACCAGTCCTGCAATGATATAGCCAATGATACATACCACAGCAACAACCGCTGCATACTGCATCTGCGTTGTCACATGGTTGATATGGTTACTCTGCGCGCCGGCCGAAGACATAACCGTTGTATCCGAAATCGGTGAAATATGATCCCCGCAGACGGCACCTGCCAGCACTGCGGAAACCGCAATGATCATCATTTCCAGATGATCTGCCCCCGGAAACATGGCGATTGCAATCGGAACAAGAATCGCAAATGTTCCCCAGCTTGTTCCGGTAGAAAACGCAAGGAACACTGCAACAACAAACAAAACAGCCGGAAGGAACAGGCTTGCAGAAGCACTCGTTCCAACGATGGATTCCACAAATGTACCAATCTGCAGAGCATCTCCCATTCCCTTTAAGGTCCAGGCAAATATCAGTATTCCGATCGCCGGGATCATCAGCTTAAAGCCTTCCACAAAACTCTCCATGAATCCTTTAAACGTAACCACCTTTCGCGGAAGATACAAAAACAGCATGACAAAGACCGTGACCATGGTTGCAAAAATCAGGCTGGTCTCCGCATCACATCCTGCAAATGCACTGACCACATCGGTCGCACCGCCCAGAAATCCGGTATAGATCATGGCACCAATTGCAGAACCGATCAGAACAATCACCGGAAGAAGCAGATCAATCACTTTTCCGTTGGAAGAAATATCTTCTTCCTTAACCTTTTCAAACTCTTCCCCGCCGCTGGTAAACAGATCTCCTTTTGCAGCATTCTCCTCATGTTTTTTCATGAGTCCGAAATCAAAACCTGCAATAATCACAAAAAATACCATGACAATCGTCAGAATCGCATAGAGATTGTACGGAATTGTTCGCAGAAACAGCTGAAATCCCGTAATCCCGGCATCTTTCGGAACATACGAATTGACGGCTGCCGCCCAGCTGGAAATCGGCGCAATGATGCAGACCGGCGCAGCGGTCGCATCAATGATATATGCCAGTTTTGCGCGGGATACTTTGTAGCGGTCAGTTACCGGACGCATCACAGATCCGACGGTCAGACAATTGAAATAATCATCCACAAAAATCAGCATTCCAAGTCCTGTGGTTGCCAGCATTGCGCTCTTTTTTGACCTGATCTTGCTGCCGGCCCATCTTCCATAAGCAGCTGAGCCTCCTGATTTTGACATCAATACAATAATCATTCCAAGCAGCACATCAAAAATCAGAATATTCAGATTCATGCTGTCTTTCATAATCGAAAACAGGGCATTGAATGCATTCCACGGATGAAATCCGGTATATAACAGTGCTCCGACCGCCACTCCAATAAACAGGGAACTGTATACTTCCTTGGTGACAAGTGCCAGTATGATTGCCAGAAGAGGCGGCACCAGTGACCACCATGTTCCGATAAAAATCGACGTATCCATTTTCCAGATTGTTCCTCTCTTATACCTTTATTTTGTATCACTATTTTAACTTGAACTGCTGCACCAGATCATTCAGAGAAGCAGACTCTGCAGAAAGCTCCTGACTGGTTGCGGAAGATTCCTCTGCGATTGCCGCGTTGCTCTGTACAACCTCGGAAATCTGGTTTACACCGGACTCTGCCTGCTTGATCTGCTCTGCCTGTGTCTCGGAAAGCTGTGCCAGTTCCCGGGATTTCTTTGCCACTTCATTGATTCCCTCTACAAGAGAAATAATCGTCTGGAAAGTCACATCAACTGCCTGATTGCCGTTTTCGATTTCCTGAATAGAGTTCATAATCAGCTCACGGGTATTGACTGCAGACTGTGCACTCTCATCCGCAAGTTTTCCGATCTGGGATGCAACTACGGCAAAGCCCTTGCCGGCTTCTCCTGCACGTGCAGCCTCAATGGATGCGTTCAGTGCAAGCAGGTTCGTCTGCTCCGCAATCTCCTCGATCTGTCCGATGATTGTCTCAATCTGCTTGGACATATCGCTGATTCTCTTCATTGCTTCGGTAACTGCATTCATTTCCTTCTGTGTCTTATCTGCTTCCTGTGCATATTTTACAGATAACTCGTAAGAAGCCTGTGCACTCTCATGTGTGTGCTCAACCCCTTCTGTGATATTGGCAAAGGATGCCAGAAGTTCTTCCACTGCACCTGCCTGATCGGTAGATCCCTCTGCCAGTGTCTGTGATCCCTCTGCCAGGTTGGTAGAACCTGCAGATACCTGGGAAGCAGCCTCCTCAATCCGGTGCATCGTCTCATTCATATCGGTGTTCATGACATGGATTGCATCATTCATTGCCGCAAACTCACCCATATATTTCTCCGGGATTTTGGAAACACCGGTATAATCGTTGTGAGCCATCAGATCCATACGGTGGCTGACATCCTGAATAACAGCTGCCAGGTTCTTTGCCATCTTGCGTGCAACAACTACCATCTCGGAAATCTCATCCTCTGATGTCATCTCCGGGAATTCGCTGGAGAGATCCCCCTTTGCAAATGTATCAAAACGAGCACCCAGCTGATCCAAAGGATCAACAATATTCTGTGCAAGCACTCTGCCGATCCGGCGGGCTACAAAAATTGCAAGTGCAATAACCGCAATAATTGCAATAAGTGTGATCAATTCTACCATTGTAAGAATTTTCTCTAACTTATCTCCATGCTCGGTATTTGCATCCATCAGTTTCACCATATCCTGATAAATCTCCTCATAGATCGGTGCCACCTGATCCTGTGCCATCTGCTGTGCTTCATGGCGCGCATCAATATCCTGTGTATTCTTTCCTTTTTCCAGTACAGCATCACAGGTGTCAAAATAATCGTTCAGTTTTTCTGTGATACTATTATAAATTTTCTCCTCATCCGCAGATGAAACCGTATTTTTTACCTCTTTGGTATACTGCTGACAGGATTCCTTCTTCTTCTCATAATTTTCTGCGCAGCTGTTCACAAGGTTTTCATCCTGATATCCGATCGCAGCACGCAGATAACTTCTCGTATCGGCAAACGTAATCATCATCTTGCCGATATCACCCTGTGAAAAACCATAATTTTTCAATGCATAATTATAGCGGTTGCTGACCACAATTCCGGATACGGCTCCCACAACACCGGAAATGCTAACAATCAGGGCCACCATCACAATTGCAGAAGAAATTCGTTCTTTTAATCTCTTCTTATTTAACTTTTCAATCAACTTTTGTATCATATAAGTTTCCTCCTCAAACTGGTTCTCATTTGTTTAGATATTTTTTCAGAATTTCTTCCGTCATCTCAAACGGATAGTTCTTTAACTTGGCAGGATTCTGCAACAGTTTCTGCACATCCTCCTCCCACAGTTCCTCCGGGATCTGTGGTTTGCCCAGCAGCTTGTCCAGATAGGCGATAAATTCAGCCCGGTTCTCAAACCCAAGCAGCTCAAGCACCTCTGCCACCCGCTTCTGATTATTGTAAAAACGCAAAAATCCCGGCAGGAAAAATCCGACTGCCTTTCCATGCGGAATGCCAAGCTCATATGTGACCGGATAACTTAATCCGTGTGGAATACTGGTACCGGTATGTGCAATCGCCATACCTGCCACAACCGATGCATGCATGAATGTTTCGTATCCTTCATCCGGAATCTTAATCTCGGAAGAAAGCAGGTATTCCTTTGCACTGCCCCAGATCCGAAGACCTTCCGCTGAATATATCCGGTTATATGCATTTGCATTTGTATTCAGATATGACTCAATCAGATGTGCCAGCGCATCCACACAGGTGCTGACCATATTCTCATAAGAAGAAGTCTTTAAATATCCGGCATCCACAAATGCCAGATCCGCAAACCATTTGTGTGCGATTGACTGCTTGGTATGTAAGTCGTGCCGTGTCAGAATCGCATAAGGCGTCACTTCCGATCCCGTACCGGATGTGGTCGGGACTGCTGCAACCGGATAGCCCTGCATCGGCTCCGGATGATAAAGACGTTCCTCTGCATGATCGATTGCCGATGGATTCGCTGCCAGAAGCGAAATCGCCTTGGACGCATCCATCGGAGAACCGCCTCCCACAGCCACAAAGAAATCCACCTGTTCTTTTACTGCAATGCCCGCTGCCACAGCCACGGTCTCCACAGAAGGATTCTCTTCGATCTCATCAAAAATCACATAGGTCTGCCCATTTGCCTGCAATGCCTGTTCAACTGCTGCAAGCGAACCATTGATGCGGCTGGAATGTTTTCCCGTCACAATCATGGCTCTGCTTCCTAATGCTTTTAACTCTGCACCGTTTTCCGAAACACAACCGCTGCCAAAAAATACCTTCGTTGGCATATACAATCTCATGTTTCTTCTCCTTTATGCATTGCACATCTCTGTAACAACTTCATTGATCACCTTTCCGTCTGCCTTTCCTTTCAGCTCCGGCATAATCGTCTTCATGATCTGTCCCTTGTTCTTCGTTGCAATCACATCTGCAAACTTTTCCTTAACAATCGCAGTCACTTCCTCTTTCGAAAGCATCTTCGGTGCATATTCTTTCATAATGTCATAACGTTTTCTGTACTCCTCCAGCAAATCGGTACGGTCTGCCGGGCAGGAATCGATCTGTTCCTGAACGGTCTTTAATTCCTTCATGATTGTGGCATTGACCATATCCTCCGGAATGTCATCTCTGCATCCGGCATCAATGGCATTTTTCTTCACTGCCGAGACCAGAGACGAAATTGCATCCTTCCGTTCCTTGTCGCGCGCTTTCATCGCTGCCATCATATCTTTGCGTAGCTGTTCCATCTGCATAATTTCCTAACCTCCATGTCTATAAAATTCAGATAACTACATTATACTACGCTTCGGGCTGATAGCAAAGAATAACCTTACATTTTTTAATTATATTTATGAATTTCTTTCTGAAACTCCCGAATATCCTTTGCAATTTCACCACTGAGCAGGAGCATACAGATCAGATTCGGGATTGCCATCAGCGCATTGGCAATATCCGAAAAACTCCATACCAGATTCAGTGTCTGTGTACATCCGAAATACACAACAAAGGAAAAAACAAGGCGGTATACCATATTAAACCGGTGCGTTCCCAGCAGATATTCAAATGCTTTTTCCCCGTGATACTCCCAGCCGAGTATTGTAGAAAACGCAAACAATGTAATCCCGATTGTCACAAGCCAGCCCCCGGCCGATCCCAGAACCGTCTCAAATGCCGCAATTGTAACATCCGAACCGGTCAGCATATTCCCGGCAGCATCGGTCATGCCAAGGACACCGGAAGAGGCAATCGCAAGTCCTGTAATCGTACAGACAACAATCGTATCCCAGAAGGTTCCCGTCATATTGATATATCCCTGACGCACCGGGTTATCCGTCGTTGCAGCCGCTGCCGTAATTGCCGCAGATCCCATACCGGCTTCGTTGGAAAATACACCTCTTGCCACACCATAACGCATTGCATTCATCATGGAAGCGACAATCGTTCCGCACAGACCGCCGCCTACCGCTTTTACCGAAAATGCCATCTGAAAAATCATCAAAATGCCTGCCGGCAGATTCGAAATATTTCCGATAATGACAATAACGCCACAGATCACATAAAAAATCGCCATCAGCGGAACGACCACCGAAGAAACCTTTGAAATGGATTTGATACCGCCGACAATGATCAGCAGGGCAAGCACCGTAATCACAATTCCGGTCAGATGGGTCGGCACATGAAATGTCGTATGTAATGCACCGGAAATCGAATTTCCCTGTGTCATATTGCCGATTCCAAACGAAGCAATCACAGCAAAGAGTGCAAATAACCACGCAAGAACCGCTCCAAATCTTTTATTCTTCAGTGCCTTTTTCATCGTGTACATCGGGCCGCCGCTCATCTCCCCTTTGGCATTGATCTCACGGTATTTGATCGCCAGCATACATTCACTGAACTTCGACGTCAGACCAAATGCAGCAGAGATCCACATCCAGACCAAAGCTCCCGGGCCACCGGAAACCATCGCCGTCGCAACCCCCACAATGTTGCCCGTTCCGATTGTGGCGGCAAGTGCTGTGGTCAGTGCCGAAAACGGAGACACATCGCCCTCGCCACGGCTTTTCGTCCGCGCCTCTTTGCTTAACGTACTTTTGAGTGCATAACCGAGATTTCTCCATGTCAGAAACCGCGTGCGGATCGTAAGGAAAATTCCGGTCCCCACAAGCAGAATCAGCATGACCGGTTCCCAGACAAAATCGTCAATTGCTGTAATCACATCATTTAACTTTTCCATAACCTCATCCCTCCTGTTTTCGAATAAAAAAAGGGGCAGTGTCTGAACAACATCGCCCTTTGTTTTTTATATCCTATGAAATTTGTCTTTATATTATACTTCCGAAAGGAATCTGTCAACTGGTTTATGCAGCAACGTCCACTTCGTCATCCTTCTGACGCAGAATCCTTGCCGTTTCCATCCCATTCTTTCCCGGCATCTGGATATCCAAAAAGAGCATATCCGGCTTACAACCACTTGCAATCAGTTCATCACCCGATAAATATGTTTCTATCACTGCATCCGGTAATAATTTCTTTATTTTTTCTTCTATCAAGCCTATAGATTTTTCATCATCGCAGATTGCAAATTGCATCCTGACAATAGTATTCTCAAAAATATATTCTCCCTGAAAATGCCACATGCGGTAATTCATAAAAAATACTGTCCCCCGGACAGATCGGACGATACAGAGGATCTGCCACAATGATCCCTGCACTTTTAAGTGCCTCTTCCATCGCTTCCTCTCCAAGCACCATTTTATCTTTTTCACCGAGCAAATCCGCACATTCCTTTAACGGACACAGGACGCGGGCGGCACGACCATATCTTTTTTCAATCCCTGCTGCTAATGATCCCATAGTGACAGGTTCTCCGACCAGCGTGATATCTGCCTCCTGCTGCATGCGGTTCTGCAAATATACAACCGCCGGCTCTGCCTGCCGTGTGGCTGCACGTTCCAGTGCATTTGAAATATCTTCTGCCAGCCACTCGTTTGGTGTTCCGATCACATATGGTATTTTGTACTTCTCCCAGAGTATCTTTGCCACACGGAGTCCTACTGCCGAAACAACCAGATTAACGTCTGCCTCCGCTGATCTTTGCAACGTTTTCAAATCATCGCCCATCGCCCACACAGACATAACCTGCCATCCGTATTTCTGAAGATTCTCTTTTAAGGTTTCTGCATTTTTCTGTGGTCCGAAATCAAGTGGTGTCACACCTAACAGATTTACCGTGCGCGAAGAGGGATCTCTATTCTCCTGCCTGTCCGGTTCTCTGACAAACCGCTTTGCGATTTCTTCGAGTGCAATGCCCGCTCCATACACATAATCATTCATCCCGTTCGTCGGCACGGAAAATGCCGGAATTCCGATTTCTGTCTCAATCACACGCGCAATTGCAGGAAAATCCGTACCATTCATAAATGGAATAGGCGAACCTGCCAGCGCGATAAATTTGGGATGCAGTTCACGGGCTGCATACTCGATATCATCAATAAATTTTCTGTCATTTCCCATGATCGCGTCAATTTCTGTAAGTCCCGAGATAAAAATAAGACTGTCCTGATCGTACCAGCGGATTTCATCATGCGTATTGTAAGTAGAGTTGCATCCGGAAGGATCATGCATAACTGTCATTCCGCCAAGTTCATACAGTGCAGAACAGACCCCTGACACATCGGCCGTATAAACCGGTATCATTCGATAAGATTGTCTCATAGACAGCACTCACACCCCCATCCTTTTTGTACAACAAGTTTTTCTGTATCCTTTTCATTGAGATATGCATCCATCATCAGCTCTGCGGTTCTTCGAATACCGTCAAATCCATACAGACCTTCTCCCTGTACCAGATTGACAAAGTGACGGCTTCGGCCAAAATAGGCCGCTTTCTGTCCGATTGCCAGCACTTCCCCGCTTGCACCTCTTGGCAGTACACGCATCTTCACCTGAATCGTTGCGATCAGCTCAAGTTCCGGTGCATGCTCCTGCAGCCAGAAAAAATCTGCTTTTTCTTCCGGACTGATACTGTCCAGATAAACAGCTTTCACACAAAAGCCATGTGTCAGAAGCAGTTTTGCCAGTCCAAGTGGTCTTGGATGATACAGATAATCCAGAGTGACCGGCATATCCCCGATCAGATTTTTTGCTTTTGCCAGAGCCTCCTCACAGGACTCCTGCTCGCGGGCCAGCTCATCTTCTGTCAGTTCCGGCAGTCCGAGTGCATCGGTCAGCTGCTTTAACTGCTTTCTGATCTCATCATAGTCAAAACTGCCGGGCAGATACAGAGATTTTCGTCCCAGGCGGCCTGCCTGTGCCTCCATCCCGTATTTTCCAGCCGGATAGCAGTCGATAAACAGGCATCCCCTGCTCATATCCAACAGTTCCTGCCAGGTTTTACATCCGGGCAGTTCCAGCACCTTATAATCATATCGTTTTAACAGACGCTTAATATCACTGTTCTCATCCAGAACAAAATCACTGCCAAAGACAGATACTGTTTTAGCGTCCGGCTCACAGCCCAAAAGAGGATCATACATTGCTTTCCGCAGCTTCTGGTCCGGTGTCAGTCCATGTTTTTGCATAATCGGGTCCATATAACAGCGGATAAAGCAGATGTCAGGAAAACGATGCTCTAGTTCCCTGTAAATATAGTTCAGATTACTTCCCACAAAATGATGCAGACAAACGGTAAAAAGCAGAACCGCCTCAGGATGGTCCTCCCGTTTATTCAACACATCTGTCACACCCTCGATGGTAATATCCTCCAGATTGCCGCTTAGCAGATTCTGCTCCTCCACAAGAACAAAAGAAAAACGGTCTGCTGCATTCATTTCTGCCGCAGTCAGTACAACACCACGCATACAGTTATCCGCACAGACATAGATCTGGATAGATTCCGGAACCTGCATTCCCGTATGCACAATATTCCAGTTGCCATGCACCGGCGAATTATACTCCAGTGCCGAAACAAATGGTGTTGGAAATGAGGCATCTTTTATTTTTACCACAGCATCTTTCGAATCAACGTTTTCCCCCACACGACGTAACATTACGCTTCCTCCTGTATATATCCGGACCTTACCTTATCGCTTTTCGCTTCCAGAATGCCACCGCATATGCGATACATCTGCATGGCAAGCGCACGGTATTCGTCTGCCATTTCACCTGTTGGATAACACTCCATCAATGTTTTTTTCTGCTCCTCTGCCAGTGCCACCTGCCCGCTGTGTGATAGTGTACCAATAACAGCTGTGTGAAAATCGTCTGCCAGTTCTGCCACTTTTTCCTCTTCCCGCGGGACATCCCTGCGATTTAAAATGAGTCCGCCAAGCCCGGCATATCCACGGTTTTTAAAATTTTCCACTGCCATGGCAATATTTGCAGCTGCATGAATTGCCATGTTTTCTCCGGAGGTAATAATAAATATTTTGTCCGCATAACCGCCCCGCATCGGCATGGAAAATCCACCGCATACCACATCTCCGAGTACATCATATAAAACCACATCCGGTTTGTATACATCATATGCGCCAAGCTCTTTTAACTTTTCCAGTGCCGTGATGATACCACGGCCGGCACAGCCAAGCCCCGGTGTCGGTCCACCGGCCTCCACACAGATAACACCGTTATACCCAATGCGTATCATATCCTCCAGCTGCAACGCCTGCTTTTTCTCATTATATAAGTCGAGCACGGCCGGCACAGCCTCTCCATGACGGAGCAATATGGTAGAATCTGCTTTCGGATCGCATCCGATCTGCATCACCTTAAGCCCCATTTCTGCCAATGCAGCCGCTACATTTGAAACGGTAGTGGATTTTCCGATTCCGCCTTTTCCATATACTGCTATCCTGATCAATCCTGTGTTCCCCCTTCTGCCGGAGTAATGACATTCGAATATGCAGTCTTTGCGAATACGCCTTTTAAATGTCCGATTTTTCCGGAAAGTGCACTGATCGTGTCCTGTGGTGCATCAATGACAATGCTTATGATGCTGATTCCTTTTGCGCGGTATGGTATGCCCATTCTGCCTACAATGTACTGACGTGCTTCATGAAGAAGGATATTTAATTCTTCAATGGCATCCTCCTGTTCTACAATAATTGAAATAACTGCCACTCTGGTTTCCATGCCCTGACTCCTCCTGTTAACAGATTCTTGGTAAAAGCTCTCCCCCCGGCTGTGGAAGCAGTGCCTGTGTGCCGATTTCCGTCTCCATTATAACTCTTCCCGGTTCCTCTGCGATCACTTCACCAATAATAGCTGCATCTGCGGAATATGGGCATTTTTTCAATGTTTCTACAATGCCCTCTGCCTCTTCCTTTGGTGCCATGATGACAAGTCTTCCTTCGCATGCCAGATATAAAGGCTCAAGTCCAAGCATCCCGCAGACTCCTTTTACTTCCGGCCGTACCGGAACAGCCTCTGCATTTAAACGGATGCCTACGCTGCTCTGACCTGCAATCTCATACAGGACTGTTCCGACGCCGCCTCTGGTCGCATCACGTATCACATGCAGGTTGTGTGTGGTATCCATGACTGCCTTTACGGTCTTCCACAAAGGTGCACAGTCACTGGTCACATCCGCATCGATGCCAAAATCTTCCCGCTCTAACAGGATCGTACATCCGTGCCGTCCGATATCACCGGTTACGATGATTGCATCTCCGGGCTTTGCCAGTTCTCCGCCGACGGTCACTCCTTCTTCGATCTCCCCCATTCCGGTCGTGGTGATAAAAATTCCATCCACCTGTCCTTTTCCGGCAACCTTTGTATCTCCCGATACAATATGTACTCCGGCCTCTTTTGCTGTTTTTTCCATGGCAGCTGCGATTTCTTCGAGTTTTTCCATTGGAAATCCCTCTTCAATTACAAAAGCGCAGGTAAGATAAAGCGGTTTTGCACCCATACAGGCAAGATCATTTACCGTTCCGCAGATAGACAGTTTGCCGATATTTCCCCCCGGAAAAAATGCCGGAGATACAATAAACCCATCTGTAGATACTGCCATTCTTCCTGCCGGCGGAACTAATACCGCTGCATCATCTGCCGTCAGATCATTGTTTACAAAATGTGCCTTAAACACCTGATCAATCAATTCGGATGTCTGCTTTCCACCGGCACCATGTGCCATCGTTACTGTTTTATTTTCCATGATGTTTTTTCCTTCTTTCTTATGAATACTGATAATATGCAGAGCAGGCTCCCTCACCGGACACCATGCAGGCGCCGATCGGATGCTGCGGTGTACAGCCTTTTCCGAATACTTTACAATCGGATGGTTTGCATTTCCCCTGAAGTACATCGCCACAGCGGCAGGCCGGATTTGGTTTTCCTTCAATTTTCGGCATCTGATATTTGAGACGTGCATCGAACTCCTGCCACTCCTGTCTTAATTTCATGCCGGATTTCGGAATAACACCCAGCCCTCTCCATTCGCAGTCACAGGCTTCCATCATCTCATCTACAAGCAGCTGTGCCTCCCTGCTTCCATCCTGTGTCACCACTCGCGGATAGCAGTTTACAAAAAATGGCTTTCCTTCCTGGAATTTTACCAGCGCAACCGCCAGTGCTGTCATCAGTTCTTTTGCGGTAAATCCTGCCACAACACCGCTGACCCCTTCTTCGGTCAGAGCTTCGCAAAGACGTGTTCCCGTAATGGCATTGACATGTCCCGGATATAAAAATACATCTGCACTGTCCTTTAATGCCTCATACGCCTGAGGCATGGTTTTGTTTGCCACCAATATAGAGTAATTATCCAGTCCATCTTCTCTTGCCGCCTTTACGGAAAGACATCCTGCCGGTGTCGTTGTCTCAAATCCGACCGACAGAAATGTCACCTGCTCATCCGGATGTTCTCCGGCATATTTTTCGGCATCTGCCGGAGAATACACAACATGGATTTTCGCTCCCTGTTCTCTGGCTCCCGCAAGGCTCATATTGGTTCCCGGCACTCGCACCAGATCACCAAATGTACAGATTGTAACTCCTTTTTCCAATGCCAGATAAATAGCTTCATCTATAAAACTAACCGGTGTTACACATACCGGACATCCCGGTCCGGAAATCAATTCTACCTGTTTTGGCAGCAGTTTACGGATTCCCAGCCGGAAAATCTCATGTGTGTGCGTACCGCACACTTCCATGATCCGCACATCTGGGCCATCATAATTTTCAATGATCTCTCTGGCTGTTTTCATTATAAAAATTCCTCCATGAGCTGCTCGGTTTCACTGTCGTCCTCATCGGTGATTTTTGCAATTGCTACACCTGCATGCACCATAACATAATCTCCCGGCTCCAGATCTTCCAGAAGCTGGGAAGAAACCTCTCTTTTGGCACCGCCTGCATCAATGACCGCCGTGCCATTACTGATTTTTACTACCTTTGCTGATAAACCTACACACATCTTTTTATCCTCCTATTTCTGTAATTGATACATCCCATATGCTGCCTGTCCGATTGCAATTCCTCCGTCATTCGGCGGAATCATACGGTGCCGCAGCACTTCGAATCCTTCCTGTAACAGTCGTTCTTCTGTCAGACGCAGCAGTAACCGGTTTTGGAATACGCCACCGCTTAAGGCAACTTTATCCCTGCCACTGCTTTCTTTTGCTTTGATACAGGCAGCTGTAATCATTTCTGCCAGTACCTGATGAAACCGATATGCCAGCATCCCGGTGTCTTCGCCCCGCATTTTTGCTTCTGTAATCTGCTGCACCAACATCTGTGTATTTAAAACGAAACGCTCTTTTGTTTCATGCAGCAGTATATCCTTATTTTCCTTTTGCTCCTGTGAGATATTTGAGAGGTTCTGCTGCTCGTATGCCTCTGCTGCAAACTGCAATGCCGTCGATGCTTCCCCTTCAAATCCTGACCTGCGCCTGATCCCGAGTATCGCACTGACGGCATCAAAAAGCCGTCCTGCACTGGTTGAAGCCACCGCATTGATCTTCCGGTCTGCCATGGTGAACTGTACCCTGCTTTCCTGTTCGCTGCAAAGACCCAGTGTTTCCATGATCTCCCATGCCCTTTTGCGATCTTTCGTATATCCGTAAATCATAGAGACCGCAATACGCCAGCCCTCTTTTGCAGAAGCATCGCCCCCCATCTGTAAAAACGGGGTAATACTTCCGAATCTTGTAAAATTCCCATAATCCGCCAGCAGGATCTCTCCGCCCCAGATCGTGCCATCCGTTCCATATCCGGTTCCGTCAAAAGCGACTCCGATGACCGGATCATGACAGTCATTTTCTGTCATACACGATAATATGTGTGCATAATGATGCTGCACTCTTATCACCGGATATCCAAGTTCTTCCGCTACAACCGTAGAATTGTATTTTGGGTGCAGATCACAGACCACAGCCTGTGGCTTTACTTCCAGCAATGTCTGAAACCGGTGTATTGTCTCCTGCAATGCCTTTACCGTTCTTAAGTCCTCCAGATCTCCCACATATGGTGACGGATAAAACCTGTTGTCCACACCTATGCAAAAGGTATTTTTCAATTCCCCGCCAACCGCGAGCACCTGTCCTTTCCAGTCTGCTTTTGTCATAAACGGCAGCGGTGCATAGCCTCTGGAACGCCGGATCATGTACGGTTCATTTCTGTAAAAATCCATCACCGTATCATCTGCCCGTATCCTGATTTTGCGGTTATGTGACAGCATCGCATCACACAAGTGGGATAATTCGGCAACAGCTTCCTCATCCTCACGACAGATCGGTGCACCGGAAGTATTTCCACTGGTCATCACCAGAAGATCCGGCATCTCGATACCATCATCATACTGAAAAATCAATAACTGCACCGGTGCATATGGAAGCATCACACCAACTTTTGGATTGTTCGGTGCCACCGAAGATGCCAGCCCGCCATCGCTTCGTCTGTCCAGTAACAGAATCGGTTTCTGATGTCCGGTAAGAATCGCCTCCTGCTCCGGCGTCACCACACATTCCCGTTTTACAACCGATTCATCTTTTGCCATAACTGCAAAGGGCTTGGCCGGGCGGTTTTTTAATGTTCTAAGACGGCAGACCACTTCTTCATTTGTAGCATCACAGCACAGATGAAACCCTCCGATTCCCTTGATTGCTACAATTTTGCCTTCACGAATAAGCCGGCGTGTATATGTAATTGCGGCACGTCCCCGCTCGGGTCTGCCGATCAGATACACCTGTGGTCCACATTGGTTGCAGCACACCGGCTGCGCGTCATACCGCCTGGTTTTCTCATCCGTGTATTCTTTTGCACAGTCCGGGCACATCAGAAACTCTTTCATACTTGTGCGTTCCCTGTCATACGGCAGAGCATCCAGAATCGTAAGCCTTGGTCCACAGCAGGTGCAGTTGATAAACGGATGCAGATACCGTCTGTCTTTCGGGTCAAACATTTCTTCCTTGCACTCATCGCAGATTGCAATATCCGGGGAAATAAAGATTTCCCCTTTTGTTTTTTCACTTTCGATAATGTCAAAATGTTCAAACTGTTCTGTTGTATCTGCGGTGATATCCTCTGTATTTATCTTCAAAACAGCCGCACGCTTCGGTGGATGTTCTTTCAGACTGTTTAAAAATCCATCGATCTGTTCTTTTGTCCCCTGTGCATAAATTTCCACATAGGGTCCTTTATTGCAAACAGTTCCGTAAATTCCATGGTTTGTCGCATGGCGGCTTACCGTTGGCCGGAAACCAACACCCTGAACGATACCGTATACCCGGATGCGCCAGGTCATCTCATTCTTATACACACTTTTCTCCAATCGTACACGCCCTTATTGCGGGTCACATCTTACAAGACAACCGGCAACTGTTATCTCATCTCTGCAAGATGCCCCGACACCGCAAAATGTATCGTATCCACAAAGATTCCGTCAAATTCCGGTGTCATACGCTTCATACATGGATCCGCGTAAATCACATCATATTCCATGTTTTCCACCAGCCTTATATAATCTTCTTCATCCCGCAGATGCAGATCTGTGTCACTGCAAAGCTCTGGCTTTATCATAAACCAGCTTGCAACTGTCACCTGTGCATCCTTTGCTTTTTTTTGTATCTCTTCCCGGATTGCAGATCCGATCACCTGCTGCTGTACAATAAGTACCTTTTTCCCATGATAATCCATATCGTAAACCAGTTCATCCACCAGCGGATAGCCTGTCTCGTACGGTGTTCCATATGTTCGTTCCAGATATTTCGCTGCCTCTAAAGCGGCCGGCGATACCACGATATTTTTTTCCACATTGGAAACCGATTTTACATCATCAAGTCCATTTCCCATTCCAAAGCAGACAGCAGTTTTTCCTTCTGCCGCAAAACGCTCCCGGATACGGTCTGCTGCACGCAGATCACTGATATCCTGTGGTGTCATGCCAAGTATCCCGATTCTGCCCAAAATCACGTCTTCTTTTTCACCTGCAAATACCAAAAACAGTTCCTTCCAGGCTTTTTCTTCCCCCTTGTCATACAATTCCATTCCATCCGTATCCACAGTCAGAATCGGAAGATCCACTTTTTTCTCCGTCATACGCTTTAAGGCATGGTAATCCGTTCCGATAACGGCCGGAACCGGCGTCCCGATAATCGCTGCAAACTTTGCATCCAGTTTTGTCACGGCATCTGCAAGCTTTGCCACCAGCCTGTCATCACGGCCGAGAATTGCATCCATATCGCGAAGCCCTGCACTAAACAGTGCGCTTTTGCTCTCAAACCACCGCGGCTCATCAAATCCACAGATATTTCCGGTACAACCACCGGCATCGCAAATGACGATAATACCGCCAAATTCATATAATACAGACACCGCACCTGACTGATCCGGTGCAAATGGTGTCAGATATTTTCTCAGTCCTCTCATTGTGTTATACCTCCGCCAATGCCTCAAACAGTCTGCGCACACCGGCATAACCGTATGGCTGCCGTTCTTCATTCCAGAGCACATTGGAACATTCTTTATGATAATAGCCGGCATCTTTTCCTATGGTCATATTGACGCCGGACTGACTTTTGTCATAATACAGCATGGTCGGTTCCAGATTGGAAAAAACTTTCGTATCCGGACTGATTTTTGCCAGTTGTTTTACATAGACAAAGTTTTCACCGGATAATGTTCCATAAATCTCCGACACACGAAATCCATAGTGTACCAATGCAAGTGCCAGTTCGAACGGATCTCCGTTCATCCATTCTCCGACGGCAAAGACTGCATCCGGATGTATTTCCCGGAATTTTTCTACCGCCTCCTCTGCTGCCTTACGCGGTATTTCATCCTCAAATTCCACACCCAGTGCAGCGGCAAAAGCACGATATTGACTGGCAATTTTATCGATCTGATATAATCTGCGCAGCTCGATATATGGAATTTTCAGCCGGTCATGAAAATCCTCTGCCGCAAAGCGCGCTTCCGGATGCAGTACCAGATTAAAATTTGCTTCCGACATGGTCTGATACTGTGCATAATCCTTGCACCTGGAAATCTCATGGATTGTTTTTACTCCTGCCCCATGAAGCAGATCATACAGCTCACAGTCATCCGTAAGCGGTGAAAAATATCCCAGTAAATTCACCACGTTTCCTTTTTTCTTTTTCGGTTCCAGCAACGAATAAACGGACTGCCGCACATGCACCATCGGTGGTTTTCTGCCCTCTCTGGTCAGTGCATACATATAACATGGCCTTACCGGAACCCCTGCATATTCCTCTGCCTTGTGACAGACACGCTCCATATCCGTGCCAAGCAGCGCATCCACACAGGTAATACATATCATCACAACAGACGGCTTTTTCTTAAGTCCTTCGCATATTTCCGCTACTGCCTTAGGGATCTTTTTCAGGTGCCTTCCGGTCACAATATCCGTCTCATCCATCAACAGATAATAAAAACGGTCCTGATAGGCCCGCATCGAACTAAGCACCGAGGTATTGCGGCCACAGCATCCCGGAGACACGATCAACATAACAGAATCCGGAACCGCCAGACCTGCACGTTTGACACCAAATCCTTCTGCTCCCGGAGAATTGAATGCCAGCGTTGCAGGGGAACTGTAGATCAGATGTGTATGGGAAATAAGCTGTCTGGGAATGTTATTTTTTCCAAGCTCATCCAGCTCTTTTACCGTACAAAAATATGCTTCCTGTCTCATGCGTTTTCCTCTTCTTTCCATAACAATGTGGCAAGATCAAAGAAACATCTGCTGATTTCAGAGGCCGGATCTCCTTCGATCACAGTCTTTCCCTGCTCTTCCCAGTGAATAATTTCATTACTTCGCGGCACTTCTCCCACAATCGGCACCCCGATCTTTTCTGAAAATGCCTGTACTTTTTCTTTCTCATTTTCCACATTTCTGTGATTTAACACGATGCCAAATACCCGGGCATAACTGCGATCCTCAAAATTTCTGACTGCACTGGAAATATTGTTGGCAGCATACAGTGCCATTTTTTCACCGGATGTAACGATCAGAACCTTATCCGCATATCCCTCACGAATCGGTGCTGCAAATCCACCGCACACAACATCACCTAATACATCATACAAAACCACATCGGGTTTATAATGTTCGAATAGTTCCATATCTTCAAGAAGCTGAAAAGTCGCAATAATTCCACGCCCCGCACAGCCAAGTCCCGGTGTCGGTCCGCCCGTCTCAATGCAGAGGATTCCTCCATAGCCTTCCTTTGAAATCTGCGCCAGCTCATCCGGCTCCTCGTCCTCTTCCCTCATATAATTCATTACCGGACGAAGTGGCTCACCACCAAGTAAATTAATGGTGGAATCCGCTTTCGGATCGCATCCGATCTGAATGACACGTTTTCCCATATTTGCAAAAGCTGCTGCAAGATTGGAAGTCACTGTGGATTTTCCAATACCGCCCTTTCCGTATACTGCTACCTTTAACATGCTATCCTCCTGTTATTTTCAACGCAAAAAACCATCTTTCGGGCAATCTGTCAGAAAGATGGTTCTGTAAATCCTTATTTCTTAACTATTCCTGCTCGGATCATCCTTGCCGTCAGAGTTTTTATTCATTTATATTAAAATTGTTCAACACAATTACCGTCGTATCTTTTTCACCAAATGCACTGCAGATGAATGAATCAGATGCCGTAATTTTCCCAATTATTTTATCAGCTGTTATACAAATTAGTCAACACGAACTGCATGTTTCAATCCCCTACACCTGCATATCCACATGATCGCCCCGTGCCTTTATCCCGTCGGTTACCTTTAAATCCTTCTGGTACGGATTTGATTCATTGTAGTATTTGATCTGCGTATTGGTCACTCCGCCTGACACATACGACCTCCCGCACTCCGGGCAGATCGAAGTATGAATCTGCACAGATGCCGAAATCACCCTGCCATTTTCCTCGGATGCCTTGCTGTAGGCATTGGATACATGCTGCCCCTCATGTGCACGGACTGCCGATGATGCAGCCTGCGGGGAAACATGCGCGGCACTCTTAAACGATACATTTGCTTCATCTGATCCGTCGACA
>OFMK01001173.1_pt1 | contig 20801 bp, 19 predicted proteins | sample 1541781 | NCBI WGS metagenome assembly OFMK01 (sample SAMN04209250, study PRJEB22552) | human gut metagenome | biome: gut; material: feces | host: Homo sapiens | place: USA: Oklahoma
GACTCTTGTTTTTTACTCTTAATTTTTAGGAAAAATCACCGTAATTTTGGTTCCCTCTCCCATTTCACTTTCTACTTCCATCAATGCTTTATGAAATTTTGCTCCGTGCTTTACAATGGACAGCCCCAATCCCGACCCTTCCTTTTGATTGGAATGGCTCTTATCCACCCGATAAAACCGCTCAAAGATCCGATCAAGATCCTCTTTTGGTATTCCGATTCCTGTATCCTCCACAATAACGGTCGGATACTCATTCATGGATGCCACGGTAAATACAACCTGTCCCCCCGGATGATTATATTTTATTGCATTTTCACACAAATTAAAGAACATTTCATAAAGAATCTGGGAAACCCCCTGTATTTTTGTATGAATTCCACGAATATGAATGGAAACATTCTCCTCTTCCATTCTTCGTTTCAGATCATTTTTGACACGAAATGCAAGATCGTAAAGATCGACCTCTTCCCACTCAAGCTCTACCCGATTTTCATCTAATCGCGATAACTTAATAATTCCCTCAATCATGGAAATTAAGCGTTTCGCTTCCTCGTAGATAGTTGCAGAGAACCGTCCCATATCTTCCGGTTTTACCAATCCATCTTTCATCAATTCTGCATATCCCGAAATCGTTGTCAATGGTGTCTTTAATTCGTGGGATACATTGGCAGAAAATTCTTTCCTCATATTTTCTGCCTCTTTAATTTCCTCAATCTGATGTTCAATATCAATATTTTGTTTTTCTATCTTATCAAGCAAAGGCGTCAACTCACTATAGGTTCTGTTCTTTTTTGGATGCACCAAATCAATTTGATTGATTGGCTCTACAATACGTTCGGTAATAATTTTAGAAAGAATCACTGCAAGTATGAGAACAATTCCCATCATCAGAAAAAAAACGGGGATAATATCTTCCATCTGCTTCAAAATCGTCTGAGTTCCCCTGCTCATCCGAAGAATGGTTCCATCCTGCAGTCTGATTGCATAATAGTAGGTCTGTGTTTTTAAAGTTTTGGAAATTCTGGTATCTTCTCCCACCCCCTTTAAAACAGCCTCTCTTACTTCTTTTCGATTTTTATGATTGGACATGCTTTCTTCTTTTCCGGCGCTGTCATAGATCACAACCCCATTTGAATCAATCCATGTAATTCTGCTGATTGTAATCCCCTTGTAAGCATCCAGATCCTGTTTATCGTGGAGATTCAGCGATGTCGCCATATAAGCCGCTTCATCCCGTATTCCACTTTTTATTTGATGCATGTATCGGTAATAAGTCAGCATTCCCAGAAGGGTGGTCGTTATCAGGACGGCAACTAAGGCAATGTACACCATGTTGCTGAAAATTTTCCGCTTCATTACTCATTGCCTCCGATACGATATCCTATTCCGCGGACTGTCTCAATTAAATGTCCACATTCTCCTAATTTTTGCCGGAGAGATCGAATATGAACATCCACCGTTCTTGTCTCTCCGTCAAAATCATATCCCCAGATATTGGTCAGCAGCTGATCTCGATTCAGGACATTTCCTTTACTCTCAACCAAAAGGCAAAGCAGCTTAAATTCTTTATTGGTCAGTTCTACCTTCTGCCCTGCCGCTTTTACTTTATGCTTCTGAGGATAAATCTTTAAATTTCCCACTATAATTTCATCTTTTTGGTCTCCACGCCTGGACCGCCGCAGAACCGCTTTTACTCTGGATACAAGCTCCATCATTCCAAAAGGTTTCGTAATATAGTCATCGGCGCCGCTGTCTAATCCCAACACCTTATCATATTCCGTTCCTTTTGCTGTCATCATAATGATCGGCAAATCTTTTGTTGCTGACTTTCCCCGGAGTTTTCCCAAAATTGATATGCCGTCTTCCCCCGGAAGCATAATGTCCAGCAAAACCAACTCCGGCATCACTCCCTCTTTCATAGTTTTTAAAAATTCTGTTCCGTTCTCAAAACCATGAGCTTCAAACCCGGTGCTCTGTAAAGTATAAGTCACCAGTTCTCTGATATTCGGATCGTCTTCCACAACAAAAATCACAAGCTTCCTCCTTTATATTCCCCTGTAATTGAAAATTCGACCCACTCAGCGATGTTTCCGGCATGATCGCCGATTCTCTCAAAATACTTTGCGATCATAACGATTGCAACGTACTCCTCTCCTTTTTCAGGATCTTCATGAATTAAAGAAATTGCCTCTTTCTTTACCTGACTGAACAATTCGTCTACCAAATCATCCTGTTCTATAACCTCACGGGCAATCTGAAGATTCTGTTTTACAAAGGATTTTACACTTCGGCTGACCATATCAATGGTCGCTTTCGCCATCTTATCCAGATGTGTGTGTTCCCTTAAATCCAGAACTGCCGAATCCTTGCGGATAATCCCGGAAATATCACATGCCTGATCTCCGATACGTTCCATATCAGATACCATCTTCAGCGCTGCGGAAATCACACGAAGATCTGTTGCCACCGGCTGCTGCTGCATCAGAAGTTTCATACAGATACGTTCAATATCCCGTTCCTTCTGATTGATCTCCTCTTCCATACTTTTCAGGTCCTGCATCAGTTCTTTGTCTCTTGTCGCCACAATTTTAGCTGCGGCGGTAATCATCTCCTCGCAAAGCGAACACATCTCAATCATTTCCTGATTCAGACGCAGGAGCTGTCTGTCAAAACGATTTCTCATAACGATCACCCAAACCTTCCTGTAATATAATCTTCGGTTCTCTTATCCTGCGGCATAGAGAACAGCTCATCTGATTTTCCGAATTCTACCATCTCTCCCAAAAGGAAAAACGCCGTATGATCGGAAATACGAACTGCCTGCTGCATATTGTGGGTCACCATGATAATCGTATACTTTGATTTTAATTCTAACGCAAGATCTTCAATTTTGGAAGTAGAAATTGGATCTAATGCAGAAGTTGGCTCATCCATCAGTAAAACTTCCGGTTCCACAGCCAGCGCCCGGGCAATGCAAAGACGCTGCTGCTGTCCTCCGGACAGACCAAGAGCGCTCTTTTTCAAACGATCCTTAAGCTCATCCCAGATTGCTGCATTTCTCAGGGATTTTTCCACAATCTCATCCAACTGCGCTTTATTGTGAATCCCATGGGTTCTCGGTCCATAGGCAACATTATCATAAACGCTCATCGGAAACGGGTTAGGTTTCTGAAATACCATTCCAACTCGTTTTCTTAAGACATTTACATCCATATCTCCGTAAATATCTTCTCCATCCAAAGTCACTTTTCCGGTAATTTTGCATCCTTCCACCAGATCATTCATTCGGTTTAATGATTTTAAAAGTGTAGACTTTCCGCATCCGGAAGGTCCGATAAACGCGGTGATCTGGTTTGTAGGTAGATCGAGATTAATATCTTTTAATGCCTTGAACTTTCCATAATATAAATCTAAATTTTCAACTTTAATTTTGGTCTGCATGTTTCTTTACCCTTTCGTAATTCGTTTTGCGATAAACGATGAAATCGCATTGATCAGAAGTACTGTAATCAAAAGTACCACAGCGGTGGCGTATGCCTGATTAATATGCAGTCCCTCACAGGAGAGCACATACATATGAAGCGCTAAAGTACGTCCGGATCCCAGGATATTGGCCGGAATCTCAGCAACAGTTCCTGCTGTATACATCAACGCCGCCGTTTCTCCGACAATACGTCCGATTCCAAGGATCACACCGGATAAAATTCCCGGTACTGCAGACGGCAGAACGATCCGAAAAACTGTTCTTAATTTTCCGGCGCCCAATCCAAAGCTTCCCTCCCGAAAAGAATCCGGAACAGATTTTAAGGCCTCCTCGCTGGTACGCATAATCAGAGGAAGAATCATAATCGCCAGAGTTCCTGCGCCGGAAAGAATCGACAATCCAAGCTTTAAGGTATTGACAAAAAACAGCATTCCGAACAATCCATACACAATGGATGGAATTCCCGACAGGGTTTCCGCCGTCACTCGAACAATCTCCACCAGCCTATTTCCGCGCTTTGCGTATTCTACCAAATAAATCGCCGCAAAAATACCAAGAGGAACAGCAAAAATCAAAGCCAGAACCGTCATCATCAATGTATTGACAATTGCCGGGAACATAGATACATTTTCTGTTGTATAAGTAAAGTCAAAAAGATCTTTATTTAAATACGGGATGCCGTTGATTAAAATATGTCCAATCAAAAAAAACAGAACCGCTACGGTTACCAGCATTGCCAGATTTACAAGCAGCCATAAAACAAAAGACAACGGTGTTCTTTTGTAGGACTTCATCCTTTGTTTCCAGGTAACCTGATTGATTCCCTGAATTGTTTCTGTTATTTCCATTTTTTTCACCGCTTCCATTTATTGGCCCTCCTTATGCTTTAATGCTGCAAAAGAAAGATTGATTAACAGAATAAATACGAACAATACAACAGCAGTCGCAATCAATGCCTCTCTGTGAAGATCCGTGGCATAGCCCATCTCCAATACGATATTTGAGGTTAAGGTGCGGACTCCTGAAAACAGACTGTCCGGTACAATTGCCTGATTTCCCGCAACCATAACCACTGCCATGGTTTCTCCGATGGCACGGCCGATTCCCAGAACTACGCCTGCTAAAATTCCTGATTTTGCTGCAGGAAGCACCGCAAAAAAAACACTCCGCTCATGACTGGCTCCCAGTCCCAGGGATCCTTCATAATAACTGTCCGGTACTGCGCGGATAGCGCTTTCTGACACTCCGATGATCGTCGGGAGAATCATGATCCCAAGCAAGATTGATGCGGTAAACACACTGTTTCCATTCCCAAACATATCACGAAACATCGGAACGAGAACAACCATTCCAAAAAACCCGTAGACAACAGATGGAATTCCTGCCAAAAGCTCTACAGCCGGTTTTAATACTTTATAAATTTTATCATTGCAAAATCTTGCCATGTAAATTGCCGCCAGAATTCCGATGGGCACACCTACAACAATGGCTCCCGCCGTCACATAAAGACTTCCTATAATCATCGGGAAAATGCCAAAGATTCCGCTCTTTGGCATCCAAGTCTGACCGGCAATAAATTTCAGCGGTCCGATTTCCCCGATGGTAGGAATTCCGTTTACGAATAAGAAGGCACAGATCAGTATAACTGCCAGAATGGAAGCACATGCTGAAATCAAGAACACAGCGTCCATTACTTTTTCAAAAGATTTCTTCATCGTTACAATTCCTCTTATTTTACTCATATCCTGCGATCTGTTATTTTACATCAGACCATTTTGTGGTTTCTCCTGTATAGATTGCTTTTACCTGATCACTTGTCAGTTCATCCACATCACTGTCTTTATTTACAATCACCGCAATACCGTCCTGTGCGATAACTGTGGCTTTCACACCTTTCTTTGTCTCGCTGTCTGCCAGCTCACGGGAAGCCATACCAATATCGCAGGTACCTTCGATGGCATTTGTAACACCTGTGGTAGAATCGCTCTGCTGAACTTCAATTGTCACATCTTTGTTCAGCTTTGTATAAGCTTCTTTTAATTTTTCCATAACCGGCGTTACAGAAGAAGATCCGCCCACTACAACTTTTCCTTTGGCGCCGTTGGATTTAAATGCCGCCGCTTTTTCATCAACCTTGATATATCCGTTATCTTCTACAATTTTCTGTCCTTCGGCGCTCATAATAAAGTTTTCAAAATCCTGCGCCTGCTCGCTTAATTTATCCTTTGTTACAATGTTAAATGGACGTACGATCTTGTAAGATCCATCCTTTACAGTCTCAACACTCGGCTCGGCTCCGTCAATTTTTACTGCCTTCACTGTATCATTTAAAGAACCTAAAGATATGTAACCAATTGCCGCCTTGTTCTCTGCCACCGTTGTCATCATAACAGAAGTTGAATTGGTAATCTGTACAGAGGACGTTGTCTTATCTACTTTATTACCGTCTGCATCCTTTTCTTCAATTCCGAACAATTCGATAAACGCTCCTCTTGTTCCGGAACCGTCTTCCCTTGAAACTGCTGTAATTTTATCATTTGCTTCCTTGCTGTTTCCATTTCCACATCCTGTCATAAGGCTGGAGGCCGCAACTGCTGCAACTGCTAAAGTTAAAATTTTCTTTCTCATAATGTTCTCTCCTTTTTATGCGTATCACTTACAAATCTAATCTTACCGACGTTATGTAAAATTCAAAAGAAGCTTTCTGTAAAGTTTGTGTTAAATGTAAAGTCTTTTTGATGAGTTTTGTAAAAAAAGAGTCCCTGAGAACCGACAAGCACTGATCGATTCCCGGGGACTCCTTCCTCCTGATGCACAAAGAACCTATGAAATTTTTATGATCTGTATACAATCTCTCCATTGCAGATGGTATACTTTATTTTTCCTTTTAATTTCCACCCGGTAAACGGCGAATTGGATGCCTTGGACTTATATTCTTTTACAATCCATTCTTTTGCCGGATCAAATAGTACTAGATCCGCCGGTTTACCTTTCTGAAGCCTTCCCTGCTCCATACCGTAAAGCCTTGCCGGATTTATGGTCATTTTCTCCAGAAGCTCCATCAACGTCAGGTACTGTTTCTCCACCAGCTCTGTAATTCCAAGACCAAGAGCAGTCTCAAGTCCGGTAATTCCACTTGGAGCGTCTGAAAGACTTCTTTCTTTTTCTTCTTTGGAATGAGGCGCATGGTCCGTTGCAATGATCTCAATGGTTCCCTCCTGAAGTCCTTTGATAATTCTCTGGCGATCCTGCTCTGTACGCAGCGGCGGATTCATCCTCGCCAATGTTCCGTATTTCAGCACTGCCTCCTCTGTCAAAGTAAAATGATGCGGTGAAGCCTCCGCTGTCACCTTTGCTCCCTGTTCCTTCGCTTCTTTCACATATTCTACCGCCTGAGCTGAGCTGATATGCTGAATATCCACACATGCTCCTGTCTCCAGAGCCAGCCGACAATCCCTTTTTACCATCACGGCTTCTGCCATGTAAGAAGCTCCCCCGTAGTTTAACTGCTTCGCCACCTTTCCCTGGTTGACTCCGGGCTGTTTGATGTAAGCGGGATCTTCTTCATGAAGACTGATGGGAACCCCCAGTTGACGAACCTTTTCCATGGCTTTTTTCACCAGCGCCTGATCCATCAGCGGAAGACCGTCATCGGTAAATCCACGCACCCCCGCTTTATAGAGGGCATCCATATCTGTCAGCTCCTGCCCCAAAAATCCCCTGGACACAGCGGCTGCCTGCCAGACCCTGATGGGAAGTGTCTCACATCTTCTGGCAATTTCCTGATAGATTTCCACAGAATCTACCACCGGTTTCGTATTCGCCATACAGACTACCGTCGTGAATCCTCCGGCTGCGGCTGCAGCTGCTCCGCTGTTTAAATCTTCTTTGTAAGTAAACCCCGGATCCCGAAAATGAACATGAACATCAATCAGACCCGGAGCCGCAACCAGTCCTTCGGCGTCCAATACCGCGTCAAAGGTTCCATCATCCTCGGTTTCACCAATTTTTACAATCTTATCTTCTTTGAGTACCAGATCCGTTATCTGATCAAATCCCGTTTCCGGATCCATCACTCTTGCCTGTTTTATTAAAATCATACGTGCGTCTCCTGTTCTAATTCACCTGATCTTTCACGGCATCTGCCACCTCACTCAGTTTCTCTCTGGTCAACTCTTTTTCTGATTTTACAATAATCACATAGTTTTTTCCGCTCCTTGACGTGATGCCCCCGAAGGCATTGTATGCTACTTCATCATCAATTTCTTTCACCATCGGCACAAAGGAAACATGATCTGTCTCAATGCTGTCGCCAAATTCATAGGTTTGACCCTTTTCTTCCAGAGCCATCACTTCCTCGGAAATGGTCTCATCGATATCCTCTTCCATAATTTCCTGTGACTTCCCCTCGCACTCTTTGATACTCACATTCATTCCATGAATTTCAAAACTCTCATCGGATGCCTTGGTATTGACGCGGTGTTTTATGACAAAACCTCCCACTACCCCTGCAATGGTCAGACAGGCGCCTGCCGCCATTAAGAACTTTTTATTAAATCTGATTTTGCTCATCTTCTTCTCCTTTTTCATCTTCTATTTCTTCTTTCTGCTTTTCTTCCCATCTGTAAATAAAGATTTCACATAAGTAAATAAATTCTTTTTCCGCGGTATGGACTTTTTCTGATTTTTTCTGGACTCATTTAACAGATAGATTTGAGAGTTGATTTTCTCTGCGCCGTTTCGTTTCTTTGAGATATATTCTCCGTTGGATTTTAACCAAACCCCCTGTACATTATCCTTCTTCAAAATACCGATCATAGCTTTCATTCTGTTTTTCAATGCCGGGTCACGCACCGGACATGCAACCTCCACCCTTCGTCTCGTATTGCGCGTCATCATATCCGCGGAAGAAATATAAATCTCCATCTCATCTCCGACACCGAAACAATAAATCCGTGAATGCTCCAAAAATCTCCCAACGATACTTTCCACACGGATATTTTCCGTTTTCCCTGCCACTCCCGGTTTGAGGCAGCATATTCCACGAATCAGCAGAAAAATCGGAACTCCCGCGCAGGAGGCTTCGCACAGTGCATCAATCACCTTACGGTCTGTTAAAGAATTCATTTTCATAAAAATTCCGGAAGGCTGAAAACTCTCTGCTTTCATCTTCTCTCGCTCAATGCGGTGAAGAATATTGTTTTGCAAACTGGTCGGGGCAACCCAAAGATGTTCATAGCTCCCATCCAGATTGAAAATGGACATATTGTGAAAAAACTTTGCCGCATCCCGCCCAATTTCTTTGGATGCCGTGATCATACTTAAATCGGTATAAATCTTAGACGTACTCTCATTATAATTGCCTGTGCCGATTTGTGTAATATAGTAAATTCCTTTACTGTTCTTCTTGGTAATTAAGCACACCTTGGAATGAACCTTATAATCCTCCATTCCGTACATGATCTTACACCCTGCTTCCTCAAGAATCTCCGAGTAATTAATATTATTTTCCTCATCAAATCTTGCCCTCAGCTCCATCAGTACCAGAACTTCTTTTCCATTCTCTGCGGCTTCGCAGAGATATTTCACAATCTTTGCCTGCTTTGCCAGACGATAAATAGTGATTTTAATGGATATTGTTTCTCTGTCTCGGGCGCTCTCCCTGAGCAGTTCGAGAAAGGTGTCCATCGTATCAAAAGGAAAGGACAGCAGTTTGTCTCCCTGAAGAATTTGCTTTGTGACACTGACCCCGGGTATAAAATCCCGATTTAATGCCGGTGTAAAAACGCGGTAGCATCCGATCTTTTTCTGCTCTCCGGGCATCCGCTCAATCAGCGGATAGACATATTTTAAATCTAGCGGAGCTTCGCTGCTGAAAATCTCCTGCCCGGACAGATCCAGACGTTCAGATAAATACTCTCTTATCTGCCGGTTTTGTGTTCCCTGCAATTCCAGACGAATCGGAGACAGCCTTCCCCGCATCTTTATAATCTTTTTCATGTGCGTCCGATAGTCATCTGTAGATTCATAAATTTCATCATCGGGATTAATATCCGCACTTCTCGTCACACATAAGATACATTTTTCTTCCACCGAATAATTTTCAAACATTTCATCGCAGTATTCCAGCAGCAGATCTTCTAAAAGTACATACCTCATTTTCTCTCCCGACAGGAAAATCATACGTTCCAAATCTTTCGGAACCGGCAGTATCCCAAAGGACTTTTTCTCTTTTTTGCGAAGCATCAAACCGATTTGCAGAATTTTATTCGGAATATGAGGAAAAGGATGCTGTTTTCCAACCACAATCGGAGACAAAACGGGACGAATCATTGCCTGAAAATAATTTTTTAAATATTTTTTATCTTCTTTGGGAAGTTTCTTCACAGAAACTCTCTTTACTCCCTGTTGTTCCAGCTCTTTGGACACATCCCGAAAAATCCGATCTCTGAGTTCATAGAGAGGACACACAGCTTCTGTAATCTTCTCCAGCTGTTCCTCCGGCGTTAAATTTGAACGAATATCCCGATGATCGTCATGAATGACACTCATCTCGTGAATGCTTCCCACACGAACCATGAAAAATTCATCCAGATTATTCGTAAAGATTTCAAGAAACCTTAATCTTTCAAAAATCGGAACACTTTTTTTCCCCGCTTCCCCGAGCACCCGCTCATTGAATTTCAGCCATGATAATTCCCGGTCCTGCGTGTACGAATAATCATATTTTTTCCCCATCTTCTTCCTCCATTTAACCAAAAATGAACTTTCCCATATTAGAACCAAAATCCGGAGATGATTCCCCGGATTCTTTTCATATTACACGAATCATGAGACAAAATCCAAGCGTACTTCATCCCCTGGCAAATACTACGGGAATCAACGAAACAAGCAATCGGCGTTTCATCTTGTTAGTATGCAAATTTTTCCTCAAAATATGCCTTCAAATCTTCAATTTTTACACGCTCCTGCTCCATAGTATCCCGATCACGGACCGTCACTGCATTATCTTCCAAAGAATCAAAGTCAAAGGTAACACAATATGGTGTGCCGATCTCATCCTGACGGCGGTAACGTTTTCCAATATTTCCTCTCTCGTCAAACTCACAGTAATACTGCTTGGATAATTCTTCATAAACCTTCATGGCGCCGTCGCTTAATTTCTTAGACAACGGAAGAATTCCGATCTTCACCGGCGCCAGAGCCGGGTGGAAATGGAGAACCGTTCTTGTATCTCCGCCTTCCAGCTCTTCTTCGTCATAGGCAGCACACAAAAATGCCAAAGTTACACGATCCGCTCCCAAAGACGGCTCGATAACATATGGAATATAACGCTCTTTTTTTACATCGTCAAAATATGTCAGATCTTCTCCGGAAGTATTCTGATGCTGAGTCAAATCATAATCTGTGCGGTCTGCAATTCCCCACAGCTCACCCCAGCCAAACGGGAATAAGAATTCAATATCCGAAGTCGCCTTTGAATAATGAGACAGCTCTTCTTTCTCATGATCTCTGACTCTCATTTCATCGTCTTTGATTCCCAGCGTTTTCAGCCAATCAATGCAGTAATTTTTCCAGTACTCAAACCATTCCAAGTCTGTATCCGGCTCACAGAAGAATTCCAGTTCCATCTGTTCAAACTCACGGGTCCGGAAGGTAAAGTTTCCCGGCGTGATTTCATTACGGAATGATTTTCCAACCTGACCGATTCCGAACGGAATTTTTTTTCTGGAAGTTCTCTGTACATTTTTAAAATTTACAAAAATCCCCTGTGCCGTCTCCGGACGCAGATAAACCGTACTCTTGGCATCTTCTGTCACTCCCTGAAACGTTTTAAACATCAGATTAAATTCACGAATCTCTGTAAAATTCTTTTTCCCGCAGGAAGGACAGGAAACCTCATGTTCTTTGATAAAACTTTCCATCTCCTCCTTAGACCATGCATCCACAGAACCTTCCAGTTCCATTCCATGTTCCTGCATATAATCTTCAATCAGTTTGTCCGCCCGAAAACGTTCATGACAGTCTTTACAATCCATCAAAGGATCGGAAAAACTTCCCAAGTGTCCGGATGCCACCCATGTTTGAGGATTCATCAGAATCGCACAGTCCACTCCCACGTTGTACGGACTCTCCTGAATAAACTTTTTCCACCATGCTTTTTTTACATTGTTTTTTAGCTCGACGCCCAAGTTTCCATAATCCCATGTATTGGCAAGACCTCCGTAAATCTCGGAACCACTGTATACAAATCCGCGTACCTTTGCCAAATTGACGATTTTTTCCATTGTTAATTCCATAATGACCCATACCTCGTTTAAATTTGTTATATTCTATCATTGTATCTTGTAACCGATATTTTTTCAAGATTTATTTGCAGCCTTCCACCGCAATAACCTTGTCTCTCGTTTCAGTATACTAAATATATTAAATAAATATTACTTTTTTGTTTTTTTTATATTATAATAGTTTATGTTATTATATAGGAGATATGAAGAAAGGGAATTTACACCATGTATCAAATTGATTATACCAATGTTGGTAAACGAATGAAGACACTACGTAAACAGGCAGGCTACACCCAAGAGCAGATTGCAGATGCTCTCGATGTTACCGTAGCGTTCATCAGCAACATCGAAAATGATCGTGTTAAGATGAACCTTCGCGTTCTGTCTTACTATGCAAAACTTCTGAATGTATCTATTGACTATTTGCTTCGCCCGGAATCCGATGAAAACGGCGAAAAAGATAATGTATTAAACAAGGAAATTCTTCGTCTTCTCGAGAAATTCTCGACCGACGACAAAGAAAAGTTTGTAAAAGTACTCCGCATTCTGTGCAAATAATACAGATACAGAAATTTTAATTCGTACTATGAAAAAACGTTAAAGTTTTTGCTTGCTCCTATATACGCAAAACTTTAACGTTTTTTATCTTAATAATCGGTTTCCGTTCTGATATGTGCTGCCGACCAAAGTTTTCCGAGATACCTCGTGCATATCCTCCGGAACATTTTTATAAAAAGATCAATGATTTAAATTCATGATTCAGGTGAATCTTCATGTACTGTCCCGCAATTTTTTTTAATTCCCAGAAAACCTGATCGGTTACCCGAAAAGTGTAAAGCTTCTCAATGGTACTGCACAATATAAACTGCAAAGTATAAAGTGCCGCGGGGCTGACTTTTTTGCTTCCTGCAGCACAGTCCTCGCACAGCACACCGCCTTCTACGGCGTCAAACCCCTTCAGCGGTTCTTTCCTGCCGCATTTTACACACTGAAAAACTTCCATTCCCAGTCCATATAACGCCAGAATTTTTATTTCAAAAATATGACGAATCAGTTCTTTGGCAATTGTTCTCCTTTCCAATGCCCGAAGACTCTGATATAACAGCTTCATAATCTCGATCTCATCACTGTTTTCTCTCGTTAAATAGGATGCGACCTCACAAAAATAGCTGGCATAATAAATCAGATCTAAATCCTGTTTCAGCGATTCAAAATAGTTTTCCACATTCGCCCACATCAGATTAAAGGAAGATTTTCCCTCATAAAGACCAAATTGCCCGAAGGTAAACGGCTGACAGGCGGCAGCATACGGGCTGGTCGCTTTTTTTGCTCCCCGGGCAAAGGCGGAGATTCTTCCCCGCTCTTTTGTCAGCAATACAATCCGACGATCATATTCTCCCAGATTCCCCGTCTGAAGCACCAGACCTGTTACCTTAATTTCCTGCCCCATTTTTACACTTCTTTCTTATCATATCCATAGTTTTTCAACAAAAGATCGCTGTCTCTCCAATCCTTTTTCACCTTCACCCACAGCTGCAAATTCACCTTCATATCCAAAAGATTTTCCATTTCAATTCGCGCCTTGGTTCCAATCTTTTTGAGCATCGCCCCTTGTTTTCCAATGATAATTCCCTTGTGAGAATCCCGCTCGCAGACAATGGTTGCATCAATATCTACGATATGTCCATGCCGCCTTACTTTCATAGAATCAATGACAACTGCAATCCCGTGTGGTATTTCCTGGCTTAACAGCCGAAGAGCTTTTTCTCTGATTAATTCTGCGCAAATCTGTCTTTCCGGCTGATCTGTAATTGTATCTTCGTCAAAATACATCGGCCCCTCATCCAGATACTGAAAAATGCTGTCAATGACATCCTCCGTATTTTTTCCCTTTAATGCAGATACCGGAATAATCTCGGCAAATTCGCAGACATCTTTATAAGTATCAATTGCCTCAAAAATTTCTTTTTCCGACACCGTATCAATCTTATTTATAATCAGCAGAATCGGCGTTTTAATTTTGGAAAGCTGTTCAATAATATAGCGCTCTCCTCCCCCGATAAACGTGCTTGGCTCAACCAGCCAGAGAACCACATCCACCTCATTTAGGGTTCTTTCCGCCACTTGAAGCATATAATCTCCAAGTTTATTTTTCGCGCGGTTAATTCCCGGTGTATCGAGAAAAATAATCTGTCCCCGATCATCCGTAAATACTGTTTGAATCCGGTTTCTCGTAGTCTGCGGTTTGCTGGAAGTAATTGCGATTTTCTGACCAATCAGCCGGTTCATCAAAGTTGATTTTCCGACATTGGGACGTCCGATCAGCGTTACAAACCCTGATTTGCATACATTTGTCATATTCTTTCCTTTCTCTTACAGTACATATTTCATTTGATCAAAATATTCTTTATTTTGTCTTATTTTCTCCTCATTTCCGACACAGCAGCGGTTTCCGGCATTTACAACTGCTTTTACATAAGGCTCCAGTTTCCGAATATCTTCTGCCGTGCATTGCAGAACCTGGTCCCGGTCTTTTTGAAGATCTTCTTCCGTTTTTCTCATAAAATATGCGTGGAAACTTCTGCTTCCCATATCCTCTGCTTCCATTGGAAGATCCATATTTCCAATGGTTCCGATGATATATTTCTTCATATCCCGGGAGTCTGCCTCAAAGGACGCCACATAATCCGCTGCTTTGTCATAGACTTCATATGTTTCCGCAAGATTCGGGTCACGGTAAGTTACAAACATGGAGTCCCCCTGCGTCCCGAAGCTGCACATACAGCCGTAGGCTCCGCCCTTCACTCTTAACTGAATCCACAGATATTCATACGAAAATATCATCTGAAGTACTTTCAGCGCTCCGGTATATTCAAGCCCCTGATCCATAAAATTTCCTGCACAGGCTGCATACTGCACACCGCCTGCTGTGGCAAATCCTTCATTCTTCCTCTCACATTGGATTTGTACTTTTTCCGTTTGTTTCTGCTCCGGATACAGCCGATCAACAAAATGCTGAAGCTGCGCTTCCATAAATTGCGGTTCTTTTTCTTTTCCGGTATAGCTCACAGTCAAATACTGTTTCTGGAAAATTTCTTTTGCCGTCCGCTTCAGCCCCTCAGCAATTTTTTCCCATTCTGTCTCAAAATGATCGTACCAGTATTTTACAGTTTCAAACATGGTGATTCCCTGAATCGCTTCTCGATAAGCCGCATATTCTGAAAAATATGACATCGCACGGGCAGAAGCTGTTTTATGTCCCGTTTCCGTCAAGCTGATCTTTAAATTGCTATAAATCTGACCGATAATTTCCTTCAAACGTTTTTTGTCTTCTAACCGACTTTCAAAGGCAACCTCTTCCAATAATTCAAAGGCTCTCTTGATATTCGGATAAAAACACTTCATCTTCAGCAAAAACATCGGCAGAAAATCATGAGCATCCTGAGGCACCACATCCATCGTGGCTGCAATTCCTCCGGTTTCAATACTGATCTCGTTCCCCAGCTCCAAATACGTATGCTGCTCTGTATCCACACTGGTTAAAATTTCCGTCAGCAAAGAGGCATACGGAACCAAATTCATTGGCACACAGCTCATATCAAATGCCAGCTTTAAATAACAGATTTGATTTGTAAAATACGGATGCCACAGTACCTTGACGCCGCAAAGCTCCTGTTCTTCATTTGCCAGCGGCTTTACATCCCTCCGAATATCTGAAAGATCAAGCACCGGGATTTTTTCTAACTCTTCTTTGGAGGAAGGCTCTTCCTGCAATTCTTTTAACCGAACCGTTTCTTCTGCCAAACGGCATACTTCCGCTTTGGAAAGTGAATCTTTATATTCCTTTAGCTTCTTTGCTTCCTCCTGATCTTTGATTTTTTGCAATCCTTTTTTTGGCTTCATAACTACAATGGACTTGTGAGAATGGTTCAACAGATATTTTTTTATTAACTCTTCAAAATATCCTGTCTCCATCTCTTTGCGAAGCAGAGCGAAGGTCTCATTGGTTGTAATATGCAGAAACGGCTTCTCATCATCGTAGAGCCAACTGTCATACATTTGAAGACCATACATTAATCCTTTCGGAAAGCGTCCGAAATTTGCTTCCCGGTACTTAAACTCATAAAAATTAAATGCTGCTTCCAGACTGCGTTTTGGAATTCCCTGTTCTGCGATCTCGCAAAGCTTCTGCTCAAGAATCTGAACAAACGCTTCCTCCTTCTCGTCCCGAGCTTCCTGAGCAATGACAGAGAAGATCGGTTGTTCAATTCCATTATCGTAAGAACTCTGGATATCTTTTCCGATTTCTGCATCCATTAACGCCTTTTTCACCGGAGCTCCCGGCGCTGTGAACAACGCACGATTTAAAATTTGAAATCCCAAATATAATTTTGGATCAAGGCTGGTTCCAATGACCGCATTATAAGATAAATACGTTTTATTGTCTTCGGAATCATTTTCCCCAATTGGATAAACCTCTTCCACTCGTTTTACCTGGCTGAACGCTTTTTGCATTTTCCAGGAAGCATCCACTGTCTTTTTCTCAAAATCTTTTAAGTAATGTTCATGAAGAAATTCCAAGTATTTTTCCATATCCATATCACCGTAAAAGTAAATATAGCTGTTGGACGGGTGATAATAGGTCTTATGGAAATCCAGGAACATTTCATAGGTTAAATCAGGAATTGCCTGTGGGTCTCCCCCTGATTCAAAACCATACGGAGTATCCGAAAGCAGTGATTTTTGGATCAATCTTGCCAGCTGCTGATCCGGAGATGAAAATACACCTTTCATCTCATTAAATACCACTCCGTTGTAAGTCAAAGGCGCATCTTCCGATTCCAAATCATAGTGCCACCCTTCCTGCTTTAAAATTTCCGGTTTCTGATAGATATTTGGGTAAAATACAGCATCCAAATAAACATGCACCAGATTAAAAAAGTCCTTGTCATTTTGACTTGCCACCGGATATACGGTTTTGTCCGGATAGGTCATTGCGTTCAAAAATGTATTCAGAGATCCCTTTACCAGCTCCACAAACGGATCCTTCAGCGGAAATTCTCTTGAGCCGCACAATACAGAATGCTCCAGAATGTGCGGAACTCCAGTATCATCCTTCGGCGGTGTTTTAAATCCGATCTGAAACACTTTATTATCATCTTGATTAGATATTACAACAATCCGTGCCCCGGTTTGATTATGGCGGAGCAAATAACCTGTTCCATCCAACTCTTCTAATTTTTTTTCCTGAATCACTGTATAATTTTTATTCATAGCCGTCTCCTTTTTCGTTGAAAAAAGACGCCGTAAAACTCTACAACGCCTTTTCGATTTTATTTTAAGAAGCCATTGATAATCTGCTCTTGTGCCTCTTCTTCAGTCAGACCCAAAGTCATCAGCTTCCTCAGCTGTTCTCCTGCAATTTTCCCGATTGCCGCCTCATGAATGAGGGATGCGTCGGAATTATTCGCACTGATTTCAGGAATTGCGGAAATCTTTGCGTCTCCCACAATAATTGCATCACATTCCGTATGTCCGCTGCATTTGGCATTGCCGTGTACCTTTGAAATAAAGGTCTGAGAAGAATGATCTCTGGCAACCGATCTGGATACAATATGAACTCCTGAATCCGCTCCGTTTAAGCAAACTTCAAACTCACTGACTGCATCCTGCTCGCCATGGGTCATTAAACGTTCCATTACAGTCAGCGTCGCACCTTCTTCCAATTTTGCCGTGGTCAAACGCCGGGTTGAATCAACCCCTTTAATCTGTGCAGTATCCATTTCCATATATCCATTTTTCCCGATCTCCACAACCGTTTCCGGATTCATCACCCGTTTTCCGTTGCCATCGCCGGATCCATAGTGTTTTTCCACATAGCGGACTTTTGCATTCTCCTCTAAGAAAAATCTGTGAATTCCATCATGCTTGCTGTCCGCTGTTCCGCTGTTATGAATTCCACAGCCGGCGATGATGGTTACATCTGCATCTTTCCCAATATAGAAATCATTATACACAACCTCGGTAAGCCCTGCCTGACTTAACACCACAGGAATATGGACACTTTCATTTTTTGTTCCGGGCTGAATCCTAATATCAATTCCGGTTCCGTCATCCTTGGGAATAATCTCAATATGTTCGGAGTTGTGTCTCGCAATTCCCTGCCCATTGGCTCTGATATTAAATGCACCCACTGGAATCTCATGCAGTCCTGAAACTGCCTCCAACAACTGTTTCTGAATCGGATCCATCTTTATTTCCATCTTAACATCCTCCATTCTTCCAGCATCCGCATCCGGTTTGATCAGCGCTGCTTAACAGTCTCGGAAGAAAACTCTGCGCATCTTCATGCTCCATAATTTCTCCGTCTGCAATGACAATAATCTCATCTGCAATTCTTAAAATTCTTTCCTGATGAGAAATAATCAAAATAGAACCCTGAATATCTTTCCTCATCCGCTCAAATACCTGAATGAGATTCTGGAAACTCCAGAGATCAATTCCTGCTTCCGGCTCATCAAAAACAGACAACTTTGTTCCACGAGCCAAAATAGTTGCAATCTCAATTCTCTTCAATTCCCCTCCGGACAGACTTCCGTCCACCTCACGGTTCACATAATCTCTGGCGCACAGACCGACCTCAGAAAGATATTCACATGCCTCTCCCCTGGTAATTTCATGCCCGACTGCAAGCCGAATGAGATCGTATACCGTAATTCCTTTAAACCGCACCGGCTGCTGAAAAGCAAAACTAATGCCAAGCCTGGCACGTTCGGTAATATTTAAATCTGTGATATCCCTGCCATTCCAGATAATCTGCCCGGACGTCGGACGCTCGATTCCCGCAATGATCTTGGCAAGAGTTGACTTCCCTCCCCCGTTGGGTCCGGTAATGGCAACAAATTTATGATCTTCCAGTGTCAAACTGATATTCTTGATAATAACCTTTTCTTTCTCCTTTTCATCTGTCACTGCAAATGAAATGTTCTTTAATTCTAACATCTTTCCTCCATCTAAAGAATGACTGAACCCCATTCCTTCCTTGGTTTTTCCAGAGTATTTTGTTAACGTCCTCTGACCTTTTTATGCTACTACAAATGGAACAGAAAAAAAAGGGGTGTCTTGTATTTTTTTCTAATTTTAGCAGCGATTCGGCTCCGCACCCTGCACATCCCCACAAAACGTTTTTATTTGACCGGAAATTGTCAAAAATTCCCCAATATCCACCAAAAGAAAAAGACGGCAGATGCCGCCTCTCTCTATATTAGTACTCGAAAAACTCAATTATGTTTTAATAGATTTCACTGGGAAATATCCACCTGCAAATCTTTTCTCAGGTTCCCATCCTTAGAACGCCAGCTGCCGGCACGCTCTTCCCTCACTGTGCTCTTTTGCGCTCCCTATACAATACATGCCGGCAAAAGCGATACTAAGACACTGATCAGCAGCATCAAAAGACCTACCACCAGCCCCAGGATCATTCCCACCTTTTCACTTCGTTTCATATCTCAAAATCCTTTCACGTTCTCCCCATGTTCACAGCTTAATACCAGAGGTAACAGATCCCGCAGCGAAATCCGCAGCGTATGACCTTCATCCTATCTTATATTTTTATTATAGCATAGAACATTTTCAGAAAAAGTGAATTATTTCTTAAGTTTTCCACATGATTCTGCACTTTTCTCCCTGTTATACACACCCCATTCTGGTCATCTCCTTTTTTAACCGACGGATGATCTTTTTTTCCAGTCTTGAAATATAAGATTGGGAAATCCCCAGAAGATCTGCCACTTCCTTCTGGGTTTTTTCCTCTCCGTCTTTCTGATTAATTCCAAAGCGCAGTTCTATAATCTTTTTTTCCCGCTCGGTCAGAATCTTCATCGCTTTCATTAACAGCTTTCGGTCTACCTCATGTTCCAAATCCCGATAGATAATATCTTCATCTGTTCCGAGAATATCTGACAGCAGTAATTCATTTCCGTCCCAATCCACATTCAGCGGCTCATCAATCGAAACTTCCATTCTTGTCTTGTTATTTCGGCGCAGATACATTAAAATCTCATTTTCAATGCACCTGGAAGCATAGGTTGCCAGTTTAATCTTCTTTGCCGGGTTGAATGTATTAATTGCCTTAATCAGTCCAATGGTTCCAATGGAAATTAAATCCTCTACACCAATCCCCGTATTATCAAATTTTTTTGCTATGTAGACCACCAGACGCAGATTGCGCTCAATCAGCATTGATCTTGCTCCCGCTTCCTCCCCGGTGCCAAGCATACGAATCATTCTCTGCTCCTCCGAAGCTTCCAGCGGTGCCGGCAGAATCTCGGTTCCTCCGATATAATGAATTTCATTTCCTTTTGCAAAAAATGTTTTCCGCCCGTTCTTTAAATTTAATTTTAACACTTTATAACCTCCCACATTTGATCAGATCCGGGTGAAGCAAAAGCTCATAATTTCCGCCGGAAGACAAAGCTTCCTTTGAAATTCCGACCATCCCTTTTTTTGCCTCTGCTTTTTGATTTCCATTTGTAATCTGAATATTTTTCACGAGAATTCCCGGCATCATGCCTTCTTCACACCCTACACTGCGATATGGAATCATCCGGATATTCCCCACATCTCCATGTTTTATCAATTCCGTTAACGGTTCATCAAAATATCTTAAAAAGGCTTCTTCTTCCAAAACTGACACCGGCATATGACCAATGGGTTCATATAAAAAATTTCCGGTGTCCAAAAAAGCACACACTTTGATCGTCTTCTGGTTCCACTCAAAAGCTACCTCATACAAAAAATCTTTCTGCTGCCGGAAGTTCTCCCAAAAAATCCGAAAAAAAATCCAGCAGGCTCCTGCGCTGATGACAAAAACAACCATCCACGGCAGTGGAATAAAGCCGGAGCATGCCGTCCAAATTCCCCCGAGCATTCCGGCTCCCGCCAGTATATACCCCGTAAAATACAAACATTTTTTCTTTTTGACCAAAAAAGCAACTCGCACCGTTACCCAAACAGAAACAATCAAAAAA
>OFMK01001174.1_pt1 | contig 20800 bp, 22 predicted proteins | sample 1541781 | NCBI WGS metagenome assembly OFMK01 (sample SAMN04209250, study PRJEB22552) | human gut metagenome | biome: gut; material: feces | host: Homo sapiens | place: USA: Oklahoma
TTTTTTTCAATTCCTTTCTGAAATATGTGATATGATTGTGTAATAAAGAAAGGGTTGATAAAATGAAATTAAATCCTGATTGTGTACGTTCTGTATTGCTGTATTTAGAAGAAAATCAACTTATGGATGATAAAGGACTAATAAACCCTATTTATTCATCAAAATTGCCTGATAAACTTACCAAATACAAAAACTCTGATGTGTTGTATAGTATTAAACAATTAGATGAATATGGCTATATAGAAACGCGTCAATTTGATACTGTTAATTATTCTTCTGCTATTTTAGACATTACTCCATATGGTCATGAATTTTTAAAAAATATCCACAATGATACAACATGGAATAAAACTAAAGAAATAGCCCAACAAGTTGGTTCTACTTCTCTAAACACCTTAGCAAACATAGCTTCATCTGTTGTTGCTAGTCTTATTACCGCTGCCATACAAAGTCAACTGTGATTCTATTGCTTTTTTTGCTGAATCATCCACAATTATTTTAATTTCATCATAGCTTTTTAATAATATTTGTTCGTTAGAAAAATTTCCTCCTGATAAGCAAATGATGCGCGTTATCAATACAGGTAATTCAACATTTAACAAATATTCTTTTTCTTGAGCATAATTTTTCATTATCTCAACTCCCTTGCTTTTTATTTGTTTCCCTCGTATAATATATTTGAACTTATATATAAGGGTTCGACGTTAGATGCGGGTACTTTCCAAGGTTAAGACGCATCTTTTTTTGTATCAATCCTACATTGTGTTCTCTCTTCAAAATAACGTTTGGATACCCTGCCACTAATTGTGAAGATACCTTTTTCTTCTAACTCTTTATTAAGTTCTTTAATTACTGCATATGCCTTTGTTTGTTTGACACCCGTTATTTCTTGGATGTCTTCTGCTGTTAGGTATTGCCTTTCCATATGTCACCTAACCTTTCTTGTCTTGTGAGTTATTGCTATTGGTAGTAGTGTTTTAACTTACTGCTAAAAACCATCATGTGTCTTTTTAAGACACTTGGTTGCTAAAAAAAATCATGTCCATTTTAGTAGCACTTAAATTATAGCGCTTCTTAAAAAAGCTCATTTCTGCTTTATTAAAGGCGGCACCCCCTTTCTCATTAAGTTTAGCTGAAAATGTTTGCTCTGAAATCCCCATCATACTAGATAAAGTTCTTTGTGTATCGTTATGCTCAGCCATAAGTGCTCTAAACAAAGCTTTATTCAATTTTATCACCTCCGTGTCTTATTAAGACACCATAATTATATTCTCTCAATCATTGCATGTCAACACAATTTGTGTCTTTTTTTTAAACTCGTTAAAAATGATTTGAATTTTAATACACCAAGTGCTAAAATGAAATCATAGGAGGACGGTTATATGGATACAGGTGACATAATTAAGTCTCTAAGAGAAAGAAACGGTTGGACTCAAGAAGAATTAGGAGAAAAGGTTGGTGTTAAAAAGTCAGCCGTTGCGAAGTGGGAGAATGGGCGTGTTGAAAATTTAAAACGAAATATGATTGAGTCTTTATCAAAGCTTTTTGGGGTTGCGCCAAGTTATCTAATGGGATGGGATGACGGTAATCGTTTTTTTCATAAGAATTTGAGATTCTTGCTTGAATATCATGAAAAGGATATCAATACATTATGCAATGAAAGTGAAATAAGCACCGATAGGATTAAGGGTTTCTTACATGATAAGTTAGACCCCACAAAAAAGGAACTATTCACAATCGCAGCTATTTTTCAAGTTGACCCAATAGAATTATTAACTAAAAAAATGACCTCAATAAGTCATATCTACTCTGATGAATATGGCGATGACACATCAACTATTTTAGATGAAATTGAATTGTATTACGGGTATGGTATACGGCAAATAGTAGAACAGGCTAAAAATCTAAATACCGATGGATGCAATAGAGTTATAGAATATATCCGCGATTTGAGCGATAAATACAAAAAGGAGGAATTATAAATGGGGTTATTCAAATCGTTATTTAAACCAAATTTTGAGTTATTTGCTGGTGATATCATACTATTATATGCGTTTGAAAATTCAAGAAATATAAATAAAGAATATAGTGGATACTTTAAGTATAAATATGGTATAGAAGCTAAAGAAAGAGTATCGCTTCTAATTAAAAACGGATATCTTGAAAAAGCTTCTTTAGAACAATCATTGAATTGTTTAAAAGTGGTTGATTTAAAATCATTATGTAAAAAACACGATATATCAACCACTGGAAAAAAAACTTCACTTATTGAAAAATTAAAAGATATACCAGATATCAAATATGATATAGAAAACGATATATATACGTTATCTGAATTGGGAAAAAAAACACTGCATGATAATTATGATTATGTAAAATATCATATAAATTCTTTTGATATAGAACTAAATGAATTTTCACAATTATTATCCATTTATGGTAATTACGATAATGTTATAATCAATGTATTAAATCAAAATGAAATAAAATATGCTGTAAAAGACTATTGGAGTTTATACAGAAACAATAAACTTAATTTAGCCAAATATTATCATTTAAAAGGTGATATTTATCACGAATTCCTTTACTATTTAGAAACATTCTATTGTGACCTAAGTGGCTATGGTAATTCTTTTAGAGGAAAATTAAACGATTTAATGATAGCTCCCGGTATTGTAAATTTTTTTAAACACAACTCTCAAATTTATATGCCCGATATGATAGATAAGTGTATATATGAATGTAAAATGCCAAGAAATTATTTCAGCAAAAGACAATTTGAGGATGTCATAAATTATTTATTAGTTCACGAAACAATAGATATAGATACTTTACTAAAGTTTCGCAAATAACCAACAAAAAAACACCCGGCGCTACCAACACCAGGTGTCATGCGGTACTACCAATACCGCAGTATAGAAAAATTATGTCCTCACAAGACGATACTTTTTCTATACCCTATTTTAGCAGATTTTAATTAAGAAAGAAAGAGGATATAAAAATGAAACGTAGACCAAAAGGAATGGGATCTGTCACATATTTAGGAAAAGGACGCAGAAAGCCATTTGTAGCCACTTTAAACAAAAAGTGTATTGGTACTTATAAAACGAAGAACGAATGTGAAAAAGCATTATTGAAGTACATTATAGTCAATAACAATATGGTTCCTGATTATCTTGATGCAGAACTAATTGATGATTACATATCTTTTATTTATGAAATGCAACAAAGTAATTTATTATCAGATGATATATTGGCTTGTTGTAATTTAGAAATGGTAGAAAAGCTTTTCAAACAACAAATGATTTCATCTGGTAAATATATTGAGAAAACTCAATCTCTAATTGAAGTCTTGACCTTTAAAGAAATATGGGAAATAGAATATGCACGTTTATGTAATGACAAATCTCAATCATGGAGAGAAAATAGATCAGCCGGTTTCAAAAACTTATCTCATTTGCACGATATGTACATAACACAAATAAAAATATCTGATATACAATCGTGTTTTGATGAGGCGATGAAACAAAAAAGTGGTATATCAAAACTCAATAGCATAAAAAATGTATGCTCAATTGTATATAATTACGCAATAAGAAACGAAATAATCGAACCTGATAGGAATTTGCCACAGTATATAATGTATAAACCAACAGCCGAAAAAAGGGCGAAACGAAAACCTTTTACTAAGGATGAAATAAAAACATTATTTAATGACGATACAATAGAAAGTAAATTGATTTTGACATATATCTATACTGGTATGCGTCCTATTGAATTACTTACGATACAAAGAGAAAGTATACATATAGAAGAACGATATATCATTGCCGGGGTAAAAACAGAAGCAGGAAAAAATAGAATAATCCCTATACATAAGGATATTATGCCTTGTGTACGCGATTTATTAAATGACACCAATGTTTATCTATTTACAGGAAAGAAAAACAAACACATTTATAACATATACAGGTTAGCATACCATGACACTATGAAGAGATTGTCTTTACAACATAATGATACTTACGATACTAGACACACCTTCTCCACGCTGTCTAAATTATGCAATTTAGATAATGCTGTTCGTAAAAAAATACTTGGCCATTCGTGCAACGATATAACAGATGACGTTTACACACATGAGCCAATTCATTATCTAATAGATCAAATTGATAAAATAAATTTGTTAGACTATTGTTAGACTATTTTATAAAATAATATGAAATATATGAAAATTATATAAAAAAATGATATATTTAGAAATAAATGATAATAATATGCATAGTTTTTTCATAAAAACATAAGCTATGTATAGGGAAAATCTTTTCCCTTTCATATACAGGTATGTCACATACCACGTTGAGGATAGCAACCGCTATCCTTTTCGTTTGTTAAATGCTATAATTACTACGTAATCAGAGGTGAGATTCATGGATAAAAAGAAATTATCAGCAATTCAAAGAGATTTGCCAAAAGATGTGGTCTTAATTGCTGTCAGCAAGACACATACAAAAGAAGAGATTGATGAAGCTTATGCGAGTGGATGTCGGATATTTGGTGAGAATAAAGTTCAGGAAATTAAGGAAAAATATGATCCTAACTACCATTGGCATATGATTGGCCATTTACAGCGCAATAAAGTAAAAGATGTTGTGCCTTTGGTAGATATGATTCAAAGCCTGGATAGTCTGCGTTTAGCTGAAGAAATTGAAAAACAGTGTGCGAAGATTGAAAAGGTGATGCCTGTCTTAGTCGAAGTCAATATAGCAAGAGAAGCAAATAAGACTGGTATATTATTAGAAGAATGCTTATCCTTCGTAAAACAATGCATGAGCTTTCCTCATTTGGATGTGCAAGGTTTAATGTGTGTTGGTCCTATGAATGGTACTACTGCCGATATAGAAGCTTGTTTTGAAAAAATGCAAGTTTTATATCATACATTGCAAAATGAATATGGTGCAGAGCGCATCCGTTATTTATCAATGGGAATGAGTCAAGACTATGCCTTGGCATTAAAACATGGTTCTAATATGATACGTTTAGGTACGATCATCTTCGGACAGCGTAATTATAACAAATAAGGCAAGTGTCGAAAAAACGCAAAACACCGCGAAACAACTAAAAAACCGTCGAATATATTACGCCAGTTAGCTATTTATAATAAATAGTTTCATAAATATATTGCATTTCTGGTGAATTATTTTTACAATAGTATTGCTGGTATACCAGCACTATCCTATATGTCATAGACAAAGACCATTAACCTTGACATAGGGGGGGAAGGGAACCATTACGTTCCCTTTTTTTATATTGGTCGCTATATATTTATATCTGCTTTCTTTGCCTGGCGCATAAGCTCACGAACACTCAGATGATAGTATTTCCCATCCTTTCTGAAATTGGTAGAACATTGCCGAAATTCAAAATGTGTCTGTGTTTCCAAGCACTGTTTTCGGATATCTAAGACCCAGTCATAATCCATAACACGTCCTTGAACATCCGATTCACCACCAACAACTACCAGTTCTACATTTTGCAAATAAGGTTTTATTTTTATCGGCGATAATAATGGCTGACAGATGATATTGCGATGCACAATCGGCAAGGCAGTAAATATGGGCAGGCGAATATCTGCCTGTTTCTGATTTTCAATGGTGCATCCGATAATAACATTGGGATAACCTTCCTGCCAATCCTTAGGAAGACAATTAGCTAAACGTTCGATGCGTTTTGTTAAAAAAAGGAAAGTCAAATCTTGACGTTCTTTCATCATGTTCCAACATTCCCATCGCCATTCGTCACAATCTTCTAAAAGAAAATCAGAACGAAAACAAACATATACCAATTGATTGGATTTCATCTTATATTCACCATTCTTTTTCTTTTCAATCGGTGCGTAAAAACGTTTTGTCTTTACAATCTCATTCGTATCGATACCACGTTTTGCATCTCCTTTATGTATATAACAATGCTTACACCCTTCACTATAGCGATGACAGCCACGCCATGGATCCCATATTGTCATATGACCACCTCTTTTCTTCATCATTATAACATAAAGAAAACCAGACCTAAGTGATTTGTACCCTTCATACTGAATGATTCAGAATGCCAGGTACATATCAAAATAGCCTGGTTACTTTTTTAATAGTTGTTTTATGGCATAAGAAGCAATTGCTAAACCGGCAGCGGATGGTACAAAAGGCGAACTGGCCGGTGGCATCTTTTGTTTACGCGTAATTCCATCTTCATAAATCACCTTTGTCTGCACGGTAGGCTGCTCACTTGACCATACCACCGGAATCTTTCCTTTGATATGATGTTTCCTTACCAAACTGCGCATAATCTTTGCAACCGGATCATAACTTGTCTTCATCAGATCACAAATGGTCACACACGTAGGATCCATGCGATTGGCCATTCCCATGCTAGAGATAAAAGGAATGTTATGTTGCAGACAATATTGTATCAAAGCCAGTTTTGAAGACATGGTATCAATTGCATCAACCACAAAATCGACAGGTTCTTTAAACACTTCCTCATTTTTTGTTGCATTATAGAAAAGATCCTGTGTGATAACCTCACAATCGTTGCGATAGCTTTCAATACGCTTTTTCATCACCTTCGTTTTAGATTGACCGATGGTCGCAAAAGTTGCATGTATTTGACGATTCAGATTACTTGGCGCAACCGTATCTCCATCTACCAGTATCAATTTGCCTATTCCACTTCGAGCGAGCGCTTCTGCAGCATAGGAACCGACACCGCCAACACCAACGATCAATACACTGGCCTGTTTCAATTTTATAATATTATCTTCACCAATCAACAGTTCCATACGTTGTAATGGTGTCTCTACTGGTGAAGCCATGACTCAACATCCTTCCTTAATTGTTCTTGATAAGAAGCATCTGCTATATCATACCAATGCACCTTCATCTGATTGCGAAACCAAGTGTATTGACGTTTCGCAAAGTTACGTGAGTTTTTCTTGATTTGTTCTATGCAAGCTTCTTTTGGACACTGCTTTTCAAAATAAGCTTTCCATTCTTTATAGCCGATTCCCTGAAAACTTTGTAATTGCCAAACATTCTCATGTGTCGTTACTAATTCGTTGATTTCTTCAAACAATCCTTCTTCCATCATCTGATCGACACGTTGATTGATACGTTCATATAATGCATCTCTTTCCATTGTCAAACCAATGATGAAGGCATCATAGACCGGTTTATGATCTTGACAGGCAATGACCTCACTCTTTTTTATACCATCATGTGCCATACTTAATGCCCTGATTATACGTTGGCGATTATTATGATGAATGTTTTCACATGCCTTAGTATCAACGATTTTCAGCAAGCTCCATAATTCGTCATTACTTCGTTTTTTTAGATAGGTTAAAAATTCCGTATCCTCTTTCTGATCTAAAAACTGATAATCGTAGATAACAGATTTCACATACAAACCGGTACCTCCTACAATCATCGCAAGTTTCTTTTTCGCATTGATTGCATGTATATAGTCTCTCGCCTTTTGCTGAAAAATCTTCACATTATATTCTTCATCAAAATGATATTCATCTACAAGATAATGTGGGATTCCCTGTTTTTCATCCTCTTTGATTTTCGCTGTTCCTATGCTCATTTCCTGATAAATCTGCATAGAATCGCCACTGATGATTTCTCCATCATATTGCTTAGCCAGCTGAATGCTTAAGTTTGTCTTCCCTACACCGGTCGGTCCGACGATTACTAATACCTTTTCCATAATCAACCTCTTTCAAAGTCATGAATCAAATCTTTTTCTTCCATACATATCAATGTCGGTCTTCCATGTGGACAATGGAATGGTTGTTCACATTTGCCCAAATCTTCTATGACACGGTTCATTTCTTCCATTGTCAGACTGCGATTAAATCGAATGGAGCTATGACATGCCATCGTTGCGATAGCGTGCTTCCTTAGTTTTTCCAAACTTAACGCTTTATCTCTTTCCCAAATATCAATCATATCCTGTAAAAAAGCTGCTTCCTCAACATCCTTCATCCAAACAGGCAATTCACGACAGACAAGTGTCTTCTCTCCAAAGGATTCCAGATGAATACCAAGTTGTTCCATGACCTTATTCAGATCTTCTAACTGCATGATTGCAGATACACTTGCCTCAATTGTTATCGGCAACAACAAAGGTTGTGCATCATTTTGTCCGGCTAAGATGGACTCTCGAATTACTTCATAGTGGTAACGTTCCTGTGCCGCATGTTGATCAATAATGTATAACCCTTTTTCTCCTTCGGCAATGATATAGCAGTTATGGAATTGACCGATGACACGCAGTTGGGGAAGGCTTGGATTCCGTGGTTTTTTATGAATCAAATCGGATTGTTCCATTGTTTGTACTTGCTTTTTAGGTACTTCCAATTTGCTTGTTTCCATATGAGGATGAAATGCCTGCTCTACGTTTGCTGTAGATGGTGTAAGCATTTCTTGTTCCTTTTCTTCTTTTTTTACTTCATTCCCTGGCTGTTGTTTGATACCTACGTTATGTGTTTGCTTTTGTTTCGTATCGACGGCATCTCTTATTTTATAAATTGTTTCTGTTTCTTTTGTCTCTGTGATACATTCTCTTTTTATCGGTTGTGGATATTTGATATGCGCTTCTTCTTTTGACTTTTCTATATCCACCTTTAACTGTTCCATATTTAATGGTGGTACATCCTTAGGATTCGCAAAGCTTTCATTCACTTCATCATGAAGCTTTTTCACCTTATCATCACGTTCATATGTTAATTGCATTTCAGGCATTTCTACTTTAATTTTCTTTTCCCGATTTACATTGACCTTCGGTACTTGCAGATGTTCCTTTAATGCATTACTTATCGTTTCATACACTAGTTTTTCCAATTGTTTTTCTTTTGATAAGCGAATCTCCCATTTACTTGGATGCACATTCACATCGACTAATTGAGCATCCATTTCCATATTGATAATGGCAATAGGATAACGTTCTTTAGGAAGATAAGGCGCATACGCATCCATCACTGCTTTTTGTAAATGATAATTACGGATCATTCGCCCATTGATATACAATAACATATAATATTTGGTTGCTCGATTGAAATTAGGCTGCATGATAAAACCGCCAATATGATAATCCATATCATTGCCATCTAAAGCAATTGCTGTCTTTGCGCTATCTCTGCCATAAATCTGCATCAACACCTCAAGTAAGCTGCCATTCCCTCTTGTTTTAAATACCGTTCTTCCATCATGTGATAAAACAAAACCAATTTCTGGATGTGATAAAGCAAACTTCTGAACGACATCCGAGATCAAAGAAAATTCATATTGCGGACTTTTTAAATGCTTAAAACGTGCCGGTGTTTTTTGAAATAGGTTTTTTACCTCAATCATCGTTCCTTTTGGTGTACCACATGGTTTTGCACTTACTAACGTACCATAATTGATTTCCACTTCCGTAGCGTCTGTCCCATTGTTCGTTCGCAAGATCACATGAGATACAGAAGCGATAGAAGGCAGCGCCTCGCCACGAAATCCCATCGTATGTATATTCCATAAATCATTTACTTCTTTCAGTTTACTAGTCGCATGGCGTTCAAAAGCTAATGTGGCATCTTCCGCATCCATTCCGATACCGTCATCAATGATGGTAATCGTATCTATACCACCTTGTAAAATTTGTATTTCCACATGACTTGCGGATGCATCAATACAGTTTTCTACCAATTCTTTTACAATTCCCATAGGACGTTCTACAACTTCACCAGCCGCAATCATATTTGATAAATGTTCATCCAAGCGATTAATCTTTCCCATATATCCTCACCTCCTGTTTTCGATAAACGTATTGTTCTTTATTTCATCTTTTGTTTTAATTCATATAGCAGCTGCATAGCTTCTATCGGTGTCATCTTATTTAAATCTATTTTATCCAATTGTTCGATAATTTCTACATGTTTCGGATTTTCTTTTTCAATCACATGCGGTCCGACGATGTTTTGTATAGGATTATCATTCAATTCCAAATTATCAAGAATCTGTTGTGCACGATCCAACACACTACCTGGCAGATGTGCCAATCTGGCAACATTGATACCATACGATTTATCAGCTTTACCTTCTATGACGCGATACAAGAACGTCACCTTTTCATCCTCTTCATGAACATCGACATGAACGTTCAAAATACCCGGATTACGTTCTTCCATCTGTGTCAATTCATGATAATGTGTTGAGAATAAAGTCTTCGCTTTGATATTGCGTAAAATATATTCAATCATCGCCTGTGCCAATGCCATACCATCATAAGTAGAAGTACCGCGCCCTATCTCATCAAATAGAATTAATGAATTCGCACTTGCATGCTTTAAGGCATTATTGGCTTCCATCATTTCTACCATAAAGGTTGATTGTCCTGACATGATATCATCACTTGCCCCAATACGTGTGAAAATCTGATCAAAGATTGGCAATTCCGCTTTGCGCGCAGGCACGTAACAACCTATTTGTGCCATAATCACAAGTAAAGCCGTTTGCCGCATGTAGGTAGATTTACCGCCCATGTTCGGTCCTGTAATGATCATGATATCCTGATCCTCTTGCATCTTAAGATCATTAGAAACATAGCGTGTTGTTTTCATGATCTTATCCAAGATGGGATGTCGTGCCTCTTCCATATAAACCGTATGCTCTTTATGAAAATGAGGTCGGGTATAACCATTTTCACTTGAAATTTCTGCTAAGGCATACAACGCATCAATGGTACTTAACGCAATTGCTAAATCATGTAATTTAGGAAGATATACACGTATTTTGTCTAATAAATTTTCAAACAATTCATTTTCCAGGCGAATACTTCTTTCCTGTGCATGAACGATTGCATCTTCTTGTTCCTTCAATTCTTGTGTGATAAAACGTTCCGCATTTGCCAGTGTCTGTTTTCGCACATAACCAAATTCTTCTTTTATTTGTGAAAGATTCGTTTTCGTCACTTCGATATAATAGCCAAACACTCGATTATAGCCGATTTTCAATGATTTAACTCCGGTGCGCTCCCGCTCCTTATTTTCTAATGCTAAAATCCAATTCTTTCCATTCTTACCGATTTCTCTTACCTGATCAAGTTCTTCATGATAGCCCTCTACGAAGACACCTCCATCTTTTAATGTAACCGGTGGATTTTCCACGATAGCACCATCTATTACCTCATATAATTCCTGACAGACATCAATTGTTTGAAATTCGCTATAAGCATTACAATCTTTGAATAGATCAAAAATCATCGGAGCATGTTCCAGTGTTTTAATCAAACGTAAAATATCACGAGGATTGGCACTTCCATAAGCTACTCTTGCGCTTAATCGCTCCATATCATATACAAAGCTTAAATGTTCTTTCAGCTCATCTTTCGTAATAAAATTATCATTTAAATATTCAATAGCATCTAAACGTTTATTGATCATTTTCGTATCAACAAGTGGATACTCAATCCATTTTTTTAACAAGCGAGACCCCATAGAACTGCGACATTTATCTAAGAAGCTCCATAAAGTCAATGATTTAGAATTATTGCGAATACTTGCCGTTAATTCTAAGTTTTGCTTAGTATTGTAATCCATTTGTAAAAATTCATTTTCATAAACCTGTTCAACATGATTCAGATGAGCCATATTACGGCGTTGTGTTTCATCTAAATAATTCGTAAGTATACCAAATGCATGGCGTATTCGATCATCTTCAATATCACTGATAAGATGTTCATATGCTTCCTTGATGGCTGCATCTTGATAATAAGAAATTGTTATCCGATCCATATCTTCGATCATTTTTACAATTTTCTTATCGAACTTTTCTTCAATGACAATTTCTGCCACATTATTACCAAGCAGTACTTTCTGAATTGCCATCACCTGCTTATCAATCAACTGTGCGCGCATTTCTCCTGTCGTCATCTCACATAGAACGACCGCTAAGCCAAATTGATAATCATGCAATGACGCAATATAAACAGTTGCTTTTTCATCATTCACTTCATCCATGATCGTCCCAGGAGTAACAATTTTAAGAATATCACGTTTTACTAAGCCTTTTGCTGTAGCGGGATTTTCCATCTGTTCCACGATAGCAACTTTATACCCTTTTTGGATCAAGCGCTGAATGTAGCCATTCGCTGCATGATGCGGAATACCACACATTGGCACTCTTTCTTCCACACCGGCATTTTTGCCTGTTAACACAAGATCTAATTCCTGACTTGCTATTTTTGCATCGTCAAAAAACATTTCATAAAAATCACCTAAACGGTAAAAAATAATTTCATCCTTATGTTTCTCTTTTAACTCTAAATATTGTGTCATCATCGGTGTATAGGTATTCTTTTTTGTCATAAAATCAACTCCTGCTCTCGTTTCTATATTATATCAAAAATGAAGGTTGCTTGGTATAAGTATGCAGAAATCTTTTACATATCTTTCTTATATGAGAAGCATTACATTTTCCTTAATTTATTCAAATTTGTATGCCGTGCGCAACATAAGGAAGAAAAACCGTGCTATAATAGATACAAGCCTTTAATTAGGCATAGTAATAATGGAGTGATGCCAATGAAAGTAGGATTATCCAGGGCGAAGAGTCCGGATAAGTTTGATTTTGTTTTAATGGCTTATTTAATTGTCATGGCAATCACCAGCTTCGTTTCTATCTATTCTTCTTTCGGAATTGTTGGAGCCCAAGCTGGAATGGGGTATCTTACAAAACAGATCATGTGGTTTATGGCAGGTTTTATCGCCTTAGGTGTAATCATGTATTTAGGCAATGACAGTATGTTTCAATTCGCTAAGATTGCCTATTGGATATTAATGGTCTGTTTGATCATCTTATTTTTTGCCAGGATATTATACTCACTGACCGGCAGAGTGATTTCTATCATGCAGCCAACCAATGGTGCTATTTCATGGTTTTTCCTTCCTGGAACTTCCTTTCAGCCCAGTGAGTTTATGAAAATTGTATTGATCATCATTACCGCAGGTATTATTGATGAACATAACAAAGAAAAAGTAATTGATTCCTTTGAGATGGATGTTAAACTATTTATAGAAGTTGCAAAATGGGCTCTGCCACCTATGGTACTAATTCTATTACAGCCGGATACCGGAGTTGTTTTGATTATTGGTATCAGTCTATTGGCTATGCTATTATGTTCGGGAATACGCAAAGAATGGATATGGCTATTAGCCGGACTTATCATCATCTTTATTGCCGTCTTTGCTTATCTCTACATATTTCAATTTGATTTACTAACTAGTATGATGGGAGGAAGCTATAAAATGCGAAGGATCACTTCTTGGCTTGATCCTGAATCTAGCATCAATACGGATAGTTATCAACAATATATGGCCTTGTTAGCGTTAGGCAGTGCCGGTGTAAGCGGACATGGTATGCAACAGTTTCTAGTACCGATACCCGAAGCACAGACGGATTTCATCTTTGCTGTTATTGGTCAAAGCTGGGGATTGATTGGTGCAGTATTCATCTTAATACTATGTTTAGGACTTGATCTTCATTTATGTAAGATTGCCAGCATATCGAAGAATATGTTTGAAAAATATCTGATTTTAGGTGTTTTAGGAATGTTGCTATATCAGCAAGTGCAAAATATCGGAATGATCATTGGATTATTACCAATTACCGGTATTACCCTTCCTTTGATATCGTATGGCGGATCTAGCATGCTATCTTATTTGGTAGCCTTTGGAATCATTATGAATGCCAGTGCGAAAGCTAAAAAATTATCAGACTATGTATATGAATAAGAGGTTGTAATGATATTAGATAGATTTACGAAATGAAATCTTCTATACACTACAACCTCTTTTCTTACATACAGTCCCAATTATAAACAACGTTTGTAAAATCTTTATTTTTAAGATCTTGTTCAGAAATAAAGAAATTTGCGACACCAGAATCTCCCCACATAATATCTTCTACTGTATCTAATTGAAATAATAGGATATCGCAAGGATTGTCTTTCATATACTCTCTGGGATCATATTGTGTAAAACAAGGATATCCGCCTATTTGTGAAGCAAATGTTTCTAATCTATCACATAAGTTATCATATATGACATCATCTAAATCGAAAATAGTGTGTTGATCCTCTTTTAATAAATCTTGACATGACTGAGTAAAATAATCTTTAAAGCGATAATCATTTATGGTAATTGTCTGAAAATGTTCATGCGGTTGCAGACGGTATTCACAATCCAATGGAAAGGGTAACATTGTTTCTTTATGTGCTTTCGGTTGAAAGATACGATTGCTTACAGGCTGGTTTGGTATGGATTCATAATAGCGAATTGCCCATCTCTTTTGAGATCTTGGATCATCAAAATCACAGCCATAAAGATCATCATCACCACTTATAAAAATCTGTAAAAGCCCTGATGTTGGAAATCCTTCCGGTGCTTTAAACTGCGAAAAATTAATCTGCGCCAACAAATACAATGGACTCTTTTCTATTTGATCAATTGGAAGTGTCTCATGTTCAGGAATATAATATGCACCTCCGATTTTACAATCAAATAAAGCTGGTTTATCTTTTTCAAGAGTAAAGTAAGTAATCGGTTTTTGTGATGTGTTTTTTAAACGTTCATAAAACATTTCAACGGTTGCTTGTATTTTCTCTTGGTTTTCTACTCTTTCTTCATTTTTTGGTTTTGTTTCATTTTGTGTCTTTACCTCTTGTTTGGCAAATATTTTTTTAAGAAAACCCATAGTCTTTTCCTCCAGTTACTTTCATTCCGATGCTTCCTACTGCTTGCGAATTAATATAAGTTTTTTAATCGTTTTAAATAACTGTATGCACGATAACGAACAAATTGTACTTTAAGATCTGACATACTGCAAATAATTTCGTGTGTATCCGCTAATGATAAATTCAAATGATCATAACATAATACAGCAGTATCAAATGTCTCACTACGCATAGTGATGATGCGATTTTCCATCATAATGTAAGGTACCCCTAGTGAACGATGTTTGGAATGTTGAATTGGTGTAATTTCAGTCAATTGCATTAACGATATACCACTATCAATAACAGCACCTTTTAAGCTTCGATTATATGCAGTAGAGCCTGCCTGTGTACTTAAACATATCCCTGAACCACGGCATGTTTCAAAAAATTCTCCATCTATATAGATATCCAAAATTTGTGATTTCACGATATTTTCAACACGCATTTCATTTAAAGCATAGCGGGGTACAGGATCATTATCCATCTGTATTTTTAACAAATTGGAAGTGAAGATGGATGGCTTTTTGTGTAAAAGATCCTGAATGCATTCATCAATTTCCTCTCCTGTATAATCCGTAAAGAAACCCAATGTACCTGTATGGATACCGAGGAATTTTATTGTATTAATAATGGGAAGATATTTATGCACCCCATATAATAAAGTGCCATCTCCACCTATACAAATTACCAATTCAGGATTTTTTTTATCATATATCCATCCATGTTTATTTAATTGACTACACAAATATTGTTCTGTTTGAAATGATTTTTCATCTTTCTTTGCGACAGTTGCATAATTCATAAGAAATCACTTCCTTTCTTATTCATACTATTGTATTATAACATTTGGGTGATATAAGATGAATAACAATATTGAAAAAGAGTATAAAGTTCTCGTCACAAAGGAACAATTTTATAATTTATATCAAAATTTTGCTACACCACCATTTCATGAACAAGTAAATATTTATTATGACACTCAAGATTTAATGATTCGTAAACATAAAGGAGCAATGCGTATTCGTGATGTCAATGGTATGCATATTTTCACATTGAAGATGCAAAGTGAAGAAGGTTTATTAGAATTTGAGAAGCCAGTACCGAAAAATGCTATTACTAGTTTAGAAGATGAAGAAATTCAGGAACTATTACATCGCTATCAATTACAAGGTCCTTTTTTTAAGATAGCCGAACTTCATACGCAGCGAGCGGTTTATGAAAGTGAGTTTGCTGAGCTATGTTTTGATATCAGCACCTATCATGGAAAAACAGATTATGAAATTGAATATGAATATAAAAAGGAACATGATGGTCTTTCCATATTCCAAGACATCATGAAACAAATAAATGTCGTATATGAGAAAAATTGTATTTCAAAAATTCAAAGAGCAATCAACAGTTTATAATTTTTGATTGTTCAAAATGTAACTACTATGTTGCTATGAGAAATGCAATAGAAACAAAGATTCATTTAGAATAACCACGTTTTCTCCATTCTTGTTTGTGCCTTTAAGTTAGCTTATAGGAATGAGCATATTATAAAATCGTTAGCATCCATCTTTACCATTTCTTTTTATGTTATGTACATTCAAATTCATTTCATAAGGCTAGTCATCATCGACTAGCCTTTCTTCGTAATTTATATGTAACTGACATAATATCTCTCTGTATTCGTCACTTAGTTTTTGATTAAATAACAGACATAATTGTATTGTTGCATTAAATTCACTTTTCTCAATATATGTAGAATAAAACATATAGTGTCCTAACATGTATTGAAACTTTTTCGTAAATTCCAAAGTATTCACAATACAAGGAAGATACAAGATGAGTCCCGCTTTCGTATATTCTATAAACTCTGTTTTACTATTGCTGACAAACTGATATTGGTTATGATTCTTCATGATGGCAATTGCATATTTATAGAGCATACGAACATCATGCGTACTATACATATCACATGCAATTTTATCATGTATATTATTCACAAGATTTATTTGTGCATCGATCATAAAATCATGTGTCTGTTCGTGAAACAAGGATGACCACATATCTGAACCTATTTCATTCGCTAATTTTAATATTTTTGAAGTAAGAAACATATCATCTTTATCAAGATAGATATAACTCTCTACTTTATTTGAAATAGCTACGCCTATTTCACTTAAATAAATGGGAGCTTGAAAAAAGACTAAGTTTTCTAATATAAGGCAATTTAAATAATCTGGAAGTTTATGATTTTTTGTTACTTTACGAATTGCTTCCTCTAATGAATCTTTATCTGGATAACCGTTTTTTGTATCATAACGATTCCACATTTGTGAAAATGTCAGTGTATAGCTTTTTTGTAGTCTGCCATATCCGATTAGACCTTTTTCTTTATTTTTTCCTTTTTCAGTACCCTTCGCCAGAAAAAATAATAAATCACCATTATGAAAATCACTGATTTTTTTGGTATTGCTAGGTTTCCAAAAATTGATGGAATGATTGCCATTCAGTCTATGATATTCTATCATCTTTTTATCTGTAATATAGGCAATGGAAGCCATCGTACAACACCTCTTTCTCTCTTATCTATTTTATCATGTAATCGAAATTGAAACATAGAAAAATCGTGATTTCTCACGATTTCTTTTACATTTTTTTACGACCTTCAATTGCTTTGATTAAAGTGAGTTCATCTGCATAATCTAAATGACCGCCCATAGGAAGTCCATGTGCAATACGTGTGACTGTAACATCATAGCTTTCTAAAAGCTTTGAGAGATATAAAGCAGTCGTTTCTCCTTCTACCGTCGGATTGGTTGCGATAATAATTTCTTTTGTATCTTCTTGAATACGTGTCAATAGGCTTTCAATGTTAATATCTTCAGGTAAAATACCTTTCGCTGTGGATATTACACCATTTAAAACATGATAAACACCTGCATACTCTTTCGTCTTTTCCATGGCAATTACATCCTTAGGACTTTGAACAACACAGATAATATCACGCTGTCTTGTTGTATCCTTGCATATATCACACAAGTCTCCTTCAGCCAGATTTCCGCATACCTCACATTTTTTCAGACCGTCTTTCATATCAGCTAAACTTTGTATAAAGCCATCTAAGGTTTCTTCATCCCACTCTAGTGTTTGAAAAGCATATCGTTCTGCGGTTTTCATTCCTACACCGGGAAGTTTCCGAAAACTTTCTACAAGAGCCTCAAACTTTTTTGGATACATTAAAATCCTCCAGGCATTTTCACTCCGCCTGTTAAAGCATTCATTTTCTGTTCTTTATCTTTTACGGCTTTACTTAATGCATCATTAATAGCTGATTTCAACATTTCTTCTAAATCTTCTTTTCCATCTTTTTCTAATAATGCTTCATCAATACAAATTGTTTCAATTTCCATGCTTCCTTTTACGGTAACTTTAACAACCCCACCACCCATGGTAGAATCGTATGTCTGTTCATTTAAAAGTTCTTCTGCTTTTGCAAGTTCTTTCTGCATCTTTTGTGCCTGTTTTAATAAGCTTTGCATATTCATAATATCTATTCCTCCGTTATAATAATATTTTCTTCACCGAATAAATCCAGTATTGTTTCTTCTTGTGTTTTCTCAACAATCTCTTTTCTTTCTATCTTTACAGTTTCTATCTGTATTGGTTCAGGCAATGTTCCGTTTATCATTCGTTCTTTAAATTCACGAATAATTCTTGTTTGATGTTCTTTGGAAATAGCAAATATTTTTTTATTTTTATGCAGCAGTTCTTGTATAAATGCATTGAATTCATTTTTACTATCTGCCTCATTGATTTCATTTGCTTCTGCCTGATTGTCCACACTAATAACGATGTAGTTACTACCACTACCGACAATCATGCTATTTTTTAATAGATTTGCTGACTTTGCCCATGTTAAATCTAACATATATTCAGCAATTCGATAGAAATCTTTTATGTCTTGCGCCTTTTCTGGTTTATTTGCCCCTGCCAATAGTCCTAAAATAAAATCATCATCTAAAGGTTTAATTGTTTTAGATGTATTAGGAACATCTACTGATGAAATCACCTGAGTATGTAATTCAAGTTCTTGGTTGTCTTCTGTTATGGATACATCCAAATCATATGGTTCATCATCTTCAGGTATTTCAAGTATTTTCTTTTCCTTTTTAGGTTCAAATGTTTCACGTGAAACATTCTTATTCAAATCTTGTTTAATAATAGCTTGTTTACTTTCTGATTTTACTGGCAACACCTGTACTGATTCATTTTTTTGTATTACATCATCATCCAACATTTGCAATAAGCAAACCTCGAAATAAGATCCTACATTCGCTGCACCGCGATATTTATCATATGTTTCCATTAAGAGATGAATCATATCGAAACGTTTCTTGCGACTCAATCTTTCAATCATATGATTGACTTCTTCACCGTTTAATATACGTAATAACCCTATATCTTTAGTATATTCGAAAATAATTGATTCTTTTAGAATTTCAATCAGATCTACTGTCAATCGTTTAATATCTATACCTTTTTCAATCAAAGTGTCTACAATATTTAAAAGATTCACTGCTTCTTTATCGATGATGGCATCAATAATTTCAAGTTTTTCTGTTATTGTGGTAATTCCATATATTTCGTTAATATGATGCACCTTAATATCATTTTGTGCATATGCAATACATTGATCCAGAATTGATAAAGCATCACGCAAACCACCATCTGCTAGTTGTGCAATAATTCTTATTACTTCATCTTCACATGTTAATTGTTCACCCTGTAAGACATCTCGTAAACGATTTTCTATATCATTTCTTGGAATCTTAGTAAAATCGAAACGTTGACATCGTGAGATAATTGTAGGTAAAACTTTATGAGGCTCAGTAGTAGCCAGAATAAAAATAACATGTTCTGGTGGCTCCTCAATCGTTTTTAACAGTGCATTAAAAGCACCAGTGGACATCATGTGAACCTCATCTATGATATACACTTTATATTTTCCTTTTAAAGGTGCATATTTCACTTTTTCAATTAAGGTACGTACTTCTTCAACACCATTATTACTGGCAGCATCTATTTCAATAATATCTGGATGATTTCCTTCTTGTACAGCAATACAATTTTCACACTTTCCACAAGCCTTCGTATGTTCATCTGTACAGTTTATTGTCTTGGCAAATATTTTTGCAATAGAAGTTTTACCAGTACCACGTGGGCCACAAAATAAATAAGCATGTGCTATTTTATTTTGTTCAACAGCATGTTTTAATGTTTGGACAATATGTTTTTGACCGTAAACTTCATCAAAACTATTAGGTCGATAGGTACGATATAAAGCCTTATAAGCCATAATTCACCTGCTCTCTGTCTTATTTATTATATCATAAAGCAATGTTCTCATATAGTAAAAAAGCAAATACTTTTCACCTATTTAGGGCTTGTATTTGCTTTTTTTTGTTTCCTTTTTTGCCTAAAGAATTGTTTCAATAATGCTCCACATTCTTCTTCCAAAATGCCGCCAATAGTTTCGGGATAGTGATTAAAACCGGGTGTCTCATACATTTTCATGCAGCTTTCTATGCATCCACCTTTTGGATCATATGCACCAAACACGACAGTTTTCATACGTGATTGGATAATTGCGCCACTACACATAGGACATGGCTCTAAAGTAACATAAAGAGTACAATCCTCCAAACGCCAACTTCCGATTATATTGCATGCTTTTTCAATTGCTAATATTTCAGCATGTGCAATTGCTGACTGTTTACTTTCTCTTAAATTATGTGCTCTTACTATTATTTTATTATGATAGACAATAACACAGCCAATGGGCACTTCATCGATAGCAAATGCTTTCTCAGCTTCTTTAATTGCTTCAAGCATAAAGTTTTCATGCATGATTATCACCTTCATTTCGGTATAATAAAAGCTACTACACATGATAGAGCTCCCTTAAGGCTGCTTTGTTCCCAATCTGACCTGATTCAGT
>OFMK01001181.1_pt1 | contig 20641 bp, 17 predicted proteins | sample 1541781 | NCBI WGS metagenome assembly OFMK01 (sample SAMN04209250, study PRJEB22552) | human gut metagenome | biome: gut; material: feces | host: Homo sapiens | place: USA: Oklahoma
CATGTGCAGGCAGCCGGGCGGGGCGTTTTTCTTTATGGATGGCAACCCAAAGCGCGGCCCGGCGGAGACGCATACGCCGCATGCACAGCAGCCCGGCCGAATACCGGCACGCCCGCCGCACGTGCGGGCCGCGGCTGCCGCAGGGCAGGCGCAGCGGGCCCGCTTCGGCCCGCCGGGCAAAGCCGCGCTAATTCAGGGCTGTTTTTTCCGCAAACAGGCGCTGGGCCGCCGCGCGCAGGGGCGCGTTCTCTTCGCTTTGCAGCGCGGGGTCCTTTTCCAGCAGGGCCTGCGCCTCGCTCTGCGCAGCGTACAGCGCGCGCGTATCTGCGGCCAGGTTCGCCACGCGCAGGCTGGGCAGGCCGTGCTGGCGGCTGCCGAAAAAGTCGCCGGGGCCGCGTGTCTCCAAATCGAATTTGGCTATTTCAAAGCCGTCCGTGGTGTGGCACAGAAACGACAGGCGTTTTTTGACGCTGTCCGTCACATGGTCTGAAATCAGGATGCAGAAGGCGTCGCCCCGCCCGCGCCCCACACGCCCGCGAAGCTGGTGCAGGGCGGAAAGGCCGTAGCGCTCGGCGTTTTCAATGACAATGCAGTTTGCATTGGGCACGTCCACCCCCACCTCGATGACAGTGGTGGAGACCAGCACGTCCAGCTCATGCGCCTTAAAGCTCTGCATCACAGCCGCCTTTTCCGGGCCCTTCATGCGCCCGTGAAGCAGGCCGATGCGCCTGCCGGGCAGCAGCGGCCGCGCCACCTCGTCAATATAGGCTGCGGCGGCCTGCATATCGCTTTCGCCCTCTTCTATCAGGGGGCACACGATATATGCCTGCCGCCCCGCGCTGAGCTGGCGGGCCAGAAAGCCGTACATATCGGCACGCTTTCTGCCTGTGATGGCATATGTTTTCACCGGAGTGCGCCCGGGAGGCAGCTCGTCCAGAACAGAAATATCCAAATCGCCGAATAACAGCAGCCCCAGCGTGCGCGGGATAGGCGTGGCGCTCATCACAAGCAGGTGGGGGTTATCGGCCTTGTCGGCCAGCGCGGCGCGCTGGCGCACGCCGAAGCGGTGCTGCTCGTCCGTCACAGCAAGGCCAAGGCGCGCAAATTCCACGCCCTCGCCCAGCACGGCATGTGTGCCCACCACCAGCTGCGCCGCACCCGTGCGGATAGCGTCCAGCACGCTTTGGCGCGCCGCGCCCTTCACCCCTGCCGTCAACAGGGCAACGGAAATGCCCAGTGGCTCCAGCATATCTGCCAGCGTGGCGGCGTGCTGCGAGGCAAGTATTTCCGTGGGGGCCATCAGCACGCTCTGGTAACCGTTCTGCGCAGCCATATACACGGCCGCAGCCGCCACCAGCGTTTTGCCGCTGCCCACATCACCTTGCAAAAGGCGGTTCATAGGGCTTTGGCCCGCCATGTCGCCGGCTATCTCCTGCACGGCGCGGCGCTGTGCGCCCGTGGGGGCAAACGGCAGCGCGGCCCAGAAGGGGGCAAAACCCACCTCATGCATCTGCGCGCTGGTGCGCACAGCCTCGCGCCCGCGCAAAAGCAGCAGCCCAAGCTGAAGCACCAGAAGCTCTTCGTAAATCAGCCGCCTGCGCGCCGCATGCACCTCGGCCATGGCGCGCGGGAAATGCATGCTGCGCACCGCCTGGGCCTTGCTGCACAGGCGGTATTTTTCCACCATCCAGGCTGGCAGAGGGTCCTGTATATGCGGCATAGCCTCAAATGCCGCGCGCACATACTTTTGAATATTCCTGCTGTTCAGCCCCTCTGTCTGCGGGTAAACGGGCACGAAGGGCGTGGCCGTCGCCTCGGCAGGCGACACCACCGTGGGGTTTACCATTTCGCGCTGGGAAAAGCTGCCCGCCACCTTGCCGAAGAAGAGATAACTGCGCCCGGCCTCCAGCTTCTGGGGGGCATACTGTGTGTTGAAATAGGTGAGCACAAGGCCCGCCGTCTCGTCGCCCGCCATCACACGCGCCATCAGCCTGCCGCCCTTCACGCGCACCGGTGCGTGCTTCTCGTACACCTGCGCGCGCACCACGCACTTTGTGTCGAACGGGGCGCTGGCCACCGGGTAGGGCTTTGAGTAATCCACATAATCGCGCGGGTAAAATTCCAGAAGGTCTTCTACGGAATGGATGCCCAGCTTTTCCAGAAGTGCAGCGCGCTTTTCGCCCACGCCTTTCAGGTAGCGGATCTCCATATGTGCAGTCTCTCCTTCCATATGTTATGTTTTCTGTTCGGGCAAAGCGGCCCGCGCTTTATTGGGGTGAGAAAACACCACCCGCAGGCTGGCGGCTTTGCGCTATTCCGGTACTAAAGTGCTTTGGCGGCCGCCAGCGGCGCCTTTTCCACTTTCCCCTGTAATAGCATCAAAACCGCCGCTGCGGGTGTTTTGCAATTCCAAGCGCGGGGGCGGCCACGCCCGAACTCTTTCTGAAACAGCGCCGGGACGCCCTGCGGGCCGCCGCCCGTCTGAAAGGCGCTGCGGCCCGCAGGCCCGACCGGCACCGGCATCTTCCCTGCCCAGGGACAGCTCTTTTCAGATGGGTTGCCCAGGCTGCCCTATCTCTCTTATTCCACGCTGATGATGTAATAATACACCGGCTGGCCGCCGGCCAGCTGCGTCACCTCGATGCCGCTGGGACATTTCGCCTGCACAAGCTGCGCGGTGCGGGCGGCATCTTCCTCGCTGACATCGCAGCCGGAGATGACGGTAATGAAGCTGGTGTCTTTTTTGCACATGCTGCGCGCAAGGCGGTATGTGGTTTTCGTAACATCGGTGCCGGTGGCCGCCAGTTTGCCGTTTTCAAGGGCCAAAATCTCGCCCTTTTTGATTTTTCTGCCGTCAAAGTCGCTGTCGCGCGCGGCAAATGTCACAAGGCCGGTAGACACCTTATCGGCCGCCTGCAGCATGGCCACGGCGTTGGCATCGGCATCAGCCTCCGGGTCAAAGTTCAGCATGGCGGTGATGCCCTGCGGAATGGTGCGCGTGGGAAGCACCACCACTGCTCGGTCCGCCAGCTTCTGTGCCTGCTCGGCCGCCATGATAATATTCTTGTTGTTGGGCAGCACGAACACCGTTTTGGCGGGCACGCTCTGCACAGCCGCCAGAATGTCCGCCGTGGCAGGGTTCATCGTCTGCCCGCCGCTCACCACGGCGTCTGCCCCAAGGTCTGTAAACACCGCCTTCAGGCCCTCGCCCGCCGCCACAGCCACAAAGCCGTACGCGCGCTCCGGGTCTACCGCGGCGTAAGCAAATTCTGCGCTGGGGGCCTTTTCTTCGGCCTCAGCCTGCTTTTTCAGACCCTCGCCCTGCTTCTGGCGCGCCAGGAACTGCTCGTGCATGTTTTCAATTTTAAAATTGGTAAGGTAGCCGTAACCGATGGCGTGGCTGAGTATCTTGCCGGGGTCTGCCGTATGCACATGGCAGTTAATGACCTCGTCGTCCTCGATGACCACCACCGAATCGCCGTTCGATTCCAAAAATGCCCGCAGCTTTGCCGAAGATGCATCCTCGTTCTTATTCACCAGAAACTGCGTGCAGTAGCCGTTCTTGATGTCTTCCACCTTCATCAAATCGTCGGTGAACACGCCGCGGCCCGCCGCATGAGAAGACACCTTCGCCTTTTTCTCTGCCGGCTCGGCAGCGGCGATAAGCCTGCCGTCGCGGAACACGGACAGCATACCCTCGAAGATATACACAAGGCCCTGGCCGCCCGCGTCCACCACGCCGGCCTTTTTCAGCACAGGCAGCTGTTCGGGCGTGTGGGCCAGCGCGTCCTGCGCGGCCTCGCACACCAGCGCCCACAGGGCAACGGCATCCTGCCCGGCACTTTCAGCCGCCTTTTCGCTGGCCACGCGCGCCACCGTGAGCATGGTGCCCTCGGTGGGCTTCATCACAGCTTTGTAGGCGCCCTCCACACCCTTCTGCAGGGCGGCCGTCAAATCTGCCGCCTCGGCGGTGCGCTTGCCCGCCAGCGCCTTGGAAAAGCCGCGGAACAAAAGGCTGGAGATAACACCGGAATTGCCCCTTGCGCCGCGCAGCATGGCGCTGGCCGTCACCTTCGCGGCGGCCTCCACCGTGCAGTCGTCGGGCAGGGCCTCCAGCTCGGCTACGGCCGCGCCGATAGTCATGCTCATGTTTGTACCGGTGTCGCCGTCCGGCACCGGGAACACGTTCAGCTCATCCACGCTTGCGCGGCGGTTGGAAAGGTTGTGGGCACCGGAAAGGATGCCGTCTCGTAAAATAGCACCAGTGATCATGTGTTTTCCACCTCAATGAAAATTGTCGCGCGCCGCTTTGCCAGGGGCGCAGGAATGCCCGCGTGCGGGCGGAAAGAGAAGCTCGTTACACAATATCGTCCACGCACACGTCGATGCGCTGCACCTTCAGGCCGGTGGCATCCTCCACCGCATATTTCACCTTATGGGTGATGCTGCGCACGATGGCCGCAATGTTCAGCCCAAACGTCACCTTAATATGAAGCTCGATTACCAGGCGGCCGTCCTCCTCCGTGACGCGCACGCCCTTATCGGGAAAATCCTTGCCCAGCACCAGCGTCTTGAAGCTGTCGGACGTGCCGCCCGTCGCCATGCCGGAAACGCCGTAGCAGCTTTTTGCCGCCTCGCCCACAAGGCCGGAAAAATACTCGCCTGTCATGGAAACCTTGCCCAAAGGGGTAAACATTTTGATCAAAACCGCTCCACTCCTTTTCAGAGCCGCAAAGGCATTGCGGCCGGAACAGATATTTCATCTTATTATACAACGCCGGGAACATATTGTCGAGAGAAACGCCCATTTTTTTGGCGCTTGCCTTTTCCCTGTGCGGCGCGTACAATAAAGGTAAAGTACAGGGCCGCCCGGCGGCCCGCGCTGCGCGGCCCTGCCGCCTGCACGGCGGCGCGCTGCGCGAAAAAGGGAGTGACAACGGAATGAAACCGAAAAGAATATTTTTTGCGGCTGCCGCCTGCGCGCTTTGCGCCGCGCTGTGCGCCTGCAGCCTGAAATTCTGGGAAAAGCCGGAGCCGTACGGCACCCACCAGGATACCTCCGGCCAGCAGCCGCCTGTGTATGAGGACGTGACGCCCTCGTCTGCCCCGTCCTCGGGCGGGGGGGCCAAGGCGCAGCACACACTGGAGGGCACCGTACAGGCCGCCGGCATGAGCGCCGTCACCATCCGGCAGGATTCCGGCGCCGATATCTCCTTCGCACTGGACGGCGCGCAGGCGGAAGAGGGCGCCCTGACAGAGGGCGCGCGCGTACGCGCCACCTATGAGGGCGAGCTGGACATGGGCCTTGCGGACGGCGTGACGCTTTTGAAGCTGGAGCTTTTGGAAGCAGCCCCTGCCTTATCTTCCAGCGCAGCACCCGTTTCGGGCCAAAGCATCACCGGAGAAGTGGTGGGCGCCGCCACCTCCAGCCTGTCTGTTCTGGCAGAGGGCGACATGGTGTGCGATTTCGATTTTTCCGACACCGGCTGGCCCACCGCCAATGTGCCGGGCGGTGTAACGGTGGGCGCGCGGGTGACGGTGTATTACACCGGCACGCTGGGGGAGGATGACTGCGTTGTGACGCTGATCGACGCGGCATAAAAGCCTTCTTCTTTATTTGAAAACAAATACTAATTTAGAAAAACCGCATAAATACAAGTAACTATCAGTAAAACAGCGAAAGAAAAATAAGGGAAATTACAACAAATGTAAGAGCTATATGTAACGATTTATAAAAAGAAATATAGAGTTATAAGAAATCGACGCTTGAAACAGAGCGTCTTTTTCTATGTCGTGAAACGGCACGCCATTTCATTTCTCCTTGATTACTCTAACCTTATCAGGCAACGCTCTGTCAGGGGCTTGTTGCGTGAGCAATGCTAAATAGCACCCTTTACAAAGCATGGACTAATAAGTAACTTTTCAAAAGCAGAAAAGAAATGACAATGCTTAATAACAGCATGATATAATACAAGCAAAGATAATTCGGAGTTAAGGAGAATATATATGAGTCAGCATATTACTGTAGTAGATTACAACCCGCTTTGGGAAGAAAAATATGAGAAAGAAGCTCGGTTAATTAGAAAGATTCTTGCAGATAATTGCATTGCAATCTACCATATCGGGAGCACCTCTGTAAAAGGTTTAGCGGCAAAACCTATTATTGATATTATGGTTGCAGTAAGAAGTCTTGAAAAAGCAGATAATGTTGCAAAAGACTTTAAAAAATTAGACTATGAGTATCTCGGCGAGTTTGGTATTAAAGGTAGACGGTATCTTCGCAAAGGTGGAGATGAGCGAACACATCAAATTCATATTTTTCAAGCGGACGATTGGAACAATATTGGAAGGCATCTTGCGTTTTGCGATTATATGCGTACACATGAAAAAGAGCGAAAGGAGTACGCAAAAATTAAAACAGAGCTTGCACGTAGGTTTCCTTATAATATTGATGGATATTGTAAGGGAAAAGAAAATTTCGTGCGTAGCATAGAAGAACTTGCGCTTTCCTACTTTGATGGAACATGGGACAAAATGTATATTGCTGCGAGAAAAGTACAATTTGAAAGAAAAATTTCCTCGTTAATTGAATCAGGTAGTATTTCTGCCGCAATTTTAACCTCAAAAGGGAATATCTATGTTGGTGTTTGCATTGATACTGCTTGTTCTTTGGGAATGTGTGCAGAAAGAAATGCCATTGCAAACATGATTACAAACGGAGAAAGTGCTATTTGTCGTGTTATAGCCATTGACCAAAATGGCAAACCTATTCCGCCTTGTGGTGCTTGCCGAGAATTTATGACACAATTAATGCCAGATAATTATCATGGTATTGAAATTATATTGGATTACGAAAACAAAAAAGTCGTTACATTAGGAGATATTACTCCTGACTGGTGGCTATAAGGAAAACATCAGCCTTGTTTTCTGCATAAAAAGGGAATGTCCTTTCACAAAGGCCCGGCAAAAAGCAGCCCTGCTGAAAAGGGAATTCGCCCTTACGGCGGTGCCATTTCCACAATGGCAAAAAAGAATTCCTGCGGTGCCGCAAAACAAAACGCCCGCGTATCGCAGGCAAGCAGGCGCTGCCGGAGGCCGGCGGCGGAAAATTCTCTGCTGCGCAAAATGGTTTTCCCCATGCCCCGGATGCAGAAGGTAGAAAAGCCCCCATGGCAAGCCTGACGGCCGCCATGGGGGCTTGTTTGCATGCTTTGCCGGAATGATAAGGTAAAATAATTTTTCGTCCCACCCGGCTTTAGCCGGGCCTTTGTGTTTTACAGATAATTCACCGCCAGAATAGCGGCCCCCAGCACCGTAAGAACCACACCCGTGGCGCGGTTCAGCACAATAGGGCTTGCCTTGTTGGCAAACTTTGCCGCCACCTGTGCCCACAAAAGTGTAGACGCCACGCAGAACACAAGGCACCACGCGTCCGGCGCGCCGCCGATGGCAAAGTGGCTTACCGCGCCTGTAAAGGCTGTAAACGTCATAATAAACACGCTGGTGCCTACGGCCGTTTTCAGCTCAAAGCCCAGCACACTGGTGAGCACCAGAAGCATCATCATGCCGCCGCCCGCACCGATAAATCCGCAGATAAAGCCCACCAACACCCCGCATGCCACAGATTGGAAAAAGCGCTTGCGCGCACTGACGGCAGCCATATTCTCTTTGGTGGTCATCACCGGGCGCACAATGAACTTAACACCCAGCAAAAGCGTCATAAACACGGAAAAACCGCCCATAGTACTGCTGGGCACAAGGCTGGACACCCAGCTTCCCACCAGTGTAAAGCACAGCACCGCAGCCATCATCACAAAGCCGTTTTTTACATCTAGATTCTTGTTTTTCCCATAGGTATATGCGCTGACGGCACTTGCCAGCACATCGCTTGCCAGTGCAATGCCCACGGCCTCATACGCGGGCACCCCAAGAAAAGTGATGAGCATGGGGCTGATAACCGCAGCCGCACTCATGCCCGCAAAACCTGTGCCAAGGCCCGCGCCCACACCGGCCAGAAAGCAGATGAAAAATTTATACAGCATCGTTGCCCTCCTCAAGCGCTTCCCGGGCGTTTTTCAGCAGTTTTCCAAAGGCGCTTTTCAGGGCGGCGCGCTCGGCCGGGGCAAGACCCTTTTGCAGCGCAGTAAAAAAAGCCTGCTGTGCACGGCGCCCTTTTTCCACTACCGGCTCTGCTGCCGGGACAAGGCGCAGATGCGCGGTTTTCCGGTTGCCCGAAAGGTACACCCGCTGCAGATAGCCGCGCGCCTGCAGCGTTTTCACCGAGGCCGACACATGGGACTTTGTAAGATGGCGCACTTCTACAATGTCTGTGGCCGTGTCATAAGCCGGGTTATTGGCCAGGAACAAAAGGATGTTCATCTCCATGCGTGTAAGCGAATACTCGCTGCACACAGGCTCCAGTTTTTCCTGATACAGCCGCTTGAGCAGCGGCAGGCCCTCCCAGTATTCTGAAAGCATCGCGCAGCCCCCTTAGTTCTTTTTTGAACAATTATGCCACACAATTATAGGCCGTGTGCCGCGCTTTGTCAAGGGAATGTTGCTCACCCTGTTTCCTTTTGGCTGCAACGAAGAAAATATTCCACTGCCCGCGCTGCCCCATCCAGTTCAAACGGTTCGGTGACATAGTCTGCTACTCCTTTTAATGCCTGCTGCGCCTGCCCCATGGCTACACCCCAGTGCGCCGCGCGCAAAAGGTCATAATCATTCAGGCTGTCACCAACCGCCAGCGTGCATTCCTCGCTCCACCCGAAACTTTTGAGCATGCGCCGCATACCGGCGCACTTGTCATAACCCTTCAAAACAAACTCGCAAAATGTGAAATCCGCATTGGGGTAACATTCAAAAATGCCGTTCAAAGCACTGCGCACCGCTTCAAATTGCGTGCGTCCTGTGAGATGCATAGTGAAAAACTGAATTTCCATCGTCTTTGAAAGCTCTCGACCAGAGCATACCGGCTGCATTCTCCACGGCAGACGCTTCTCGCCCGGTACAATATACAGCCTGTGCACGCCCGCCAAAACACCTGTAATATGATAGGTTCGCATTACCTCTACTGCCTGGCGAAGCAGCAAAAGCGGAATGGTTTCACAAAGGATGCGCCGTTTCGGCGTATAAATATGCGTGCCCGCGCCGCAGATAGCTCCGTCGAACCCAATATCCCATATCTCTTTATAAATGTCACATTTCACACGCCCGGTACAGAGAAACACCTTATGCCCGGCAGCCCGCGCCGAGCGCAGCGCACGCACCGTGCCGGGACTTGGCGGGCAGTCATTTTGTGCAAGTGTGCCATCCAAATCAAAAAACAAAAACCATGTCTGCCGCTTTTCCATACCAAGCCTCTTCATAATGTTTTTCCCATCATAGCACTGTTGTTATCAAAGTTTCAATGTGTACTTCCGCAAAAAGAAATATGCATTTTTTGTGCCAAACAGCGAAAATCACCCCTGCATGTTTAGGTAGTCCACCACTGGTTTTGCCCACTGCTGCATGCTATGCTTAAAACGAAAGATGTTACGGAACATCTTGCAAAACACAAAAGGAGGGCTTTGCATGCCGAGTTTGAGAAGAGAGCAGCTGGCCGGGATGGGCCTGCATTATCTGTTCCGTTCCTTCGATTATTTTTTGAAGACACAGTCAGAACTTGGGTTTAAAACCATTGAGATGTGGGCGGGCGCGCCTCATTTTCTGGTGGATGACACATGGCATCAGGACTGCGCGGAGGCCCGCAAAAAGGTGGAAAGTTACGGGCTGAAGGTGGGCATATTCACACCGGAGTGCGCATCTTATCAGTATTTGATCTGTGCATGGGACAAATACGCGCATGACAGGGCCCTTGGCTATTATAAGCAAGGCTTGCACGCTGCCGGGCAGATGGGCGCAAAATACATGCTGACCAACTGCTGCGGCGGAGACTGGAACGAGGAGTACGAGCGCACATTCGAGCGCGCGGTGAACACCCTGCGAGAGCTGGCGCCCATAGCGGCTGATAACGGCGTAACGCTGGCGGTGGAAACCGTACGGCCGGAGGAGAGCAAAGTAATCATTACCCTGCCCGAACTGAAGCGCCTGATCGACGCGGTGGGGCATCCGAATGTGAAGGCCGCACTGGATACAATCGCCATGGGTGTTGCCGGTGAAAGCCCGGAAGAATGGTTCCGCGTGCTTGGCTCTGATATTGTGCACACTCATTTTGTAGATGGCAGGCCCTATGGACACCTAGTTTGGGGCGATGGGCTTTACCCGCTTGATGACTTCATTCAGGTGTTAAACGACAATCATTACGAAGGCTATCTGGGCCAGGAGATCACCGACGGCCGCTATTATGATGACCCCGCCGAGGCCGACCGCCGCAACATGGCCGCCTTTGCGCCTTATCTGCGCTGACACAGGGCAGAGCATCACAAAACAGGGAGGGTTTCTTTATGAAATATGCACGCAGGCAGCAGATCTGCACGCTGAATATCCATTACGCCAATTTCACATTGGATTATTTTCTTGATTGCCAGCAGAAACTGGGTGTTGAAAACGTAGAGCTTCTGGCCGGGCATCAGGGGCTTTGGCTTGACCACAAAGGTTTTGAGCCTACGGCGCCCATCCGCCGCAAGCTGGAGGCCCGGGGAATCAAAGCCCCCGTCATCACCCCGGAAAACTGCGGGTTTGCCTATCAGTTTGCCTCGCAGGAAAAAGATCAATTCGAGCACAGCTTTCAATATTTTGCCAACGGCATCCGCATGGGCGCCGAACTTGGCAGCACACTAATGGAAGCAAACCCCGGCTGGGGATACGCGGAAGAGAGCTTTGAAGAGGTGACAAAACGCGCTGGGGAAATGTTCCAGCGCCTGTGCGAGGTAGCTGACGAATACAATGTGACCATTGCATGTGAGACACTGCGGCCACAGGAATCCAAAACGGGGGATACGCTGCCAAAATTGAAAACTTTGTTCGACCGCGTGAACCATCCGCGTTTTAAAGTGATGATTGATACCTGTGCCATGGGCGTGGCCGGCGAAAGTATTCAGGATTGGTTTGACACCTTCGGCACAGAAAACATCGTGCACACCCATTTTATTGACGGCAACCCCTATGGCCATCTGGTTTGGGGCGATGGCAACCACAATCTGGAAAAATATCTGAAAGCTTTAAAAGACAACGGCTACACTGGCCTTCTCAGCCAGGAGCTGACAGATGACCCCTATTATTCAGACCCATTCTTCTATGACCAGCGCAACATGAAAAACCTGCTGCGCTATATGGAGTGAAAACCGGTGAAAGGAGCAAAAACCATGTCAAAACTGCTGATGAACCAGCTGGCGGCCACCAATATGGTGTATGGCCGGTTTTCATTCGAGTATTTCATCGAATCTATGAAGCGGCTGGGCGTAAAAAACATTGAATTGTATGCATGCAGCGGTCATTACCATTTTTGGGATTCTCTTGAAGACCCTACCCCGCGCGTAAAAAAGCAGTTGCGGCAAGCCGGGCTGAAAGTAATTTCCCTCATGCCGGAAGAAAATGTATACCCCGTAAATATCGCCGCGAAAGAGCCGGAGCTGCGTAACAAAACGGTGGATTTGTACAAGCGCTTTATCTCGGCCGCCGTGGAGCTGGAATGCCCGCAAATGCTTTTGTGCCCCGGCCGGCCCTATCACAATCAACCGTTTTCCGAGAGCTGGAAATACGCGCAGGACTCTGTAGCGCGCCTGACAGCACATGCCGAGCGGGAAGGGATCAACCTGATGTATGAAAACCTGAACATCAAAGAATCGCTGCTGGCCACAAACCGTTTCGACCAGTTCCGCATGGTGCAGGAGATTGGTTCTCCCAACTTGAAATGCTGTGTGGACACTGTGCCCGTTGCGGCCGCAGGTGAGAAACTGGCCGACTACTTCTCACTGATGGGCGAAAAACTGGCACATATTCATCTGAACGATGGCCGGCCCACCGGCCATATGAAGTGGGGCGATGGCACGCAGGATTTAGACGAGCATCTGGATGCCATGCGCCAGTATGGGTACAGCGGGTATATCACCATGGAAATGGCCGCCGGTATGTATATGACCGACCCCGAGCCCCACTACGCCAAAAATATTGAGACGCTTCGCGCGCATTTCGATGGAGGTGAACTGTAAATGAAACAGCTTCATTGGGATCAATTTTGCGTGATGACAACGCACTATCAGCAACACACACTGGAATACACACTGGATTCCATTGCGGCAAACGGCTTTCGCAATGTGGAACTGTGGGGCGCTTCCCCGCACTACTGCTATGATGACTACACGCCCTCCGGCCGGAATGCCCGTGTGCAGGAGATTTGCCGCATGCTGAAAAGCCGGGGGCTGAAAATGCCGGTATTCACCCCGGAACAGCTGCGCCAATACACCATCAATATCGCCTCTTCAGACACCTATGTGCAGAAGTGGAGCGAGGACATCATGATGCGTTATCTGGAGGATACCGTCAGCTTCGACGCACAATATATGTCGCTGCTGCCGGGATGGGAATTTTTGGATGCCAAAAGTGACGCAAACTACCAGCGTGCCATCGAGTCTATGGGGCGGTTGGCTGCGCGCGCCGCACAGCTTGGCGTCACCATGGTAATGGAAGAGGTTGCGCCGTGTGAATCCAGCTTCGTCACCTGCCTGCCGGAATTGCAGCGCATCCTTCGGGACGTGAACAGTCCTGCTCTTACCGCATGCATCGATCTGCCCACCGCCACCGCCAATGGCGAACAGGTAGACGATTTTTACGCACAATGTTCCACTGTAGGCCATGTGCATCTGGCAGATGGCTCGCCGGATGGCTATCTGGCCTTGGGCACAGGTCAAAATGATGTGACCAGCCAGTTAGAGGCTTTGGCGGCCCATGGATATGCCGGCACCGTTTCTCTGTATTTGAATGACGCTTCATTTTTTACCGACCCGGATACTCCCACGCGGCAATCTGCCATCTGGCTGCGAAAAAGTTCCTTGGTACGCGGCGTATAGCGCTTGTGTTTCTGCGCAAAAAAGCACCTGCTTGTGTTTGACCATTGAACAGGTCCAGTGAAAATGGACAATAGACAAAACGCCCCCTGATGTAGGAAAACAGACTACATCAGGGGAGCATTGTTATGGGAAAACAAAATTACACACAGGTTCAAGTGTTGATGCCTGAGATAAAAGCTACTCTGGTAGCGGGGAAAACCCAGCAGAAAGTAGCGGTGTATTATAAATTTTATCAAAATACGTGGTGAAACATCTGCTGATACGGGAGCGCGGGAAGGAACGAAAGTTGGAGGCCGGAATCTTACCGCGGTGGAAAGGACGGCCGAGAAAAGATTCCGTATCCAAAGACATTGTGGCAGAACAAGCCGGTGAAATCCAGCCGCTACGCATGGAGAATCAGCTCTGCTGCGGGATTTTCTGCAATTTATCGAAAGGAAGTGGAGGCAAAAGCCAAATACCATGTGATATATAAGCATCAAGCAGAATATCCAGTATCCGTCGTGCGCAGATTCTTCGGAGTCTCGCAGCGGCTAATATGCTTTTGTCCAACGTCTGGGTAATCCAGCGAAAGATACAGCACTTGCTCAACCCATCGCACAGCAGCGGGAGCGCGGTTTTCGTACATATGGCTACCGGCAGATGTAGCTATGGCCGAAACGTCAGAATATTTTCCGCAATCCTAAAACCGTACTGCGGATCATGAAAAAGTATGACCTGCTGTCTGAAATTCGCCGACGCAGGAAATGGCAGCAGATGGGGCAGCAGGTACACAAGTACAAGAATCTGCTGGATAGAGGCTTTCACTCGGATAAGCCCAACAGCAAATGGGTGACAGACATCTCCTGCATTCACACCAAACCGGGTGTACTGTATCTGTCCATGATCCGAGATCTCTACAACAACAGCATTATGGCTTACAAGACTGGAACAGAACAAACAGTGAATCTGGCTCTGGACACCATTCGCCTAGCTATGAAGCGTGAGAAATCATAACCCCACGTTGAACGTGGGGGTTACAGAACGACCTTATAAGGGCCATTATTCCAGCAGCACCTAAAGGTGCGTAGTGAGCAACGCCAACCTCGCTTGCTGTTGCTTTCTAGTTTTTTCTTCTACTGCAGCCTTACTTCTATTTGTCCTTCGCCAAAAGCTATCTCTTATATAACATTTAAATTTCGTACCGTAAGCATAAACAATTCGATATCCACCACCAATCCATCTACTAGTGCACACCCACTTCCTTGCTTTCTATCGTTCAGTTAAAACAGATATTCTTTTCTATTTAACGCTCGTGCCAGATTCGCCTACAAGCATAGCTTGTGGGGCTTATATGAACAGAAAAAGGCAGATGACCAAATGGTCATCCACCTTTTCACTGTTAAGGTGAATTATACTGTCAAGAGCAACACTTCAAATAAAAGTTTAACAGCTTTTTAACAGCACTGGCCGCTTCCTTACAGCATTTTAGGCCCACGCCTGCTATATTATAATTGTAAAAGGAAAGGTGCCTGCCCGGTAAAAGGGCGGTGCACTGCGAAACAGAGTGAGAGGCCATGACGGCTTATTATAACTTGAATTTATACAGCGGCGCCGCCTGCCCGGCCAAGGCCCCTGCCAGTGAAAAGCAGGCCGCCGGCTTTGCCGCACACTGGAGGGCTCTGCGCGCGGCCGCGGCCCGCAAAGCCGCGCAGCTTCGCTGCGCGCACTCCGTGCTTGCCGTGGCCGCCTGTGTAGTGGGCGTGCCCGCCGGTATTTTGGGCGGTGTGGCCGCTGCAACGGCGCTTATCATCAGCCCGCTGGCCCTGGTGCTGGGGTGGTAAGCCCTCCGGCTGCCTGCCGCTTTTTAAGACAGAGTGTGATGCCCTTTTCGTATGATGCGGAAAAGGGCATTTCTTTTTTGACGCCTGCAAAAAGGAGGGGGCTGCGCCTTTACGCCTGCGCTGCGTCTCCGCCCTTCTGCGGCGCGCTGCCGCGAAAGGCGCCTTCGAAAAAGCTGTAATCCTGCCGGAGCTTATCGGCCAGACGGTAGCTGCCGCGGTTCAATATCCAGTCGATGACCACGCCGCGGAAGTGGCGGAATACGAAATCTGCAATCCATTCCGGCGGCGGCTCACCGTGCAGCAGCCCTGCGCGGCCAGCCTCGTCCAGGCACTGGCAGATAGCATTGAGGGTAAAGCGCTGAGGGTCCAGCGTGCTGGCGGCACAACTGCCAAGGCGTTGCTGGTAGTAGCGGGCCGCCAGCTCCCAGCCAAGGCCCTCCATGAAACCGGCATAGCTTGTGAGGATGATGGCCAGGCGCTGCTCCGGCGGCAGGCTCTCGTGCCCGGCAAGGGCCTGCTTCACATAGCCGTCCAGCGAGGAAAAGCCCTTTGCCAGCAGCGCCTCCTTGGAGGGAAAATGATGGTAAAAGGCGCCGGTGGTGATGCCCGCAAAGCTGCATATCTCGCGCACCGAAACCTTGTCGAATGCCTTGCGGCGGCAAAGCTGCATAGCAGCTTTCAAAATGGCCTGCTCGGTTTGGGCGGCCTCGCGCTGGCGGCGCTGTTTATAATCTTCCATATGCGGCTCCTTCCTCATTGACACAGGGCAGGGGTTCTTTTATAATATATCACATAACATTGTTATGTCACATTTCGCTTTTCTGCCGGGCCGGTGTGGCACGGCATTCCCTCATAAACTTGATGCTAAAGGAAGGTGAGCGTTTTGTCAACCGAGACGGCGCATTTTTCCCACAACCCCGAGAAAATAGCCTTTCTGACAGATTCCTGTGCGGATCTTTCGCCAAAGCTGCGCAAAAATAAGTCTATTTTTGTGGTGCCGCTGCATGTGCGGTGTGCAGATGGCGAATTTCGCGACGGTGAAAATATTTTTGCACAGGATGTTTATCGGCGCCAGCAGCAGGGCGAAATGCCCCACACCTCCCTGCCGGACGGCGGCTGCGTGGACGCTGTGCTGGATAAAATAGCCGCGCTGGGCTATGAAAAGGTGGCGGCTGTGCACCTTTCCTCCGGGCTTTCGGGCACATGCAACCTTGTGCGCATCAAAGCTGCCGAGCGCACCGGGCTGGATGTGCGTGTATTCGATTCCCTCAGCGGCAGCCTGGGCCTTGGGGCCACCGTGCTGCAGGCGTGGGAGGACGTGCGCGCCGGCATGCCCTGGCGCGAGCTGGTGGAAGCCCGTATTCCCCGCCTGATTGAAAACACCTTCCCCTTCTTTTCCGTAGATACGCTGGAATATCTGCAAAAGGGCGGGCGCATCGGCAAAATAACCGCCATTGCGGGCACCATGCTGAACATCAAGCCGCTGATCAGCTTTGCACCGGACGGCCAGCTTGCCAGCGTGGCCAAGGTGCGCGGGCGGCAGGCTGTGCAGCCCAAATTTCTGGAACTGCTGGCCGCGCGCATGGACGGGCACACACGCTATAACCTGGCCGTGGCGAACGGCGGCGCGCCGCAGGAGATGGAGGCGCTGGCCAAAAAGATGAAGGCCGCCTTCCCCCATTACACACATTTCTGGCAAGCAGAGATAGATGCCACACTGTCGAGCTATATCGGTGCAGGCGTGCTGGGTGCAGGCATTCAATTTCTGGATTAAGCCTGCCCCCTGCGCTGCACAAAATAAAAACAAATGCGAAAAAGCCCCGGCCTTATGACCGGGGCTTTTTTCGTGCCGCAATTTGCGGCGGAATGGTGAGCCGCCGGGGATTCGAACCCCGGACCCATTGCTTAAAAGGCAATTGCTCTGCCTACTGAGCTAGCGGCTCATATGCATTTGATAGCTTAACAATTATAACAGCCGCACAAAGGCTTGTCAATAGCTGTTTTGCAGGCCGCAGGCCAAATTCACGCGCGGGGGCCCCGGTGCCGGGGCCCCCGCGCAGCCTTGTGCTTATACGGCGCGGTAATAATATTCGCTGCGGCCGTTCACCGTCACATACAGGGTGTCGAAGTTGACATATTCCCAGGTAGCATAATATTCCCCATTACCTGCATGCTCCATCCCATCTGTTAAAAAATAGTAGGAAGCAGTGGGCAGGTAAAAGCTTGTATAAAAGTTCCCTTCAATTGGGATATCCATATAATTGCCGCTGTTCGCATACCACTGGCCGCGCATAAAAGCCCACATATTAGAGGTGGCTATATTCTCTATATCAATGTATTGCTCCAGCCATCTTAACGTATTACTAATCTCTGCAGTATATGCGCTTTCGCTTCGCAACAGACGATCAATTTTTTGTTGGACATCACATGCGATTTTATATAATTCAGCATCTTCATAACCCGGGTACTGCATCAAGATTTCAAAGTAATTCGCTGTACTGAAATAAATGTTCTCTTCATACTGTTGCATAGCAGTGTCATACAACTCCGGCAAACAGTCAAACGCCTTTTCTCTTGCATCTAGAAAATCGCCCAAATCATAAAAACTTCGATACTTAGAATAAACTGCCGTCATAGATTCCGCATATAAATATCTCTCCAAATTATGTTCCAATTCACTGGAATCCAGGTAGTCTTCCAGCGCCAGAAACGCCTTCTTTGCCTGTTCCAGTTCCCCCTGCGCCATCAGCGTCTGCGCGTCCACATAGGCCGCCTGCTGCTCGTCCAGCAGGCGCAGCCACGGCGCACGGCGGTATGCAGCCTGCGCCTGGCCGTACTGCCCGTAAGAGACAGCCGTCTCCAGCGCGTCCGCCTGCCGCCAGGTGTAAATGCCGAACCCCACGGGCACGGCCAGCACCGCCGCGGCCACAGCCGCAGCCACCCATTTGCGGCGGCGCCTTTTCTTCGGCTTTTCCTGCGCGGGCAGGGGCGCCGGATGTGCGGGCGCCGCTGCGGCAAAGGGCGCCGTTTCCGCTTCGGGCCGCGGCCCCGCCCCTGCCTGCGCCAAAACGGCGGCAGGCGCGCACGCCTGCACCGGGGCGCGGGCCTGCGGCGCGGCCGAGAGGCGGGCCGCCAGCGCCGCAAGCTCTTCCGCAAACTGCGCAAGGCTCTGCGTGCGCCTGCCCGCCTGCATGTCCATGGCATTCTCAATAAAGAAGCGCAGCGGGTTCTGCTCGCAGAAGGCAAGCGGCGCGCCGTTCATGCGCGAGGGGATGTCCGGCGGCACGGCGCCCTCCGTAAGGGCGTACAGCACCGCGCCGTAGAAGTACACGCTGCCCGCCTCGCCCTGCACACCGTAGTAGGTCTCGGGCGCAGTATAGCCCGGCGCGCGGTAATCTGCCCCCTTTTTCTTCACAAGCTCAACGCCGCTGCCACGCACCAGCACGCACTGCGGCGCGCAGAGGCCGTGCGCCTTTACGCCCTTTGCCTGCACAGCCGCCGCCACCGCTGCGGCCGCATCTGCCGGGGCCAGCCTGCGCCCCGCCTGTACGAACCGCACAAGCGGCACGGCCTGCTGCCACGCACCGTGCGGCCAGCCTTTTTTCTTCCAGATGCGAAGGCCAAGCGCGGCTGCGGCCGCACACAGCGCCAGCGCCGCCGCGCCCAGCACAGCCCCCATGCGGGACTGCGTTTTGTACGGAATACCGTTTGCCTCCAGCACATTGATGAGCTCGCTGACATGCACAGCGCCGTTGATGGCCTGCACATTCTCCACGCCCACGGTGTTCACGCCCACAACGTTCCCCTTTTCATCCACCATAGGGCCGCCGGAATTGCCGTGGTTGATGGCCGCATTCGTCTGCACCAGACGCACCGCCTGCGAGGCAGTGCCCACCTCATGGCTCGTCTTTACCGCGCTTACAATGCCGTCTGTCACCGTCATCTCATCCACGCCTGCCGCCGGCTGCCCGGCCAGTGTATCCGCACCGCCGGGGAAGCCCAACGCCCACACTGCAAGGCCCGTGTCAAAGCCGCTTGTGCGCAGCGCAAGGCCCGGCACCTTCAGGGGCGCCGCCGTTTCCAGCACGGCCAAATCCGCACCTGGCGCGGCGGCCTTCACTGTGGCCGGCACGGCGGCCTCGTGCGAAAGGTACACCTCAAATTCTTCGTATCCCTCCACCACATGATAGTTCGTCACCACATAGCGCGAATTGCGCGCCACGGCAAAGCCGGTGCCGCTGGACACATTCCCTCCGCTTACGACAAGGACGCGCACCGTGCTCTGCCGCGCGTCCAGCACAGCGCCCGGCACGCTTTGCGCGCCGAGGGCCGCGCACGCCAGCAGGCATGCCAGTGCCAGAGACGCAGCCAGTTTTTTTACGGCGCCCCGCATGAAAAAGCCCCCATTCCCCGGGAAATGCCCCGGCGTATCCATCTGCAGAAGGGCAGTGTGTTTTCCGGCGCGCCGGAAAAGCGCCCTGCCTCTTTTGTTATTATCATACCACACTGCCCCGACCTGCGGCACATGCGTCTTACACAAAAAAGCGCCTCTGTTTTAGGCAGTTTGCCAGAAACAGAGGCATTTTCTTATTTCGCGGCATTATACGCGGCGGGCGGCAGCGCGCAGCCATTCTTCATCGCGCGCCATGCTGTCGAACAGCGCCTTCAGCCGGGGAATATCTGCGCGCAGGGCCATGCGCACAAAGCCCTCGCCGGCAGCGCCGAACGCCGTGCCGGGGATGACGGCGGCGCCGTGGCGCGCCAGCAGCTTTTGGGCAAAGGCGGCGCTTGTCCGGCCCGTTTTGCGGATATCCAGAAACGCATACAGCCCGCCCTGCTGTTTCGGCCGGGCCAGGAATGGAAGCGCTTCCGCGCGCCGGGCAGCATATTCGGCGCGGGCGCGGTATGTCTCATTGACGCGGGCGAATATCTCGCGGCGCAGGGCCAGCGCATGCAGCCCTGCCCGCTGGGAGACCATGGGCGCCGCATACACATTGCTTTCGTTTATTTCGCGCATTTTTTGCACAAGCGGCGCGGGCGCGGCCACATAGCCCAGGCGCCAGCCGCTCATGCAGTAATCCTTGGAAAAAGAGTGCACGGTGGCCACGCGCCCGGCCATGCCGGGCATGCCCGCGGCAGGGACAAAGGGCGTTTCAAAGCAATAGGCGGTGTAGATGTCGTCTGCAATCAGCAGAAGGCCCTTTTCCCGGCACACCTCGCACAGGGGCGCCAGCTGCCCGGCCGTGAGGCACGCGCCGGTGGGGTTGTTGGGCGTGTTGAGAATGACGGCCCTCGTTCTTGGCCCGCAGGCCGCCGCCAGCGCCGCGGCCTGCGGCACAAAGCCCTGCTGCGGCAGAACGGGCACCTCTACCGGCACGCCGCCCGCCATGCGCACCTGCTGGGGATAGGGCGGAAAATACGGCGCGAACAGCACCACCTCGTCCCCCGGCGCCAGCAGCGCCGAAAGCAGCAGCCACATGGCGTGGCAGCCGGACGCCGTCACCATCACCTGTTCGGGGTCAAGCGCAAGGCCGTAATCCTCCTGCCAGCTTCTGCAAATAGCCTCTATCAGCTCGGCATCGCCCGCCGCGGGGCCGTAATGCGTATAGCCGTGCAGCGCGTCCCGCATGGCGGCGCGCACCACGCGCACGTCGGTGTCAAGGTCCGGGTCGCCGAGGGCGAGGTCCAGCACGGCGCCGCTTCGGGCCGCGTCCGCCATGGCCATCATCCCGGCAAGGCCGCCCATGGCGGCGTCATTCTGCTTCATCGCGTTTCCTCCGGCGGCCGTGCTGCACAGGCGGCCCGCGACGC
>OFMK01001198.1_pt1 | contig 20423 bp, 14 predicted proteins | sample 1541781 | NCBI WGS metagenome assembly OFMK01 (sample SAMN04209250, study PRJEB22552) | human gut metagenome | biome: gut; material: feces | host: Homo sapiens | place: USA: Oklahoma
ATGGCGAAGCCATATATATCTGATGCTCGGTAATTCAATTACCGATGTAGTTCACGAAGAGGTAGTATAAAATGATGCCGGGTCATTAAGGCATAAACCCACTCCTGTGCAAGCACATCGTGGTTTCAGGCTTTTGCCCCTGGTATCATCATAAAATCAGAAGAAATACAAGAAGACGAGGACATATACGTTGGAAAAGAATGATTTGAGGACAGAATTGAATCCTTTTGAAATGCTGGAGGAACTGCTCTGGCAGGATCAGTTTGAATTGATTTTTCCGGAAAATGAAAAACAGTCAGAACTCCGTCTTGTCTATCTGATGAATGACGCAGTGGAAAGTTTTCTGGTCTTTGTCAATGCGAAAATGACCGGTCAGTATCAGCCGGATTATGAGGGCGAACTGGAAGCAGAGCTGAGCCGGGAAAACACGGAGAATGGCTATACCTATGTGCTGGTAGTTCATCAGGGTGACAGTGTCGTGACAATTTTTTTTGAAAATTTAAAAGTGGAAACACACCTGTACCGTTACGGAGATCTGGGACATTTCTGGGTGAAGGGCTATGAATATCTGAGGCAACTGGAGTACCGCATTGCAATTTTGCATACAAAATGCGAGTATCTGGGGGCGGATGCTGCCAGCGAAGAAGAGCGAAAACTGGCGGAACTGGTGCATTTTCCACCTTTAAATTATGCCTGCTATCCGGCAGTCCCGGCGAAATATATCGTGCCGATGGTGGATGTGTGGGAACCGACGGGACAGGCTATTTCAATCATGGAAGAACTGGCATCGGAAGCCAGAGATCACAGTCTGCTTCAGTGTCTGGCATTTTATCGGAAGCATCATGGAAAAAGAATGAGCAGATTGCTTGCATGGATGCTGCACCATGTCAGACATGGAGTCGTGGTGGATCTGCTAATGGAAAAACTGATGCGGGCAAGCGAAAATTACCCGGTACGCAGCTATAAAACAGAAAAGCTTAAATCAGAAAACTCTGCATCCATGAACGAAGAAATTGAAAAAAGAGAAGTATGTGATACAAAAGCATCAGAGCAGAGAACTGTATCTGTAGTCGGAGGAATATCACAGCAGTTATATGAGAAAATTCTGATGCAGGCAGTACAGCGTAAAATGGAACTGGAAGCTCAGGGAAAGCAGGTCACACTGGTGCGGGAAGAACCATTTACAACAGCGCAGGATTCCGTGGAATATAAGGTATATCTGATGATCTGGAAGAAAAAACGGGGGAATCGAATTGTGGAAGTGGAGCGTTTTTCTGGATGATAAATTAAAATAATAAGTTGTTTCAGGTAAATAGAAAGAGGAAGGAAACAATTATCTGTATAAATATGAAGAACATCACCCTCATTCAAATCATAGTATTGCTACAGGAGCGAAAACGATTCATCTCAGTCTGAGTTGAAACTCCCACTTTTACAAGTGGTGAGTAATAACAAATCTTTCTCAGTGGGAGTTCAATCTCCGACTGAGATAAACGCTCCGCGAGAATGTGCAGTGATTCTGAGATGAAGATGTCAGCTTACGCTGACCAGAATCACGCACCAAGTCTCACGTGCGTTCGACTTGAAAATTCACAATTCTTTCACAATCTCAACAAAGTTTTACTACAATCGTCTCGTATGATATACTCATCAAAGATGAGGAGGCAGAGAAAAATGCTTGAGAATGAAGAAAACAAAATGAACACAGAAAATAATGAATCAGAAGTAAAAAATGAAAGCAATATAGAAAATGTAGAAACTGTAAAAAATGATGCAGAGGATTCTGCTACGAACAAAGCTACTGAGGAAATGTTTGAGGAATCCGATTTTGTGACACCGCCACAGGATGTGGAAGAAACAGCAGATGCTGCACAGGCAGATACCGTTCAGACTTCCGAGACAGATCAGGCGCAGAATTGTGAAGCTCAGACTGATGAGGATCATATCAAAGGAACCGAGGGCGCTTCCCAGTACCGTTATTCCTATATCAAGAATCATCAGAAACAGGATCACGTTGGCGGTGACCGGAACAGCAATCATCAGGAGACACCGCAGCAGAGAAGAAAACACAGACACAGCATGAATGTATATGCAAAAGTAGTGTGCTGTGCAATCTTATTTGGTGCAATTTCCGGTGGTATGATCCTTGGATCTTTCGCAATCGGAAAGAATTCAGCAAAATCAGTTGCAGCTGCAAATCTGGAGACTAATGCTGCAAAACTGAGCACAAACTCCGGCAACAAGAAAACCGATGCATCTGGTTCCACTGATGGAACCTATACCGTAGCAGAAATTGCATCGCAGTGTAAATCCTCGGTCGTAGCGATTACAAATCAGAGTGTGCAGGAAGTACAGACCATGTTCGGAACTATGCAGCAGCAGAGTACCGGCAGTGGTTCCGGTGTTATCATCGGAAAGAATGATACAGAGCTTCTGATCGCAACCAACAACCATGTAGTATCCGGTGCAGAATCCTTAACGGTATGCTTCAATGATAATAAAGACGCCGTTTTTGATGCAAAGATCAAAGGTACGGATCCCAATAACGATCTGGCTGTTATTGCCATCCAGCTTTCCGATATCAGCGAGGATGTGTTAAACAGTATCTCCATCGCAACTCTGGGCGATTCCACGCAGATGGAAGTCGGTGATCAGGTTGTTGCCATCGGAAATGCACTTGGTTTTGGCCAGTCTGTTACAACCGGTATCATCAGTGCAGTTGACCGTGAAGTTACTATCGATGATACAACAGCAACTCTGTTACAGACAGATGCAGCTATTAACCCTGGTAACAGCGGCGGTGCGCTGTTCAATATGAAAGGTGAAGTTATCGGCATCAACAGTGCAAAATATGCCAGCGATGAAGTGGAAGGTATGGGATTTGCAATCCCGATGTCCAAAGCACAGAGTATCATTGAAAATCTGATGAATCAGGAGACCAGAGACAAACTGACCAGTAATTATGGATTTCTAAATATTACAGGACAAGATGTTTCATCAGAAGAGGCAGAAAAATATAATGTTCCGGAAGGCGTTTATACCAGCGGAACCACAGATGGCGGTGCAGCAGCAAATGCCGGTATCCAGAGAGGCGACATTATCACAAAGCTTGGTAATACAACCATTACCACGATTTCTCAGTTAAAAGAGGAACTTCAGTATTACAAAGCCGGTGAGACTGTAGAGGTTACAATCCAGAGAAGCAGTGACGGAAAAGGTTATCAGGAGCAGACATTAAAAGTTACACTGGATAATGCATCTCAGCAGCAGACTAATACAACAAATCAGAACAACGGTGGTCAGTCTGGTTCCAACGGACAGTATTCTATCCCAGGATATGGAAACAACGGAGGCAGCAATAGTCTGGAACAGTTTTTTGGCTATGGAAACTAAGGAAACACGCATGCCTGTCGTATATACGGTATCATCATAAATGAACAAACGGTACATCATGCAGAGTCATCAATTTGAATGGAATCTTTCTTCTGTATGAAAACTGCTTTACGCTGTCCCTATCTTGTGCTAAAATGTATGAAACAGACTTTTACGAGTATTGGAGGCAGTTGAGATGAAGAAGAAAAGAATTGCAATTGCACTTGGACATGACGCACTGGGAACAACGCTTCCGGAGCAGAAGGAAGCAACCTGCCGCGCAGCAAAAGCAATTGCTGATTTAATACAGGATGATTGTCAGGTGGTTATCACACACAGCAACGGACCGCAGATTGGAATGATCCACACAGCGATGTCTGAGTTTCACAGACTGTATACAGATTATACAGCGACACCAATGTCTGTATGTTCAGCAATGAGTCAGGGCTACATCGGATACGATCTGCAGAATGCGATTCGTACCGAATTGATGAACCGCGGTGTATACCGTACCGTATCCACACTTTTGACACAGGTTATCGTAGATCCTTATGACGAGGCTTTTTACAAACCGAGTAAGATTATTGGTCGTGTTATGACTGAGGAAGAAGCGGAAGAAGAAGAGAAAAAAGGAAACCATGTTGTTAGAACCGAGGAGGGCTATCGTCGAATCGTTGCGGCACCGATGCCACATCAGATTGTGGAACTGGATGCTGTAAATACACTGATGGATGCGGATCAGGTTGTCATTGCAGCCGGTGGCGGAGGAATTCCGGTACTGGAGCAGGGCACTGTTTTAAAAGGCGCAAGTGCAGTCATTGAGAAAGATCTCATTGCAGGATTGCTGGCAGATGGTGTCGAGGCGGATATGCTGATCATTCTGACTGGCGAGGAGAGCGTTTATAAGAATTACGGAACAGATAAACAGGAATCGATTCGTGAGATGACCTGTGCGGAAGCACGGAGATATATCGCTGAGGGAGAGTTTGGAGAGGGGACCATGCTTCCGAAGATTGAAACAGCCATTTCCTATATTGGTGATTATGCAACACGTAGTGTTCTGATCACAAAGCTTGGAAGTATTGAAGCAGCTATGGCTGGGCAGACAGGTACAATTATAAAGAAATAAAATAAAAAGGGGATAATGCAGATCGTGTATTATCCTCTTTGCACTTTTTCATAGGAAAGGAATATAGAAATATGAGAGAAATCAGAAAAACAAAAATTGTATGCACACTGGGACCCTCCACAGATAAAGGTGATGTACTCCGTCAGCTGATGCAGGAAGGAATGAATGTTGCGCGTTTTAATTTTTCACATGGTTCCCATGAAGAACAGAAAGCACGATTGGATAAACTGGTAGCATTGCGGGAGGAACTTGATCTTCCGGTAGCAGCACTGTTAGATACAAAAGGTCCGGAGATTCGTCTGAAAGAGTTGAAAGGCGGTAAGGCAGAACTGAAAGAAGGACAGTTATTTACACTGGCACTTGGTGATTTTGTCGGTGATGCCAGTCGTGTTGCCATCACATATGAGGATCTTCACAATGATGTCAAAGCTGGTGATCGTATTCTGATCGATGACGGCCTGATCGAAATGAAAGTTGTTCGCCTGGATGGAACAGATATTGTCTGTGAGGTAATCAACGGTGGTATGATCTCTAACAAAAAAGGGGTCAATGTGCCGAACGTGGAACTCTCTATGCCGTTTATCAGTGAGACAGATTACAGCGACATTGTGTTTGGTATCGAGAATGGATTTGATTTTATTGCAGCATCCTTCACCAGAACTGCCGATGACATTTTGCAGATCCGTAAGATTCTGGAAGAACATGACTGCAAGAGTGTCAATATTATTGCTAAAATTGAGAATAAACAGGGTGTGGATAACATCGATGATATTATCCGGGTATCTGATGGCATCATGGTAGCACGTGGTGACATGGGAGTTGAGATTCCGATGGAGGATGTACCGGTTATCCAGAAAATCTTGATCGAAAAAGTATACAAAGCAGGAAAACAGGTTATCACAGCGACACAGATGCTGGATTCCATGATGAAACACCCGCGTCCGACCCGTGCGGAGGCAACGGATGTAGCAAATGCTGTCTATGACGGAACCAGTGCCATCATGCTTTCCGGTGAAACTGCTGCCGGTGATTATCCGGTGGAAGCACTGCAGACTATGGTGAAGATTGCATCCCGTACCGAACAGGATATCAACTATATGTCTCGATTGAAGAAACGCAGCATTTTGACAAACCCGGATATTACCAATGCTATTGCACATGCAACCTGCACCACAGCCATGGATCTGAATGCATCTGCAATCATCACAGTATCAAATTCCGGTCGTACTGCACGTATGGTATCAAAATACCGTCCGGCCTGCCCGATCATCGGATGCTCTGTAAACAAAGACGTATGCAGAAAAATGAGTCTTTCCTGGGGCGTTACACCGCTGCTGGTAGAATTAAAACACAACTCTGACGAGTTATTTGATCATGCAGTTGATAAAGCAGAGGAGATGGGACTGATCAAACAGGGTGAGATCGTTGTTTTGACTGCCGGTGTACCACTGGGTATCTCCGGTACTACCAATATGATCAAAGTGCATGTGGCAGGACATATCCTGATGCGGGGAAAAGGTCTGAATGATAAAGTTGATTCCGGCAATATGTGTGTGGTAAACTCCGCAGAGGAACTGAAAGAGAAATTCAAGGTTGGAGATATTATCGTTGCAAAAGACACCTGTAATGAAATGATGGAGCAGATTCGTCTGTCCTCCGGATTGATCCTTGAGAAAAACAGTATAAATTGTCACGGTGCGATTGCAGGACTGAGCCTTGATATTCCGGTACTGATCGGGGCAGAAAATGCAACACAGATTCTGAAATCCGGTGCTTTTGTGACACTGGATGGCAAAAAAGGAATTGTGAGCTGCAATAATTAAAAGCTTCTTTATGTATAAATAAAGGAGATTGTGTCATTTTTCTCAGAGAGCGATTATTAGCTCGTGAGATGAAATGACACAATCTCCTTTTTAAAATCTTAAATTTTTACCACGTAAGAAAAAATCTATTTAGCTACAGCTGCATATTTGCGTACGATAGCATTCATCTCATCCCAATGTGCTTCCATGTCACGGACAAGCTTGAACTGTGTGCGGGTACGATCCAGGTTCTGTCCCGGACGATGTACAGCGAAGTAATGGTCACCTTCCAGATAATCGGTCAGGAAACGCATACCGCATTCCAGTGTCATCAGTTTAGCTCCCCAAGGGAGAGTCTCAATCTCCAATGGTGTCAGGGCATCTCCTGCAATCTCAAGGAATCCTTTTGTGTAAGCCTCAAAAAGTTCCAGAGAGAAGTTTACTTTTGTCAGATCCGGTTCATCCTCGGCACTGTGATTTGCACCGAAACGGATAGAATCACCATAATCGTTGGCTGCCAGACCCGGCATGACGGTATCCAGATCAATGATGCAGAGTGCGTCGTTTGTTTTATCATCCAGAAGAATGTTGTTTAATTTTGTATCGTTGTGTGTAACACGGAGAGGCAGTTTTCCGGCTGCCAGCAGATCAGTCATGTGTGAACAGTCTGCCTCATGGTTCAGTACAAAATCAATCTCTTCTGGAATGTCAGCGGCACGGTGCATTGTGTCGGCTGCCAGGGCTTCTTTGAATTTGCGCAGACGATCCGGGGTATTATGGAAATCCGGAATCGTTTCATGCAGTGTGGAAGCATCGTATCCGGAGAGGTTTTTCTGGAACTGTCCGAATGCTTTGGCGGAAGTGTAGAAATCCTCAGTATTTCTGCACTGCTGCAGACAGATGGTATGTTCTACGAACTTATAAATACGCCATGCACCCTGTGTGGAATCAGTATAGTATGGCTGACCGTCACGGGTGTATACAACTGTCATGGTTTCACGTTCTGTATCTCCACCGCGTTCTGCGATGATGTCTTTCAGGTAAGAAGTAACGCCGCAGATATTTTCCATCAGGGATTTCGGATTGGTAAAAATATCTGTATTAATGCGCTGCAGGATAAATCTGTGTGTCTCTTTGCCGGTAACGGTAACCAGGCTTGTATTGTTGATGTGACCTTCCCCATAGGCCTTGTAAGTTATAGTGCCTTCACCCAGGTCATAGGCAGAAAGAACTTCCTGAAAAATCTCAGGTTTAATCTGTATCATAATATCTTCTCCTTTATCTGTGTAACGATTACTGCCACAATGGTGTCGGATATAATCCGTCGGCAGCTTTGTCTGCAAGTGCTTTTACGATTCCCGGTTTGTCTTCGCGGTAAGTAACGCCGTACCATTTGTCCGGACTCTGTAATACTTTTACAGATGCTTTTCCTTCATCCAGAAGCTGGCTGACAACGGATGGAAGGAAGTATTCCCCTTTCAGCGGATTATTCACCATTGCATCATCCAGGAATGCTGCGAAGCGGTCTTTTGCTTCTTTGATAAAGCTTTCACCGAATCCCCAGAGATTCATGGACACAATAGTATTTCCATCGATCTCATGCCAGGTTTCACCTTTATCTTCAGTAAAGCGGATGCCGCCTTCGTGCTGTTCAATCTGTGTATGCTCAACAACACTGATCAGATTGGAATCAGCGTCTGTCGTGCACACGCCGCGGGCAACAGAACCATTTTCTGTAACAGTGTTTTTTAACTGATAGCCAACCATGCAGTACCGATATTTGTCATCGTCACTGTGTGTGGACAGGTAATCATAAATGATCTTAAAGCAGGTAGTTCCATAATAATCATCTGCGTTGATCACAGCAAATGGTGCATCAATGAGATCTCTTGCTGCAAGAATTGCATGGCAGGTTCCCCATGGTTTCTCACGGCCTTCCGGTACGGAATAGCCTTCCGGCAGATCATCCAGATCCTGATATGCATAAGCAACTTCCATATATTTGGAAACGTGATCACCGATGGCTTCTTTAAATGCATCTTCAATGGAATGTTTGATGATGAAAATAACTTTTTCAAATCCGGCACGGCGGGCATCATACAGGGAATAATCCATAATTACTTCTCCATGACTGCCAACCGGATCCATCTGTTTTAATCCTCCGTAACGACTGCCCATTCCAGCTGCCATAACGACTAATATTGGTTTTTTCATTTTCATATCCTCCTGTGTTTATGAAATATATTCCTTGGAAGACGGACATATGCTATGGAATAAAAAATAGCAGAAATGTCAGACTTCTTTTGCGTGTTCTCTGTTAACCTTATCTATTATACGTTTATTTTTTGGGGAGTGCAACCGATAAAACGGAAGAAAACAGGGGGGAAACAGGGTCAAAACAGAAGCGTAAAAAATGCAGAAAAAAAGGCTTGCAATTCTTTGAAAAAAGATGCAAGATATGCATAGCGAAGGAGATGGAAGAGATGTATATAACAAACGGACAGGTCTTTCTGCCCGAAGGAAGATTTGAAAAATCAGATATTTTATGTGGGGATCGGATTACTGCCATAACCGGTGGTGATACCCATGTGACAGTACAGGAGCTGTCAGATGGAGAAATGATAGATGCGACCGGAAAATATATCATTCCGGGACTTGTGGATATTCATACACATGGAGCGGTAAATGCAGATGCCAGTGATGGAGATGCAGATGGTCTGCGCCGGATGTCACGATATTATGCACAGAGAGGTGTAACATCCTGGTGTCCGACTACTATGACGCTGTCGGAGAAATCACTGCTGCATGCAATGCATGCCATCCGTGATTTTGAAAGTGATGGAGCGCATTGTGTGGGAGTTCATCTGGAGGGACCGTTTTTAAGTTATGAAAAACGCGGGGCACAGAATGCACAGTATTTGCAGAAACCGAATATGGAAGAACTGGAAAAATTAAACGAAGCCTGCGGTGGACAGGTATGCATGATCACAGTGGCTCCGGAAGAAGATCGGGATCTGGCATTTATCCGACAGGCCAGCAGACTTTGTACGGTTTCCCTGGGGCACTCTGTGGCAGACTATAAGATGGCACAGGCGGCTTTCGAGGCAGGTGCTACCCATGTTACGCATATGTTTAACGGCATGAATGGAATTCATCACCGGAAGCCGGGAATCATTGGTGCTGCATTTGATGCAGGTGCTACCGTCGAACTGATCTGTGATGGTTTTCATATCCATCCGTCGGTTGTGAGGATGACAGCTGCCCTGTTTGGCGCCAGATTGAATTTGATTTCGGATTCTATGCGCTGTGCGGGAATGCCGGAGGGAGAATATGAACTTGGCGGTCAGCCGGTATGGATGAAAGAGGGCAAAGCAACACTGGCAGACGGAACACTGGCAGGTTCTTCCATTCATCTGATGGATGGGCTTCGAAATGCGGTATCTTTTGGGGTGCCATTGGAACAGGCTGTAATGGCAGCTACCTCTGCTCCGGCAAAGGCCATTGGAATGGAGCGGGAGATCGGATGTATCCGGACAGGTGCACGGGCAGATCTTCTGATTCTGGATGAACACATGGAACTGGAAAAAGTTATTATCGGTGGACAAATCTGGCAATAGCATAAAGAAATGGATATTCTATGAATAATGCATAAAATGAGGAGGTTTTTTCAATGAAAATTATTAAAGCAAAAGATTATGATCAGATGAGCAGAAAAGCGGCAAATATTATTTCCGCGCAGGTAATCATGAAACCGGACTGTGTACTTGGTCTGGCAACCGGAAGCAGCCCGATTGGCACTTACCGTCAGCTGATTGACTGGTATAACAAAGGGGATGTTGATTTCTCTGAATGCTATTCCGTGAACCTGGATGAGTATGTAGGACTGGATATTACAAGTGATCAGAGTTATGTATATTTCATGCGTCATAACTTTTTTGATGCAATCAATATCCGTGAGGATCATACGTTTATTCCGAATGGAAAAAATACAGATGTGGCTGCTGAGTGTGAGCGTTATGATAATCAGATTGCATCTCTGGGTGGCATTGATCTGCAGCTTCTCGGACTCGGACGTAATGGACATATTGGTTTCAATGAACCGGATCAGGTGTTTACAAAGGGCACACATTGCGTAGATCTGGCAGAATCTACCATTGAAGCAAACAAACGGTTCTTTGCCAGTGCAGATGATGTACCGCGTCAGGCATTTACGATGGGAATCTGTGATATCATTCAGGCAAAGAAAGTGGTAATGGTTGTATCCGGCGAAGATAAAGCCGATGCGGTACAGAAAGCATTTTTCGGTCCTGTGACACCGGAAGTACCGGCATCCATTCTTCAGTTGCATCCGGATTTTACGCTGGTTGCAGATGAAGCCGCACTGAAAAAAGTGCTTGCATGAAAAGCAAGAACGTGATATAGTAAATGACGAAATGAGCGCAGAAATGTCTCATTTCGTTAAATGGGTGGATTCCCGAGTGGCCAAAGGGGACAGACTGTAAATCTGCTGGCGATGCCTTCGAAGGTTCGAATCCTTCTCCGCCCATTATTAAAAAGGACTTCTTCGGAAGTCCTTTTTCGTATACAGAGAAAGAAATCAGAGGAAAGAAACCAAAACGGTTCGAATCCTTCTCCGCCCATTATTTAAGAGGACTTCTTCGGAAGTCCTTTTTTTTTGGCTCCAAAGATGGTAGAATAAAGATATTATAGGGATAGGAGAGTACGGAATATGGGAATTGTAAGAGGAATCTGTATCAGTGAAAAGAGAGGGACACAGAAGCATGAAGTTTCAGAGGCGAAATTTGTTTCAGACTGGGGCATCGAAAATGACGCGCATGCCGGACACTGGCATCGTCAGGTAAGTCTGCTTTCACTGCAGAAGATTGAGGAGTTTCGTGCCAGAGGTGTGGCTGTGGAGTTTGGTGCATTTGGAGAAAATCTGATTGTAGATGGATATGATTTTCGAAATCTTCCGGTGGGTACAAAATTTCGTTGCAATGATGTGTTGCTGGAAATGACACAGATTGGTAAAGAATGTCACAGCCATTGTGAGATTTATAAAGTAGTAGGAGACTGCATCATGCCGCGGGAAGGGGTGTTTGCTAAAGTATTAGAAGGCGGAACCATCAAGGTGGGCGACGAATTGGTTATCGTAGAGTAAGAAAAAAGAACTGTTTCAGGCATTGTGTTTTACATTGGTTTTACAAGAATTTTATAAAATGCTGATAGCGGCAAAATTTCAAAAGAAATAATATTAGTAATACGCAGGGATTTTGCAAAGCATAAGAGAAAGCATAAGAGGATAAAATAAATATGAGCAGAATTGCAAATATAATACGGGGATTATTTGGCAGAAAACCCGTGCATCAGCAAAAAAACAGTATGGCACCTCGGGGTGACGGTGAAAAAAGTGTACAGCCGATGCCTGAAAATGTGATTCAGAAGATACCTGTGGAAGCAAAAATGATGAAAGAGGTATCAGATATGGAATTACAGACGGTAAATGCAACAACCGTACAGGCACAGAGTGCAGATGGAAATATGGTGGAAGCAAATGTATCGGAAAGAGATGGGCATGGGACAGAAGTACAGGTAACAACAGAACAGACAATGAGGAGTGGGGGAACAATGGTTCATTCATGTTATGACAATAGAGAATTATCATGGTTAAAGTTCAATACAAGAGTTTTAGAGGAAGCTGAGGATACATCGAATCCATTTTGTGAGCGTTTATCTTTTGCATCTATTTTCCAGAGTAATCTGGATGAATTTTTTATGGTACGTGTCGGTTCTTTGTATGATCAGATGCTGGTATCCAAAGATATCCGTGATAATAAGACAAATATGACCTGTCAGGAACAGCTGTTTGCGATCTTTGAGCAGGTGAAACTACTGACACAGCGTAAAGATGCTGCTTATGCAGAACTGAAACGTGGACTGGAGACGCAGGGAGTGGAAATCTGCAGTTATTCCGAACTGGAAAAACGGGATGTGGAATTTCTGGATTCCTATTTTGAACATGAAGTACGCCCGTTATTGTCACCGCAGATCATTGGTAAAAAACAGCCATTTCCGTTTTTAAAAAGTAAAGATATTTATGCAGTGGTTGTGCTGGAAAAGAAAAACCGGGACAAACTGGGGATCGTGCCGTGTAATCTGGATGTGATTCCGCGTCTGGTGCGGATCCCGGGACATGAGAATCGTTTCATGCTCCGTGAGGAACTGATTCTGCATTATATTCCGCTGATTTTTGACCGGTATAAGATTAAGAGTAAATCACTGATCCGTATCATCCGAAATGCTGATATTGATCCGGATGAGGAAATGTATGATGATGATACAGACTTCCGTCAGGTAATGGAACAGCTGGTAAGCCGCAGAAGAAAATTATGTCCGATCAAACTGGAGTATACGCGATTGATGGATGAGTCTGTTCTGGATACATTGTGTGGCTATCTGGATCTGAAGAAAAAGCATATTTTCCATTCAGAAGCACCGCTGGATCTGTCCTTTTTCTCAAGAATCCGTGATTTGCTGAGAAGTAAAAAGGAATTGTTTTATGACAAGTATACACCGCAGATCCCGGCAGATATCGATATGTCAGAAAGTATCATGAAACAGGTGGAGCAGAAAGACCGCTTCCTGTTCTTTCCATATGACAGCATGCAGCCATTCCTTCATATGCTGAATGAAGCGGCAGAAGATCCGAATGTCGTATCTATTAAAATGACACTGTACCGTGTGGCAAATGACAGTAAAGTCGTTGAGGCATTGATCAATGCTGCAGAAAACGGCAAGGAAGTTGTGGCATTGGTGGAACTTCGTGCCCGTTTTGATGAGGAAAATAATATTGAGTGGTCCAGACGGCTGGAGGACGCAGGCTGCCGGATCCTGTATGGTCTGGATAAACTGAAAGTTCATTCCAAGCTCTGCCTGATTACAAAGAAACAGGAAGGTCATATTTCTTATATCACACAGATCGGAACCGGAAATTATAATGAGAAAACAGCAAAACTATATACAGATTTCTCACTGCTGACAGCGCATCAGGGGATTGGCGCAGAAGCAAATGAAGTATTCCACAAACTTTGTCTCGGTCAGGTGATGCAGGAAACCAAATATCTGATGGTTGCACCGAAATGTCTGCGTAACAAGATTCTTTCTAAAATGGATGAGCAGATTGCACTGGCAAAACGCGGAGAAGCCGGATATATTGGTGCAAAGATGAACTCCCTGACAGATAAACGGATTATTGAGAAACTGATGGAAGCGTCTCAGGCTGGTGTGGATATTGAGCTGATCGTGCGCGGAAGCTGCTGTCTGATTGCAGGAGTTCCGGGAGCGACAGATCATATTACTGTACGCAGTATTGTGGGACGTTACCTGGAACATTCCAGAATCTATATTTTCGGACATGATGAGGTATATATTGCCTCTGCAGACTTTATGACCAGAAATACCACACGGCGTGTGGAAGTGGCAACACCGATTTATGATGAAGATATCAAAAAACGTGTGCTTCATATCTTCGATGTGATCATGTCCGATAATGTGAAGGCGAGAATACAGATGGCAGATGGCCAGTATGTACATGCCGTGCAGGATGGAGAACTGATCAATGCACAGAAGTATTTCGAGACAATGGAAAATCGTTAAATAATTTGGAAATGATGAACGCAAAATCTACGATATAAATGGATTCCTGCAACACATGTGCAATGACACGAACAATTTTCTGTTTGCGCTGCGCCGCTTATCTCCGCCTCCTCCCGCGAACTCGCCCACAGCAGAAACAGCTGTTGGCTCAGACACACTCACGGAGGCGGGCTATGCTCGCTCCAACGACGAAAATTGATCTACCGTCATTCGCACATGTGTTTGCAGGAATCACATTAATAAGCGGTAGATTTTGCGAATATACGTTATCAGATGATGCAACGTATATTGCTATGTTGCCAGTACAAGTTCTGCTGATCGTAAGCCCAGTATGGGTATTCTGTGCGAATGACGCTGTGAATTGTAACAGAATGAGTGAATGGCGCACGATTTGACTTGAACAATGTCTTGACAGGAGTAGAAAAGTAAGATAGAATAAATAAATCAATTGCCCAGTTAGCTCAGTTGGTAGAGCAGAGGACTGAAAATCCTCGTGTCTCTGGTTCGATTCCGGAACTGGGCATTTATTATAAAAAAAGTGTTGACATCAAAGTATAAATGTGATAATATATCACCTGTCGATGAGTTGACACAACAAAATATTGTACATGCGGGTGTAGTTCAATGGTAGAACACCAGCCTTCCAAGCTGGATACGTGGGTTCGATTCCCATCACCCGCTTTTTTTTATTTTACAGTTCACTCATCATATGTATTCAGGTAATGATCATGCTTGCATGAGGAATTACCTGAGTACATAATGATGAAGGGAGCGCTTTTTTATGAGCAAAGATAGTAGCGTAGCTACGGGAAAGCCCGAATGGGCGCTTTGCGAATGGCGCGGGTGAACTGTATTTTTTATCTCAGTCTGAGTTGAGACTCCCACTTCTGCAAGTGGTGAGTAATAACAAATCTTTCTCAGTGGGAGTTCAATCTCCGACTGAGATAAACGCTCCGCGAGGATGTGCAGTGATTCTGAGAAGAATATGTCAGCTTTCGCTGACCAGAATCACGCACCAAGTCTCACGTGCGTTCGACTTGAATGTATGGGGGAATTTAACATGAATGACGGACAGAAACTACCGGTGAATGTATCTTTGGCACAGAGTTTTAAGAAGCTGGCATGTGAACAGCCGGTGGAAAAGATTACAATCAAACAGATTACGGATGGGGCAGGAGTGATCCGGCCGACGTTTTATCACCATTTCAGTGACAAATATGGTTTGCTGGAGTGGATTCTGGTTCAGGATATCCTTCTTCCGATTCAGCCGTTGGTGGAAAATGGTATGATCAATGAGGCGATGCAGATTATTTTCTCCAAGATGCAGAAAGAAAAAGATTTTTACATGTGTGTCGGAAGGATGGAAGGCCAGAATTCCTTCCGGGAGATGGTGGAGATTGGCATCCGTTCTCTTCTTACCGGCATGATTGAGGAGAAGATGAAAGGAAAAGTTCCGAAAAACCAGTGGCTTACCCCGGAGCGGATTGCGGCTTATTATTCCCAGACGATGGCGTATATCATGATGACCTGGATTGAGAGCGGTATGGAGATTTCACCGGAAGAGCTGGTGGAGGTATATGGTTTTATGATTACACGTTCTCTGGCAGATGTGCTGGCAGATATTTAAAGGTGGGATTCAATCGCCTATCTGATATAGCCGCCGGCATTCTTGAAATTAGAATGGGAGGTATGTGAAACTGCTTTTGGTAAGTTGTGCAGTTTGCTGATAATCAGGTAATGTAAGTAGTATAAATACAAATAACACATATGCGTATTTTGCTTATATACAAAAAAATGTATATGTATACAAAATGTATGCATATATAAGAGAATAAATATAAAAGTGATACACTCAAAAAAGATTGGATATTTTATTATCCAATCTTTTTTTCTATTCTATTACAACGAACAGGTACCTGCCTATGGGGTGCTGATACAGTTGTAAAATATAGAATAGAAAGAGATGAGAAAAGATGCTGAAATTTGGAAAAGGTGTAGTCAAGTCGCGGATCATCATATTTATTGCAGCAATCCTGCTGTTGATCCCGTCCGTGCTTGGCTATCTGCACACAAGAGTGAATTATGATATTCTTTCCTATCTGCCGGAGAATATCGAGACGATGAAAGGCCAGGATATCCTGGTAGATGAATTTGGAACAGGAGCGTTTTCTACCTTTGTGGTTGACGGCATGTCGAATAAAGAGATCAGTGCCCTGAAGGCAAAAATCGAAGATGTGGATCATGTCAAGACAGTGCTCTGGTATGACAGCGTAGCAGATATCAGTATTCCGACAGATATGCTGCCGGAAAAGATGCAGAAAGTATTTCTCAGCGATGAAGGTACACTGATGTTTATCATGTATGACACGACAATGTCGGCGGATGAGACAATGGAAGCGGTGGAGCAGATTCGTGCCATTTCCAATGAACAGTGTTTCCTGAGTGGTATGTCAGCGGTTGTTACGGATATCCGGGATCTGTCTGACAAGGAAGTTCCGGTGTATGTACTGCTGGCGGTGATCCTGTCGCTGGTGGTATTGTCATTGACCATGGATTCGTTCCTGATTCCGATCTTTTTCCTGCTGAGTATCGGTATGGCAATCATATATAACCTGGGAACAAATGTGTTTATGGGAGAGATATCCTATGTGACCAAGGCGTTGAGTGCGGTGCTGCAGCTCGGTGTGACCATGGATTATTCGATTTTTCTGTGGCACAGTTATGAGAATCAGAAGAAAATATTTGCGGAGGATCATAAAAATGCCATGGCACATGCCATTGCCCAGACCGTTACCTCTGTTGTGGGAAGTTCTGTTACGACGGTGGCCGGATTTATTGCTCTGTGTTTCATGAGTTTCACACTGGGTATGGATCTGGGAATCGTTATGGCAAAAGGTGTTGTATTCGGTGTGATCGGATGTGTTACAATCCTGCCGTCCATGATTCTGATTTTTGATAAACCGCTGGAAAAAACGAGACACAAAGCAATCCTTCCGGATATTGGAAAATTGTCCGGCTTTGTGACAAAACGTTTCCCTGTTTTTCTGCTGATCTTTGCAGTGCTTCTGCTTCCGGCTATTTACGGACAGAAAAATGCGGAAGTTTATTATGATCTGGCCGGTACACTGCCGGAGGATCTGCAAAGCTTCATGGCAAACCAGAAACTGGATGAAGAATTTGATATGAATTCCACTCACATTTTGCTGACAGACAGTCATATGAAAGCAAAAGATGCGCAGGCAATGCTGGATCGTATTGATAAGGTAGATGGTGTCAAAACGGCTATCGGTATTGACAGCATCGTAGGCCCTTCGGTACCGAAAGATATGATTCCACAGTCCGTCCGGGAAATCATCGAGGATGATAAATATCAGATGATTCTGATCAGCTCAGAGTATAAGACCGCTTCGGATGAAGTAAATACTCAGATTGATGAGATCAATAAAATTGTGGCAGATTATGATGAAAACGGTATGCTGATTGGTGAAGCTCCGTGTACGAAGGATCTGATCACTATTACAGATACAGACTTTAAAGTAGTCAGTGCGATTTCAATCGTGGCTATTTTTGTGATCATTGCAATGGTGTTCCGTTCGCTGGTGCTGCCAATCATTCTGGTGGCAGTTATCGAGTTTGCAATTTTTGTAAATATGTCAATTCCATTTTACACGCACACATCAATTCCGTTTATTGCATCCATTGTAATCGGAACCATTCAGCTGGGTGCGACTGTTGATTATGCAATCCTGATGACAAACAATTACAAGAGTGCACGGGCAGCCGGGATGGAGAAAAAGGATGCGGTGCAGCATGCAGTGGCATCTTCCGCCCAGTCTATTGTAGTCAGTGCGTTGAGCTTTTTCGCATCTACATTTGGTGTTGGTATCTATTCCAACATCGACATGATCAGTTCGCTGTGTATTCTGATGGCTCGGGGAGCCCTGATCAGTATGGTAGTCGTTATTTTTGTACTGCCGGCGATGTATATGGTATTTGACAAGGTAATATGTGCAACAAGCGCAGGTTTTGGAGTAAAGAAAAAGGAGAAAAAAGCAAATGAAATTTTCAAGAGTAAAACAGTTTCTTAAATCAAAAAAAGTAATTCGTACCGGTGCCTGCGTACTGGCAGCAGTGATCGTGACCGGTGGTGTGGGTGCGTATCATGTCTATGGACAAAAAGCAAAAACGGCTCAGGAAACCACACAGGAGCGTGATGCTGACACAGAAGACCGTTTTGCAGATGCGGAGGATGTTCTGACCCAGGTGCTCAAAACTCAGACAAAAACAGATAATGACGCGGCAGCAGAAAAGGAAGAAACCGTTTATGTGGTGGCTGATCCGGACGGAACACCCAATGAGGTTATTGTAAGTGACTGGCTGAAAAATTATCTCGGTGCAGATACCATCGAGGATGTTAGTGATCTGACAGGTATTGAAAATGTAAAAGGTGATGAAAAATTTACGCAGAATGCAGACGGAACACTGACCTGGCAGGCAGATGGCAATGATATTTACTATCAGGGAAAAACAGATCGTGATCTCCCAATCGAAATGAAAATGACATATTATCTGGATGGTGAGGAGATTACACCGGAGGAACTGGCTGGCAAGAGTGGAAAAGTGACGATCCGTGCGGATTACACAAATAAGGAAAAAGCAGAGAATGGTGTCTATGTGCCGTTTGCGGCAGTAACCGGGATGATGCTGAATAAAAACTTCACAAATGTGGAAGTGACAAACGGAAAAGTAGTCAGTGACGGAAATAATCAGGTGGTTGTGGGATTTGCATTTCCTGGTTTGTCCGAGAGTCTGGATCTTGACAGCAAGAATCTGGAGGATGTGAATATTCCGGATTATGTGGAAGTGACTGCAGATGTCAAAGATTTTTCACTGGATATGACGATGACGTTCGTGATGAGTGATATTTTACAGGAACTGGATGTGGATCAGGATATCGATCTGTCCGGTATTGAAGATGCGATCGATTCTCTCAGTGATGCATCTGCACAGCTGGTGTCCGGAAGCAGAGAACTGGCAGATGGAACAGGTACCTTGCTGGACGGTATCAATGCTTATACTTCCGGTGTTTCCACATTGAAGAGTGGGATCAACGCCTATACAGATGGTGTGGCACAGGTGAAAAACGGTGTGGACAGTTATACAGCCGGTGTGGCACAGGTGGCAGGCGGTACGAAGCAGCTGGCAGATAAATCGGGAGATCTTAAAGATGGTATTACACAGCTGGTGAGCGGTGCGATGCAGGTGCAGACTTATTTCGAAGGTGATAATGGCATTGTCAGTGGTGCACAAAAGATTTCTGCCGGAATCGATCAGCTGGATGCTGCTTTGCATGCAGGAGTGACAGAGGAAGAAGCAGCTCAGGCAGAGGAAACTGTAAATCAGATGTTTGCAAAAGACGGCGAGACCTATCAGGAAATCGCAAAAAAGGCAGCCGGTCAGTATAAAACAGCTTTAACAGGAAGTGATGAACTTCAGTCCAAAGTTGAGAATGGTGTCAGCCAGGCAATGTACGGTGCATACAAAACTGCATATCAGCAGTTGAATGCAGAAGCATATGCACAGGCAGGAAAGAGCGATGCACTGGAAGCGGATGCAAAGGCATATGCAGATAAGATGACAGCAGCGTCAGCATCTTCTGTGTCAAATGTCTCAAGCCAGCTTATCAGTGGAATTGCTGACGGTACATCCACCCAGATTGGCGGAATGGCCGCAGAAGCTGCAAAACAGGGTGCTGTGGCAGGTGCAAAGAGTGGAATCGCTTCTGCAAAATCGGCTATCGCTTCTCAGATTGAAAACGGTGGTCTGGTATCAGGTGCTCAGACATTAAGCGCAGGTGTCCGGAAATCATATGGTGAAGGGATCCAACCGCTGGCAGTCGGTATGCAGAGTCTGAACAACAGTGTTCCGGAACTGATGAAAGGAATCCAGACATTAAATGCCGGAGCTGAAACACTGGACAGCAACAGCGCAACCTTGAGAGCAGGAGTCAATACCTTAAACAGCAAAGGCGGTGAACTCAAAGCAGGAGTTACGGCATTGGATAATAACAGTGGAAATTTAAGCTCGGGAGCCGCAAAACTGAAAGATGGTGCACAGACACTCAGTGATGGCATGATTCAGTTCGATGAGGAAGGTATTCAGAAACTGAGTGATGCATATCACGGAGATGTGGAAGCATTGTTAGACCGCGTGGATCTGGTACTGGATGCAGGACAGTCTTATCATACCTTCTCCGGTTTAAAAGATGATATGAGCGGAAGTGTGAAATTTATTATTCGTACGGAAGCTATTGAAAAATAAATTCTTGTTTGTCTGTGTAAAGGGCAAATTCGGAAGCAGAAATCCAGACAGACACGGATGATTTTCTACCTCCGCTGCGCCGCTTATTTCCGCCTCCTCCCGCGAACTCGCACGCAAAAACAGCGTGCTCAGACACACTCACG